>Ga0055542_1000062_pt1 | contig 161494 bp, 168 predicted proteins | sample AraplaCol_mMF_r2_2_FD_55026 | JGI IMG/M metagenome (GOLD analysis project Ga0055542, IMG submission 55026) | Arabidopsis root microbial communities from North Carolina, USA - plate scrape CL_Col_mMF_r2 | ecosystem: Host-associated > Plants > Roots > Endosphere | place: USA: North Carolina
CATCGATCACGCCGATGATGTCGACGATCTTCTTGGACGACGCATTGATCGAGCCCATGGTGTCGACCACCTGGGAGACGACGCTGCCGCCCTTGACTGCGACTTCGGAGGCCGACACCGCCAGCTGATTGGCTTGACGCGCGTTGTCCGCGTTCTGCTTGACNGTCGAGGTCAGTTCTTCCATCGAGGCCGCCGTCTGCTCCAGCGAACTCGCCTGCTCTTCCGTACGCGATGAAAGATCCTGGTTGCCCGAGGCAATCTGGCTCGACGCCGTCGCGATCGTGTCCGTGCCGGTGCGCACCTCGCTGACGATCTTCACGAGGCTTTCGTTCATCTCCTTGAGGGCATGCATCAGCCGGCCCGTCTCGTCCTTGGACGCCACCTCGATGCGCGAACTGATGTCGCCCGCCGCGACCTTCTCGGCCACCTGCACGGCCTGGCCGATGGGGCGGGTGATGGAGCGCGTGATGAGCCATGCGATGGCTGCCCCGATGAGAACTGCAAGGCAGCCCAGCGCCAGCATGAGGTTGCGCGACCATGCGTAGCCGGCGGCGGCTTCGTCGTTGGCTTCCTGCGAACGCTTTTCCTGATGTTCGGCCATCGCATCGAGTTCTGCGAGCACAGACCTCACCGCGGGTTGGAACTTCGAGATGAAGAGCGATGTCGCCTCTTCGTTGTTGTTCTGCAGGCCCAGCTCGCTGAGGCGCGCGTTCAAGGGCACCAGCACGGCCACCTTCTCGTCGATACGTGCAAGGAGCGCCTTGCCTTCGGCGGTCGTCAGCAGCTTCTCCAGCACGGCGCGGCTCGTGGTGAAGCGATCGCGCGCAGCGGCGATCTTCTTCATCTCCTCGCGCATCGCGCCATCTTCGGTCAGGAGGATCAGGTTGCTGTCGAGGATGGCGATGTCGCGGATCGCGTCCACCATCTTGTTGACCGAGGCCACCTTGACGTTGTTGCCGGTGACGATGCCGTTCAGCCGCGTCTGGATGTCGGTCATCGCATTGAGACCAAGGACCGCGATGCCGGCCAGGAGAAGAAGCACTGCTGCAAAGCCCGCGCCGAGGCGCGTGCCGATCTTGAGATTGAGAAACGAGTTCATGGGGAGAGGTTTTTTTCGGAAATCTTCGTGTTGACGTGCTCGAGCAGCCGGTCGAGCCGGTCCGACACCTTGGCCGCGTCATGGGTCGAACGGGTGACCGAACGCATGACGAGCCAGACGATGGCGATCGCGGTAAGCAGGGCCGCCACGCCGAGCACGAACACTGTCTGTTGCGCCCACTCGTAGCCGGCACCCGCCTGGAAGCCGAGGCTCAGCGCGATGACCAGGAGGAGCAACAGGATGGCGAAGCGCGCGCCGATGCGCAGGGCTCGCCTGGGACTGATACGCGTACGCATGGATCTTCAGGCCGGCAGGGCTTCCTCTTGTGCGTCGAGCTTGAATGTGCTGACTGCGCGCACGAGGCTGTCGGCCTGTTCCTGCAGCGACTGGGCTGCTGCGGAAGCCTCTTCGACCAGCGCAGCGTTCTGCTGCGTCACCTGGTCCATCTGCGTGATCGCCTGGTTGATCTGCTCAATGCCCGACGTTTGTTCCTGGCTGGCCGCGGTGATCTCGCCCATGATGTCGGTCACACGCTTCACGCTGCCCACGATCTCTTCCATCGTGCGGCCGGCCTCCTCGACCTGTTTGCTGCCTTCCTCGACCTTCTCGACCGAGTCGCCGATCAGGGTCTTGATCTCCTTGGCTGCTGCAGCAGATCGTTGGGCCAGGCTGCGGACTTCGGAGGCGACGACTGCAAAGCCACGGCCCTGCTCGCCTGCGCGGGCTGCTTCGACGGCAGCATTGAGCGCAAGGATGTTCGTCTGGAAGGCGATGCCATCGATCACGCCGATGATGTCGACGATCTTCCTGGACGACGCATTGATCGAGCCCATGGTGTCGACCACCTGCGAGACGACGCTGCCGCCCTTGACTGCGACTTCGGAGGCCGACACCGCCAGCTGGTTCGCCTGACGCGCGTTGTCCGCGTTCTGCTTGACGGTCGAGGTCAGCTCCTCCATCGAGGCCGCCGTTTGTTCGAGAGAACTCGCCTGCTCCTCCGTCCGCGAAGAAAGATCCTGATTCCCCGCCGCGATCTGCCGCGAGGCGACTGCGATCGAGTCCGTGGATGCCTTGATGCGCGTCACCAGGTCGGTCAGCGTGTCCTCCATCTCGCCCATGCCGCGCAGCAGCCGGCCGAAGTCGCCGCCGCGTTCGGTCTCGAATTCCTGGCTCAGGTCACCGGATGCCACGGTCTCGGCGATCAGCAGCGCTTCGCCGATGGGCTGCACGATGCTGCGCGTCAGCAGCCATGCGGTCACAGTGCCGGCAGCCAGCGCGAGGCACGCGAGCACCACGATCCAGGTGCGACCCGTGCGGTATTGCGCGTCGATGGCGGCGGCGGTCCTGTCGATCTCCCGCTGCTGGAAGTCCACCATGGCGCGGATGCTCGCGTCGTAGGCATCGAGCGCAGGCATCAGCTGCGCGTCGGTCAGCGTCGTCGCCTCTTCCTTGCGGCCATCGGCCTTGAGCTTGAGGACCTGGTTGCGCAGCTCGACATAGTCGCCGCGCTTCTTCTTGATGTCGGCGCTCAGCGCCAGTTCCTCGGGCGACGCCAGCGCCGCCTCGAGCTTCTTCTGCGTCTCGGTGATGACGGCGCTGGTGGCCGAGATGTTCTTCTGCAGGTAGGCCTGCACGGTCGGGTCTTCGCTCTTGAGCAGCGAGAAGGTGCGCACGCTATTGGTGTTGGTGGCCAGCTGCCATGCGGCCGCGAGCCGCTCCTTGGCCAGCGATGCACCGGCCATCGCCTGCGTGGCCTCGCCCACGGCCTGCAGCCGCAGAACGCCGATGCCGGCGATGAGCACCACCAGCGCCAGCACGCATGCGAAGACGGCGCCCATGCGCCGCCCCACGGTCCAGTTCTTCATCATGTACCTGTCTCCTCTCGGAACCTCTGTTGTAGTCGTCGTGCGGGTTCGGGGATGAATCGGACGCTCAGGCGGCGATCTTCTCGACCAGGCCCATCTCCTGGCTGGACATGAGCCGGTCGATGTCCACCAGGATCAGCATCCGCTCGTCCAGCGTGCCCAGCCCGATCAGGTAGTCCGCGTCCAGCACCGAGCCCATCTCCGGCGCCGGCTTGATCTGCTCGCCCGTCAGCGTGATCACGTCCGACACGCTGTCCACCACCATCCCCACCACNCGCCCGCCGATGTTCAGCACGATCACCACCGTGAACTGGTCGTACGTCGGCTCCCCAAGCTTGAACTTGATGCGCATGTCGATGATCGGAACGATGATCCCCCGCAGGTTCACCACCCCCTTGATGTATTCCGGCGCGTTCGCGATCCGCGTCACCGCGTCGTACCCGCGCAGCTCCTGCACCTTCTGGATGTCTATCCCGTACTCTTCATCGCCCAACTTGAAGGTCACCACCTCCAGGGGCGCGACAGCGCCCTGGAGCTGCGGCGCCTGTGCCTGCCGGATTGCGGTTGCTGATGCGGTCTGTGCCATTGGCTTTTCCTTGGTGCGGTGAGCGCTCGGGCGCCTCAACCGAATTTCTGCATGATGCGGACCAGCTTCTCGCCGTAGCGGGGGTCGGTCGCGTAGCCCGCGCGCTGCAGGCCATGAGCCGCCTCGTTCGGGTCGTCGGTGGCCAGCACGTTCGCGTAGCGCGGGTTGCGGGTGATGAAGCGTGCGTAGTCGGTGAAGGCTTCCTCGTAGGAGGCGTAGGCGCGGAACTTCGCGCGCACCTTCTGCGGCTCGCCGTCGACGTACTCGGTGGTGGTGGTCTCCACCGTCGCGCCTTTCCAGCTGCGGTCGGCCTTGATGCCGAAGAGGTTGAAGCTCTGCGTGCCGTCGTCGGCGCGGATCTCTCGCTTGCCCCAGCCCGATTCGAGCGCGGCCTGCGCGAGGATCAGCGGCGCGGGCACGCCGCTGGCCGTGCTTGCGGCCTGCGCCGATGCGCCCATGCGGCCCACGAATTCGTCGACCTGGCCCTGCAGCGATCCGGCATTCGCGCCTTGCGCGCGCCGGTCGCCGTTGAACTGGTAGATGCCGAGGTCAGCCGTGCGTGCGGTCGAGGCGACGGGTGCCGAACCGATCGGAATGCCCGCACGCGCCCCAAGCGGAAAACCAGGCAGGGGTGGATCCAGCTGCATCGGCTTGACGCCGATCTCGGCGTCGGCCTGCGCGTCGGGCGGACCCGAGGGCATGCTGCGGCGCAGCTGGGCGAGCATCGCCTCGGCGAGCCCCACGCCGCGCCCCGAAAGGTTCTGCGTGAGCTGCTGATCGAACATCGACAGGTACACCTTCTGGTCCTGGCTGTCGAAGAGGCCGCTCGAGGGCGTCGCCTCGCGCATGCTCTTGAGCACCATGTTCATGAACATCGCCTCGAACTGCCGCGAGACCTGCTGCAGGCCCTCTTCGGGCGAGCTGCGCACGGTGCGCCGCAATGCATCGACGCCCTGCACGTCGAGCGCGAAACGCTGGTCGAGCGCACCACTGCGGTCATTGACCGGTAACGTCATCGCCGCGGTCCCGTCAGATGATCTCGAGCTCGGCGCTCAGGGCGCCGGCCGACTTCATGGCCTGGAGAATGGAAACCAGGTCCTGCGGATTCGCGCCCAGGCTGTTGAGCCCCTTGACGACGTCCGACAGAGAGGCGCCGCCGCGCACCATCTGGATCGCGCCGCCGCCCTGGTTGACCGAGATCTGCGAGGTCTGGGCCGCCACCGTGCTGCCGCCGGAGAATGCGCCCGGCTGGCTGATGACCGGCTCGGTGTTGATGACCACCGACAGGTTGCCGTGCGCGATGGCGCAGTCCTTCACGCGAACCGCCTGGTTCATCACCACAGACCCCGTGCGCGCATTCACGACGACGCGGGCACCCGCCTGCGTAGGCGTCACCTCGAGATCTTCCAGCCGCGCGAGGAAGCCCACGCGCTGCTGCGGCTCGGGCGCACGCACACGGATCGATCGCGCATCGATGGCCTCGGCCGTGCCGGAACCGAACTGCCTGTTGATCGCATCCACCGCGCGCTGCGTGGTGCCGAAGTCGGAGCGGTTGAGCTCGATCGAGAACGTGCCCTCGGCACCCACGGGCGATTCCACCGTGCGCTCCACCAGCGCACCGCCGGGAATGCGGCCCGAGCTGAGCTGGTTGACCTGCACCTTGCTGCCGTTGGCCGAGGCACCTGCGCCGCCGACCACCATGTTCCCCTGCGCCACCGCGTACGTCTGTCCGTCCACGCCCTTGAGCGGCGTCATCAGCAGCGTGCCGCCGCGCAGGCTCTTCGCGTTGCCCATCGAGGACACCGTCACGTCGATGTTCTGCCCCGGCCGCGCGAACGAAGGCAGCGTGGCCGTCACCATCACCGCCGCCACGTTCTTCAGCTGCATGTTCACGCCCTGCGGAATCGTGATGCCCAGCTGCTGCAGCATGTTGTTCAGGCTCTGCGTGGTGAACGGCGTCTGCATCGTCTGATCGCCCGTGCCGTCGAGCCCCACCATCAGCCCATAGCCGATCAACGGGTTGTCCCGCACGCCCTGGATGCTCGCCAGCTCCTTGAGCCGCTCCGCATGCGCAGGAACAAACAACAAGGAACCGAGCGCCGCCAGCGCCGCGATGCGCAAGCGAGCCCGAAAATTCGCGGGATGCCACGGAACCGGCTTTGCCGGGCCGCAGGCATCGCCCCCTGCAAGGGGGTTGGAGTAGCGACACGAAGTGCGCGAAGCCTGGGGGTTTTCCATGTTCAGAACGGCATGACGTTGAGGAAGAAGCGCTGCATCCAGCCCATGTGCTGCGCCTCGTCGATGTAGCCCTTGGCCGAGTACTCGATGCGCGCATCGGCCACCAATGTGGAGGGCACGGTGTTGTTGCCCGAGACGGTGCGCGGGTTCACCACGCCCGAGAAGCGGATGTATTCCGTGCCCTGGTTGATGCCCATCTGCTTCTCGCCGCTGACCAGCAGGTTGCCGTTGCTCATCACGTCCGTCACCGTGACCGTGATCACGCCGTTGAAGGTGTTGTTGGCATTGGCCCCGCCCTTGGCGTCGAGCTTGTTGGTGCCGGAGAGATTCGTGCCCTGCCCGTCGAGCAGGCCGCCGATGAGCTTCGGAATGGCCGAGAACACGCCGGTGGTGCTGCCCGTGCGGCTCGCGTTGGCGCCGGAATTCTTGGTCGCGTTGACCTTCTCGCTGATGACGATGGTGAGGATGTCGCCCACGTTGCGCGGCCGGCGGTCCTCGAAGAGCGCGTTCGCGCCGGGGCCGTCCTGGAAGATCGCGCCCGGCGAGCGCCGCGTCTGCACCGCCGCGTAGTTGTCGGAGCGCGCCGTCATCGGCTGGTGCACCAGCGGCTCGCGCGGCACCTGCGCGCAGCCGGTGGCGAGCACCGCGCCCGCAACCACGAGCAGCGTCAGCAGCCGGGCCTTCTCCTCGGCGGCGCCGCGGCGGAGACGGTGGAACACCTGCAGCATCGTCACCGTCACGCTCACAGTTGGGCCAGGCGCTGCAGCATCTGGTCCGAGGTCTGGACCGCCTTGCTGTTGATCTCGTACGAGCGCTGGGTGGCGATCATGTTGACCAGCTCTTCCACGACGTTCACGTTGGAGGCTTCCACGTACCCCTGGCTCAGCGTGCCCGCGCCGTCGACGCCGGGGTTCACCTGGTTGGGCGCGCCCGATGCGTCGGTCTCGGCGTAGAGGTTCTCTCCCTTGCTCTGCAGGCCCGTCGGGTTGACGAAGGTGGCGAGCTGCAGCTGGCCGATCTGCACGGTGTTGGTGCTGCCCGCCTGCACCACCGAGACGATGCCGTCGCGGCCCACGGTGATGCTGGTGGCGTTGGCCGGCACGGTGATGGCCGGCTGCACGGGGAATCCGCTGGCCGTGACCAGCTGGCCTTCGCGGTCGGTCTGGAACGAGCCGTCGCGGGTGTACGAGGTGGTGCCGTCGGGCATCAGCACCTGGAAGAAGCCGCTGCCGTTGATGGCCACGTCGGTGGGCTTGTCGGTCTTGGTGAGGTTGCCCTGCGAGTGGATGCGCTCGGTGGCGACCACGTGCACGCCGGTGCCGACCTGCAGGCCCGAGGGCAGGCGCGTCTGGTCCGACGACTGGCCGCCGACCTGGCGCAGGTTCTGGTAGACGAGGTCCTCGAACACGGCGCGGCTGCGCTTGAAGCCGGTCGTGCCGACGTTGGCGAGGTTGTTGGAGACCACGTCGAGCTGCGTCTGCTGCGCGTCGAGGCCGGTCTTGGCGATGTAGAGGGAGCGGATCATTTGTACGAAGGTCCTGCGGAGGAAGTTGCGAGAAGGAGAGCGCGCGTCAGCCGTAGGCCAGCAGCTTGTTGGCGGACTGCGCGTTGGTGTCGGCCGTCTGCAGCGACTTCATCTGCATCTCGAAGCTGCGTGCGTTGGCGATCATGGCCACCATGGTCTCGACCGGATTGACGTTGCTGCCCTCGACCACGCCGCTGACCAGCGTGACGGCCTCGTCGGCCTCGGCCGGCGGCTGGCCGGCGCGCATGCGGAACAGGCCGTCCTCCCCGCGCTCGAGGTCGGCGACCGGCGGGTTCACCAGCTTCAGGCGGCCGACCTCGGCGATGCCCGTGAGCGTGGTGGAGGACGCATCGCGCGCACCCACGAGGCCGTTGGCCGCGATGCTCACCGCGGAGCCGGGCGGCACGGTCAATGCGCCGTTGTCGCCCACCACCGGGCGACCGCCCATCGTGGTGAGCTGCCCGTCGGCGCCGACCTGCAGGTTGCCCACGCGGGTGTAGGCCTCGCCGCCGTCGGGCGTCTGCACGACCAGCCATCCCTGGCCGCTCACGGCCACGTCGAGCGCACGGCCGGTCTCGGTGAGCGGGCCGTGGGTGAAGTCGGCGCCTGGCGTGGTGGCCGCCACGAAGGCGCGCGTAGGCGCCTCCTGGCCGACCACGGGCACCGCGCGGAAGTTGGCGATCTGTGCGCGGAAGCCCGGCGTCGAGACGTTCGCCATGTTGTTGGCGACGGCGGCCTGCTGTTCCATGACCTGTTTGGCGCCGCTCATGGCGACGTACAACATGCGATCCACTGGGTGCTCCTGGTGTCGGTCTCGGTGCAGCGCCGCCTCAGCGGATGTTCATCAGCGTCTGCATGACCTGGTCCTGCGTCTTCACGGTCTGCGCGTTGGCCTGGTAGTTGCGCTGCGCGACGATGAGGTTGACCAGCTCGGAGGTGAGGTCGACGTTGGATGCCTCCAGCGCGCCCGACTGCAGCGAGCCGAGCTTGGTGCCTTCGCCCGGCGTGCCGGTCAGCGGGTTGCCCGAGGCCTGCGTCTCGGCCCACACGTTGTTGCCCTTGGGCTCCAGGCCGTTGGGGTTGGCGAACGAAGACAGCACCACCTGGCCCAGCAGCTTGGTCTGCTCATTGGAGAACTTGCCGGTGATGGTGCCGTCGGCGTTGATCGAGAACGAGGTGAGCTCGCCCGAGCGGTAGCCGTCCTGGCCGAGCTTGCTCATCGCGTTGGCGGCGCCGAACTGGGTGGTGCCCGAGATGTCGATCGTGGGCGTGAGCGCGGCGGCGCCGTTGGTCAGGTTGATGGTGCCGAGGCTGAACTGGCCGCTGGCCGGCGCGGTCATCTTGCCGGCGGCGTCGAAGGTCATCGTGCCGAGCGCGCCGGCGCCGATGGCGGCGCCGTCGATCGTGCCGTACATGCTCCAGGTGTTGGCGGGCGTGGCGCTCTTGACGAAGTACACGGACACGTCGTGCGGGTTGCCCAGCGAGTCGTAGATGGGGCCGACGGCGTTCGAGTAGTTGAAGGTGTCGGAGTCGGCGGGGTTGAACGGCGTCTTGGTGGGCGCCGCCTTGCGCGCGTCGAGGTTGAACTCGGCGTCGATGCTGGTGGTCGCCTTGGGCGTCATCGGCGTGGTCGGGATCTGGATGGCCGCCGGCGTGCCGCCGCTGACGCCGCCGTTGGCGTTCACGCCGAAGCCGGTGAGGCGCAGGCCCGATGCGTTGACGATGTAGCCGTCCTTGTCGCGCGTGAACTGGCCGTTGCGCGAGTACATGACTTCACCGGTGGCGCTGGTGAGGCGGAAGAAGCCGTCGCCGTTGAGGATGGCCACGTCCAGCGGGCGGCTGCTCGACTGGGTCACGCCCTGCGAGAAGTTCTGCGTCACGCCCGACACCGATGCGCCCAGGCCCACGCGCGAGCCTGCGTAAACGTCCTGGAAGGTGGCCGCCGCGGACTTGAAGCCGACGGTGCCCGAGTTGGCGATGTTGTTGCCGATGACGTCGAGGTTGGCCGCGGCCACGCCGAGTCCGCTGATGCCCTGGGAAAAAGCCATGATGGTTCCTTGTCTGCCGTTGGATGCGGCGCGTTTGCGATGAATGCGGTGGGGAAGGGAAAGAAGCTCAGAGGAACAGGCGCACGTCCGACAGCCCGATGCTCGCGCCCGACGACAGCTCCAGCGTCACGCCGCTGGCGCCCTGCTTGACGGCGGCGACCTGCGAGAAGGTGAGCGCGGTCGACTTCACGGAGGTGCCCCCGTTGGTGGCCTCGACCGTGAAGCGGTAGGCGCCCGCGGGCACCACGGCGCCCACGTCGTCCTTGCCGTCCCACGTCACGGCGTTGACGCCTTCGTTCATCGAGCCCGCGTCGATGGTGCGCACCACCTTGCCGCTGGCGTCGAGGATCTTGATCTGCACGTCGGAGGCGGTGCCCGGCAGCTGCACGGCGAAGGCCTGCATCGCCGGGTCCTTGCCCTCCTCCGGCGCCCTGGTGGCGAGGACGTCGCCGGGAGACAGCACGTTCTGCCCGATCAGCGAAGTGGCCTGCAGCAGCTGGTTGGAGCCGGTCTGGTTCACCAGGCCCGAGAGCGTGCTGTTGAGCTTCTCGATGCCGCTGACCGTGCTCATCTGCGCGAGCTGCGAGGTGAGCTCGGCGTTCTGCATCGGATTGAGCGGGTCCTGGTTGTTCAGCTGCGTGACCAGCAGCTTGAGGAAGCGCTGCTCGCTGTCGACGTTCGAGGTGCTGCTGTTGCCGCCGACCGCGGAGGCGGCGTTCTGTCCGGTGATGGACGAGGTATCGGAGATGGCCATGGCGCGTTCGTGCCTGTTCTTTCTTGGGTTCTTGTCTTGCCGGGGAATTACTGGCCGAGGGTCAGCGTCTTGACCATCAGCGTCTTGGCGGTGTTGAGCACTTCCACGTTGGCCTGGTAGCTGCGCGAGGCGGAGATCATGTTGGTCATCTCCTCCACCACGTTGACGTTGGGCATCGCCACGTAGCCTTCGGCGTTGGCATGCGGGCTCTTGGGGTCGAACACGAGCTTCGGCGGAGAAGGGTCTTCCACCACGCCGGCCACCTTGACGCCGCCGATGTCGCCCGCGCCGTATGCCGAGGGCGCGACCTGGAACACCACCTGCTTCGCGCGGTAGGGCATGCCGTCGGGCCCGGCCACGCTCTCGGCGTTGGCCATGTTGCTCGCGGTCACGTTCATGCGCTGCGACTGCGCGGTCATGGCCGATCCGGCCACGTTGAAGATGTTCATGGAGGTGCTGTTGAAGGGCATGGAAGGGACTCCTGCTGCTTGCTGCGCTGCTTAGGGCTGCACCGCAGAGAGCAGCGACTTGATCTTGGCGTTGATGACCGTGAGGTTCGACTCGTAGCGCAGCGCGTTGTCGGCGAAGGCGATGCGCTCGACGTCCATCTCGACCGTGTTGCCGTCGAGGCTGGACTGGTTGGGCACGCGGTAGAGCAGGTCCTTGTCGGGCATGGCCTGCGCCTGTCCCGCGAGGTGGCGCGACGAGGTGGTGGCCAGCGACATCGACTGCGACGCGCGGCCGCGCTCCACGGCTTCGCTCAGGCGTGCGCTGAAGTCGAAGTCGCGCGCCTTGTAGTTGGGCGTGTCCGCATGGGCGATGTTGGCCGCGAGAACCTCCTGGCGTTCCGCGCGGAGGTTGAGGGCTTCGCGGTTGAAGCGAAGCGCCGCATCCAGCTTGTCGAGCATGTTTGTTCCATCCGTTGAGGCGTCGCGAATGCGCAGGGCGCAGCGACAGATGGAAAGCGAGTCTATGCACGAGCCGCTTTTGCAATCGCCCGAACAAAGGGGGTTTTCGCCTGCTGCTCGCAACTTCGATCGGCGCGCGGATTTCTAGAATTTCCGTGCGGCGGCATGCGTTGCTCCTGTGTGACGCATCGCCGCCGAAGCCACCATCCACACATATCCGATGACCCTTCCAACGCTTGCCGAGCTTCGCGATCACGCACTGCGCACCGTGCTGCCGGCAGCGGCATTCGCGCTGGCGTGCTGCTTCACGGCCGGCGCAGCCGAAAGCGCTCCTTCCGTCGACACGGTCATCGAGAAATACCTGCAGGCGCAATCGGCGGGGCTGCCGGGCAAGGTGACGATCAGCCTCGAAGGCCGCGGCACCTCCGCCCTGCCCGCCTGCGACGCACCCGAGGCCTTCCTGCCGCCGGGTGCGAAGCCGTGGGGCCGCGTCTCGGTGGGCGTCCGCTGCCAGGCGGAGCGGCCATGGACGCGCTTCGTGCAGGCGCACGTGGCGGTGGAAGGAAGCTATTTCGTGGCCGTGCGCGCGATCGACGCGGGCCGGCCGCTGGGCGCGGGCGACGTCGAGGAGCGCACCGGCGACCTCACGCGGCTGCCGCGCTCCATCGTCACCAGCGCGGCCGAGCTGAACGGCGTGGTGACGGCCAATCGCGTGGCGCCCGGCGCGCCGCTGCGCAAGGAGCTGCTGCGCGGCGTCACCGTCATCCAGCAGGGGCAGGCGGTGAAGGTGGTGGCGCAGGGCCAGGGCTTCGTCGTCAGCACCGAGGGCAAGGCCATGACCGGCGCGGCGGTAGGCGCGGTGGTGCAGGCCCGCACGCGCGACGGCCGGCTGGTCAGCGGCGTGGCGGACGAAGAGGGGCAGATCCAGCTGGCGCAATGACGCGCCGCACAAAATCCGCCATGCACGCCATTCCTAAAGTTCTTGCGCGGGCTGCCGATATACGGGTCAGCCCCTGAGGAATCACCTTGAAAATCGATCAACCCGCCCCCTCGGCCACCCCCCTTCCCCGACCGACGCCCGCCCCGGCAGGCACGGCAGGTGCGGCCGCCGCGACCGGTGCCGATGCCGCCCAGCGCGCTGCCAAGGCGCCGGCACCGGCTCCTTCGGCGCACATCCGCTCGCTGCCCAGCGCGGCGGGTGCCGCGACCGATTTCGACGCGGCCCGCGTGGCGGCGATCCGCGAGGACATCCGCGCGGGGCGCTACCAGATCCGCCCCGAACGCATCGCCGACGGCCTGCTGGCCAGCGTGCGCGACCTGCTCGCGCCCGGCGCATCCGACGCGCCCGCCGGCAACGGGCAGGACGTGAAGAAAGGCGAAGGCGAATGAGAAGGCAGCCGTCCGACCTGCTGGCCCACCTGCGCACCGAGGCCGCCTGCATCGAGGAATTCCTGTCGGTGCTCGACCGCGAGGCCGAGGCGATGTCGGGCGGCAGCTTCACCGACCTGGCGGCCATCGCCGCGGAAAAGACCGTGCTGCTGGACCGCATGGCCGAACTCGACGCCCAGCGCGAGGCGCTGCAGGCGGCACTGGGCTTCCAGCCCGGCCGCGAGGGCGCCGATGCCGCCGCTGCGGCAGCGGGCCCGCAGGTTCAGAAGGCCTGGCAGGAGCTGCTGGAGCTCGCCGGACAGGCGCGGGGCCACAACCTGCGCAACGGCTCGATGGTCTACGCGCATCTCGATTTCACCCAACAGGCGCTGCATTTCCTGCAGGCCAGCGCGCAGCTGTTCTACGGACCGGACGGCGTGCGCAGGACGCAGGCGGGCTCGGGCAACCGCCTCGCGGCGGGCTGAGCCGCGTGCGAGCGGGGCTGCTGGTCGCACTGTGGCTCGGCGCCGCAGCAGCGCATGGTGCGGCAGGCGCTGCGGAGAGCGTGCTGATCTCCAACGTGGCGCCCGGCGCGCAGCCCGGCGACGCAATCAACCTCGGCCAGCTGAACCAGGCGGGCGCCGCGCTGCGCGACGTGGAGCGCATCGCGTATTCGGGCACCGCGATGGCCATGGCCATGACTGCGGCCTACGTGCCCGCCCTGCAGCCCGGCGAGAAGACCGTGGGCCTGGCCTTCGGCAGCTACAGGGGCTACACGGCGGCCAGCCTGGGCTTCAGGACTCTTTCGGACGACGGGCAGACAGCCTGGGGCATGACCGTCGCCAACGCGGGGCGGGCATGGGGATTCAACGCCGGCATCGGCTGGAAGCTGCCGCGCGCCGACAGCCGCTGAGACGACCATCCCCCTCCCCTCGCCACCACACATGAAGGCTTTCCACATGAGCAACGATGCTGACGGCGGCGCGCGACAGGTCGCCATGGTGGGCTGCGACGAAGCCCAGACACGCGCCTGGGGACAGAGGCTGCGCCTGATGGGCTGCACGCCCGTTTCCTTCGACTGCAGCGCCGACTTCCTGCATGCGGCCACGCACGGCACCACCCACTTCGACCTTCTGCTGGTGGTGCTGAAGGACGAAGGCGCATGGCCGCTGCTGACCTCGATGTGCCAGGCGCTGCGCGTGCCGATCTTCCTGGTCGCCAATGCGCTGCAGCGCGAATTGCTGGCCGAGGTGCTGTCGGCGGCGGAGCCCGAGTCGAAGGGCCCGGGCATCGACTTCGCGGTGCTGCCGGTCGACGACTTCGAGGTGGAGCTGCGCGTGCGCGAGGCGCTGCGGCGCAACGAGACGCTGCTGCATCCGCAGGCCACGAGCGCGCTGTTCGGCGACTACCGCTTCATCGGCAACCGCAAGGTGGTGGTGCACAAGGGCGAGGAGATCCGGCTGAAGCCGCGCGAGTTCGAACTGGCGCTGCTGCTGTTTCGCAACGCCGGCCAGCTGCTGGAGCGCGAATGGCTGCTGGGCTCGCTGTGGCCCGAGTCGCGCGTCGAACGCAAGAGCCGGGTGCTCGACTGCTGCGTGGCGAACGTCCGCCGCAAGCTGTCGCTGCACAAGGCGAACGAGTTCGTGCTGCATTCGGTGTACGGCCGGGGCTACGAGCTGCGGCATGCAGCCGTCGAACCGGCGACCGGCGGCGGCACCGTGGACGATTCGGGCTTTCCGGAAACATCGAACGAGCCGAGCTGGCTCGCACAAGCCGCCCGCGCCTAGGGCCAGGGAAATGCGACGATCGCCGGCTTCGAGGAACCGCCCGCATCGAGCGGCGCGGGTGCCAGGGGCTACCTCTACCAGCGCCAGCCGACCGTCCATTGCAGTATCGGCCGCCAAACTTAAGCAGGGCTGAATCGGCCGGTCGGGTCGAGCGTCGACGAGGCAGGCCAGAATCCTGCGCATGCAACTTCAGATCGATGCGCACCAGGTCCACCTCTGGCACCTGTACGTTCCTGAACAAGACGACCCGGCCGATCACCATGCCGTGAACCACGCCCTGATGGCCCTGCTGACGCCGGAGGAGCGCGAGAAGCACGGGCGGTTCCACTTCGCCCGCGACCGACGCCGCTACCTGATGACGCGGGGGTTGATCCGCTCGCTGCTGTCGCGCTACGTGCCGCAGGTCGCGCCCGCCGACTGGCGCTTCGAGAACAACGAATACGGCCGCCCGCGGATCGCCGACGCGCCGGCACAGGCCCGGCACATCCGCTTCAACATCTCGCACAGCGCCTCGCTGGTGGTGACGGCGGTGGCGGCGGAGCGCGAGGTGGGCGTAGACGTCGAGCACACGACGAGGAACGCGCCGCTGGAGATCGCCGGCCATTTCTTCTCGCCGAAGGAGGCGCAGGCGCTGCAGCAGCTGCCGGCCGTCCAGCAGCCCTCGCGCTTCTGGGACCTCTGGACGCTCAAGGAAAGCTACATCAAGGCGCGCGGCATGGGCCTTTCGATTCCGCTGGACCGCTTTTCCTTCGACCTGGACGGAAGCGGCAGCGAGGCCATCGGCTTCGAGCACGGTCTGGAGGGCGACAGCGCCGACCGCTGGCAGTTCTGGCGGATGCAGCCCGACGACGCGCATGCCGTCGCGCTCTGCCTGGAGCGGGCGCGCGACGGAAGCGAGACGCGGATCGTGTGCCTGCGGGCGGCGCCGCTGCTCGCATCGGTCGAGGAATTCCAGGGCACGGTGACGCGTCGATCGGCGGGAGACTGAAGCCCGGCATCGGCTCGCTGATGCAGGAACGGCCGGAAAGGCCGGAAAGGTCGGAAGGGCCGAACGGAAGCCTCGTGGCGACATCCCAGGCAGGCGGCCAGAGGTCGAGAAAATCGCTCGCCCAACCTTTTTGATCTGCATCGAATCCCGCCGCGCCGACGAAAATTAGTTCTTAAGAATTAAATACTTAGGCCATCGTTCCCCAACATTACAGAAATACGAGCGAATTGTTCCCAAATGCAAACAAGGGGCTTGCCGCCGTGCCACACTGTGGCGCACACGAAGCCACCCGGCTTGCACAGCGACAGGATCGAACCATGTCTTTGTCCATCTGGGCCAGGATTCGCCTGCCGGTTGCGATCCTGATCCTCGGCACGGCGCTGTCGATCGCCCTCGGAATCTATGCCCATCAGGAGATCGGGCGCAGCGCACGAGCGCGCTTCGACGCCACCGCCCTCGACCTGGCGCGCAAGGTCGAGGGCCGCTTCGACGACTACATCGCCGTGCTGATCGGGCTGCGCGCGCGGTTCAACACCTCGGACGCGGTGACGCGCAGCGATTTCCGCGACTACGTCGCGGGGCTGAACCTGCCGAGCGCCTATCCAGGCTTCCAGGCTGTCAACTACGCGCCGCGCGTGATGCAGGCCGACAGGCAGCGCTTCGAGGAGCAGGCGCGCGGCGATGCCGACCTCGACGCCGCCGTCGCCTCCGGCTTCGCCATCAAGCCGCCCGGCGAGCGCGAGGTCTACTACCCGTTGGCCTTCATCGAGCCGCTGGCCGGCAACGAAAAGCTCCTGGGCAATGATCTGGGCGCGATGCCAGACCGCGGCGATGCGCTCGAGCAGGGGCGCGACACCGGCGGGCTGGTCACCTCCGGGCGCAAGATCCGGATCGCGGGCCGCGAATCCGAAGTCGGGCTGGCGATGCGGCTGCCGGTGTACCGCCCGAAGATGCCCGTCGATACCTTGGAGCAGCGGCGCCGGGCCTACATGGGTTCGGTGGGCGCGGGCTTCAGCATCACCGGCATGCTGCGCGACGTGATCAGCATCGAGGCGGCGAAGACGCTCCAGCTGCGGCTGGCCGACGCCGGACCGGGCAAGGGGCCGATAGGCACGCGCATCGAGACCCGCTTCGTGGCGCCGGTCGCGTTCGGCGATCGCGAGCTGCTGTTCGACAGCTCCACGCCCGGCAAGCCGGCTCCGGAACCTGCAGGCAGCCTGCAGCGCACGCTCGGCTTCGAGCTGGGAGGCCATTCCTGGCTGGTGGAGGTGAGGCAGGACGAGAGCCAGGTGCTCGGTCCGCTGGACCGGGCCATTCCCTGGCTCGTGGTGCTCGGCGGCCTGGCCACCAGTGCGCTGCTCGGCGGCATCGTCCTGTCGCTGGCCACGACCACCAGCCGGGCCCAGGTCCTGGCCGAGGAGATGACCAGCCACCTTCGCGCCAGCGAACGCCAGCTGGAGGACGCCCAGCACCTGGCCAGCCTGGGCAGCTGGACCCTCGACCCGGAGACCGGCACGCTGCAGTGCTCCGAGGAGGCGCGGCGCATCCTGGGCTTCGGCGACGATCCGCTGCCGCCGGACCTGCACGCCCTGCTCTCGCGCGTGCCGAACATGGAACGCGGCACGGTCGAGCGGCAGATCACACTGGCCTCCCAGTCCACGGAGCGCAGCGAGTTCGAGCACCGCCTGTGCCTGCCCGACGGCACCGAGCGCTGGCTCCACGTCATCGCGCAGTCGGGCGAGGACGCGGGCAGGAGGCTGGTGCGCGGCACGGTGCGCGACGCCACGCGGCCGCGCAAGGACGCGCTGCGCCAGAAGCTCGAATACAAGATCGCGCGGCTGCTGGCCGGCGACGGCAGGACCGAGACGGTGATCGCGCTGGCGCTGGAGGCGATATGCACCGACCTGCGCTGGGACTGCGGCGCGCTCTGGAGCGTGGGCGAGGACGGCCTGGCCCACTGCACCGTGGCCTGGCATGCCGACAACGACGCGGCGGTGCGCCGCTTCGTCGAGGCCAGCAGCTCGCTCACCTACCGCTCCGGCGAAGGCTCGCTCGGCCGCGCCTGGGGAATCGGCAGCGTCGTGCGCATCGACACCCAGTCATCGCCGAGCCATTTCGCGCGCGACGCGATGGCCCGCGAGGCTGGACTGACCACCGGCCTGGTCGTGCCGATGGTCGCGCCAGAGGCGACCACAGCGCTGGAGCTTTTCGGCGCCAACCCCTACGCGGCCGACGCGGAGACGCTGGAGTCGCTGCGCGTCATCGCGCTGCAGATCACGCAGTACCGCCAGCGCAAGCAGGCAGAGAAGACCCTGCGCTTCATGGCCAGCCACGACGAGCTGACGGGGTTGCTCAACCGGGCGGCGCTGCAGCAGGAGCTCGCCCGCGCCATCCGGCGCAGCGCCCGCCAGCAGAAGCAGTTCGCCGTGCTGTTCGTGGACCTGGACCGCTTCAAGCAGATCAACGACACGCTGGGCCACGGCGTGGGCGACGAGATGATCAAGACCTGCGCCGAGCGCCTCACCACCCTGCTGGGCAACACCGACGTGGTCGCGCGCTTCGGCGGCGACGAGTTCGTGCTGCTGCAGGAGAACCTCGACAGCTCCGGCGATGCCGCGGTGCTCGCCGAGAAGGTGCTCGACTGCTGCGCCGAGCCCTTCGTGCTCGACGGACGCGAGCTGCACGTCAGCGCCAGCGTGGGCGTGAGCATCCACCCCGAGAACGGCGCCGACGCCGAGACGCTGCTGAAGAACGCCGACACGGCGATGTATCACGCCAAGGAAAAGGGCCGCAACACCTACCGCTTCTACGCGGCGAAGATGAATGCGCAGAGCACCGAGCAGCTCATGCTGGAAAGCGCGCTGCGCCATGCCCTGGAGCGCGGCGAGCTGGAAATGCACTACCAGCCGAAGTTGAACATGCAGACGCGGCGCATCGTCGGCGTGGAGGCGCTGATGCGCTGGCGCCATCCGGTCCTGGGACCGATCCCGCCGGCCCAGTTCATCCCCATCGCCGAGGAGCTCGGCCTGATCGTGTCCATGGGCAAGTGGGCGCTGGAGCAGGCATGCGCCGACGCGCTGGCCTGGCAGAAGCAGGGCCTGCCGCCGGTGATGATCAGCGTCAACCTCTCGCCGCGGCAGTTCGGCAGCCGCACGCTGGTGGCCGACGTGGCGGCCATCCTCGAATCGTCGGGCCTCGATCCGTCGCTGCTGGAGCTGGAGATCACCGAGAGCGCGATGATGGCCAATCCCGAGCACGCGGCGAAGCTGCTGCGCACGATCCGGGACATGGGCGTGGGCCTGGCCATCGACGACTTCGGGACAGGGTATTCGTCGCTGTCGTACCTCAAGCACTTTCCGCTCTCGACGGTCAAGATCGACCGCTCCTTCATCAACGACCTCTCGCAGGACACCGACGCCCGCGCGCTCATCGACGCGATCATCACGCTCGCCCACGGGCTGCGCATGAAGGTGGTGGCCGAGGGCGTGGAGACCGACGTGCAGTTCAACTACCTGCACAGCCGCGGATGCGACGAAGCCCAGGGCTACTGGCTGTGCAAGCCGGTGTCCGCCGACGAGGCACGCGATTTCATGGCGCGTCACCTGCGCACCCAATTTGCTCCGTCGGCGCTGGCCTGAGAGCCGGCCCTTCGCTGCAATCGTTACCGGGCACGTTCGCTCGGGCTTCCCCGAAACTTCACAGGAGCATTCATGACCGATTCAATCCAGAGCAAGTCGCTGGAACAGACGATCGCGGCGATCCACGCGCTCGACCTGACGCCGATCAAGTTCAAGGCCACGCGCAAGGAAGATGGCTACGGCTGGTCGGCAGGCTACGCGGACCAGATGGAAGTGGCCTACAAGCGCTACCTCATCCTGCATGCGAAGCACCCCGAGCTGACGCTCGCGCCCGAGCAGGACGTCGACCGCTTCTGGCACATGCACATCCTCGACACGCGCAAGTACGCCGCCGATTGCGAAGCCACCTTCGGATACTTCCTGCACCACTTCCCCTACCTCGGCCTGCGCGGCGAAGACGACGCGAAGGCGCTGGAGGCGGCCTTCCAGCAGATGCAGCGCCTGCTCGCCGAGGAATTCGGCGAGCCGACGCCCGCGCTGCGGCATGGGGCGGCGAAGGACTCGGCTGCGTGGTGCTCGGCCGAGGCCGGCACGGGCTCGGCAGCCTGGTGCTCGCTGGAAGCGGGCAAGGCGTCGGCCGCATGGTGTTCGGCCGAGGCTGGCCAGGGCTCGGCGGCCTGGTGCTCGGCGGAGGCCGGCAAGGGCTCGGCAGCCGCTGCCTGGTGTTCGCTGGAAGCGGATAAGGCTTCGGCGGCCTGGTGCTCGCTCGAAGCAAGCAAGCCCCAGGCTCAGGCCGCGTGGTGTTCGCTCGACAAGGAAGGTGCTGTCGCCACCGCCCTCACCGCACGTCCTTCGGCTCAGGCCGCAGCGGGTACCGCGGCGAACGGCTGATCGGAGAAAGCCCGGCCTATCCGCAGAAGGCGCGGACGATCTTGCCGCTGGCCGCATCCGTCTCGATCGTCACGCGCTCGCGGCGGTAGTCCATCGTCACCGGCTGGCCGGGCTGGATCTGGCGCACGATGGATGCGCCCGTCGCCTGCCGCGCCTCGGCATCGCTCATGCGGGCCTTGCCGGTCAGTGCGGCTGCGGCGTCCGGGCGGCACGCGGCGGGTGCCGTGGCGGCATCCGCCGTTGCCTGCGGCTGCGCTGTCGAGCACGCGGCGATCGACAAGATCGCCAACATCGAAGCGGCGCAAGGAATCAGTTTGGGATGGAGCTTCATGGCAAATCCTTTTCCGGGATACGAAGAGTCTTGCAGCCCATCGGGGCAAAAGAAAACGGCCTGATCCACGTTTTACATGGATCAGGCCGTCATTTTTTGGAGGAGAGGGAGTCCCCGGAAAACCGCTCCGGAACAATCCGGATCGCTCCAACAAACCAGCATTTTCATTGGAAGACAGCCCGCTCGCCCATACGAAGGACTCCAATACACTACGACCCAATCTAGATTTTTTTGTGGGAGTAGTTGGGGATGCCGAAGAAAGCAGTTGAGCTGGGGGCGCTGCAGGTGAGCCGCCTCAAAGAACCGGGCCGCTATGCCGTCGGCGGCGTCGCCGGCCTGCAGCTCCTCATCAGCGATACCGGGGCTCGGTCCTGGGTGCTGCGCACGATGGTGGGAGGCAAGCGCAAGGACATGGGGCTCGGAGGCTTCCCCGATGTCACCCTGGCCGGCGCCAGAGAAGCGGCACGCCGACTCCGCGGCCAGGTGGCGGAAGGAGTGGACCCAGTCGCCAAGCGCCGGGACGATCGTGCACGCCTAGCGGCCGACAGAGCCCAGGCCAAGACCTTCTCCCAATGCTCGGCTGCCTTCTTCGAAGACAAGAGCGACGAGTGGCGCAGCGACAAGCACCGCGAGCAGTGGGTCAACAGCCTCAAGAACCACGCCGACCCTCACATCGGAGAGCTGTTCGTGCGCGACATCACGCTGACGCACGTCCTCGACGTGGTGAAGCCTCTGTGGCGAGACAAGACCGAGACAGCCACCCGCGTGCGTGGCCGCATCGAGGCGGTGCTGGACTGGGCCACCGTACGGGGCTACCGCACCGGAGAGAACCCGGCCCGTTGGAAGGGCCACCTGGAGCAACTGCTCCCCAAGCCGGGGAAGGTCTCGAAGGTCAAGCACTTCGCTGCCGTGGATGTGGATGCTGTCGCGGGATTCGTATCCGCGCTTCGTAACGTCGGCGGCATGGGCGCGCGAGCCCTGGAGTTCGGCATCCTGACCGCCGCGAGATCCGGAGAGGTGCGCGGCGCCCTGTGGTCCGAAATCGATCTGCAGGCCGCGCAGTGGGTCATCCCGGCCGAGCGCATGAAGGGCAAGAAAGAGCACCGGGTGCCACTCTCGAAGCAGGCAATCGAGCTGCTGGAGGCCCTGCCCCGCTTCGACAAGGTCGTGCTCGTGTTCCCCGGAACGAAGAATCAGATGCTCAGCGACATGACGCTGTCCGCGGTCATGCGCCGGATGAAGGTCGACGCCGTGCCGCACGGCTTCCGCAGCACGTTCCGCGACTGGGCAGCAGAGCGGACCAACTTCCCCCGCGACCTGGCCGAGATGGCGCTCGCGCACGTCATCGAGTCGAAGGTAGAGGCCGCCTACCGCCGCGGCGACATGCTGGCGAAGCGCCTGAAGATGATGCAGGCCTGGGCGGACTACTGCGACACGATCCCCAAGGCCGGCAACGTGGTGCCGTTCAAGGCCGCCTGAGACTTCCCCTCAGTTTTGAGGAGAAGTGGCGGGGGCTCGTTTACTGCAACGCAGGAACCGACACCCTGCATTGCAGGAGGTTGCCTCAGCCTGAGGAGACCTCCCCAAATTTGGGGAGATGTGTCCAACTTTGGACGCATGTAGCCGGGGCTCGGAGGTTCCCACCACCGGTGGACACCTCCTCAGATTGAGGGAGTGTGCTCAGATCTGAGCGGACCCAACTTCCACCACTGGCGGAAGTCTCTCGCCGGGGCTCGTTTCACGCGAAACGCATGGAGTTTGTAGCTACAAAAATTTGTTGCTTTGAATTGAATAAGTAGCTACATTAATTCCATGGAACATCGAACTCCACCCAGCAAGAAGCGGCCCGGCCGACCTTCTTTGGACCCGTCGCAAGCCACGGTTCCGGTGCAGATCCGTCTCACCGCGGCGCAGCGCGATAAGTTGGGGAAGCTTGGGGGCGCCCCCTGGGTGCGCGAAAAGATCGACAAGGCCAAGTTGCCGAAGGAATGACCGCCGCGCCTCAGGGCGAGACATCCCCCATTGGGGGAAGTTGATCTGAGGCACAAAAGCGAACGGCCAGGATGCTACGAACACCCCAGCCGCTCTAACCGCAACGTGCATCGTCTTGGAGGACCGCACATCATGGCTACATCCATCGTATCTCAACCCACCATCGACGACATCGTTTCTCTCAGCGCCGAGGCTTCAGGCATTGCAAGCCTCATGATCTGGATCAACGCAGCGCGGGCTTTCATCGACAAGGTCGACTGCTGTGCCTCGATCGATTCGGGACTCGCCGATCGCCTCAAGGCGCACGATCTGTGCCTTCACGCCGCGTCCTGGGAGGGTGACACGGCCGCCGGAATGGAATATCTCCTGCTGCACCAGCATGTCACGATTGGTCAAATTTCCGATGCATCCGTAGTCCTGGCTAGCGCGCCTCAAGTCGAGCATCCAGCCACCGCTGCGCGATCGCGCCACGCGCTCTCGCAGAGCCTCGCCAAGAGCGTATAACGGTTTCGCCGCGCCTAGGCTGATCCCCGAAAACCCGTGAACCTGACGGGCTGGCGCGGCATCCTCTCAGGTTGCGTGAGGTACGCATGACAGAACGACAGAAGGCGGCTCAGCTGATCTTCAACGGGGCCGAGCGCATCGAGAGCGGACTCCGCGATATTTACGGCCAGTGGTGCAAGCCGCCTGAGCCAGCTTTCGACGAGTTCACGGCCCCCCTCTTCAACTCGGAAAACCGCATTGAACATTCGACCATCGAGCGGCTCGATGTGATCGCGAGGGAAGTGGATCTGGGCGTCATCGAAAAATGGGGGGACGCCTATCCGCTGCACGTCATGCAGTTGGCGTTTGCGTGCGCGGTGTCTGCTGCTGAGGCCGCTACGGACGGCGACACCATTGCGGGCTGGCAGCACCTGAACTCAGCGTACTTCTGGTACGGCCAGATCGATGGCCGAGAGTGGGGCTCGTGGGAGTATGAAACGCACCAGAAGAAGCGAACAGTAACTAAGCTGATCGCTGACAGGCACCGCGAGAACAGAGAAAACAAGGCAATCGCATTGGCTTGGTACGACGATCACCGACCGGAGTTCACCAGCGACGAGGACATTGCCTTCGAGATATCGAAGAAGGTAGTTCCGCTGGCCTTCAGCACGGTTTTTGGATGGATAAAGGCGCACAAGAAAGCGAGAAAGTCAAGACAGCCTCCGTCGTAGAAGGGTAGTTGCCCGGCCTACGCCCGGAGTGCTCCGGCGTAGGGCGTCTTCGCGTCGGTGACCCGAAAAACGAGCATCGGAAGCATCCAAACAACTACGGATGTACCCGATGACCACCGCTTCTCAAAAGCCGCTTAAACCCATCTGGATTCGGGGCCCTCGCCTGCGCCAGCGCTGGGACAACATGCCGGCCTCGACGTTCAACGACCGCCTGAAGCGCGGCGCAATCCCGAAGCCTGAGTACCCGTTCGGTCCGGCCGTGCCCTACTGGCGCATGGAGGATGTGGAGCGCTTCGAGGCTGCCGCAAAGGTGGCGCAATGAACGCCGCAGATAAGGCCTTTGCCACGCTCCAGGCTCGCGCCGCGCTGGTAGGCATGACCTGCACCCTCACCACGGCCGGAAACATCGTCCTGGCGCGTTTCGGCGGGGCTTGGATCTTCGGCACGGTGGAAAAGGCCGACGCTTGGCTCGACCGTCTCGACCAGCCGAGCGTCACGGTCCCGGCGGAAGGGGCGGTGTGATGGATGGCCAAGCGCAACCGCTATTCGACCCAGACGCGCGATTCGGGCGGGTTCGTGGCTCTACCCTTCGCCGTGATCGATTCGGCCGCCTATCGCGGTCTGAGCGTGCACGCGAGGGCATTGCTGATCGAGATCGCCCGACAGCTTCGCGGCGACAACAACGGGATGTTGCTGTGCTCTCGCGCGTACATGGCTACCCGCGGCTGGAACAGCAACGACACGCGCGAGAAGTGCCTCAAGGAGCTGATCAAGGCAAGGCTGGTGCATCAGACCGTGATGGGGCACCGGCCCAACAAGGCCAGTTGGTACGCGGTGACTTGGCTGGGGCTCGACAAGCTGGACGGGTACGACGCAGACCTGGCATGCACTTTCGAGCGCAGCGCCTATCGAGACCAGCAAAAGCAGCGAAGTTCGAGTGCGAAAACGCAACCCTTATCCCGCCCGGCGGGACAGGCAATGCACGCATAGTCCCGCCGGGCGGGATAAGCAACGCGCTCTCTGTCCCGCCGGGCGGGTCTATGAAGGCACTTATCCACAGTCTCTCTGTCCCGCCGGGCGGGCACCATCTAGAGATGCCATCTATCTGCGGCTGCTGGTACCTGCATTCCGTATTCATGGTCTTGAAGGAGCACGCGCAATTTTTGGCCCCTCGATTTCTGGTGATCGGGGCTCGGGCTCAGTACCGAGTAAATCCGGAGTGCATCCTGTTGGGGTCTCAACGCCGCTCTACCGCTGACGCCGCGGTAACGGTAGGAGCGTTACCTGCTCATGTCCGCATCCAATGCGGACAGGTTGAGGACACGGAGCGCCACGCAACGCCAAGTCACACCATGTCACGCCAGCGTCACGCTAGCAGCGTGACAGCACGGGGCTTGGGTCTGGGGCTCGGAGGTGCAGCATGACGGACATCGCTCTGGGGCTCGCATTTGCCCAGTACCTGGCCAACCCCTGCACCGAGACGATCGACGCTGTGCTGGTGGCGCTGGAGGACCGCACTGACCTGCCGATCAGCATCGAGGAGACGCGCAAGGCGTTGACCGACGGCATTGCCCAGATCAACGCGTTGAAAACTTCCACGCCCACCGCGCAGGCCTCCACGCTGCTGCAGCGCCTCTTGTCGAGAGGTCGCAAATGAGAGCGGCTCTCAATGCCGCCCGGGGGGAGGATTTCTGGAGGATGGGGCTCGATCTGGAAACCGGCGCGGACCACTTCTTTTCGCATCTCCAATTCAAAAGACGAGGCGCATCCGATGACATCGCATGACCCATTCGGCCGCAGCCGCCTACCTGGCGACTTCAGCCGGGAGGGGCGGATCGCGCTACTGCAAGAGGCGTTCAATGACCTGATGTCAGGCCGCTTGCCGCGGTCAGAGGCGCGTGTCTTCTTGGCTGGTGGTGGCATGTCGTGGCTGCAGGATGGAGGCGATCTCGTTCGCGACTACTGGCGGGTTGCTGCGCCCCGGGGCTCGCACCGGCGTCCTGAGGTGATCGTGCGTGAACTGCGGGACGGGCTCATGGGCGATGAGCGACAAGGAGGCGAGGGTTCGGAAGACTGATGGCTTTCAACCATCAGACCTCCTGCCATGATTCCTCCTGAACACGTTGGCCGCGCCGTCGGCCGCTATCTCCGCTCTCTCGGCGTTGGCGTTGGCGAGCCCGGCGCCGCAGTGGCATTCGCTGAAAGCCAGAACTGGGTAGAAAAGGCCGCTGTCGTTGACGTGCTGAAGGCAGGGGTAAGCGCACTGCGCACCAGCGATCTGCCCAGCACCACGGTGCGCGACGACTTCATCGCAGCCCTGCGACCGTACGCCATCCTGAGCAAATTGGACAAGGCCCCCCAGGTAACGCCGCGCATGCGCTTGCTCGCCTTCGGTACCGGCACAGTCGCCTACCGCGTTGGCGAACGCAAGAACATCCCAATCAGCCGGCCTGGATTGCTCGGCGTCACCGTTGAACCGCTCGCGAAGGTGGCGGCCCTCACCGTGGCAACGAAGGAGACGCTCGCGACACCCGGCGCATCCATCGATGTCGCGCTCGCGCGAGACCTCGTTGCTGCGGTCGGACAGAAAGAGGACATGGTGTTCCTCGATCCAGCCGAGGCCGATTCTGTGCTGTCCGGAGCGCCGAATGCGGCCTCGGCCGGCACCACGCTGGCAAACATCGACGCCGATATGCAGAAGGCGATCGAATTGCTCCTGGCTGCGGGCGGCAAGTTGCGCGATGCCGTCTGGGTGCTGACGCCTGTAGCCGCCACCAAGCTGGCTGGCATGCGTGGCACTGATGGAGCGCTGGCGTTCCCGGACATCGGTCCCAACGGCGGCACCCTGCTGAAGCTGCCCGCGATCGTGAGCGAAGCCGCAGATGGGTTCCTGAGCCTGATCGATCAATCTCGAGTCTTGGTGGAAAAGGATGTCGGCGCGGAGGTTTCCCTGAGCGAGAACGCCATGCTTCAGATGACCGACGATCCGACCGATTTGCCGGACGCCCCTGTCACGATGGTCAGCATCTTTCAGACCGAGTGCGTGGCCTTCAAGGCTGTGCTCTATCGCAGCTGGAAGGTGCTGTCCGGTGCCGGCGCCTACATCACTGGAGGGATCTGGTAATGCAGCAGAAAACAAAGGCGCTGGCCGACCTCATCATCGCTGTCTTCCGGCCGCGACTCCACGAGTTGACCAAGCGAATCGAAGCGCTTGAGAACGCCCCTACGTTGTCCTATGAGGGCCCGGTCGAGCCTGGCCGCGAATACGAGAAGGGGATGTTCGTCACGCACCAGGGCAGTCTCTGGCACTGCAACGCCAAGACCAAAGCCCAACCTGGGTTTGGTCCGACATGGACGCTCGCCGTGAAGCGAGGAAAGGACGGTCGCGATGCGCGATGAAATCAGCAATTGGCTGGCCGAGGAGCGGACCAGGGCACGCGCCAAGCTGTTGGCACAGGGCACGCTGCCCGCCCACGTCGATCAACTGCTGTCCTTGGCAGAGGATATGCACGAGGCGCAGGCGGATTGCGCAGCTCGCCTGGTCGGTGAGGCGCCTGCAGTGGTGGTGCACTGACATGGACGCCGCGATCGTCTATCGCTGCGCGCATCCGAACTGCAGGCGCCTTTGCGTGGGCTGGCTGTGCCACCTCCACGAACGCGCCCGCCAGCAGAGCAAATGAGAGGAGTTCTCAGATAGTCCGGGGGGAGGGATTCTCTTGGAGTGCCCCTCTCCCGGAAACCGGCGCCTCAACGTTTTTTTCGCACGCCCGCTTCAAATATTTCGAATTTCCCATCATGCCAAACCCCGGTAAACCTCTAGCTCTCAAGCTGCTTTCCGGTAGCCGACGTATCGGAAAGCAACCGCCGTGCATTGCCATACCTGCGCTGCGCGAAGTTCCTCCGGCACCTGACTGGTTGATCAATGACAGCGCCCTAGAAGAGTGGAATCGATTGGCGCCTCTCTTGGTTGCGAACGGTTTGCTGACGGAGGGATCGCTGTCGGTGTTGGTCCACGCCTGCAATATGCACGGCGTCATCACCAGAGCCTTCTCTGCTGGAGAGCATCTGAAGTCCGCCACCCTGGCGATTTACCGCTTGTTGGTGAATGACTTCGGTTTGACGCCCGCGACACGCGATAAGGCAGTCGCGCCGCTGTCGCCAAATGTCGCCAACCGGTTCGCAGATCGCCGTGTACGGGCCGATTGAAGGAGCTTGGCATATGCCTGTCACAGTGAAAGTCGAAGGCCTCCGCGAACTAGGAGAACGCATGCGGGGCTTGTCGGATGCGGTGAACAAGAAGATCGCGCGAGCAGCGACCGCCGCCGCGGCTGGTGTCATCAAGAAGGACGCTCAACAGCGAGTTCCAGTGGACACCGGCGCCTTGAGGAAAGGCATAGTCGTCAAGCGCATTCCGCCGGGAGAGGCGGGCCGCACGTCTACGCACATGGTCACCGTATCGAGCCGCCAAATGCGCAAGTACGTTGAAAAGTCCCGGGCGGCAATCGTTGAGCTGCAAGGGCCGATCGCGCCTCGTATGGTCAATGGAAGGTTGATCCGCGCGAAAAAGCTATTGGGCCGAAAAGAGAGCTACGAGTCTCTCGGTGATTTTTTCTACGCGCACTTCATTGAATTTGGCACGGCCAAGATGGCGGCCAAACCCTTCATGCGTCCCGCGTTCGACACGAACAAGGAGCGGGCGGTCGAAGTGATGAAAACAACACTGGCGAAGGGCATAGAGCGAGCCCTCCGAAACAAGTAGGAGTGTCACATGGCTGGACTAGGACAAGTTAACGTAACGCTGGGGCTGGATGCTGCAGAGTACACGCGCGGATTGACCAAGGCGGAGGTGCAGGCGCGACAGTTCGGCGAAAGGATCGGCGTAGCAATCAAGGACGGCGCGGCTTTGGCCGCGGCATCGCTGGCGACAATCGGAGCGTCAGCAGTTGCTGCATTCGCGGCATTCGACACGCTGGTCAAACAGGCCGGCGACTTCCAAGACTTGGCAGAGAAGACGGGCGCGAGCGCCGAGGGCATCGCTGCCTTCGGCCTCGCTGCCGGCACTGCTGGCACCACCGTGGAAGCGGTGGCGCAAGCAAGCATCAAGCTGACGAAGAACCTGACCGGCGTCGACGACGAATCGAAGGCTGCCGGCGCGGCTATCGCTGCGCTGGGGCTCAACCTCAAGTCGTTCAAGGAGCTATCGCCCGAGGCGCAGATCGAGACCATTTCCAAGGCGCTGGCCGGCTTCGCCGACGGCGCCGGGAAAACGGCTGTCGCGCAGGCGCTGCTTGGCAAGAGTGGCGCAGAACTGCTGCCCTTCTTGAAGGCGCTCGAAGAGCAGGGCGGCCGACAGGTAGTGCTCACCGCCGAACAGATCAAGCAGGCCGACGACTACGCCGACAAGCAGGCGAAGCAGCGCGCGCAATTGGAGATCTATGCACAGGCTCTCGCCACTCAGGCGCTGCCCGCTCTCACGGACTTCACGGGTGCGCTCACCGACGCGCTGAAGGAGATGGTAGGCGTCGGCAATGGCGCTTCCGACCTCGCGAAGAACAAAGGAGTGCAGCAATTTGCCGACGACGCTGCTGTGTTCTTGGCGCATGTGATCGACATTGCCCGCAAGACAGCGACTGTCTTCCAGTTTCTCGGCGAATCGATCGGCGCCACGGCCGCCATCATCGCCGCCGCCAGTCGCAATTCGTCAGAAGGTGCGAAGGCCGCATTCTCATTTAGCCCGAGCGGGGCCCTGAAGGTCGCACGCGATCAGGTGAACGACATCAACAACATCATCGAGGCGGCGCGTGAGCGTGGGAAGCAATTCACTGCCGAATCGGAGAGCATGGCGGACAAGGTCGCCAAGCGAATCGCCGACCGCAACCGCCTGGCCGCACAGGCTGCGCAGGAAACCCGAGGCTTCACGCCTGGGCAGCAGACACTCAATTTCAACGGCCCCACCCCGAAGGATGCGAAGCCGAAGGACACGAGCGCCCAGGACGCCAAGGCTCAGCTCACCGCGGACCTGGACGCGATCAAGAATGCCCAGGCGGCTGTCGTCAACAGCTACAGCAACCAAGAAAAGATCCTCTCAGCGCTGCGCACGGCGGGGCTGACCGAGGACAGCGAGTACTACGCTGAAAAGAAGCGCCTGCTGGACCTGACGACGGCGGCGCAGGAGTCGGCCGCCCAGCAGTCCATCGCGCGCCTGCAGCAGGAGAAGCTGACCGGCAAGGATGCGATCGACAACGCTCGCAAGATCGCCGACGAGGAGGCCAAGTTGAAGAAGGTCCGCGAGGATGCCGCTACGCAGGCGCGGATCTACGGCATCGAGAGCGAGGCCGCGAACAAGCGGATTGCTTCCTCGCTGCTCTCCGCTCGACAGGCTGCGCAGGACTTCTTCGACACCACGAACCAAGGCTATGCGCGCGCGATAGAGGGAGTGGGCCAGGGCACGAAGGCTCGCGACTTCGCCGCTGGCATCAGCCAGATCGAGGACAAGTACCGTCAGCAGCGCCAGGCACTGCAGAACCAGCGCTCGCAGGCAGAGCTGATGGGCTCCTTCGGACCGGATGCCCAGCGCCAGTTCGAGGCGCAGATGGCGATCATCAACGAGTTTCAGGGTAAGGCCATTGCGTCGTACCAGAAGACCTACGGCACTCTCGATGAGCTCTCGAAGAACTGGCAGACCGGCGCCTCAGAGGCGCTGAAGAACTACGCCACCGAGGCCGAGAACACCGCGAAGCTGACCGAGCAGGCGTTCGGGAGTGCATTCAAGGGGGCCGAGGACGCGATCGTCAACTTCGTGAAGACCGGGAAACTGGACTTCAAGAGCCTCGCCGACTCGATCATTGGCGACATAGCGCGGATCTTCGTCAAGCAGCAGATCACCGGGCCGCTGGCGAGCCTCCTGGGGGGCTTGTTCAGCCCGACCGCTACAGCTGGCAGCGGCATCACTTCAATCGTCGGGATGCCTGGGCCGGTGTGGGGTAAGGCGGTGGGCGGCCCTGTGGCCGCCGGCGGCCTGTACCGGGTCAACGAGAACGGTCCCGAGCTGCTGGACGTGAACGGAAAACAGTTCCTGATGATGGGCAACGCCAATGGGCGCATCACCCCCAATAGCGAAGTCGCAGGCGGCGGAACGGTGGTCAACAACTTCACCGTCGGCGACGTGGCGACCGTCGGCATGCTTAAACAGGCTTTGGCAGCGTCGCAGGCTCAGTCCGCTCAGGCGCTAGCCCGCAGCCAGCGCTATGGGGGTGCGCTGGCGGGTTGATGGTGCGGATGTGGGAGCGGAAAGCAAAACGGGCCGCGAGGGCCCGTAGATGCTGACAAGCTGGAGGAGAGGGAGGGATTCGAACCCTCGGTACTATCGCTAGTACGCCTGATTTCGAGTCAGGTACATTCGACCACTCTGCCACCTCTCCGGTGCTGTCGAGCCTGCGATTCTAGCAGACAAAAACGGGGCTTTTGAAGCCCCCTGCGATCAGGCCCTCAAAACTTCGAGTCCGCCGAGGTACGGACGCAGCGCGGCGGGCACGTTGATCGAGCCGTCTTCGTTCTGGTGGTTCTCGAGCACGGCCACGAGCGTGCGGCCCACTGCCAGGCCGGAGCCGTTGAGGGTGTGCACGAGTTCGTTCTTGCCCTGTGCGTTCTTGAAACGGGCCTGCAGGCGGCGCGCCTGGAAGGCTTCGCAGTTCGAGACCGAGCTGATCTCGCGGTAGGTGTCCTGCGCGGGCAGCCAGACTTCGAGGTCATAGGTCTTGCTGGAGCCGAAGCCCATGTCGCCCGTGCACAGCAGCACCACGCGGTAAGGCAGCTCCAGCGCCTGCAGCACGGCCTCGGCATGGCCGGTCATCTGCTCGAGTGCGTCGTAGCTCTTCTCGGGGTGCACGATCTGCACCATCTCGACCTTGTCGAACTGGTGCTGGCGGATCATGCCGCGCGTGTCGCGGCCCGCGCTGCCGGCTTCGGAACGGAAGCACGGCGTGTGGGCGGTGAGCTTGATCGGCAGCTGCGACTCGGGCACCACCTCGTCGCGCACGAAGTTGGTCAGCGGCACTTCGCTGGTCGGGATGAGGTACAGCGCCGAATGGTCGGGCGCGGGTTCGCCATCCTGGCCGCCTTTCTTCGCGGCGAACAAGTCGCCCTCGAACTTGGGCAGCTGGCCGGTGCCGCTCAGGGTGGCGGCGTTGACGATGTAGGGCACGTAGCACTCGCTGTAGCCGTGCTTCTCGGTCTGGATGTCGAGCATGAACTGCGCGAGCGCGCGGTGCAGGCGGGCGATCGGGCCCTTCATCACGGTGAAGCGCGAGCCCGCGAGCTTGGCGCCCGTCTCGAAGTCGAGGCCCAGCGGCGCGCCGAGGTCGACGTGGTCCTTGGGCGCGAAGCCCAGCGGCGTGGCGTTGGCGCCGGCGCCGCCCTTCGGGGCCCAGCGGCGCATCTCGACGTTGCCCGTCTCGTCCTCGCCGACCGGCACGCTGGCGTGCGGCAGGTTGGGCACCGCCAGCAGCAGCGCGTGCAGCTCCGGCTGGATCTCGTCGAGACGCTTCGATTGCGATTCCTGCTCGGCCTTCAGCGCATTCACTTCGGCCATCAGCGCGTCGGTCGACTCGCCCTTGGCCTTGAGGGGGCCGATCTGCTTGTTCAGCACATTGCGGCGGGCCTGGATTTCCTCGGTGCGGGTCTGCAGGGTCTTGCGTTCGGCTTCGAGCGCGGTGAATGCCGACACGTCGAGGTACGGCTGGTTCTTCTTGCGTTTTTCGAGGCCGGCCACTGCGGAGGCCAGATCTTTGCGGAGCAGGGTGATGTCGAGCATGGAGGGATTTTAGGTGGGCGTGCGCGGGCCGAAGGCGGCAGGCTGGCGATGCCCTGCGGCCCGCGGTTGCGGGCCACGGGCTTCGGCATGCCTGCCGACAGGCTCTGCCAGCCTGGAAGATGAACTGGGTGAAGCAGGAAGCCGTCAGGCAACCGTCGCGGGATCGACGTTCGCCCCGCAGACGATCAGGCAGACCTTCTCGCCCGCGCGCGGCTTGTAGGCACCGGTCTGCAGCGCCGCCAGCGGCAGCGAGGCGGCCGGTTCCACGGCCAGCTTCAGCTCCTTCCAGAGCCACTGCTGGGCCGCGCGGATGGATTCGTCGGACAACAGCAGCGCGTCCTGCACGTGCTGTCGGGTGATCTCCCAGGCGATGGCGCCGATGCGGCGCGCGCCCAGGGAATCGGCGGCGATGCCGCCCACCTCCACGTCGACCGGCTCGCCGGCCTCGCGGGCGCGGAACAGCGTCGGCGCCTTCTCGGGCTCGAGCGCGACCACGCGGGAGCGCTTCTCGAACCAGCCGGCCAGGCCGCCGATCAGGCCGCCGCCACCCACGCTCACGAGCACAGCGTCGGGCAGGCCGCCCTGCTGCTCGATCTCGCGGCCCAGCGTGCCGGCACCGGCCACCACTTCGGGCTGGTCGTAGGCGTGGGTGAGCAAGGCGCCCGATTCCTTCTGGCGCGTCAGGCAGGCGGCCAGCGCATCGGGGTACAGATCGCCGACCACGACCACTTCGGCGCCCAGCGCACGCAGCCGCGCGCGCTTGGCTTCGGGCGACACGCCCGGCAGGAAGACCTGGCAGGGCACGCCCAGCGCGCGCGCCGCGGCCGCCGTGGCGATGCCCGCATTTCCGCCCGAGGCGACGATCACCCCGCTTTGCGGAATGTCGTTGGCCAGGAGCCGGTTCATCATGCCGCGCGCCTTGAAGCTGCCGCTGACCTGCATGTGCTCCAGCTTGAGCCAGATTTCCGCGCCGCTCGCGTCGATGCCGAAGGCCGAAGCCGGCAGCTTCCACAGCGGCGTCTGGCGCAGGAAGTGACCGGCGCGCTCGGCCAGCCGTTGCGATGCGCTATCTATTTGGGAGCGCCAGCCGGCGGTCTGCGTGGTGTTCAAGAGATGTGTCCAGGTGGAGGAATGTCGTCGAGCTTGAGGCCCTTGGGCAGCGGGAACTTGATGGTTTCCTCGATGCCGTCCATCTTGCGCACCGACACCGCGCCGAATGCACGCACGCGGTCGATCACCTCGCGCACCAGCACTTCGGGTGCCGAGGCGCCGGCGGTGATGCCGACGCGCGCCTTGCCCTCGAACCAACCGGGTTCGAGTTCGGCGGCCGAATCGACCATGTAGCTCTCGGTGCCCAGGCGCTGCGCCAGTTCGCGCAGGCGATTGCTGTTGGAGCTGGTGGGGCTGCCGACCACGATCACGAGGTCGACCTGCGGGCTCATGATCTTCACCGCGTCCTGGCGGTTCTGCGTGGCGTAGCAGATGTCCTGCTGCTTGGGCTCTCGCACCTTGGGAAAACGCGCGCGCACCGCGGCGGCGATGTCGGCGGCATCGTCCACGCTCAGCGTGGTCTGCGTGACCACGGCGAGCTTGTCGGTCTGCGCCGGGGCGACCCTGGCCACGTCTTCCACGTCCTCCACCAGGTGGATGCCGCTGGAGAGCTGGCCCATCGTGCCCTCGACCTCGGGGTGCCCCTTGTGGCCGATCATGATGAACTCGTAGCCTTCCTTCGCGAGCTTGGCGACTTCGACGTGCACCTTGGTCACCAGCGGGCAGGTCGCGTCGAAGATCGAGAAGCCGCGGTCTCGCGCCTCCTGCTCCACGGCCTTGCTCACGCCGTGCGCGCTGAACACCAGCGTGGCACCGGGCGGCACGTCGGAGAGTTCCTCGATGAAGATCGCGCCCTTGGCCTTGAGCTCGTTCACCACGTAGGTGTTGTGCACGATCTCGTGGCGCACGTAGATCGGCGCGCCGAACTTCGCGATGGCGCGCTCGACGATCTCGATGGCGCGGTCCACGCCCGCGCAGAAACCGCGCGGCTCGGCCAGGATGACTTCGGAGATTCCGGGGTTCATAGCACGCCGATGAGCTTCACTTCGAAGGTCACGGGCTGGCCTGCGAGCGGATGGTTGAAGTCGAAGCGCACCGCGGTGTCGTTCGACTCGATGACCGCGCCGGCATAGCTGCCCGTGCCGTCAGGCGTGGGGAACTGCACCACGTCGCCCACGGCATATTGCTCGTCGGGGTCGCCCATCTGCGCGAGCAGCTTCCTGGCCACCCACTGCTGCATGTCGGGATTGCGCTCGCCGAAGGCCTCGCCCGCGGGCAGCTCGAAGGTGGCGTGCGTGCCCTCTTCCAGGCCCATCAGGCGCTGCTCCATGGCGGGCGAGAGCTCGCCGGTGCCCAGCGAAAGCGTGGCGGGCTTGTCGGCGAAGGTGTTGATGATGTCGCCCGCCGGACCGGCCAGCCGGTAGTGCAGGGTGAGAAAGGAGCCGGAATTCACGACTTGGGACATGGTGCAGCGAAGGTGTGCGGAGACAGGGATGTGTCCCGATAAACTGGCCTCATTTTAAGGACCGGGGCTTCACCCGGCTCCGCCAAGGTTTCACCCCGGGGTTTCATGTCTTTCAAGGATCTCCCTCTGGACGCACGTCCGCGCGAAAAGCTCATCGCGCGCGGCGCGGCCGCGCTGGCCGATGCCGAGCTGCTGGCCCTGCTGCTGCGCACCGGCGTGGCGGGCAAGAACGTGCTGCAGCTTGCGCAGCAGCTGCTCGAACGCTTCGGCGGGCTCTCCGGGCTGCTGCACACCGGCGCCGACGACCTCAAGTCGGTCAAGGGGCTGGGCGGCAGCGCCAAGCGCTCCGAACTGATCGCGGTGCTCGAGCTGGCGCGCCGCGCCATGGGCGAGAAGCTGCGCGAGCGCCCCGTCTTCGATTCGCCCGACGCGGTCAAGCAGTACCTGCAGCTGCACATCGGCCCGCGCCCCCATGAGGTGTTCGCGGTGGTCTTCCTCGACGTGCAGCACCGCATGCTCGCGCTGGAGGAAATGTTCCGCGGCACGCTCACGCAGACCAGCGTCTACCCGCGCGAGGTGGTCACGCGCGCCATCCACCACCATGCGGCAGCGGTGGTGCTGGCGCACAACCACCCCAGCGGCAGCATCGAGCCCTCGCGCGCCGACGAGTCGCTCACGCAGACGCTGCGCGCCGCGCTGGCGCTGGTGGACGTGCGCGTGCTCGACCACATCATCGTGAGCCCCGGGCAGAGCTTCTCGATGGCCGAGAAAGGATTGCTCTGATGGCCGCACGCACGCCTTCGATCAAGAACCTCGCCGATCTCAAGCAGGTGCAGCGCGTGCTCGCCGAGACCCGCGAGCGCGAAGCCGCCGAGGCCGCGGCCAAGGCGCTGGCCGAGCGCAAGCGCGCGGCCGAGAAAGACCTGTTCACCCGTGCCATCGGCGCCACCGAGCCGCTGCGCCGCAAGGCCGTGGTGCCGCTCGCGCCGGAGCCGCCCGCGCCCATCCCGGTGCAGCACCAGCTCGACGAGCAGCGCGTGCTGCGCGAATCGCTCTCCGACGAGTTCGACGTGACCACGCTGCTCGACGTGGACGACGCCATGAGCTTCCGCCGCCCGGGCATCGGCACCGACGTGACCGCGCGGCTGCGCAAGGGCGACTGGGCCATCCAGGCGCAGGTCGACCTGCACGGGCTGCGCAGCGACGAGGCTCGCGAAACCTTGGGCGGCTTCATCCGCAATGCGTACAAGCAGGGCCTGCGCTGCGTGCGCGTGGTGCACGGCAAGGGCCTGGGCTCGCCGGGCAAGCAGCCGGTGCTCAAGACCAAGACGCAGCGCTGGCTGATCCAGAAGAACGAGGTGATCGCCTTCGTGCAGGCCAAGCCGGCCGAAGGCGGAGCCGGGGCGCTGGTGGTGCTGCTGGCGCCCGCGCGGCGCTGAGCACCTTCTTCGGCTCAGGCCAGCAGGTTCTTCAGCGGCACCGAGGCATCGGCCACCGACGCCGCATCGGGATTGCGGCCCGCCTCGAGCAGCTTGCGGCTCATCATGTGGTCGACCGGCGCGTTCACCGACTCCACGCACACGAGCTTTCCATCGACATAGTGGAACAGCGAGAAGGCGTCGGGCTTCGGGCCCGCGCGGCGCACGCTGCTCAGGCCCGGCGTGCCTTCGGCGGGCATCAGGCCCACCATCTGCAGGCGCATGCCGCCCTGGTCTGACCAGAACCACGCGACCGCATCGTGCGCGCGTGCCTCGCCGGTGAGCGTGGCGACCGCGGTGCGCGCCTGGTCGTTCGCGTTCTGCACCGACTCGAGCCGCAGCGCACGGCCCGCGCGGCGATCGGGAAAGCGCGTGCAGTCGCCCACCGCGAGCACGTCGGCCGCGCTGGTGCGCATGTGCTCGTCCACCACGATGCCGTCCGCGCACTCGATGCCGGCCGCCTGCGCGAGCGCGGTCTCGGGCACTGCGCCGATGCCCAGCAGCAGCAGGTCGACCGGCTGCTTCGCGCCGTTGACCTGCAGCGACACCAGCCGGTCGCCCTCGACCTCGAAGGCGCCGGTCTGCGCGCCGAGCACGATGTCGATGCCCGACGCGCGATGCGTGGCCAGCACGTGCGCCGACAGCTCGGGCGACACGGCGCGGCCCAGCAGGCGCGGCGCGCTCTCGATGACCTGCACCGTCTTGCCGAGCGCCTTGGCGGTGGCCGCCACTTCGAGCCCGATGAAGCCGCCGCCGAGCACCGTCACCTTCTCTGCCGCAGCGAGCCGCGTGCGCAGGCGATGCGCCTCGTCGGCCGCGCGCAGGCTGGCGACGTTCTCCAGGCCCGGCTTCAGGTCGGGCATCTGGCGCGCGCGCGTACCGGTGGCGATCACCAGCTGCTGCCACGGCAGGATCGCGCCCGAACGCAGCGTGACGGTGTGCGCCTCGCGGTCGATGGTCACGGCCGCGTCGCCCAGGTGCAGCGTGATGCCGGCTTCGCGGTACCAGTCGGCGGCCTTGTGCGGCTGCGTGGTTTCTTCGGCGCTCTTCAAGAAGGCCTTGGACAGCGGAGGCCGGTGATAAGGCTCGCAGGCCTCCTCGCAGACCAGGTGGACGCGCGCGCCCTGCCCGGCTTCGGCAAGCCCCGCACAGAGCTGGGCCGCGGCGTGGCCGCCGCCGATGATGACGATGGAATTCATGATGGAAGAAGCGTCTTTCGGAAATCGTTGCTCGTGTGTCTGGCCGGCGATCATTCGCCTCTATTGCGCATCCAGTCAGCGGTCTTGAAAAAGGAATCGCGCAGCCTCGCACGCAAGTCCTCGGGCACGCCCGTCTCGCCCATCGCCTGGTCCATGCAGGCGAGCCACTGGTCACGCTCCTTGATGCCGATGGTGTGGCCGCCGATGCTCTGCGGCAGGTGGCGCGCGCGCAGCATCGGGTGGCCGAAGCGGTCGGTGTAGTACTGGGGGCCGCCGAGCCAGCCGCAGAGGAACCAGAACAGGCGCTGGCGCGCGTTGTCGAGGCTGGTGCCGTGCACTGCGCGCAGCTGCGCGTAGGCGGGCTCGAGGTCCATCAGGTCGTAGAAGCGCTCGACCAGCGCCTCCACCTTGGCCTCGCCGCCGATCCAGTCGAAGGGCGTGCCGGCGGGTGGCTTTTCTTGAATCTGCATGGGCGGGAGTATCCCCTCAAGGGCCTGCTAGAGCTGCACGATGCCCGGAATGCCCACGTCGGGGTTCACGTCGGCGTCGTAGTCCACACCCTCCACCGCGAAGCCGAAGAGCCGCAGGAACTCGGTCTTGTAGCCGGCGAAATCGGTGAGCTCGCCGAGGTTGGCGTCGTTCACCTGGGGCCATAGCGCGAGCACGCGCGACTGCACCTGCGGTGCCAGCTCCTTGTAGTCGGCGCGCAGGCGACCTTCCTCGTCGATGTGCGGCGTGGCGCCGTAGAGGCTGTCGGCATAGAGACCGTGCACCTGCTCGATGCAGCCCTCGTGCGTGCCCTCTTCCTTCATCACCTTGAACAGCAGCGACAGGTACAGCGGCATCATCGGAATGGCCGAGCTGGCCTGCGTGACCACCGCCTTCAGCACCGACACGCGTGCGTCGCCGCCCTTGGCCGCGAGCTGCGCGCGGATGCCCAGCACCTTCTGGTCGAGGTCTTTCTTGGCCGCGCCGATGGAGCCGTTCCAGTAGATGTCGTGCGTGATCTTCTCGCCCAGGTAGGTGAAGGCCGTGGTCTTGGCGCCGTCGGCCAGCACGCCGGCCTGCTGCAGCGCGTCGATCCACATCTGCCAGTCCTCGCCGCCCATCACGGCCACGGTGTTGTCGATCTCCTCCTGCGTGGCGGGCTCGAGCACCGATTCCTTCACCGTCCCGCTGTCGGTATCGAGGCCGCGCAAGGTCACCGCCTTGCCCACGGGCTTGAGCACCGAGTTGAAGACCTGGCCGGTCTTCGGATGCGTGCGCCGCGGTGCGGCCAGGCTGTAGACGACGAGGTCGACCTGCCCCAGGTCGGCGCGGATGGTGTCGATGACCTGCTGCTTCATCGCGTCGGAAAAACCGTCGCCGTTGATGCTCTTCGCATAGAGGCCCTCGGCATGCGCGGCGCGCTCGAAGGCGGCGGTGTTGTACCAGCCGGGCGAGCCGGGCCTGGTCTCGCTGCCCGGGCGTTCGAAGAAGACGCCCAGCGTGCCGGCGCCGCAGCCGAAGGCGGCCGTGATGCGCGCCGCGAGGCCGTACCCGGTCGATGCGCCGATCACCAGCACCTTCTTCGGGCCGCCTTCGATGGCGGGCTTCGCCTTGACGTATTCGATCTGCTGGCGGACGTTGGCTTCGCAGCCGGCGGGATGGGTGGTGACGCAGATGAAGCCGCGCACGCGGGGTTTGATGATCATGAGGATCTCGCTCGAAGAGATGCTGAGGGAGGCGAAACAAAGGCGCCCGAAGCGCGTTTTTGCGCCGCGAATTTAACCCAGCCCGGAAAAGCGGCCTTCGGGCTGCCCTATATGCATATGTCGATTGACGATTTAATAATCAGAGGTTTTATTGATATGGTCCTGCCCCTTCCGTTTCCACCAAGGAGAAGAACATGCGCATGAAACTGATTGCAGCCGCGGCCCTCGCCGCTTCGACCTTCCTGCTCGGGACCGCCGCCCATGCGGACCAGCTGGCCGACATCAAGAAGAAGGGCGAGCTGGTCGTCGGCGTGCTCGGCACGGACGAGCCCGCGACCTTCGTCGACCCCAAGACGCGCCAGATCGTCGGCTACGAGGTGGACCTGGTGAACGCCATCGCCAAGAAGATCGGCGTGAAGCCGGTGCTCAAGCAGATCGCGGTGGCCGCGCGCATTCCCGAGCTGCAGCAGGGCCACGTCGACCTGGTGGCCGCCGGCCTCACGCACAACAAGGAGCGCGAAGCGCAGATCGACTTCTCGCTCACCACCTTCGTCACCGGCCAGAAGGCGCTCGTGAAGAAGGACAGCGGTATCACCGAGGTGCCGCAGCTCGCCGGCAAGAAGGTGCTGACCATCCGCGGCGGCACGCAGGAGCCGAACATCCGCAAGGCCGTGCCCAACGTCGAGGTCGTGACCTTCGACACGAGCCAGCAGGCCTTCCAGGCCCTGCAGCAGGGCAAGGGCGTGGGCTACGTGGACGACGAGGCAGCGCTGCTGCGCAGCTACGCCAAGCTGGGCCCGCAGAAGGCGCAGTACGTGGTGCTCAAGCAGAACCTGAGCACCGAGGCGCTGGCCATCGGCATCAAGAAGGGCGAGAGCGGCCTGAAGGCGGTGGTGGACGACACGCTGCGCGAGCTCGAGAAGTCGGGCGACGCAGAGAAGATCTTCGTCAAGTGGTATGGCCCGAACACGGCATCGGGCTTCCAGTCGCGCGACTTCAAGCTCGAGAGCGACAAGATCGACTGAGCCCGGCCTCAGGTCTTTCTCCTTCCCCCGCTGGGGGAAGGCCGGGATGGGGGCAAGCGGCCTGCACATGACCGCAGCGTCTTTCCAGACGCCGCCGCACCCCCACCCCAACCCTCCCCCAGCGGGGGAGGGAGCCACATCCCTCCGCGGCGGTGATACTGTCGCCCCCCATGCCCCTGTTCGACTATTCCTTGCTGCTGACCGGCAAGTACCACGACATGCTCGTCGCGGGCCTGCTGCTGTCGCTGCAGCTGCTCGCGGCCTCGCTGGTGCTGGCGCTGCCCATCGCGGTGGTGGTGGCGCTGCTGCGGCTGTCGCCCTTCGCGCCGCTGCGCTGGCTCGGCTTCGCGTACGTGGAATCGATCCGCAACATTCCGCTGCTCGCGCACATGCTCTTCTGGTACTTCGGCGCGCCCGAGCTGCTGCCGGAAGACATCAAGCAATGGCTCTACGCGGGGCACATCGAGGCCTACAGCGCCATCATCGCGCTGGCGCTCTACACGGCCGCCTTCATGGCGGAAGACATCCGAAGCGGCATCCGCGCGATCCCAGCCGTGCAGTTCGAGGCCGGCCGGGCAATGGGCTTCAGCTACCTTGCCACCATGCGCCGCGTGGTGCTGCCGCAGGCGCTGCGCGTGACCATCCCGCCGCTCATCTCGCAGACGCTGAGCCTGTGGAAGAACACTTCCATCGCCACCGTGATCGGCGTGGCCGAGCTGATGTACCAGGCCGGCCAGGTCGAGAGCGCGACCTTCCGCAGCTTCGAGTCCTTCGCGTTCGCGAGCGCGGCCTACCTCACTGTTTCGCTGGCCATCACGGGCCTGGCGAGCTGGTACCACCACCGTTACCCGGTGCGGACGATATGACGCACTCCCCCAGACTGCGCGCACTGCGTGTCGCTTCTCCTCCCCCCTCGCCGGGGGCAACACCGGCAGCCCGGCAAAGCCGGTTCCGCGGTGTTTCCGGCCTCGGCCGTGCCGGTGCCGTGCATCGCGAGCCACGTGAAGCGGGAGCTGAGCGCTGATGCTTCAGATCATCAACGACTACTGGGTCTACTTCCTCATCGGCCAGTACCCGAACGGGCCGCTCGGCGGGCTGGTGCTCACGCTGATCCTCGCCTCCTGCGGCCTGGTGCTGGCGCTGCCGCTGGGCATCGTGCTCGGGCTGGCGCGGGTGAGCCCTTGGCGCTGGCTGCGCTGGCCGGTCACTGGCTTCGTGTACGTGGTGCGCGGGCTGCCTCTGCTGATGGTGATCTTCTGGGCCTACTTCTTCCTGCCCAGCGTCACGGGCGTGAAGACCGACCAGTTCACCACCATGCTGATCGCGCTGGTGGTGTTCGACGCAGCCTACCTGGCGGAGATCGTGCGCGCCGGCATCCAGGGACTGCCGCGCGGGCAGATGGAAACGGCCCGCGCGCTGGGCCTGGGCTACGGCGCCGCGATGCGCCTCGTGGTACTGCCGCAGGCGCTGCGCAGCATGCTGCCCTCGCTGGTGAACCAGTTCGTCTCGACCATCAAGGAAACCTCGCTGGGCTACATCATCGGGCTGGCCGAGGTATCGTTCATCGCGACGCAGATCAACACGCAGGTGTTCACCAAGCCCGCTCAGATCTACCTGATTCTGGGCGGGACGTACTTCATCCTGTGCTTCGGCCTCTCGCGCTTCGCCTACTGGCTCGAACGCCGGCTCGCACGCCGCGGCATCTCCACCGCCGCCACCAAGGTGTCCGCATGATCGAACTCGAAAAAGTCAACAAGTGGTACGGCAGCTACCACGCGCTGGTCGACGTGACCGAAACCATCCACAAGGGCGAGGTCGTCGTGGTGTGCGGGCCCTCCGGCTCGGGCAAGTCGACGCTGATCCGCACCTTCAACCGGCTGGAGCCGATCCAGTCGGGCCGCATCGTGGTGAACGGCCAGGACATTCATGCGCCGGGGCTGGACGTGAACGAATTCCGCTCGCGCATCGGCTTCGTGTTCCAGCAGTTCAACCTGTTCCCGCACCTCACGGTGCTGCAGAACTGCACGATGGCGCCGATGCAGCTGCGGGGTCTCACGCGCAAGCAGGCCGACGAGCGCGCGATGGCGCTGCTGCACCGCGTGGGCCTGTCGAACAAGGCCAACGCATGGCCCAGCGAGCTCTCGGGCGGCCAGCAGCAGCGCGTGGCGGTCGCCCGCGCGCTCGCGATGCAGCCGCCGCTGATGCTGTTCGACGAGCCCACCAGCGCGCTCGACCCCGAGATGGTCGGCGAGGTGCTGCTGGTGATGCGCGACCTCACGCGCGACGGCATGACCATGGTCTGCGTCACGCACGAGATGGGCTTCGCGCGCGAGGTGGCCGACCGCGTGCTCTTCATGGACGAAGGCAAGGTGCTGGAGCGCGCCACGCCCGACGACTTCTTCAACCGGCCGCAGCATCCGCGCGCGCAGCAGTTCCTGGCCGACATCCGCTCCCCCTTCGCGAGAGACGCATGACCGATTCAGCCCTCCCCCTCATCGACGTTTCCGCGCTCGTCTCCGGCACCGCCGCACGCGATGCCGTGGCCGCGCAGATCGGCGCCGCCTGCCGCGCCCACGGTTTCTTCTACGTGACCGGCCATGGCGTCGACCCGGCGCTGGTGAAGCGGCTCGAAGACCTGAGCCACCGCTTCTTCGACCTGCCCGAGGAAACCAAGATGCAGTGGCGCATGGCCCTGGGCGGCCGCGCATGGCGCGGCTACTTTCCGCTCGGCGGCGAGCTGACCTCCGGCCGGCCCGACTGGAAGGAAGGCCTCTACCTCGGCACGGAGCTGCCCGCCACGCATCCGCTGGTGCAGGCGAAGACGCCGGTGCACGGGCCCAACCTGTTCCCTGACGTGCCGGGCTTTCGCGAGACCATCCTCGAATACATGGCCGCCGTCACGCAGCTGGGCCACCGGCTGATGGAAGGCATCGCGCTGAGCCTGGGCCTGGATGCGGGCTACTTCGCGAAGCGCTACACGGCCGATCCGCTGATCCTGTTCCGCCTCTTCAACTACCCCTCGCAGCCGGTGCCCGAAGGCCTCGACGTGCAATGGGGCGTGGGCGAGCACACCGACTACGGGCTGCTGACGATCCTGCACCAGGACCACATCGGCGGCCTCACGGTGCACACGCCGGGCGGCTGGATCGACGCGCCGCCGGTGGCGGGCTCCTTCGTTTGCAACATCGGCGACATGCTCGACCGCATGACCGGCGGGCTCTACAAGTCGACGCCGCACCGCGTGAAGCGCAACACCTCAGGGCATGACCGGCTGTCGTTTCCGCTCTTCTTCGACCCGAACTTCGAGGCGCGCGTGCAGCGCATCGAGGGGCTCGCGGGCGCGGAGGCCCGCGACGACAGTGCCGAACGCTGGGACCGCGCCAACGTGCACGCCTTCAACGGGCGCTACGGCGACTACCTGCTCGCGAAGGTGTCGAAGGTGTTTCCGCAGCTGCGCGACGAAGTGCTCTGAGGGGCAGGAGCCGGCGCCGGCAGGAGGCCGGGCTCTTCGAGGAACGCGTCCTCCCAGTGCTCGATGCGGGCGTCGGGGTCGGAGATGGGCACGAGCTTGTCGCTGCGGCAGTAGAAGGTCCAGCCCTCGAACAGCACGTCGTAGTAGGTGCCGGGCAGGTAGCGCTCGCTCGGCGCTTCATAGGGCGCGGACACCACCTCCACGATCCGGCCCACGGCCCGCTCCGTGAAGGGCGACGCCAGGCAGCTGTCGACCACATGGCAGAGCGTGCCGATCTTGATCATGCCGTTACACCTTCTGCATGGCCTGTTGCGGGAACCAGCGCGGCAGGTGCGCCAGCGCGTCGTGCAGCGAATCGAGCACGTGGAAGGCCCGTTCGACGACCGATGCAGGCGGATGCTTGAGGTCGGGCACGACCACCACCCGAAGGCCCGCCGCCAGTGCCGCCTTGGCGCCGTTCTCGCTGTCCTCGAAGGCGATGCATTCGGCCGGGTCCACGCCCAGGCGCTCGGCCGCGAGCAGGTAGAGGGCCGGATCGGGCTTGGCGCGCGCGACCTCGTCGCCGCCCGCGAAGGCCGAGAAATGCTCCAGCACGCCCAGGCTGCCGAGACAGGCCTGGATCTGCGCGCTCGTGGATGACGACGCCACGGCGCAGCGCGTGCCGCGCTCGCGCAACGCCGACAGGATCTCGGCCGCGCCGGACTTGATCGGAAAGAGCGGCGTCCCGTCGGAGCGCTCCAGCTGCAGGCGCTGGCGCACGAGGCCCACGGCGTGGGTGTAGGCCGCCGATCCGCCCAGCAGCGAGGCAAGCACGACTTCGGACTCCACCGTGGACAGCCCCACCACCTGCATGTACTGGCTGTGCGAAAGCTCGATGCCGAGCGTGCGGGCGACCTCGATCCAGGCGGCCATGATGGGGCGCTCGGAGTCGATCAGCAGCCCGTCCATGTCGAAGATTGCAGCGGCGAACATCGGGGCATCGTAATGAAAAACGAAAAAGGGGCCATGGAGGCCCCTTTTTCGTTGGTTGCGCGAAAGACTCAGTCCCGCGCCAGCGCCCGGTTCAGGCCGAGGGCCGCCAGCGTGGCAACGGCGCCCGACAGCAGGTAGACGCTCACGTAGGCCAGGCCGAAGTGGGCCGAGAGACCCAGGGCCACCAGCGGGGCGAAGGCCGCGCCGATCAGCCAGGCCACGTCGGCCGTGAGCGCCGCACCGACGTAGCGGTACTTGGGCGCGAAGTTGGAGGTCACGGCGCCGGCCGCCTGGCCGTACGACAGGCCCAGGATCACGAAGCCCAGCAGGATGAAGATGTCCTGGCCGATGCGGCCGCCGTCGAGCAGCGTGGGGGCGAAGCCGCTGAAGGCGGCGATCACCGCGGCCAGGCCGCCCAGCGTGAAGCGGCGGCCGATGCGGTCGGCCAGCAGGCCCGAGGCCACGATGCCGGCGGCGCCGAACACTGCGCCCACCATCTGGATCACCAGGAATTCGGTGACCGACTGGTCGGAATACAGCGTGATCCACGACAGCGGGAACACCGTGATCAGGTGGAACAGCGCATAGCTGGCCAGCGCGGCGAACGCGCCGATCAGGATGTTGCTGCCCTGCGAGCTGACCAGCTCGGTGACGCTGGTGGGTTCGAGTTCACGCTCTTCGAGCAGGCGCGAGTATTCGTCGGTGGCCACCAGGCGCAGGCGGGCGAAGAGCGCCACCACGTTGATCGCGAAGGCCACGTAGAAGGAATAGCGCCAGCCCCAGTCGAGGAAGTCTTCGGACGGCAGGCTGGAATACAGGTAGGCGAAAAGCGCGCTGGCGATGAAGAAGCCGATGGGCGCGCCCAGCTGGCCCAGCATGGCGTACCAGCCGCGGCGGTTGGCCGGCGCGTTCAGCGCCAGCAGCGACGGCAGGCCGTCCCACGAGCCGCCCAGCGCCAGGCCCTGGCCGAAGCGGAACACCGACAGCAGCACGATGGCCGTGAAGCCCAGGCTCGAATAGCCCGGCAGGAAGGCGATGCCGGCGGTGGAGGTGCCGAGCACGAAGAGCGCCAGCGTGAGCTTGGCTTCCCGCCCGAAACGTCGCTGGATCATCATCGAGATGACAGTTCCGAACGGACGCGCGATGAAGGCGAAGGAGAAGATCAGGAACGAATAGAGAACGCCCTCGAGATGCTGCTCGAACGGGAAGAAGACCGCCGGGAACACCAGCACCGAGGCGATGCCGTAGACGAAGAAGTCGAAATATTCGGAGGCGCGGCCGATGACCACACCGACCGCGATCTCGCCGGGGGAGATGTGCGAGTGGTCGTCGCCCTGCCGGGCGCCGCCGTGATCGGCCGGGTTCGGCATCGGCTGTGCGCCTTGCGAAATGATGCTGGACGTCGTCATTGCTTGCTGTAATTCAGATGTAACGCCGCGGCGAGACACCATAGGACCATGGGAGACCCCAGAGCGTCGCACCGAATCACGTTTACCGCCATAGGACAAAACGTCCAATAGGCGAAACCCGTCTTCAGGCGTAGATTGTGGGGTCTTTTTGCGTCGCCCCCTGCGTCCCTGCATCTCTTTTCCCCGGCATGCACATCCTCAAGAACCTTCGCCAAGCACTCCTGCTGCTCTCCGCCATGCTCCTGGCGGGCTGCAACACGGTGCTGATGAACCCCTCCGGCGACATCGCCCATCAGCAGGGACGCCTGATCGTCGTCTCCACCGTGCTGATGCTGATCATCATCGTTCCGGTGATCGCCCTGACCATCTTCTTTGCCTGGCGCTATCGCCAGTCCAACAAGGAGGCCACCTACAGCCCCGACTGGGACCACTCCACCCAGCTCGAGCTGGCGATCTGGGCGGCGCCGCTGCTCATCATCATCGCGCTGGGCGCCATCACCTGGATCAGCACCCACACGCTCGACCCCTACCAGCCGCTGCGCCGCCTCGACGCCCAGCGCGCCATTCCGGCCGAGACCAAGCCGCTGACGGTGGAAGTGGTCGCCCTCGACTGGAAGTGGCTGTTCATCTACCCCGAGCAGGGCATCGCCACGGTGAACGAACTGGCCGCCCCGGTGGACCGCCCGATCAGCTTCAAGATCACGGCCTCCTCGGTCATGAACTCCTTCTTCATCCCCGCGCTGGCCGGCCAGATCTACGCCATGCCGGGCATGGAGACCAAGCTGCACGCGGTCATCAACAAGCCGGGCGAGTTCGAAGGCTTCTCCGCCAACTACAGCGGCGCGGGCTTCTCGGGCATGCGCTTCAAGTTCCACGGCCTGAGCAACGAAGACTTCGACCAGTGGGTGCAGAAGGTCAAGTCCGGCAAGGACGGCGAACTCTCCCGCGATATCTACAAGAAGCTCGAAGTGCCGAGCGAGCGCGAGCCCGTGCGCCACTACCCCACCGTTGCATCCGACCTGTACGACGCGATCCTCAACCAGTGCGTGGACCGCAACAAGATGTGCATGAAGGAAATGATGGCCATCGACGCCAGCGGCGGCATGGGCAAGCCCGGCGCCTTCAACGTTGCCACCAAGCTGGCATGGGACATCGAATCCCTCGATACGCCCAAGCGCAAGTACGTCACCGCGATGTGCACCACTGAAGAATAAGATGTTGCAGAACCTAGACCTGACGAAGCTCGTCTTCGGCCGCCTCTCCTGGGAGGCGATTCCCTTGCACGAGCCGATCCTGCTCGTGACCTTTGCCGGCGTGGTGCTGGGCGGCCTGGCCGTCCTGGGCGCACTGACCTACTTCAAGCTGTGGGGCACCCTGTGGCGCGACTGGATCACCAGCATCGACCACAAGAAGATCGGCATCATGTACATCATCCTGGGCCTGGTGATGCTGCTTCGCGGCTTTGCCGACGCGCTCATGATGCGCGCCCAGCAGGCCATCGCCTTCGGCGACAACGCGGGCTTCCTGCCGCCGCACCACTACGACCAGATCTTCACCGCCCACGGCGTGATCATGATCTTCTTCGTGGCGATGCCGCTGGTCACGGGCCTCATGAACTTCGTGGTGCCGCTGCAGATCGGCGCGCGCGACGTGGCCTTCCCGTTCCTGAACAACTTCAGCTTCTGGATGACCACCTTCGGCGCCGGCCTGGTGATGGCGTCGCTGTTCGTCGGCGAGTTCGCCAAGACGGGCTGGCTGGCCTATCCGCCGCTGTCGGGCATCCTCTTCAGCCCCGACGTGGGGGTCGACTACTACATATGGTCGTTGCAGATAGCGGGGGTGGGCACATTGCTGTCCGGCGTGAACCTGCTGGCCACCATCGTGAAGATGCGCGCGCCCGGCATGACCATGATGAAGATGCCCGTCTTCACCTGGACCGCCCTGTGCACCAACGTGCTGATCGTCGCCGCCTTCCCGGTGCTGACCGCCGTGCTGGCCCTGCTGTCGCTCGACCGCTACGCAGGCACCAACTTCTTCACGAACGACCTCGGCGGCAACGCCATGATGTACGTGAACCTGATCTGGATCTGGGGCCACCCCGAGGTGTACATCCTGATCCTGCCGGCCTTCGGCATCTTCTCGGAAGTGGTCTCCACCTTCTCGGGCAAGCGCCTCTTCGGCTACGCCTCGATGGTGTACGCCACGGTCGTGATCACCATCCTGTCGTACCTCGTCTGGCTGCACCACTTCTTCACCATGGGCTCCGGCGCCAGCGTGAACTCGTTCTTCGGCATCACGACGATGATCATCTCGATCCCGACGGGCGCGAAGATCTTCAACTGGCTGTTCACCATGTACCGCGGCCGCATCCGCTTCGAGCTGCCGATGATGTGGACCATCGGCTTCATGATCACCTTCGTGATCGGCGGCATGACCGGCGTGCTGCTGGCCGTTCCCCCGGCCGACTTCGTGCTGCACAACAGCCTGTTCCTGATCGCCCACTTCCACAACGTGATCATCGGCGGCGTGCTGTTCGGCATGCTGGCGGGCATCACCTACTGGTTCCCGAAGGCCTTCGGCTACAAGCTCGACCCGTTCTGGGGCAAGTGCTCGTTCTGGTTCTGGATCGTCGGCTTCTGGTTCGCCTTCATGCCGCTGTACATCCTGGGCCTGATGGGCGTCACCCGCCGCATGAACCACTTCCAGGACATGTCGCTGCAGATCTGGTTCCAGATCGCCGCCTTCGGCGCCGTGCTGATCGCCCTGGGCATCGCCTCGTTCCTGATCCAGCTGGTGGTGAGCTTCATCCGCCGCGACCAGCTGCGCGACACCACCGGTGACCCGTGGAACGGCCGCACGCTGGAATGGGCGACCTCGTCGCCGCCGCCGGCCTACAACTTCGCGTTCACGCCGCGCGTGCACGACAACGACGCCTGGTCCGACATGAAGGCCCGCGGCTACCAGCGTCCGCTGGAAGGCTTCAGCCCGATCCACATGCCCAAGAACACGGCCGCCGGCTTCATCATCGCGGGCCTGAGCGCGGTGTGCGGCTTCGCGCTGATCTGGCAGATGTGGCTGCTGGCCGGCGTCGGCTTCGTCGCCATGCTCGCCGCCACGATCATCCACACCTTCAACTACAAGCGCGACTACTACATCCCCGCGGAAGAAGTCGTCCGTACCGAAGAAGCGCGCACGCGCCTGCTGGCTGCCAATGTCTAACAGTACCGCCCTCCACTCCAGCCACACGAACACCGTGGGCAACGCCGCGAGCGTGCCCACCTTCGAGGTATTCAACGTCCGCAACGAAGACCACCACCCCGAGAACGGCACGCTGCTGGGCTTCTGGCTCTACCTGATGAGCGACTGCCTCATCTTCGCCTGCCTGTTCGCGGTGTACGGCGTGCTGGGCCGCAGCTATGCGGCCGGCCCCTCGGGCGCCGACCTGTTCGACCTGCCGCTGGTGGCGATCAACACCTCGCTGCTGCTGCTGTCGTCCATCACCTATGGCTTCGCCATGCTGCAGATGCAGCAGCGCCGCATGGGCGGCGTGCTGCTCTGGCTGGCCATCACCGGCCTGCTGGGCGCGGGCTTCATCGGCCTGGAGCTGTATGAATTCGCGCACCTGATCCACGAAGGCGCGGGCCCGCAGCGCAGCGCCTTCCTGTCGTCGTTCTTCGCGCTGGTGGGCACCCACGGCCTGCACGTGACCTTCGGCATCATCTGGCTCATCGTGCTGATGATCCAGCTGCCCAAGCACGGCTTCACCGCCGCCAACCGCCGCCGCCTGATGTGCCTGTCGATGTTCTGGCACTTCCTGGACGTGGTCTGGATCGGCGTCTTCACCTTCGTGTATCTGATGGGATCGCTGCAATGAGCGCGCACACCGAAACCGCCGGCCACGGCGCACATGGCCACGACGATCACGGGCACGGTCACGATGACGGCCCGGTGAGCCACAGCACCTTCAAGGGCTACATGACCGGCTTCGTGCTGGCCGTGATCCTCACCGCCATTCCGTTCTGGCTCGTGATGGGCAAGGTCTTCGACAAGCCCGGCACCACCGCCCTCGTCATCCTGGCCTTCGCCGTGGTGCAGATCGTGGTGCACATGGTTTACTTCCTGCACATGGACGCGAAGTCCGAAGGCGGCTGGAACATGCTGGCGCTGATCTTCACGCTCGTGCTCGTGGTCATCACGCTGGCCGGTTCGCTGTGGGTCATGTACCACATGAACACCAACATGATGCCGCACTCGGTGCACGACATGAAGAACATGCCCTGATGGCGGAGCAGGCCGTCCGCCAGCGCTCCACCGCCGCACGGGTGGCGCTGGCGGTCTGCGCCGCCCTCGCCTTCGCCGGCTTCGTCGCGCTCGGCACCTGGCAGGTCGAGCGCAGGGCCTGGAAGCTGGATCTCATCGCACGCGTCGAACAGCGCGTGCACGCCCCGGCCGGCGCGGCCCCCGGGCGGACCGAATGGCCCACGGTCAACGCGGCCAACGACGAATACCGGCATGTCCGCCTTGGCGGCACCTTCCTCCACGACAAAGAGACGCTGGTGCAGGCCAGCACCAAGCTCGGCGCCGGCTTCTGGGTGCTGACCCCGCTTCGCAGCAGCGCCGACGGCAGCATCGTGCTGGTCAACCGCGGCTTCGTGCCTCCCGAGGCGCAGAAACGCGCGGCGCGTACCGCGACCGAGCCGCAGGGCGAGACCACCGTGGACGGCCTGCTGCGCCTGACCGAGCCCAAGGGCGGCTTCCTGCGCAAGAACGATCCGGCCGGCGATCGCTGGTTCTCGCGCGACGTGCAGGCCATCGCCGCCGCGCGCGGCCTGGCCGACGTGGCGCCGTACTTCGTCGATGCCGAAGCCGCGCCTGCAAAGTCCGGCGCCCCGGCCACCGACACCCCCGCCTGGCCCGCCGGCGGCCTGACGGTCATTTCCTTTCCCAACAGCCACCTCGTCTATGCCCTGACCTGGTATGGCCTGGCCCTGATGGTGCTGATCGCGGCCTGGTTCGTGCGGCGCAGCGAAAATGCGGCCCATGCCGACGCCCGCCCCGCCGACCAAGATGCCCGCCGCGACGGCTGAAGCCGCCGCGGTCGCGGGCGAACTGCACCCGCCCCGCGCCGGCGTCGCGAGCCTCGACAACGCCATCGGCCACCAGAACATGCAGCAGCTGATCCAGCTGCGCTGGTTCGCCGTGGTCGGGCAGGTCGCCACCATCCTGGTGGTGCACTACGGCTTCGAGATCCGGCTGCCGCTGGACCACATGCTGCAGGTGCTGGCCTGCCTCGCCCTCTTCAACATGGTGAGCCTGCTGCGCTCGCGCAGCCATCGGCGCGTGACCAACGGCGAGCTGTTCGTCGCGCTGCTGGTGGACGTGGCCACGCTCACTGCGCAGCTCTACCTGAGCGGCGGCGCGACCAACCCCTTCGTGTTCCTCTTCCTGCTGCAGGTGACGCTCGGCGCGGTGCTGCTGAAGGCATGGTCGACCTGGACCATGGTGGTCATCACCAGCATCTGCTTCGCCGGGCTGGCGCTGTTCTCGCGCCCGCTCGCGCTGCCGCTGGACCACGACCGGGGCCTGTGGAGCCCGTACATCCAGGGCATGCTGGTGTGCTTCGCGCTGAATGCGGCGCTGCTGGTCATCTTCATCACCCGCATCAGCCGCAACCTGCGCGCGCGAGACGCGCGTCTGGCCGACCTGCGGCAGCGCGCCTCGGAGGAAGAGCACATCGTGCGCATGGGCCTGCTGGCCTCGGGCGCGGCGCACGAGCTGGGCACGCCGCTTGCCACGCTCGCGGTGATCCTCGGCGACTGGCGCCGGCTGCCGCATTTCAGTTCCGACCCCGAGCTGCTGACCGAAGTGGCCGAGATGGAACTGCAGATCCAGCGCTGCAAGAGCATCGTGAGCGGCATCCTGCTGTCGGCCGGCGAGGCGCGCGGCGAGTCTTCGGAGGAAACCACCGTCAGCACCTTCCTCGACGACCTGGTCGAGGAATGGCGCACCACCCGCCCGGTGGAGGATTTCGAGTACGACAACCGCTTCGGCCGCGACCTGCCCATGGTTTCCGACTCGGCCCTCAAGCAGATGATCTGCAACGTGCTCGACAATGCGTTGGAGGCGTCGCCCCACTGGCTGCGCCTCGAGGCGGCGCACGACGCCGACGCGCTGACGATCACTGTCACCGACGCAGGCCCCGGCTTCCTGCCGGCCATCCTCAAGGAGTTCGGCAAGCCCTACCAGTCGAGCAAGGGCCGCGCTGGCGGCGGGCTGGGGCTGTTCCTGGTGGTGAACGTGGCGCGCACAGTGGGCGGCCGCGTCGCGGCGGCCAACCGGCCCGAGGGCGGCGCCGTCGTGAAGATCACGCTGCCGCTCGCGGCCATCGTGCTCGAGGAAGAAGAGACGGAAGTGGACGACGACGCGGACGACGAGGAAGCCCTCGCGGCCGCCGGCAGGACCATCGGAATGGAAGGCAATGAGCGAAACCGGAGCTGAAGCGCAGCGCCAGCTGCTGATCGTCGAGGACGACGGCGCCTTCGCGCGCGCGCTCGGCCGCTCGTTCGAGCGCCGCGGCTATGCGGTGGCGCACGCGAGCAACCTCGCCGAGGTCGAGGCGCTGCTGGCCGCCGCCACGCCCGGCTACGCGGTGGTCGACCTCAAGCTCAACGGCGAGGCCTCGGGCCTGGCCTGCGTGCAGATGCTGCACCGGCACAACCCGAAGATGCTGATCGTGGTGCTCACGGGCTTCGCGAGCATCGCCACCGCGGTGGAAGCCATCAAGCTCGGCGCCTGCCACTACCTGGCCAAGCCCTCGAACACCGACGACATCGAGGCCGCCTTCGGCCGCGCCGTCGGCACCACCGAGGTGGAGCTGACCAACCGCTCCACCTCGATCAAGACGCTCGAATGGGAGCGCATCCACGAGACGCTGGCCGAGACCGGCTTCAACATCTCGGAGACCGCGCGCAGGCTCGGCATGCACCGGCGCACGCTGGCGCGCAAGCTGGGCAAGCAGCAGGTCAAGTAGGCAGGCACTCTGGGCTCCCGACCCGACACACTCATTGCGCACGGACAGACGATGACCTTTTCGCCACCCTCTCCCCCGCCCCCGCAACGCAGCAAGACCGCCGTCCTCGCCGCACGCGACCAGACGGCGATGGAGGAGCTCTTCAACGCCCTCAGCCATGGCCTGGGCCTTGCGCTCGCGATCGCCTCGCTGCCGATCCTGGTCTACAGCGCCGCACAGAAGGGCCAGGCCGCGGCCGTGGTCGGTGCCAGCCTCTTCGCGGGCACGGCCATCGTGCTGTACCTGATCTCAACGCTCTACCACGCGCTGCCGATCGGCCGCGCCAAGGCCTGGTTCAACCGGCTGGACCACGCGGCCATCTACCTCTTCATCGCGGGCAGCTACATGCCCTTCCTGTTCGGCGTGCTGCGCGGCCCGCTGGGCTGGACGCTGTTCGGCGCGATCTGCGCGGCGGCGGCGCTGGGAGTGGGCGCCAAGCTGTTCAACCGGCTGAAGCATCCGCTGTGGTCCACCGGCCTGTACGTGGCGATGGGCTGGATGGCGCTGATGGCCGCCGTGCCGCTGTACGAGCGCATGTCGGCCGCAGGCCTGGGCTGGCTGGTGGCCGGCGGGCTCTTCTACACGGCCGGTGCGGTGGTGTTCCTGTTCGACAACAAGGTGCGCTTTGCCCATTCGGTGTGGCACCTGTTCGTGCTTGCCGGCAGCACCTGCCACTTCTTCGCCGTGCTCTGGCATGCGCATGGCTGACCGCTGATTCCAGGAACACCATGGAACCGGCTTTACGGGCCATCGGTGTTGCCCCCGGCGAGGGGGTTGGCGCAGCGACACGAAGTGCGCGAAGCCTGGGGGAGTGTCAATAGTGCGGTGGGAGTTCGTCGCGCGGGTTGCGCGCGGCGCCGTCCTCGCCTGAGCTCTGCATCTGCTCCTTCAGTTGAGTGACCTGCAGGATCAGCCGGTCGATCTGCTGCTGTTGGCGGTAGATCGTCATGTTGAGCTGGTCGAGCAGGTCTTCGGCGTAGCTCGACTTGATCTCGAGTTCGGTCACGCGTTCGGCAATGAGGTCGTGGGACGGGTTTTCCATGCCGCTATTGGACAGGAAGACCGCCCTGCTCTTCGTGACGCCTTGTTCAGCGGCGCACCTTGGCCTCCAGCAGGTCGGCCATGCCGATGCGCTTGGCGAACTCGATGCGCACGCGCTCCGACACCTCGAAGACCTCCGCCGCACCGTCGCCGACGAAGTCGACCACCGACCGCATCGGCCGCGTGCCGACGGGCATGCCCACGATGCGCACGATCTCGTCGGCCACGGCCTGCGGGTCGGCGTCGTCGGGCATCAGCGCCGAGAGGCGCGCGCCGATCTGGTCCATGAGTCCGTCGTAGCGGGCATAGGCTGCGGCGATGGCGGCATCGGCTGGCCTGCCCGCGCTCGGGAAGTGGTCGGTGCCCTTGGTGAAGGCGCCCGGCACGACGATGGAAGTCTCGATGCCGAAGCGCGCGATCTCGTAGGCCAGCGTGACGGCCAGCGAATCCATCGCAGCCTTCGCCGCGCCGTACGGCCCCATGAACGGCGGAAAGCCGCCCTTGGTGGTCGTGCTGCTGATCCACAGCATCAGGCCCGATTCCTGCGCCCGCAGGTACGGCAGCACCGCACGGTTCACGCGCTGCGCACCGAGCACGTTGGTGTCGAACACCTTCGCGATCTCTTGCGGCGTGAAGGCCTCCGTGGGCCCGACCACGAGATGGCCGGCGTTGTGCATCACCACGTCGAGATGGCCCTGCTCGCGCACGATGGTCGCTGCGGCGGCATCGGCCGACTCCTGCGAGAGCACGTCGAGTTCGAGCGGATGCAGCTGCAGCTTCTTCTGTGCGGCCAGCGCGCGCAGTTCGGCGGCGCGGGCGTTGTTGCGTCCGGCGATGTCGCGCATCGATGCGTAGACGACGTGGCCCGCCTCGGCGAGCGACAGTGCTGTGAGCTTTCCGATCCCGCTGCCGGCACCGGTGACGAGGACGATCTGCTTCTTCATGGCGTGTTTCTCCTTCGGGATTGTTTCGCTTGGAGTCCGCCGCTCAGGCGAGTCCGCCGTTGGCGCGCAGGATCTGTCCGTTGACCCAGCCCGCGTCGGGCCCGGCAAGGAAGGACACCACCGATGCGATGTCCTCGGGCTGGCCCAGGCGCTGCAGCGGCGGCATCTTCGCGAAGGCCTGGACCTGCTCCTCGGTCTTGCCGTCGAGGAAGAGCGAGGTGGCGATCGGGCCCGGCGCCACGGCGTTCACCGTGATGCTGCGGCCGCGCAGCTCCTTGGCGAACACGTGCGTGAAGGCCTCGACCGCCGCCTTGGTGGCGTTGTAGATCGCGTAGCCGGGCATGTTCAGCGCGAGCGTGGTGCTGGAGAAGTTGACGATGCGCCCGCCCTCGTTCAGGCGGGCGGCGGCCTCGCGCAGCGTGTTGAAGGTGCCGCGCACGTTGATGTCGAAGGTCTGGTCGTACTGCGCGTCGCTGTGCTCGGCCAGCGGCAGGGTCTTGAGCACGCCGGCGTTGTTGACCAGCACGTCGACCTTGCCGAGTTGCGCCTCGACGGCGTCGAACATGGCGCGCACTTCGTCGCCGCGGGCCACGTCGGCCTTGACGGCAATGGCTCTGCCGCCAGCGGCCGTCAGCTCGGCGACGAGGGCGTCGGCCTGCGCAGGGCTCGATGCGTAGTTGACGGCGACGGCGAAGCCGTCCCTGGCGAGGCGCTGCGCGACGGCGGCGCCGATGCCGCGCGATGCGCCGGTGACGATGGCGACCTTGGAGGCGGAAGAGCGGGTCATGGCTGGTGTCCTTTGCGGTGAAGGTTGGTTGGTGAGGCGAATCTTCGATCGTTCCAACCAAAAGATAATCAGCACCTGATCGCCATTAATATTCCATCTACTTCAACAATAGACCGGCAAGCCGCCCATGGACCGCTTCCAGGAAATGCAGGCCTTCGTGCGCATCGCAGAGCGCCAGAGCTTCACGCAGGCCTCCGAAGACCTGCGGATTCCACGCGCGACCGTCACCAACCTGATCAAGCGCGTGGAGCAGCGCCTCGGCACCCGGCTGCTGGAGCGCACCACCCGCACCGTGCGCCTCACGCAGGACGGCGAGGCCTACTACCGCCGCTGCGTGCGGCTGCTGGCCGACGTGGAGGAAGCCGAGGGCCTGTTCCGCGACGCCGCGCCCAAGGGACTGCTGCGCGTGAACCTGCAGGGCACGCTGGCGCGGCATTTCGTGGTGCCGGCGCTGCCGGGTTTCCTCGCGCGCTACCCCGAGCTCGAGCTGCACATCGGCGAGGACGACCGCCTCGTCGACCTGGTGCGCGAAGGCGTCGATTGCGTACTGCGCGCCGGCACGCTGCAGGACTCCTCGATGGTCGGGCGGCGCGTGGCGCTGCTGCCGCAGGTCACGGTCGCGAGCCCCGCCTATCTGGAGGCGCATGGCGAGCCCCGCAGCCTGGAGGAGCTGGCCTCGCACCGCGCCATCCACTACGTTTCCAGCGCCACGGGCAAGGCCCTGCCGCTCGAATTCACCGTCGACGGGCGGGTGACGAGCGTGCAGCTCGGCGGCATCGTCTCGGTGACCGGTGCCGACCTGTACACCGGCTCGGCCGTCGCGGGGCTGGGCCTGGTGCAGGTGCCGCGCTACCGCGTGGCGGGCGAACTGGCGCAGGGGCGGCTGAAGGTGCTGTTGCCCGAGTTCGCGCCGCCGCCGATGCCCGTCTCGGTGCTCTACGCGCAGAACCGGCAGCTGTCCTCGCGCGTGCGCGTGTTCACGCAGTGGCTGCGCGACATCTTCGAGGCCGCCGAAGCAGCCTGATTCAGCAGGCCGTCGACTCCAGCGCCACGGCGCCGGCCTCGGCATGCGTCTCGCCGCGCAGGAAAGCGAACACGACGAGCGCCGTCAACACCGTCACCCCCGCCAGCACGCACAGCAGCGTGCCGAACGCCGCGCCATACGCGTGCAGCAAGGCCGCGCGGTCCATGCCGGGCAGCAGCGCCAGCGCCTGCGCGAGGTTGCCGGTGGTCACGCGCTGCGCCGCCTGCGATGCACCTGCGACTTGCCCCAGATGCACCATCACCAGCGCGGTCAGGCCCGCTCCAACGAGTGCCAGCGCGATGCCCTCCCCCGCCACCCGCACCGTGTTGAAGATGCCCGAGGCCATGCCTGCGCGCTCGCGCGGCACCACGCTCACGGCCAGCCCGTCCATCAGGCCCCAGGGCAGCCCGATGCCGGCGCCGATCAGCAGCAGCGGCCACGCCATCCCTGCGAGCGGCGTGCCCGGCGCGCAGCGGCTGAGCCAGAAGAGGCCTGCAGCGCACACCAGCAGCCCGATGGCCGAGATCGCGCCGGCCGAGAACCGGTGCGCCAGCGATGCCGCCAGCGTCGGAACCACGAGGATCGGCCCCGAGAGCGCGAACATGAAGGCGCCCGCCTCGATCGCGCTGCGCCCTTCGAGTCCCACGAAGCGGATCGGCAGCAGCACCAGCAGCACGACGAAGCCGTAGGCCGGCGCGGCCGCCAGCAGCTGCACCCCGACGAAGCGCGGAAAGCGGAACAGCGACAGGTCGAGCATCGGATGCGGCACGCGCCTTTCGATGGCGACGAAGACCGCGCCCATCGCCGCAGCGCCCGCCAGCGCACCGAGCACCCAGGGGCTGCCCCAGCCGCTGTCGGGCGCCTGCAGCACGCCCAGCGTCAGCAGGCTCAGCGCGGCGGTGAAGCTCAGCGTGCCCGGCACGTCGAGCCCCATCGCCTGCGGGTTGCGCGATTCGCGCATCGCCAGCGAAGCAATGCACAGCGCCGCGAGGCTCACCGCGCCGGGGCTCAGCATCACCGCCTGCCACCCGAAGCGCTCCGCGAGCCAGCCCGACACGATGGAGCCGCAGGACAGCCCCACGCCGAACGAGGTGCCGATCAGGCTGAAGGCCCGCGTGCGCGCCGCACCGTCGAACACCTGTGCCAGCGCGGCCGTGCCTGCCGCGAAGGCTGCGGCCGAGCCCAGCCCCTGCAGCGCGCGCGCCAGGTCGAAGGCCACGATGCCCGGCGCCAGGGTCAGCAGCGAGGCGCTGAGTGCCACCACCGCGAGCCCCAGCAGGAAGACGCGCTTGCGCCCGTATGCATCGGCCAGCGCCCCGGCGGCCATCAGCGTGGCGCCGAAGCTCAGCATGAAGGCGTTGGTCACCCAGTTGAGCTGCACCGGGCTGCCGCCCAGCGCATCGCACACGGCGGGCAGCACCACCGCCGGGCCTGTGAAGCTCAGCGGCATGCCCAGCGCCGCGAGGCAAACGGCGGCCAGGAGCCAGTTCCTGGAGGAAGAAGAAGCGGACATCGGAACGTGCTTTCGCGGAAGGTGAAAAGGAAGGCACGAAGATAGAAAGGAATCAATGCACTGAGAATCGCCTCATTGCTCCACACACTCCCAACCAAAGGTTGCCAATCCATGGACAGCTTCAGCGGACTCGAATCCTTCGTGCGGGCGGCCGACCTGTCGAGCTTTGCCAGGGCCGGCCGGCTCCTGGGCATCTCGGCCTCGGCCGTGGGCAAGAACGTCGCGCGGCTCGAGGAGCAGCTCGGCGTGCGCCTTTTCAACCGCACCACGCGCCACATGCGGCTGACGCAGGAAGGCGCCCTCTTCCACGAGCGCTGCCGCCGCATCCTCGACGAACTGGACGACGCGCGGTCCATGATGCAGGACGCCGTGGCCGCGCCGCGCGGCCGCCTGCGCGTGAGCCTGCCGACCATCGGCTACCGCTTCCTGCTGCCGATCCTGCCTGCCTTCAGGCAGCGCTACCCCGAGATCGAGCTCGACCTCGACTTCAACGACCGGCTGGTCGACGTGATCGCCGAGGGCGTCGACGTGGCGATCCGCAGCGGCGAGCTGGTCGACTCGCAACTGGTGGCGCGCCGGCTCGGCCCGTTCCGCTTCGTGCTCGTCGCCTCGCTGGCCTACCTCGAGCGCCACGGCGTGCCGCAGACGCCGGCCGACCTCGCGCGGCACGCCTGCCTTCGCTATAAGTTCGCCACCGGCGGAAAGATCGAGGACTGGGACCTGCCCGGCCTGCCCGCGCAGCTGCCGCCCGGCCTGCTGTGCAACAACATGGAAGCCATGCTCAGCGCGGCAGTCGCCGGCCTCGGCGTGGCCTACATGCCCGACTTCCTCGCGCGCGACTCGCTGTGCCGCGGCGAACTTCAGCGCGTGCTGGCCACGCACCTCGTGCGCCAGGGCCAGTTCACGGCGCTGTGGCCGTCGAGCCGTCAGCTGTCGCCGAAGGTGCGGGCGTTCGTGGACTTCGCGGGGGAGCACATGTTCAGGGAGGAAACCATGGGGCCATGACCTGCCGCGAGCCAGACCGGACTGAATTCAGACCATAATGAGTTCGATCAGAAATCAGGGATGAAAAACATGAATTTCTCGACCCAAGTCAGACCCATTAGCTACCTCAAGAGCCATGCGGCGGAGATCGTCAAGACGCTGTCCGACACCCGTGAGCCCATGCTCATCACCCAGAACGGCGAAGCCAAGCTCGTTGTGATGGATGTCCGCTCCTACGAGGAGCACGAAGCCACGCTCGCGCTTCTCAAGGTGCTGGCTCTCGGCAACCGCGAGATCGAGCAGGGCCAATTCCGCTCCGCCGAGGATGTGTTCGCGGACCTGGACCGGCAAGACGTAGAAGAAGAAAAAGACGCGAAATGAAGGTCGTGTTCCTGCGGTCCGCGGAAGCCGATCTGAAGGACCTGAGGCGCTACCTCATAAAGAACTTTGGAGCCCAGGGCTGGGCGGACTGCTACGGGAAGATCAGGAAGTCCGTCGCGATGATCGAAGCCCACCCGGAGTCTGGGCGAGTTCCCGAAGAGCTCGAGAACATGAACGCAGCTCAGTACCGACAAGTCATCTCCGGCATGAATCGCATCATCTACGAACTTCGGGCTGACACCGCCTACATCCACGTCGTCTGCGACACGCGAAGAGACCTGAAGAACCTGCTCATGCGGCGCATGGTCAGCGCGGCATGAGTTCAGGCTGGCACTGACAGCCCCGTCCGTCAGGCGGCCTCTGCCGGCTGCTCTGCCTGCGAGCTCACAGCGGCCATCTGCTCATCGGCGCGTTGCACCACCGATGCTTCGGCGGGCACGGCAACCGCGGCGACCGGCGCCGCGGGTTCAGCGAGCCTGGCGCTTTCGGCGATCACCGGTTTCGCAGACTCGGGCGCTACGAGTGCCGGCACTTCCGCAGGCTGGACGGCGGGCATCGCCACCGCTACAGGCGCTGCTTCCGCCGGCTTGACGCTTTCCACGACGGACTTCACAGCCTCCGTCTTGACCTCTTCGACCTGTGCTGGGGCGGCGACCTTCGCTGGTTCTGCCATCGCGGGCGCAGGCGCGGCCACCGCGACAGGTGCCGCTTCCACCGGCTTGGCACTTTCCACGACGGCGGGCTTCACAGGCTCCGGCTTGGCCGTCTCGGCGGACTTTGCCGACTTCGAAGGCCTGGCGGGCGCGGGCTTCACCGGTTCCTGCGTCGCAGCCAGCGGCTTCGCCGCGTCCTGCGTCACCGGCTCGCTCGCCATCCGGCTCAGCGCCAGCGCGGCCTTAAGCGGAAACAGCGTGCGCTCGTCGCCCTCCGCGGTGTTGCTCACCGTGGTGCCCGCCGTTTCGCTCAGGCTCGCGGTGCGCACGGCGTCGAGGCGGTGGGCGGGCACCATGAACGGCGAATGCGTGGTGTAGATGACCTGGTTGCCGGCGAAGTCCTTTTCGAGGTGCGCCAGCAGGTCGGCCTGCGAATGGGGGTGCAGGTGCAGGCCGGGTTCGTCCAGTAGCAGCACGGCGTCCTCGGCCCGGCCGCCGCGGGTGTCGGCGAAGAAGGCGACGTAGAACGAGAAGAACCACTGGAAGCCGCGGCTGCGCTCCTCCAGGTTCACCTCGACTTCGTAGGCGGCGTTCGGGTCGGACACCAGCGTGTCGAGGTACTGGCCGTCGAGGTTGAAGCGCACCTTCAGCGCACGGTCCTTCCAGAGGCGGCGGATCTCGGCGGTCACCACCGAGCCGGCGCGGTTGACGAGCTGGTTGCGCGTGGCCTGGTCGTTCTTCTCGAGCAGGGCCTGCAGCTGCCGCAGGTCGAGCCCCGCGACCTTGCACAGCCTGCCGAAGCTCTGCTGCTCGGGCGTGAGCTGACCCCAGCCCTCGCGCCCCAGGTATTCGGCGATGTTCTGGCGTCCGGGCAGCGCCGGGTATTCGTCGACGTAGACGAAGCGCGGCAGCTTGCCGACGACCCATTCCCGCGCGCGCTCCAGCGCGGGCGCGTCGTTGGCGATGGCCAGCGCCATGTCTTCCAGCTCGCCGAGCATCTGCTCCTGCTTGTCGCTGAGCTCGGCGCCGGCCACGGCCAGCGCCTTGCGCAGGGCCTGCGCCGCCTTGACCGCGCCGGCCGACCACCTGATGTAGTCGGGGCTCATGATCATCGCGGCGTCGAAGAGGTCGGCTTCCTGGTCCAGCGCGGCCTTCGCCTCGTCTGCGACCTTCTCGGCCGCGGCCTTGACTGCCGGCACGATCTTGCGGACCTTGCCCTTGATCTCGCTCACGTCCAGCGACAGGGCACCGAGTCCTTCGAACCCGGCCGTGCGGACGGCGGCATAGCCGCGGCTCGCGGTGACGTGGCGCACGCCCGCCGCGCGCGGCAGGATCGCGGCCAGCTCGGCCTGCTCGCTCTCGTCGAGGCTCCAGCGCGTGAACACGACGGGCGTGTCGCCCGTGCACTCTTCCAGGCGGCGATGGCGCGGGAAGTCCTTGATGGGGCTGAGTTCGGCGATGCCTTCGGCAGGGTTCAGGCTGTGCAGCGCGCGCAGCAGGTTCGATTTGCCGCTGTCATTCCGGCCGAGGATCGTGGTGATCTGCGTGGAGTCGATGAGGCCGCTGTCGTTGATCGAGCGAAAGTTGGTGATCTGGAATGACGCCAGGCGCATGCGGGAATTTCTCTCTTCTTGAAATGGATACGGGGCCGGGGAATGTATTGCATCCCCGGCCCTGTCTTGCTTCGCATCGCCACGAAGAAAAGAAAAAATTACTCGGCCGCGCGCCGCAAGGTGTCGACCACCGGCCGGCGCAGCACCTCGCGCAGGCCCCACCATCCGGCGCCGAGCGCCAGCACCGCCCCGGCCAGCGCGCCGGCGACCGGCACCAGCGGCGAGGCGGTCCAGGTGAACTCGAACACGAAGCGCGCGAGCCCCCAGCCGATGAGCGCGGCCACGATGCTCGCGAGGAAACCCGCGAGCAGGCCCACGCCCGCGAGCTCGGCGCGCTGTACCTGCCGCAGCAGGCTGGCACGCGCGCCCACCGCGCGCATCACCGCGAACTCGCGCGCGCGTTCCTCGCGGGTGGCCGTCACCGCGGCAAAGAGCACCACGAGACCGGCCGCGAGCGTGAAGCCGAACAGGAACTCGACCGCGCGGATCACCTGGTCGAGCACGCGCTGCACCTGGTTGATGGTGGCGCTCATGTCGACGTTGGTCACGTTCGGATAGCTGCGCACCAGCGCGTTGTCGAAGCCGCGCGTCTCGGGCGCGCGGAAGGCGCCCATGTAGGTGGTGGGCACGTCGGCGAGCGACGCCACCGTGTACATCACGAAGAAGTTGGCGTGCATCGAGCCCCAGTCGACCTTGCGCAGCGAGGTGATGCGCGCATCGTTCTGCATGCCGCCGATGTCGAAGCGCAGCACGTCGCCCATCTTCAGGCCCAGCGTCTCGGCCAGGCCCTCTTCCACGCTCACCTCGCCGGACGCGCCGGGTGTCCACTTGCCGGAGGTGATGCTGTTGTGCGGCGGCGCCTCCAGGCTGTTGCTGAGGTTGAATTCGCGGTCGACCAGTCGCTTGGCACGGTCCTCGGTGTAGTCGTCGGGCGAGACCGGCTTGTCGTTGATGGCCACGAGCCGCCCGCGGATCATCGGGTACCAGTCGAACTTGCTCACGCCTGCATCGCGCAGCGACTTCTGGAAAGCCTCGCTCTGGTCGGGCATGACGTTGATGACGAAGCGGTTCGGCGCGTCGGGCGGCGTGGCCTGCCGCCAGCTCGCGACGAGGTCGGTGCGAAGCAGCACCAGCAGCACCAGCGCCAGCAGCCCCACCGAGAGCGCGCTGACCTGCACCACCGCATAGGCCGGCCGGGCCGAGATCTGCCGCGTCGCCAGCACCAGCCAGCGCGGCGCGGTCGTTTCGTTGACGCTGCGGCGCAGCACCTTCACTGCCAGCCAGCTCAAGAGCGCGAACACCGCCACCGCCCCCGCGAAGCCGCCGACGGCGATGAGCCCCAGCTTGATGTCGCTGCTGGCCGCCATCAGCAGGGCCGCGAAGCCCGCGACGCCGACGCCCAGCACCGCGAGCGACGCGGGCTTGAGCCCGCCCACGTCGCGCCGGATCACGCGAAGCGGCGGGACGCGCGCCAGCTGCAGCACCGGCGGCAGGCCGAAGGCGAAGAGCAGCGTGAGCCCCATGCCGAGCCCGAAGGCCACGGGCCAAAGGGTGGCCGCGGGCAGCGCGGTCTCGACCAGCCCCGCCAGCAGCAGCACGAACACGTAGTGCACCGCGAAGCCGATGGCCACGCCCAGCGCGCTGGCCACGATGCCGATCACCGCGAACTCGAAGGCATAGGCCACGGCGATGGTGCGCTGGCTCTGGCCGAGCACGCGCAGCATCGCGCAGTCGTCGAGGTGGCTGGCCGCGAAGCCGCGCGCAGCCAGCGCCACTGCCACGGCCGACAGCAGCGCAGCCAGCAGCGCGACGAGGCTCAGGAATTTCTCGGCGCGATCGAGCGTCTGGCGCATCTCGGGCCGGCCGCTTTCGAAGGAATCGAGCCGAACGCCGCGAAGTTCGCCCTTCTTGATGGTGGCGTCGGCCCAGTCGGTGAAGCGCTTGACCGCGGCGTCGCTGCCGGCCACGGCATAGCGGTAGCCCACGCGGCTGGCCGGCTGCACGAGCCCGGTGCGGGCCACGTCGGCCTGGTTGAGCATCACGCGCGGCGAGAAGCTCATGAAGCCGGCGCCGCGATCGGGCTCCAGCGTGATGACGCGGCCTACGCGCAGGCCGGTGTCGCCCAGCAGCAACGTGTCGCCGACCTTCAGGCCCAGCGAGTCGAGCAGCGAGGCATCGACCCAGGTCTCGCCCGGCGGCGGGATGTCGCGCGTGACGGCACCCGCGCCATCGACGGTGGTGGAGGTCTGCAGGCTGCCGCGCAGCGGGTAGCCCGTGGTCACCGCCTTCAGCGCCACCAGCTTGCTGGCGCCGCCCTGCGCGTCCTCGGCGCGGGCCATGGTCGGGAAGCCGTAGGTGGAGGAGCCCTGCAGCCCCAGCGACTTGGCCTGCGCCACGAAGGCCTCGGGCGTCGGGTTGTCGCTGACGATCACCGCGTCGCCGCCCAGCAGTTGCCGCGCGTCGCGCTTGAGCCCGCCCTGCAGCCGGTCGGCGAAGAAGCCGACGGCCGTGAGCGCGGCCACGGCCAGGAGCACGGCGACTATCAACAGGCGCAGCTCGCCGGCACGCAGGTCGCGCCAGAGCGTGCGCCAACCCAGGCGAAGGGAGGCATTCATGGCCGCGACGATAGCCGAGAGGCTCGCTCGCAGCCGGATTCGAGGGTTATTGCCGGTTTTGGCCTACTTGCCCGCACACCGGCCCTGCCGCATGATGCGACTCAAACACCCTTCGCTCCGATCAGACATTCTTTGGCGGCGGCGGCGGGGCAAATAAAAACATTCCACTATCTGGCGATCCTTTCCCCGAAGGAGTGTCGATGTTGCAATCTCAGCGCCTGCGAACCCTGGGTCTGTGCCTGGCCCTCGGCGTGCTCTTGAGCGCCTGCGATCCCAAACCCCCCGCCCCCAAGGCCAGCGCCGGCACGACCGGCGCCAGCCCCACCGGCATCACGCCTGCCGAGTCCGGCGACAAGGTCGAGTCCACCACGTCCCACAACGGGCCGTCCGAAGGCGGCGCAGCCGTCGGCGGCATGAGCGGCCCGGGCGGCGCCGGCTCGTCCGGCGGCGCGGCGCCCGCGCCCAGCGCTGGCGACGGTTCGGCGCCGAAGTAGCGCGGCTTGCCAGCTTTCGTTCGAGTTACCCGCAAGAAGAAAAGAAGACCACGATGAAACGCCCCCCCACTTCACCGCCGCAGGAGGTTCCGTCATGGACATGAACCGCCGGCAATTCTTCCGCGTCAGCAGCGCGGGGCTGGTCGGCTCCAGCATCGCCGCGCTCGGCTTCTCGCCGACCGCCGCGCTGGCCGAGGCCCGCAACTTCAAGCTCGCGCGCACCACCGAGACACGCAACACCTGCCCGTACTGCTCGGTGGGCTGCGGCCTCATCATGTACAGCCTTGGCGACAAGGCGAAGAACGTGGTGTCCGACATCCTCCACATCGAGGGCGATGCCGACCACCCCGTCAACCGCGGCACGCTGTGCCCCAAGGGCGCCGGCCTGCTCGACTTCGTGCACAGCCCCATGCGCCTGAAGTACCCCGAGGTGCGCGAACCCGGCGCCACGGAGTGGAAGCGCATCGGCTGGGACGAGGCGCTCGACCGCATCGCCAAGCTGCTGAAGGCCGACCGCGACGCCAACTTCCAGACCACCAACGCCGACGGCAAGACCGTGAACCGCTGGACCAGCTCCGGCATGCTCTGCGCCTCGGCCTCGTCCAACGAAACCGGATACATCACGCACAAGGCATTCCGCTCGACCGGAATGCTGGTGTTCGACAACCAGGCACGCGTCTGACACGGACCTACGGTGGCCAGTCTGGCCCCGACGTTCGGCAGAGGCGCGATGACCAACCACTGGCAGGACATCCAGAACGCGGATGTCGTGCTGATCATGGGCGGCAACGCCGCGGAGGCGCATCCGTGCGGCTTCAAGTGGGTCATCGAAGCCAAGAAACAGAACAAGGCCCGCCTGGTGGTGGTCGACCCGCGCTTCACGCGCTCGGCCGCCATGGCCGACTACTACGCGCCGATCCGCGCGGGGTCGGACATCGCCTTCCTGGCGGGGGTCATCAACTACCTGCTGAGCAACGACAGGATCCAGACCGAGTACGTCCGCAACTACACCAACGCGACCTTCATCGTCGGCCCCGACTACAAGTTCGAGGACGGCCTGTTCAGCGGCTACAACGCCGAGAAGCGCAACTACGACCCCAAGTCGTGGGGCTACGCGCTCGACGAGCAGGGCATGGCCAAGGTCGACATGAGCATGCAGGACCCGAACTGCGTGCTTCAGGTGATGAAGCGGCACTATTCGCGCTACACGCCCGACATGGTGAGCCGCATCACCGGCACGCCGAAGGACAAGTTCCTGAAGGTGTGCGAGTACATCGCGAGCACCAGCACCTCCCAGCGCACCATGACCATCATGTACGCGCTGGGCTGGACGCAGCACAGCCAGGGCTCGCAGATGATCCGCACCGGCGCCATCGTGCAGCTGCTGCTGGGCAACATCGGCGTGCCGGGCGGCGGCATGAACGCGCTGCGCGGCCACAGCAACATCCAGGGCCTGACCGACCTGGGGCTGCTGTCGAACTCCCTGCCGGGCTACATGTCGCTGGCGCGTGACAGCGAGCAGACGCTGGAGGACTACTACAAGACCCGCGCGCTCAAGCCCCTGCGTCCCAACCAGATGAGCTACTGGCAGAACTACCCGAAGTTCTTCGTCAGCATGCAGAAGTCGTGGTGGGGCGACGCGGCCACGGCGGAGAACGAGTGGGCCTTCCACTACCTGCCGAAGATCGACAGGCTCTACGACGTGCTGCAGGCCTTCGAACTCATGAACCAGGGCAAGCTCAACGGCTACATCTGCCAGGGCTTCAACCCGGTGGGCTCCTTCCCCGACAAGAAGAAGATCGTCGACGGGCTCTCGAAGCTCAAGTTCCTGGTCACCATCGATCCGCTGCAGACCGAGACCAGCGAGTTCTGGCGCAACTTCGGCGAGTTCAACGACGTCAAGAGCGCCGACATCCAGACCACGGTGTTCCGACTGCCTTCCACCTGCTTCGCGGAGGAGGACGGCTCGCTCACCAACTCCAGCCGCTGGCTGCAGTGGCACTGGAAGGGCGCGGAGCCGCCGGGCGAGGCCAAGGGCGACATCGAGATCGTCGCCGGCATCTTCAACCGGCTGCGCGCCGCCTACGCGAAGGACGGCGGCGCCTTCCCCGATCCGATCGTCAAGCTCACCTGGCCCTACAAGATTCCGCACTCGCCCTCCGCGCAGGAACTGGCGATGGAATACAACGGCCGCGCGCTCGCCGACCTGACCGATCCGAAGGACCCGACCAAGCCGCCGCTGGCCAAGGCCGGCGAGCAGCTCTCGGGCTTCGGCCTGCTGCGCGACGACGGCAGCACCGCCAGCGGCTGCTGGATCTACTCGGGCGCATGGACGCAGGCCGGCAACCAGATGGCGCGGCGCGACAACGCCGACCCGTACGGCATCGGCATGGTGCAGAACTGGGCGTGGGCCTGGCCGGCGAACCGGCGCATCCTCTACAACGGCGCGTCCACCGACCCCGCCACCGGCAAGCCATGGATCGCCAGGCGCGGCCTGATCGCGTGGAACGGCAAGCAGTGGGCAGGTTCGGACATTCCCGACATCCGGCCCGACGCCAACCCGACGGAAGCCGACGCGGTGCGCCCCTTCATCATGACCGCCGAGGGCGTGGCGCGCCTGTTCGCGCCCACCGGCATGGCCGAAGGACCGCTGCCCGAGCACTACGAGCCGTTCGAGTCGCCGCTGGTCAACAACCTGATGCACCCGAACAACGAGAAGGCGCGCGCCAACCCCGCGGCACGCATCTTCAAGGGCGACCTCGAGAGGCTCGGCGTGCCGAAGGACTTCCCGTACGTGGCGACCAGCTACCGGCTCACCGAGCACTTCCACTACTGGACCAAGAACGTGCGTACCTCGGCCATCATCCAGCCGCAGCAGTTCGTCGAGATCGGCGAAGAGCTCGCGAAGGAGAAGGGCATCGGCCACGGCGACATGGTCAAGGTGTCGAGCAAGCGCGGCTACATCAAGGCCGTGGCCGTGGTCACCAAGCGCATCGTGGGACTGCAGGTGGACGGGCGCACGGTCCATACCGTGGGGCTGCCGAACCACTGGGGCTTCGTGGGCATCGCCAAGCCCGGCTATCTGGTGAACACGCTGACGCCGTTCGTGGGCGACGCGAACACGCAGACGCCGGAGTACAAGTCGTTCACGGTGAACATCGAGAAGGCGTGACATGAAGAAGCAATCCCTCGATGCATTCCTCCCTGTCCCGCTGGGGGAGGGCCGGGGTGGGGGCACGGCGGCCTCCACGACAACGCAGCGCTCAATCGAAGGCCTGCCCCCATCCCAACCTTCCCCCAGAGGGGGAAGGAGCAAGACCGAATACCGGAGCCGCTGAGATGTCCTCCCTCCAGACCCTCGACATCGCCGCCCGCTCGGCCACGACCACGCCGTCGCCCGAGATCCGCCATCGGCCGCAGATCCAGCCGGTCGCGAAGCTGATCGACGTGTCGGCCTGCATCGGCTGCAAGGCCTGCCAGGTCGCATGCATGCAGTGGAACGACCTGCGCGACGAAGTCGGCACCACGCACGGCACCTACGACAACCCGGTCGACCTCACGCCCGCCTCCTGGACGGTGATGAAGTTCTCCGAGGTCGAGCCCGAAGCCGGCAAGCTCGAATGGCTGATCCGCAAGGACGGCTGCATGCACTGCGAAGACCCCGGCTGCCTGAAGTCGTGTCCCTCGCCGGGTGCCATCGTCAAGTACGCCAACGGCATCGTCGACTTCATCAGCGAGCATTGCGTGGGCTGCGGCAACTGCGTCACCGGCTGTCCCTTCGACGTGCCGCGCATCAGCAAGGTCGACAACAAGGCCTACAAGTGCTCGCTGTGCTCCGACCGCGTGGGCGTGGGCCTGGAGCCGGCCTGCGTGAAGGCCTGCCCCACCGGCGCGCTGCACTTCGGCACCAAGGAGGACATGCACGAGTACGCCTCGGAGCGCATCGTCGACCTGAAGGAGCGCGGCTTCGCCAACGCCGGCGTCTACGACCCGGCGGGCGTGGGCGGCACGCACGTGATGTACGTGCTGCAGCACGCCGACCGGCCGCAGCTGTACGCCGACCTGCCGAAGGACCCGCACATCAGCCCGCTGGTGTCGCTGTGGAAGGGCGTCGCCAAGCCGCTCGCCGTGGTCGCCATGATCGGCGCCGTGGTGGGCAGCTTCTTCCACTACATGAAGACCGGCCCCATCGAGCCCAAGGACGACCATCCCGACGCCGACCGCGACGGCAGGCCCGACGACGTGGTGGTGATCGAGCAGCCGCCGGCCTCGGCCTCTTCGACGCCGCCCACCGCACCCCGCGCATGAGGAGAAGAACGCGATGACACGCTACTACCTTCGCCGCTACCGCGACGCCACGCGCATGAACCACTGGTTCGTCGCGATCATGTTCTTCGCCGCGGCGCTCTCGGGCCTGGCCTTCTTCCACCCGAGCCTGTTCTTCCTGAGCGCGCTCTTCGGCGGTGGGCCCTGGACGCGCATCCTGCATCCCTTCATGGGGCTGCTGATGGTGCTGGGCTTCGTGTTCCTGTTCTTCACGATGTGGCGCGAGAACATCCTCGACAAGGGCGACCGCGATTGGATCGCCAATGCGCCGAAGATGCTCAAGGGCGACAAGTCGAGCATGCCGCCGGTGGGCAAGTACAACGCCGGCCAGAAGCTGGTGTTCTGGGCCTTCGGCATCAGCCTGCTGCTGTTGCTGGTGACGGGCTTCATGTTCTGGAGTCCGTGGTTCGTGGGCTTCTTCCCGATCCTCCTGCGGCGCATCGCGGTGGTGGTGCACGCGGCCTCGGCCGTGGTGCTGATCCTCTCGGTCATCACGCACATCTACGCGGCCATCTGGGTCAAGGGCACGCTGCGCGCGATGACGCGCGGCACGGTCACCGAAGGCTGGGCCAAGCTCAACCATCCGCTGTGGCACCGGAAGATGACCCGGGGGGAATGAACTGGTTCTCTCCAGGCTGCGCGCACTTCGTGTGGCGCCCGCCTTCCCCCCTTCCGGGGGCCATACCTCCGGCCCGGCAACGGCGGTTCCGCGGCATCCTGCGAACAAACCCGGGCCGCCCTGCGGGGACTCGGGGCGATCGCGTATCGCAAATCGTGCGAATGGCTGTAGAGTCGTCCGGATGAGCAGTTCCAACGGCAATCCACCGCCGATCCGGACCACCCGCGTCCTCGAGCCGGAGCAGATCGCCATGCAGGCCGGGCGGCAGATGCCGTTCCTGCGCCTGCCGGTGCGCTCCCTCGCCTTCTCCGACCGCCAGCTCAGGCTGCGGCAGCTCGCGGCATCGCATCCGATGCGCGAGTACCTGATCTTCATCGCCGACCTCGCCCAGGCGCAGCACCAGGTGCTGCAGGGCTACGCGCCTGTCGAGCTGCCCGGATCCGAAGCGCTCGAGGCCGCCGCGAAGGTGCTCAAGCCGCCGATGCCCGCCTTCGGCTGGACGCGCGATCCGGTCTGGCTGAATGAACTGCGCCGGCTGCTCGCACTCTTTCGCGCAAGGCTGCCCGAAGGCCCCGCACGCGACACGCTCGACCGCGTGGCGGCCGCCGACGACGCATGGATCGACGCGCAGGCCGACCGGCTCTCGCGCCGCATCATGTTCGGCCTCGACCTCGCCGCGGCGCCGCTGATCGCCGCCGGGCTGCAGGCCTACTGGACGCACCTGGTGCTGCAGGTGGCCGAGAGCGCAGGCGAGAACATCTACGGCCGCACCGACCCCGGCAACGAATGCCCCTGCTGCGGCAGCGCACCCACAGCGAGCATCACGCGCATCGGCGCCGACGAGGCGGGCTTTCGCTACCTGCACTGCTCGCTGTGCGGCACCGAGTGGCACTACGTGCGCATCAAGTGCACGCACTGCGAGAGCACCAAGGGCATCCACTTCGAGTCGCTGGCGCCGCAGCCCGGCGTGGAACTTCCCGCCACCGGCGCGCGCGAAGGCGCGGTGAAGGCCGAGTGCTGCGACAGCTGCGGCCACTACCTCAAGCAGGTCGTGATGGAGAAGGACCCCGAGGTCGAACCCGTCGCAGACGACCTGGCGAGCGTCACGCTGGACCTGCTCGTGTCCGAAGGCGGCCACCAGCGCAGCGGCCACAACCTGATGCTGCTGTTCAGCGACCCCGAAATACCAGACGACGGCGGAGGCGGCTGATGGCGATGCCCGAAGAGTCCGTGGTCCACGGCTCGACGGCAAGGCCCCAGGATCTGCCTTCTGTCGATCAATTGCTGCGCCTCGCCGTGCCGGGCGCATTGCTGGCCGAGCACGGCCACACGCTCGTGGTGAAAGAGGCGCGCGCGCTGCTCGAAGGGCTTCGCGCACAAGCCGTCGCAGGCAAGCTCGCCGCTGCCGACGTGCGGCCCGATGCGCTCGGCGACGCGCTCGCCGCGCGCATCCAGTCGCGCCTCGCGCCGCGCATGAAGGCGGTGCTGAACCTCACGGGCACCGTCATCCACACCAACCTGGGCCGCGCCTTGCTGGCCGATGCGGCGCTGCAGCGGCTGCTGGCGGTGATGACGTCGCCCAACAACCTCGAGTACGACCTCGCCACCGGCAGCCGAGGCGACCGCGACTCGCTGGTCGAAGAGCTGCTGTGCACCATCACCGGCGCCAAGGCCGCCACGGTGGTCAACAACAACGCCGCCGCGGTGCTGCTCACCATCGCGGCGCTGGCGCGCGAACGCGAGGTGATCGTCTCGCGCGGGGAGCTGGTGGAGATCGGCGGTGCCTTCCGCATGCCCGACGTGATGGCCAGCGCGGGCGCGCGCATGGTCGAGGTCGGCACCACCAACCGCACGCATCCGCAGGACTACGAGCGCGCCATCAACGAGCGCACCGCGCTCGTGATGAAGGTGCACACCAGCAACTACGCGGTGCAGGGCTTCACCTCGGCCGTCGACGAGGCCACGCTCGCCGGCATCGCGCATGCGCGCGGCGTGCCGCTGGCCACCGACCTGGGCAGCGGCTCGCTGGTCGACCTCGCGCGCTACGGCCTGCCGCGCGAGCCGCTGCCGCAGGAGATGCTCGCGGCCGGCTGCGACGTGGTCACCTTCTCGGGCGACAAGCTGCTGGGCGGACCGCAGGCCGGCCTCATCGTGGGCAGCAAGGAAGCCGTGGGCCGCATCCGCAAGTTCCCGATGAAGCGCGCGCTGCGCATGAGCAAGCTGCCGCTGGCCGCGCTCGAGGCCACGCTGTCGCTCTACCTGCGGCCCGAGCGCCTCGCGCAGGACCTGCCGACGCTGCGGCTGCTCACCCGGCCCGCCGATGCGATCCGCGAGATGGCCGAGGCGTTGCGCGAGCCTGTGCAGGCGGCCGTGTCGCCGCGCTTCACGGTCGAAGTGGTGCCGCTGCTCGGGCAGATCGGCTCCGGCTCGCTGCCGGTGGAGCGCCTGCCCTCGGCGGGCCTCGCGCTCGCGCCGGCCGGCACCTCGAAGAAGGGCATCGGCACCGCGCTCGACGCCCTCGCCACCGCGCTGCGCGGCCTGCCGCTGCCGGTGATCGGACGCATCGCCGAAGACCGCCTGCTGCTCGACCTGCGCTGCCTCGAAGACAGCATGCCCTTCACCGGCCAGCTCGCCACCCTGCGCGAGCGGCTGCTGTAGCGCCCCCTTTCCCTCAACCACCTGTCTGGAGAAAGCGATGAGTCCCCTCGAAGTGCTCGCCGGTATCGAAACGCAAACGCTGAAGCCCCTGGCCCAGCGCACCGACGCCGAGGGACGCTTTCCACGAGAGACGATCTCGGCGCTGGGCGAGTCCGGCCTGCTCGGGCTGGTCTCGGCCGCGTCGGTCGGCGGACAGGGCCTGGGCCTGAAGGAGGCCGCGCAGGTGGTCTCGCGCATCGCGCAGACCTGCCCCTCCACCGCGATGATCGTGTGCATGCACTACTGCGCCACGGCCGTGCTCGAACAGTTCGGCCCCGAGGACACGCGCCGCGCGGTCGCCAGGGGCACGCACCTGAGCACGCTGGCCTTTTCCGAGGCCGATTCGCGCAGCCACTTCTGGGCGCCCACCGGCACCGCGCGCGCGGACGGCAGCAGCGTGGTGCTCGAAGCCCGCAAGAGCTGGGTCACATCCGCCTTCGAGGCCGACAGCTACGTATGGTCGAGCAAGCCGCTCGCGGCCGAAGGCGCCAGCACGCTGTGGCTTGTCGACGCGAAATCCGACGGGTTGAGCCAGCCCGGCCGCTTCGACGGGCTGGGGCTGCGCGGCAACGCCTCCACGCCGATCACCGCGAGCAACGTGCGCGTTCCCGCGAGCGCCAGGCTCGGCGAGGACGGCAAGGGCTTCGACACCATGATGGGCGTGGTGCTGCCGTGGTTCTCGGTGCTCAGCGCGGCCTGCTCGACCGGCCTGATGGAAGGTGCGCTGCAAGGCGCCATCGGCCACGTGGGCCAGACGCGTCACGTGCACCTCGGCTCATCGCTGGCCGACCTGCCCACCATCCGCGCCTACCTTGCGAAGGGGCGCATCAAGGCCGACATGGCGCAGGCGCTGCTGGCCGACACCATCGAAGCCATCGGCGCGGGCCGTGCCGACACCATGCTGCGCGTGCTCGAAGTGAAGGCGGCCGCCGCCGAGACCGCGCTCGAAGTCACCGACATCGCGATGCGCGTGTGCGGCGGCGCGGCCTTCCGCAAGGAGGCGGGCATCGAGCGGCTGTTCCGCGATGCCCGCGCGTCGAGCGTGATGGCGCCGACCTCCGACGTGCTCTACGACTTCATCGGCAAGGCCGTCACCGGCCTGCCGCTGTTCTGAGGAAGGATCGATTCCATGCCTGAACCCACGCTGATCATGGGCGCGGTGGCTTACGCGCCCAAGGTCGTCACCATCTGGGAGGGCTTCAAGGCCTTCTTCGCGAAGAACGGCCTGGCCTTCGACTACGTGCTGTATTCGAACTACGAAAGCCAGGTCGAGGCGCAGTTCGACGGCACGCTGCACCTCGCCTGGAACTCGCCGCTGGCCTGGGTACGCGCCGAGCGCATCGCGCGCAGCCGGGGCCTGAAGGTGCAAGCCGTGGCCATGCGCGACACCGATTGCGACCTGCGCTCCGCCATCGTCGTGCGCGCCGACAGCCCGGTGCAGTCGCTGGCCGACCTGCGCGGCAGGACCATCGGGTTCGGCGCGCTCGATTCGCCGCAGGCCACGCTGATTCCGCTCGACCACCTGCGCAGCGAAGGCCTGGTGAAGCAGCGCGACTTCCAGGCGCGCTACTTCGACGTGCTCGGCGGCAAGCACGGCGACCACATCGGCGGCGAGCGCGATGCGGCGCTCGCGCTGATGGCCGGCGAGATCGACGCCTGCTGCCTGATCGACGGCAACCACCTGGCCTTCGGCCTCGACGGCACGCTGCCGCCGGGCGCCACGCGCGTGTTGGCGCGCACCGGCGCCTACGACCACTGCAACTTCACCACCAGCCCCGGCGCACCGGCCGGGCTGGTCGACCGCTTCGTCTCGCTGCTGATGGCGATGCGCTGGGACGACCCGCAGGTGCGCCCGCTGCTCGAACTCGAAGGATTGCGCGAATGGCGCGCCGGCCGCACCAGCGGCTATGCGCTGCTCGAACGCGCGGTGGACGACGAAGCCTTCTACGACGGCGATGGCCGCATCACCAACCCCGACTATCGATATTGAGTCGCTGGGCCTCGACCAGGGCGCCCTGCTGCTCATTCGCCGCGCGCTGGCCGAACGGCCGGTGGGCGGCGAGCTGCGCGTGCGCGGGCGCTCGCCGGACTGGCGCATGCACCTGGAGGCCTGGTGCCGCAGCCAGGGTCATGCGCTGCGCTTCGATGCCGGGCAGGATGAAGCGGCCATCACGCGCGGCCCGCATGCCGAGGGCCGCTGGCTGGGCGCTCAATCAACAGGCGACGCCGGCGATGCCCCGGCCCTGGAAGCCCCGCCCGGCTGGGGCCTGGCCGCGCGCGGCGCCACGGTGGAAGCCGGCAGCCCGCCCTTCTTCTTCGCGCTGCACCGCCGCGACGAGCTCTGGGCCGCCACGGCCGGCGAGCTCTATCGGCAGGCGGCCGCAGCCCAGTGGGACCCGGCCACCGCCATCGACTGGGACGCACCCTTCGAGCTGCCGGACGCCGTCGAAGCCGCCGTGGTGCAGGTGATGACCTACCTGATCGAGAACGAGAACGCCGCGCTGCTGGTGCCGGCGCGCCACCTCGGGCAGATCCATCCGCACTTCCGCGAGGTGCTGCAGCTGCTGGCGCTGCAGTGCGCGGACGAGGCGCGGCACGTGGAGGTGTTCACGCGCCGCGCCACGCTGCGCGGCCACCGGCCCGCGCTCTCGACGGCGGGCGGGCAGGCCTCGCTGCGCACGCTGTTCGATGCGCCCGATTTCTCCATTGCCACCTTCCTGCTGGCGGTGCTCGGCGAAGGCAGCTTCGTGAACCTGCTCAATTTCCTGCATGCGCACGCGCCCGACCCGGTGACCCGGCAGATCGCGCGGCTCGCGGCGCGCGACGAAGCGCGCCATGTCGCCTTCGGCATGGCGCACCTGGAATACCGGCTCTCGGTGCAGCCCGACTACCAGGTGCGGCTTCGCAACGCCATCGAGCTGCGCTACGACACGCTGGCCGGCACGGCGGGCCTCAACGAGGAGGTGTTCGACTCACTGGTGCTGCTGGCGGCCGGCGAGCTCTCGCCCGCTGCCGTCGCGCGCGGGCACGCGGCCGTGCAGCAACTGCAACGCGACATGGCGGCCGGGCGCCGGGCGCGGCTCTCGCGGCTGGGCTTCGGGCACGACGAGGCGCAGCGCCTCGCCGAGCTGCATACCCGCAACTTCATGTGACGGCATACCCACGATGATCATCGGCACCGCAGGCCACATCGACCACGGCAAAACCACGCTGGTTCGCGCGCTCACCGGCGTCGACACCGACCGGCTGCCCGAGGAAAAGCGACGCGGAATTTCCATCGAGCTCGGCTATGCGTACCTGCACGCGCCAGACGGGGTGTCGCTGGGCTTCGTCGACGTGCCGGGCCACGAGCGGCTGCTGCACACCATGCTCGCCGGCGCGACCGGCATCGACCACGCGCTGCTGGTGGTGGCGGCCGACGACGGCGTGATGCCGCAGACGCGCGAGCACTTCGCGGTGGTGGCGCTGCTCGGCGTGCGCGAGGCGACGGTGGCCATCACCAAGATCGACCGCCTCGACGAGTCCGTTCGCGAATCGCGTCTGGCCGAGGTGCGGGCCGGCATCTCCGCCCTGCTCGCGCCCACTCCGCTGGCCGGGGCGCCCATGCTGGCGGTGTCTGCCACCACGGGCGAGGGCATCGACGCGCTGCGCGAGCGGTTGCTGGAGGTCGCCCGTCAGGAACATTCACGCGAGGAAGGCCTGGCCTTCCGCCTCGCGGTGGACCGGTCGTTCAGCCTCTCCGGCGTGGGCACCGTCGTCACCGGCACGGTCTTCAGCGGCACGGTGCGCATCGGCGACGAGCTGCGCATCGCGCCGGGCAGCCGCACGGTGCGCGTGCGCGGCATCCATGCGCAGAACCAGCAGGCCGAGTCGGCGCACGCGGGGCAGCGCTGTGCGCTCGCACTGGCCGGCGTCGGCAAGGACGAGGTGCATCGCGGCGAGTGGGTCTGCACGCCGTCGGTTGCGCTCGCCTCGGCGCGCATCGACATCCTGCTCACGCTGTGGCCCGACGAGGCGAAGCCGCTGCGCTCGGGCGCGACGGTGCATGCGCACCTGGGCGCGAGCGACGTGATGGCGTCGGTCGCGCTGCTCGACCGCGATGCCCTCGCGCCCGGAGAGACCGCCCTTGCCCAGTTGGTGCTACGCGAGCCTGCAGGCGCATGGCACGGCGACCGCGGCGTGCTGCGCGATGCCTCGGCCACGCGCACGGTGGCGGGCGTGCGCGTGCTCGATCCGTTCGCGCCGGTGCGCTATCGCCGCACTCCCGAGCGGCTGCGCACGCTGGCGGCGTGGGCCATCGACGAACGGGCTGCCCGCGTGGCCGCGCTGCTGCACAACGCGCCGCTGGGAATCGACACCGCACAGGCGGCGCGTGCGCTCTCGCTGGCCGACGAAGAGGCTCTTCCGCTGCCGGCCGACGCGGTGCGCATCGGCCACACGGCCATCGCTCGATCGCACCTGGGCGTGCTCGAGGAACAGATCGCCGAGCGCCTCGCGGATTTCCATCGCACCGCGCCGGACGAAGTCGGCCCCGATGCGCGCCGCCTCAAGCGCCTTGCCGGCCCACGCACGGACGACGCGCTCTGGCGCCATGCGCTCGACGAGCTGGTCGCACGCGGCACGCTGGTGCGCAGCGGCACCTGGCTGCATCTGCCCGACCATGCCGCGCGCCTCAACGAGGCGGAGCAGAAGCTCGCGCAGAAGCTGCTGCCCCGGCTGGCCGACGGCGGCTTCGATCCGCCGTGGGTGCGCGACCTGGCCAAGGACTGCGCGACGAGCGAAGCGATGGTGCGGCAGACGCTCGCAAGCCTCGCGCGCCGCGGCGAGACCTTCCAGGTGGTGAAGGACCTGTACTATCCATTGGCGACCGTGGAGCGCCTTGCGGCGATCGCGCGCGATTGCCTCGACGGGCCCGCTGGCCTGGAGGCCGCGAGCTTCAGGGACGCAACCGGGCTGGGGCGCAAGCGCGCGATCCAGCTGCTGGAATTCTTCGATCGTGTGGGCTACACGCGGCGCGTGAAAGACACGCACCTGCTGCGGCCGGATACGTCGTTGTTCGGGGCAAGGCCTTGAACGACGAATCGGATCATGGAGGGAGATCGCCCCTGGTGGGGCGGCCGGGCTTCAAACCCGGTTGGTGGCGCCAGCCGTCGCCGGGAAGGTTCGACTCCTTCCTCCCTCCGCCGTCGAGCGGGCATTCGACGAGTCGGCGTAGAACTGCTTCTTCAGGGCACCACGTGCAGCGACGGCTCGCCGGCTTCCACGCGGCCGATGACGGCGGCGCGCGCGAAGCCCTCGTCGCGGAACACCTTCAGCACCGCATCGACCGCATCGGGCGCGCAGCTCACGAGCAGGCCGCCCGAGGTCTGCGGATCGCTCAGCAGGTTCTGCGTGGTGGCGTGCAGGCCGGGGACGAGTTTCACGTCGGCGCCGTATCCGGCCCAGTTGCGGCCGGATGCGCCGGTGACCATGCCTTCGGCGGCCATCACCACCACGTTCTCGAGCAGCGGCACCCTCGACCACTCGATGACGGCCCTGAGCTTCGCGCCGCGCGCCAGCTCGAGCGCGTGGCCGGCCAGGCCGAAGCCGGTGACGTCCGTGAGCGCATGCACGCCGTCGAGAGCCGACAGCGCGATGCCGGGGGTGTTGAGCTTCGTCGTGTTCTCGATGAGCTGGCGGTAGCCGGTCTCGGAGAGCTGTTCCTTCTTGAGCGCGGCGGAGAGCACGCCCACGCCCAGCGGCTTGCCCAGCACGAGCACGTCGCCGGCCTTCGCGTCGGCGTTGCGGCGTACGCGCTCGGGGTGCACCAGGCCCATGGCGACGAGGCCGTAGATGGGCTCGACCGAATCGATGGTATGGCCGCCCGCAATGGGGATGCCGGCCGCGCGGCACACGTCCTGTCCGCCGCGCACGATCTCGGCGATGACTTCCACCGGCAGCTGATTGATCGGCATGGCGACGAGCGCCAGCGCCATGATCGGGCGCCCGCCCATCGCGTACACGTCGCTGATCGCGTTGGTCGCGGCGATGCGGCCGAACTCGTACGGGTCGTCGACGATGGGCATGAAGAAGTCGGTGGTCGCGATCAGCGCCTGCTGGTCGTTGAGCCGGTAGACGGCTGCGTCGTCGGCGGTCTCGATGCCCACCATGAGCTCGGGCGGGATCAGCCCGCCGGCCTGGTTCATCAGGATCTGCGACAGCACGCCGGGCGCGATCTTGCAGCCGCAGCCGCCTCCATGCGAAAAACTCGTGAGGCGCAGCGGCGCGAGCGGGTTCATGAGAGTCGGGTTCATGTCGCGATTATCGAATCGGGCCCGCTTTCTACAATCCCGTCCCTTCCTATCCCGCACGTCCCAGAGGCGCATCCATGAAAAAGACTCTCACCCGACTGGCCCTTGGCCTGACCTTCTCCGCCGCGAGCCTCGGCGCCTTCGCGCAGGGCGTGCTGCGCGTGTCGGCCATTCCCGACGAAGCGCCCACCGAGCTGCAGCGAAAGTTCACGCCGCTGGGCGACTACCTCAAGAAGGAAACGGGCATGGACGTGCAGTTCACGCCCGTGACCGACTACGCCGCCGTGGTCGAGGGCCTGGCCACCAACAAGATCGACCTGGCCTGGCTCGGCGGCTTCACCTACGTGCAGGCGCGCATCCGCACCAACGGCGGCGCGGTGCCCATCGTGCAGCGCGCGGAGGACGAGGTGTTCACCAGCAAGTTCATCGTGCCGGCGGACAGCACCGCCAAGACGCTGGCCGACCTGAAGGGCAAGACCTTCGCGTTCGGCGCGCCCTCCTCCACCTCGGGCAGCCTGATGCCGCGCTACTTCCTGCTGCAGGCGGGCATCAACCCCGAGAAGGACTTCAAGACCGTCGCGTTCTCGGGCGCGCACGACGCCACCGTGGCCTTCGTGGCCGCCTCGCGCGCCGAGGCCGGCGTGCTCAACGCCTCGGTGTGGGACAAGCTGGTCGAGGCCAAGAACCCCAACGCCGCCAAGGTGCGCGTGCTGGCCACCACGCCGACCTACTACGACTACAACTGGACCGTGCGCCCCGGCCTCGATCCCGCGGTCACGAAGAAGCTGACCGACGCCTTCCTCAAGCTCGACCCGGCCAACCCGGCGCACAAGGAAATCATGGCGCTGCAGCGCGCGAGCAAGTTCATCCCGACCAAGTCGTCGAACTACGACGGGATCGAGACGGCGGGCAAGTCGGCTGGCCTGATCAAGTGAGCCTGCGCGGATGAGTTTTTCGCTGGAAGGCGCGGGCGTCGTCCATCCCAACGGCCAGCGTGCGCTGGCCGGCGTGACGCTGTCCGCGCGCGATGGCGAACGCATCGCCGTCATCGGCCCTTCGGGGGCAGGCAAGACCACGCTGCTGCGCGTGCTCGGCGCGTCGCTGCGGCCCGGCGAAGGCGAGGTGCAGGCGCTCGGCGCCAGGCCGTGGCAGCTGCCCGCGGCGGCGCTGAAGAAGCTGCGCGCCCGCATCGGCACCGTGCACCAGTCGCCGCCCATCGCGCCGAGGCTGCGCGTGGTCACTGCCGTGCTCGCAGGGCGGCTCGGCGAATGGTCGATGCGGCGCGCGCTGGGCTCGCTGCTGCATCCCTCGGACATCGCCGGTGCGCACGAGGTGCTCTCGCGCCTTGCGCTGGAAGACCGCCTGTTCGAGCGCTGCGACCGGCTCTCCGGCGGCCAGCTGCAGCGCGTGGGCATCGCACGCGTGCTCTACCAGCGCCCCGCCCTGCTGCTGGCCGACGAGCCGGTGTCCGCACTCGACCCCACGCTGGCCGACGCGGCCATCGGCCAGCTCGTCGCACAGAGCGAATCGACCGGCGCGACGCTGATGGCATCGCTGCATGCGGTGGACCTCGCGCTGCGCTGGTTTCCGCGCATCGTCGGCATGCGCGCCGGGACGGTGATGTTCGACCTGCCGGCATCGCAGGTCACGCCAGAGATGCTCGATGCGCTCTACGCGAGCGAAGGCGGCATCGCGACGCAACGGCCGCTGCCGGCGGGTGCGACGACAGCGGCGGCGGTGGAGGCGGCCTTCCATCGGCCCGACTGCCCTTGAGCACGAACATCGCTTCCCCGTCCATGCGCGACCCGCACGCCGCGCGGCGGCTAGCCGCCTGCGCCGCCGCGCTCGTCATCGCGTGGCCGATGCTGGCGCTGTCCGAATTCAAGCCGTGGGCGCTCTTCACCGACGGCAATCTGGCGGTCATCGGCGGCTTCCTGGCGGGTTTCTTCCCGCCCGACGGCTCGCCGGCCTTTCTCGCCCTGCTGCTCAAGGCCACGCTGGAGACGCTGGCCATGGCCACGGCCGGCACCGCGCTCGCGTTGCTGATCGGCGCGCCGCTGGGCTTCGTGACGACCCGCGCTCTGTCCGTCTCGCGCATCGGGCCGGGGCCGGGCCGAGTGCAGGCCGGCATCGTGCGGCAGGCGGCGCGCTGGCTGCTGATGGTGCTGCGGGCGATTCCGGAGATCGTCTGGGCGCTGCTGTTCGTGCGCGCACTGGGGCTCGGCCCGGCCTCGGGCGTGCTGGCGCTGGCCATCACCTACGGCGGCATGCTGGGCAAGGTCTACGCGGAGATCCTCGAATCGGCCGACACGCGCCCGGCCCGCGCGCTGCTCGAAGGCGGCAGCGGGCGGCTGGCTGCGCTGTGCTACGGCCTGCTGCCGAACACGGCGCAGGAGCTGGCCTCCTACACCGTCTACCGCTGGGAATGCGCGGTGCGCGCGTCGGTGGTGATGGGCTTCGTCGGCGCGGGCGGACTTGGGCAGTTGATGGACCAGTCGATGAAGATGCTCAACGGCGGCGAGGCCAGCAGCATCCTGCTGGTGTTCCTGGCGCTGGTGCTGCTGGCCGATCTGCTGAGCAGCGCGCTGCGGAGGCTGCTGGCATGACGACGAAGACGCTGCCTCCGCGCCCGCCGCCGTGCTGGCGATGCCGCATCGCGCTGCTGCTGATCGGCGCGGCCGTGGTGGCGAGCTTCGTCTACCTCGGCATCGACTACCGGGCACTGGGCTCGGCGGAATCGCTCAAGCTCATGGGCAGGTTCGTCGCCGAGTTCTTCCCGCCCGACATGTCGCCGGACTTTCTCGCCAAGGTCGGGCATGGGGCATTGCAGACGCTGGCGGTGTCGGCCCTCGGTACCGTGCTGGCGGCGCTTGCGGGCGCGGTGCTGGCCTTGCCTGCCTCCGGTCGCGCCGGCTGGATGCCTCGCCATGTGGCGCGATTTGCCCTCAACTTTCTGCGCAGCGTGCCCGAACTCGTCTGGGCCGCGCTGATGGTGCTGGCCGCCGGCATCGGGCCGTTCGCGGGCGCGCTGGCGCTGTCGCTGCACACCACGGGCGTGCTGGGGCGCCTGTTCGCCGAGGCGCTCGAGAACGCCCCGCGGGAGCCCGAGCACGCGCTGACGCTCTCGGGCGCCGGCCCCGTCGCCGCCTTCAGCTACGCCAGCCTGCCCATCGTGCTGCCGCAGTGGGTGGCCTACACGCTCTACCGCTGGGAAATGAACATCCGCATGGCGGCCGTGCTGGGCTTCGTGGGCGGCGGCGGACTGGGGCAGCTGCTGTACTTCCACCTGTCGATCTTCCAGCAGCAGCAGGCGATGACGGTGCTGATCGCGATGTTCGTGCTGGTCACGCTCGTCGACTTTGCGAGCGCTCGCTTGCGCAAGGGACTCGGGCCGGCCTACGCCTGAGCGCCCCGGTCGCCGACAATCGGGGGCATGAGGTTCCTTCTGCCATGAGTCATCGCCAGCCCGTGCGGGTGGCCGACCGCCACGCCTTCGACACGCTGATCGACGCCCGCTCGCCGGCCGAGTTCGCGCTCGACCACATTCCCGGCGCCATCAACTGCCCGGTGCTGAACGACGAGGAGCGCCACATCGTCGGCACCGTCTACGTGCAGACGGGAGCATTCGAGGCGCGGCGCATCGGCGGTGCGATGGTGGCGGCCAACATCGCGCGGCACCTGCGCGAGACGCTGGCCGACCGGCCCGAGAACTGGAAGCCGCTGGTCTACTGCTGGCGCGGCGGCATGCGCAGCGGCTCGATGGTCACCTGGCTGCGCCTGGTCGGCTGGGACGCGCAGCAGCTCGCGGGCGGCTACAAGAGCTTCCGCCGGCACGTGATCTCGCAGATCGACATGCTGACGCCCAGGCTCGACCTGCGCGTGATCTGCGGCGCCACCGGGAGCGCCAAGACGCGTGTTCTGCACGCGCTGGCCGCGCGCGGTGCGCAGGTGCTCGACCTGGAAGATTTCGCCTGCCACAAGGGATCGCTGCTCGGTTCGCTGCCGGGCGTGGCGCAGCCCTCGCAGAAGCACTTCGAGACGCGCATCGCGGCGGTGCTCGAAACCCTCGACCTCTCGCGTCCGCTGTACGTGGAGGGCGAGAGCATCCGCATCGGCCGCCTGTCGCTGCCATTGCCGCTGGTGGCACGGATGCGCGCCGCGCCGTGCATCGAGGTGTCGGCTACGCCCGAGGCACGGCTGGCCTATCTGCTGCGCGACTACGCCTACCTTGGCGACGACCGCGACGCGCTGGCCGACAGGCTCGGCGCGCTCAAGGAATTGCAGGGCAAGGAGACCGTCTCTCGCTGGCAGCAGTGGGCGCACGAGGCCGACCTGCCGCATCTGTTCTCGGAGCTGATGTCGCTGCACTACGACCCGCATTACCAGAAGTCGCAGGAGCTGCATTTCCGCGCCTGGGCGCAACGCCAGCGCGTGACGGCGGGCGATCTCTCGGATCAGGGCATCGAGGCCGTGGCCGATGCGGTGCTGGCGCTCGAAAGAGCCGCGCCGCCGAGCCCGTCGGCATAGAGCACGCCCCGCGGCGCGCGGCACAGCCCCCAGAACCGCAGGCCGCACAACTCGGCCATGCGCACGCCCATGGCAGTGGGCGCGGAGATGGTCGCCATCGCCGCGATGCCCACGCGCGCGCACTTGCGCACGAGTTCGTGGCTGCCGCGGCTGGACATCAGCACGAAGCCCGGCTCCTGCAGGCGGCCCGCCTGCGCGAGGCTGCCGATGAGCTTGTCGAGCGCGTTGTGACGGCCGACGTCTTCCATGAGATCGGTGAGTTCGCCGTCGACGGTGGCCCATGCGGCTGCATGGATCGCACCGGCCTCGGCGTTGAAGACCTGGCGCGGCGGCATGGCGGCGAAGGCGCGCAGCACGGTCGCGAGGTCGATGCGTTCGATCCAGTCGCGCCGGGGCACGGGCTGCGGAGAGAGGTCGAGCCCCGCGAAGCTCTCGACGCCGCACACGCCGCAGCCGGTGCGCCCCGCGAGGCTGCGACGGCGGTCCTTCAGGCGCTCGAAGCTGCGCGTGGAGATCTCGAGCTGCACCTCGATGCCGGGCATGCCTTCGGGCAGGCCGGCTTCGGTCGCATCGACGGTGCGCACGTCGATGCCGCGGCAGTCGGCGGCGGTGTCGAGGATGCCCTCGCTCAGTGCGAAGCCGAGCGCGAAGGCTTCCATGTCCTGAGGGGTGGCCATCATCACCGCGTGCGAGACGCCGTTGAACACGAGCGCCACCGGCACCTCGGCCGCGAGCGTGTCGTCGCGCAGTTCGCCTTCCGGCGCGACGCCGCGCTCGCCGAACACGCGCACGGCGTGCCGCGACAGCGGCGGCAGGGTGTCTTCGGAATCGTCGTGATCTGGCTTCGACATGTGGGCTCCGGCTGGGCGAGCCATTGTCGGCTCAGTCGCGGTTTTCGTCTTCGGGAGGCAGTGTTCTCACCTGCGCCCGCCCGGCTTCGAGCAGGTGCGCGACCCAGCGGTCGTCGTGCTGCACCACCCGCACCCAGCCCGGGCCGCGCACGCCGCCGATGGCGGCATCGCCCATCATCGTGAGCCGGCGCATCAGCACGCTGGCACCCTGGCCGAGCCGCTTGCCCAGCCGCGGCAGCGAGACGCCGGTGCCTTCGGGCTCCTGCGCGAGCATGCGCAGGATGGCGACCGACAGGCTGTCCTGCAGCAGGGCGCTCACGGCGTGCCTCCGCCCCGGCGTGCTGCGATGCGAGCCCTCTTCGGAGCGGCCGGGCAGGCGCTCACGCGGCCACCACGCCGCCGGCCTCGTCCTCCGCCAGCTTCTGGATCGGCAGCTCGTGCGGCACCAGCACCACGGGAATGGACTTGGAAGTCGGCGTGCCAGCGTTTTCCGCCACGGCCGACAACGGCACCAGCGGATTGGTCTCGGGGTAGTAGGCCGCGAGGTTGCCGCGCGGGATGTCGTAGGCCACCAGCTTGAAGCGGTCGGCGCGGCGCTCCTGGCCGTCGTTCCACACGGTCTGGATGTCGACCCAGTCGCCGTCCTTCATGCCCAGGGCGCGGATGTCCTCCTTGTGGATGAAGACCACGCGGCGCTGGCCGAAGACGCCGCGATAGCGGTCGTCCATGCCGTAGATGGTGGTGTTGTACTGGTCGTGCGAACGCGTGGTCAGCAGCGTGAAGACGATGGTGTCGCCCTTCTTGGCGCCGTTCTTGGCGAAGCGCGCGCGGGCGCGGTGCGAAGGCGTGTCCAGCGGCACAGCGTGCGTGAAGAACACGGCCTTCCTCGAGGCGGTGTTCCACACCCGCTCGCTCGCGGTGTTGCGCAGGCGGAAGCCGCCGGGGTGCGCCACGCGGACGTTGAAGTCCTTGAAGTCGTCGAACACGGCTTCGATCTTGTCGCGGATGCGCGAATAGTCCTCGATGAGCCAGAGCCACGGCGTCTTGCTGCGCGCGCCCAGCGTGGCCGCCGCGAGCCGCGCCACGATGGCCGGCTCGGACAGCAGGTGCTCCGACGCGGGCGGGTTGATGCCCATCGAGATGTGCACCATGCTCATCGAGTCTTCCACCGTCACGCCCTGCTGGCCGCCGGCCTGCATGTCGATCTCGGTGCGGCCCAGGCAGGGCAGGATCAGCGCCTCGCGCCCATGGATCACGTGGCTGCGGTTGAGCTTGGTGGTCACGTGCACCGTGAGCTCGCACTGCTTCAGCGCCTTCCAGGTCTGGTAGGTGTCGGGCGTGGCGGCAGCGAAGTTGCCGCCGAGCGCGAAGAACACCTTGCCCTTGCCGTCGAGCATCGACTGGATGGCCTCGACCGTATCGACGCCGTTGCGTCGCGGCGGCTCGAATCCGAACACCTGCTGCAGGCGGTCGAGCAGCGCGGCGGGCGGTTTCTCCCAGATGCCCATGGTGCGGTCGCCCTGCACGTTGCTGTGGCCGCGCACCGGGCAGGCGCCCGCGCCTTCGCGGCCCATGTTGCCGCGCATCATCAGCAGGTTGCCGATCATCTGGATCGTGGCCACCGAATGCTGGTGCTGGGTGATGCCCATGCCCCAGCAGGCGATGACGCTCTTCGCGCCCAGGTACACGTCGGCCGCGGCGCGGATCTGTTCCTCGCTCAGGCCCGATTCGCGCACGAGTACGTCCCAATGCTCGGCGCGCAGGTCGGCAGCCACGGCCTCGAAGCCGGTGGTGTGCTCAGCGATGAATGCATGGTCGAGCACCGAGGGCTCGCCGCGTGCCACGGCCTCGTCCTCGCGCTCGAGGACGTGCTTCATCATCCCCTTGATGGCGGCGAAGTCGCCGCCCACGCGCAGCTGGAAGTAGTGCGTGCTGATGGGCGTGGAGCCCAGGGTCGCCATCTCCAGCTTGTCCTGGGGGTCGGCGAAGCGCTCCAGGCCGCGCTCGCGCAGCGGGTTGAAGCTCACGATGCGCGCACCGCGCTTCGATGCCGCGCGCAGCTCGCCGAGCATGCGCGGGTGGTTGGTGCCGGGGTTCTGGCCGAAGATGAAGATCGCATCGGCCTTCTCGAAGTCGTCGAGGGTGACCGTGCCCTTGCCCACGCCGAGCTGCGGGCGCATGCCGCTGCCGCTGGGCTCGTGGCACATGTTGGAGCAGTCGGGAAAATTGTTGGTGCCGTACTCGCGCACGAAGAGCTGGTACAGGAAGGCTGCTTCGTTGCTGGCCCGGCCCGAGGTGTAGAAGATGGCCTGGTCGGGGTCGGGCAGCGCGTTCAGGTGGCGAGCGATGCGCGCGAAGGCGTCGTCCCACTCGATCGGCACGTACTTGTCGCTCGCCGCGTCGTAGGCCATGGGGTGGGTGAGCCGGCCCTGGTCCTCGAGCCAGAAGTCGCTCTGCTCGGCCAGCTCGGCCACCGTGTGCTTCGCGAACAGCTCCGGGCCGGCGCGGCGCGCAGTGGCCTCGGCGGCCACGGCCTTCACGCCGTTCTCGCAGAACTCGAAGGTGGAGGCGTGGTTGCGGTCGGGCCAGGCGCAGCCCGGGCAGTCGAAACCGTCAGGCTGGTTGGCCGACAGCAGCGTCTTCGCGCCCTTGATCGGAATGTCCTGCCGCAGCAGCGCGTTCGTCACGCTGCGCAATGCGCCCCAGCCGCCCGCCGGGCCCTTGTAAAACTCGATCTTCTGCTCGCTGCTCATGCGAGCGAGTGTTCGCCGCGGGCCGGCGGAGCGTCAAATTGAATCGGGACATGCGGCGATTCAAAAAGGAAATGAACGGGCCGCCTCAGGCTCCCCGCGTGTCCCGCATCAGCAGCCCCCTCAACTTGCGCCGCAGCGGCGTGTCTTCCACGAGGCGGGCACCGGCCGCCTCGTGCAGCGCGAAATCGCGGCTCTCGGCGTTGTGCAGGTCGATCTCGCGCACCACCCGGCCTTCGCTGTAGACGAAGGCCACGTCGGCCAGCGCGAGGACGTCCTCGATGTCGTGCGTGATCATCAGCACCGGAATGCCCCACTGCCTGCGCACTTGGGCGAGTTCCTCGCGCAGTTCGGCGCGCAGCATGGGGTTGAGGGCGGCGAAGGGCTCGTCGAGCAGCAGCACCTGGGGTTCGCAGGCCAGGGCGCGGGCGAGCGCCACGCGCTGCCGCTGGCCGCCCGAGAGGGTCTGCGGACGGCTCTCGGCCAGGGCGGCGAGGCCGAAGTTCTCGAGCAGTGCGTGGACGCGCTCGGCATCCTTCGCGGCGGGCTTGGGGCGGTGCCATGCGGTCAGGCCGAAAGCCACGTTCTCGCGCACGCTCAGGTGCGGGAACAGCGCGTAGTCCTGGAAGAGGTAGCCGATGCGCCGCGCCGGCGCGGGCACGTCGATGCCCTGCGCCGAGTCGTACAGCGTGCGGCCGTCGAGCCTCACGTGGCCCGAACTGGGATGCAGCAGGCCGGCGATGGCCTGCAGGGTGAGCGACTTGCCCGCGCCCGACGGGCCGTAGAGCGCGGCAAAGGGCACGTCCGTCGCGAAACGCACCGCGAGATCGAAGCGCCGGCGGCCGTCGGCCACCGTGAGCTTCAGATCGACGTCGATCATGGCTTGCCGAATCCGTAGCGCGCGAGCACTTCCTGCGCGGCGGGCGTCGCCAGGAAGGCGATGAAGTCGCCGGCCAGCGCCTTCTGCCTGCTCTCGGCGACGACGGCGATCGGATAGGTCACGGGCGTGTGGCCGGTGGGCGTGAAGGCGATCCTGACCTTGTCGCCGGCGATGGCCGCGTCAGTGCGATAGACGAAGCCGGCCTCGGCCTCGCCGCGGCTCACGTAGTCGAGCACCTGACGCACGCTGTCGGCCTGCACGAACTTGGGCTCGAGCGTGGTCCAGAGGTTGGCGCCGTCGAGCACCTGCCTGGTATAGCGGCCGACCGGCACGGTCGCGACCTTGCCGACGGCGATCTTCTTGACATTGGCACCGCTCAGGTCCTGCAGCGATTTCAGGCCCACGCCTTCCCTGGCGGGCTCGATGAGCACCAGGCTGTTGGTCACGAAGTCCTTGCGCGTGGCGGCATCGATGGCCTTCTGCTCGACGCCGCGGTTCATCGTTTCCTGGTCGGCGCTGGCGAACACGTCCACCGGCGCGCCCTGCCCGATCTGCTGCAGCAGCACGCCCGAGGCCGCGAAGTTGAAGCGCACCGACGCGCCCGCCTTGGCGGCCTCGAACTTCGGTCCGATCTCCTTGAACGCGTCGGTCAGGCTCGCGGCGGCGGACACGGTGATCTGCTGCGCGGCGACAGCCAGCGGCAAGCCCAAGGCGACGACGAAGGACAAAAGACGCAACGGACGCATGATGATCTCCAGGAATTGATAAAGAGCCGAGGATTGAAAAGAGACCCCTTCCCCTTCGGGGAACACCGCGGAACCGGCTTTGCCGGGCCGCAGGTGTTGCCCCCTGCAAGGGGGTTGGCGTAGCGACACGAAGTGCGCGAAGCCTGGGGGTGTGCTCATTTCAGCGAAAAGAAGCGGTTCGACAGCACCAGCACGGTGATCGACAGCAGCGAGGTCACGACGACCAGCAGCAGCGCGAGGTCGTCGTGCCCGGCCTGCACCGCGTCGTAGATGGCCATCGACAGCGTCTGGGTCTGCTTCGGAATGGAGCCGGCCACCATCAGCGAGGCGCCGAACTCGCCCATGGCGCGTGCGAAGGCGAGCAGCGTGCCGGCCAGGATGCCGGGCCATGCCAGCGGCAGCGTGACGCGCAGGAACACCGAGAACGGCGACTGCCGCAGCGTGCTGGCCGCGGCTTCGAGCGAGCGGTCCACGCCCGCGAAGGCCGCGCTGGCCGACTTGAGCACCAGCGGCAGCGCCACCACGGCCGAGGCGACCACGGCGCCGTGCCAGCTGAAGATGATGGTGTAGTCGAAGTGCTCGCGCAGCCAGGCGCCCAGCGGGCTGCGGCGGCCGGCCGCAACGAGGATGGCGTAGCCGATCACCGTGGGCGGCAGCACCAGCGGCAGCATGAAGACGGCTTCGAGGACGTTGCTGCCGAAGAATTTCTTGCGCGCGAACACCCAGCCCAGCGCCACGCCCACGATCAGCGCCAGCACGGTCGCCACGGCGGCGACCTTGAGCGACAGCACCAGCGGGAACCAGTCGGTCGAGGCGATGAGCGAATTCGTCGTGTTCATGCAAATACGGCGCGATTGTTACACGGAGACGCCTCAGGTTCCCATGAGGATGCGCAATCCGATGAGTCTTCATATACTGCGGGATACAGCGTAGGAGACCACAGCCCATGCGCACTTCCGCCCACGACGCCGTCGTCCGTTCGATCTCGGGCCGGCCGGAGCTTCGCCATCGCGTGACACAGGTACGGGAATGGCGCATCGAACGCACCATGGACGCCGCCGGCTTCGTGCTGTCCATCACGGGCGCGGACGGCGCGAGCCAGTCGTTCTTCGTGGGCGCCACCGATGCGGGCGACATCGGCGAGGTGCTGCGCCGCGAAGCGGCATGGGCCGACGCCGGCACGTCGGCCATCAAGGAGCAATGACACCATGTGGCGGCACATGACAGGCGCGGAGCGCATTCTCGAAGTCCTGCTGACGCGCAGGTCTGTATCGCCGCGCCGGCTGGAGCAGCCCGGCCCGAATCCGGACGAACTCGACGCGATCATCCAGGCCGGCCTGCGTGCGCCCGACCACGGCGGCCTGCATCCGTGGCGAGTGATCGAGTTCCGCCACCAGAACCGGGAGGCTCTGGCATGGTGCTTCGAGCAGGAAAAGCTCCGGCGCGATCCGCTGGCCAGCCCAGCCGACCTCCGGCGCGCGCGCGAGCACGCCACGCGACCACCGTTGTTGCTGGGCTTCGTCGTGTCGCCGCAAGAGCGCAGCAAGATCCCGGCGCGCGAGCAATGGCTGGGTGCAGGCGCCGCACTGGGAAACCTGCTGAGCGCCGCGCACCAGCTGGGTTACGGCGCCATCGTCCTGAGCGGTGAGCGCTGCTTCGACGAGACGCTGGCGCGTCAGGTGGGCGTGCTGCCGGGCGAGTACCTGGCAGGCTTCATCAGCGTGGGCAGCATCCGAGAGGCGCCGCCAGAGGCGCGCGAGGTGCTGTCGCAGAGCGTGTGGTCATGCTGGCAAGGCTGGCAGGAGCGGCCACCGGGCCCGGACAACGACGCAGATCCGGGCGCTCAGCCCATCCTGCCGTCGGAGCGGGTGCGCGGCAGCTGATCGAGCCTGTCGCCGAACCAGCCGACGCGCGTGGTCTCCCTCGCGTCGAACTTCGGCACGTAGGGCTTGATGTCGAGCACGGGCGTACCGTCCATCATGTCGTTGCCGCTGAAGTGCAGCGTCGTGCCTTGCACCGACGTGAGCCGAACGATCGACAGGCCCAGCCGGTTCGGCCGGGCCGGCGCGCGGGTCGCGAAGACGCCGTGCGACGCATTGCCCTGCTCCAGGAAGGGCACCACCTCGAGCCGCTCGTGCGCGCACTGGTGCAGGTGCGTGACCAGGATCAGGTAGTCGAAGCCCTCGATGTCGCGCAGGCCCGGCGCGAATTCGGCGAAGACCTCGACGCGCCCCGCTTCATCGGGCGCACCGGCGGTCTGGATCGGCATGCCGGTGGCTTCGGTGAAGCGGCTTCGCACGACGCCGACCGGGCGGCAGACCACGTCGGCATGGGCTTCGGAGCTCATGGCGCCAACAGCCGCGTCAGCGCCCGGATGTCGGCCGCAGCGGCAAGGCGCGCGGCGTTCTCGATGGCCCGGTAGTGCTTGACGATCTCTTCGCCGACCGGCGTGAGCGCCGTGCCGCCACCGCGCGAGCCGCCTGCCGCCGTATTCACGGCCGGCGATGCCAGCGACTGGTTCATCTCGTCGATCAGCATCCAGGCCCGGCGGTACGACATGCCCAGCAGCCGGGCGGCCGCCGATATCGAGCCGGTCTCGGCCACGGCTTCGAGCACCGCGATCTTGCCGGGGCCGATGGCGATGGCGTCGTCCCGGTAGACGCGCAGGCGGAACTGGACTTTGGATTTCATGTGGCGCCAAGCGTAAACCAATGCTGGGCGCCATTGTCCGCCTGCAGCGGCTTGCAGCCGGGGCGCACCCGCTGGCGCCGCCGCCTGCCGCCGCCGGCCGTCAGTTGAAGAACTTGGCGGCGCTCACCAGCGTCTTGTAGACGCCCCAGGCCAGCGGAATGCCCACCGCCAGCCAGGCCAGCGCAACGACCGCCGGGCTCACCGTGTCGGCGCGGCCCGAGCCGCTGCCCACTTCGGCGGCCGAGGCCTTCTCGTGCGCCAGCTTCTTCTCGACGGCCAGCTCCTCGTCGCTCATGAAGTGCTTGTCGGCCACCGGGCGCACCAGCAGGTTCGCGATGAAGCCGATCACCAGCATGCCCACGAGGATGTACATGGTCTGGTTGTAGACCTGCTCGCGCGGCAGGCCCAGGCCCAGCTGGTACTCGCGCATGTAGTTCACCACCACCGGGCCGAGGATGCCGGCCGTGGCCCACGCCGTCAGCAGGCGGCCATGGATGGCGCCCACGAACTGCGTGCCGAACAGGTCGGCCAGATAGGCCGGCACGGTGGCGAAGCCGCCGCCATACATCGACACGATCACGCAGCACGCGCCCACGAAGAGCAGCTTGCTGCCCGCGCCGGCCGAAGAGGGAATGCTCGCGTACAGGATGCCGCCGAGCACGAAGAACACCGTGTAGGTGAGCTTGCGGCCCAGCTTGTCCGACATGCTCGCCCACACGAAACGCCCGCCGATGTTGAAGAGCGACAGCAGCGCGGTGAAGCCGCCTGCCACCGCCGCGATGGCTGCGAGCTGGGTCTTGTCGAGCTCGCCGTACTTGGCCGGCAGGTCGATCAGCGCGCCGCCGAACACCTCCTGCAGCATGGGCGAGGCCATGCCGATCACGCCGATGCCCGCGCTCACGTTCATGCACAGCACCAGCCACACAAGCCAGAACTGCGGAATGCCCCAGACCTTCTTCACGTGCACGTGGCGCTGCGTGATCATGGCGTTGCTCGTCTGCGCCGGCGGCGGCGTCCAGCCTTCGGGCTTCCAGCCCGATGGCGGCACGCGGTAGCCCAGCGCGCCGGCCATCATGAAGACGAAGTAGCCGATGGCCATGACCACGAAGGTCTGCATCACACCCACGTCGGTGGCGGTGGAGAAGCGCTTCATCAGGTCGACCGCCAGCGGCGAGCCGATCATCGCGCCGCCGCCGAAGCCCATGATGGCCATGCCGGTGGCCATGCCGCGGCGGTCCGGGAACCACTTGATCAGCGTGCTCACCGGCGAGATGTAGCCCAGGCCCAGGCCGATGCCGCCGATCACGCCCGAGCCGAGGATCATCAGCCAGAACTGGTGCAGGTGGATGCCCAGTGCCGACAGCAGCATGCCGCCGCACCAGCACAGCGCCGACACCACGCCGGCCTTGCGCGGGCCCGCGCGTTCGAGCCAGCCGCCCCACAGGGCCGCCGAGCAGCCGAGGAAGACGAAGAACAGGGTGTACATCCAGCCGAGGGTGGCCACGCGCCAGTCGCAGGTGGTGGCGAAGAGCTCGGCGAAGAAGCTCATGTCCTTGGCGCAGGCCTGGGCGCCGGTGCCGGCGGTGCCCAGCGCCTTCGACAGCGGCAGCCAGAACACCGAGAAGCCGTAGGCCATGCCGATGCACAGGTGGATGGCCAGTGCGGCCGGTGGAACGAGCCAGCGGTTGAAGCCGGGGCCCGCGATGATGCGTTCTTTTTCGAGGAAGCCGGGTTGCGTCTGCGCCCCTCCTCCGACCACGCGTTCTCCATCGAGAACGCCTGCAGATGAACCTGCCATATTTCTCCTTGTTCGCCGGATGTGTAAGTTTTTGCTAATCCGGGGCGCGGAGTGTCTGCGAACGGTTTGAGCGCCGTCAAATTCGATCAGGGCATGGCCTGATTCAATAACTAAATGAGAAGGGCCCTGGCTGGCCCTCGGGGCCCTGCCGTGATCAATCGCCCAGCGAGCCCTCGTGCGCCTGCAGATGCGCTTGCCACTCGGTCGCCTGCATGAACGCCAGCGCAGCTTCGAGGGCCCGCGAGGCACGAACGCCGTCCTGCGTCATGAAGCCGATGGGCGTGCGCACGTCCGGCCCCACCAGCGGCAGCGCCTCCAATTCACGGTGGGTGCGCACGGCATCCACCATGCCGCCGGGCAGCACGCTGCAGACCTTGCCCGCGCTCACTGCGAGTGCGAGTGCGAGCACCGAGTTGGTCTCGATGGCCGGATTCACCGGCGCGCCCGCCTCGCGCAGCGCCTGGTCGACGATGGCGCGGTTGTGCATGTCGGAGGTCAGCAGGCACAGCGGCAGCTTGCCCGCTTCGGCCCACGACAGCGGCCGGCCGATGCGCAGCTGGTCGGACGAGGGCTTCTTCGCGCGGCGCAGCAGGAAGTAGTGCTCCACGCTCTGCGGCCAGGCGGCGAGCTTGATGCCCGGAAGATGCATGCGCTCGGTGTAGCCCAGCGCGAGGTCGATGGAGAGGTTCTCCAGGCCCGTCTCCAGGTCCTGCGAGCTCATCGAGAGCACCGCCGGCACGATGCCCGGGTGCCGCTCCTGCAGCATGGCCGCGAAGCGCGAGAGCATCGGGATCGCGGTGGGCACGGCCGCCATGCGCAGGCTGCCGTGCGGGTTGTCCGCGTCGCTGCGCAGCTCCTGCAGCAGCACCTCGTTGTCGCGCAGCATGCGCTGCGCGGTGGCCAGCACGCGCTCTCCCTCGTGCGTGAGGCCCACGTACACGCGGGCTCGCTTGACGATGACGACGCCGAACTCGGTCTCCAGCGCGCGCAGCGCATTCGACAGCGCCGGCTGCGTGATGTGGCAGGCCTGGGCCGCGCGGCCGAAGTGCTTGTGCTCGTTCAGCGCCACCAGGTAGCGCATCGAGGCGAGCAGGTTCATCGGGAAAGGCCGTTCTTCAGGTGTTCTTGCTGATCGAGATCGTCGGGAACTTCGCGGAGAAGTCCTTCGCCTTCTCGGCGATGCCCACCGCCACGCGGCGTGCGACCGCCTTGTAGATGCCGGCGGCCTCGCTGTCAGGGGAGGACACCACGGTGGGCGCGCCGCTGTCGGCCTGCAGGCGGATGTTGATGTCCAGCGGCAGCGCGCCCAGGTAGTCCATCTGGTATTCGGCCGCCATCTTCTTGCCGCCATCGGCGCCGAAGATGTGCTCGGCATGGCCGCAGTTCGAGCACACGTGCACAGCCATGTTCTCGACGATGCCCAGGATCGGCACGCCGACCTTCTCGAACATCTTGATGCCCTTCTTCGCGTCGAGCAGCGCGATGTCCTGCGGCGTGGTGACGATCACCGCGCCCGTCATCGGCACGCGCTGGCTCAGCGTGAGCTGGATGTCGCCGGTGCCCGGGGGCATGTCGACGACGAGGTAGTCGAGGTCCTTCCAGTTGGTCTGGCGCAGCAGCTGCTCCAGCGCCTGCGTGGCCATGGGGCCGCGCCAGATCATGGCCTGGTCCTGGTCGACCAGGAAGCCGATGGACATGACCTGCACGCCGTGGCGCTCCATGGGCTCCATGGTCTTGCCGTCGGCGCTGTCGGGGCGGCCTTCGATGCCCATCATCATGGGCTGGCTGGGACCGTAGATGTCGGCGTCGAGCAGGCCGACGGTGGCGCCTTCGGAGGCCAGCGCCAGCGCCAGGTTGGCGGCGGTGGTGCTCTTGCCCACGCCGCCCTTGCCCGAGGCCACCGCGATGATGTTCCTGACGTTGGGCATCAACTGCACGCCGCGCTGCACGGCATGGCTGATGACCTTGGTGACGATGTTCACCGACACGTTCTCCACGCCCGGCAGCGCCTTGGCGGCTGCCACCAGCTCCCTGCGGATGGCCGCGTGCTGGCTCTTGGCCGGGTAGCCGAGTTCGAGGTCGAACGAGACGTCGCCCTCCGAGACCTGGAGGTTCTTGAGCGAGCGGGTCGCCACGAAAGGCTTGCCGGTGTTAGGGTCCTGGACGGCCTTGAGCGCCTCCATGAGCCCTTCTGGGGTGAGTGCCATTGATCAAACTCCTGAATGGCCGGTAGTCTAAGGCGCTCGCCAAGCCGGCACCCCGAGCCCTTCCAATAGCCCGACAACGAACAAAATGCCCGACACCAGCCCCGTCACCGGCCTTCTGCTCACCGGGGGCGGCGCCCGGGCCGCCTACCAGGTCGGCGTGCTGGAAGCCATCGCCGAGATCCGCCGAGCGGCCGGCACGGCAATCACCGGCACCGCCAACCCCTTCCAGGTCATCACCGGCACCTCGGCCGGTGCCATCAACGCGGCGGCGCTGGCTTGCGGCTGCGACGACTTCGACTACGTGGTCGGCCACATCGCCGACGTCTGGAGCCGGTTTCGCGCCGAGCAGGTGTACCGCGCCGATTCGCTCTCGGTGATCGGCAGCGGCACGCGCTGGCGCATGCTGCTGGGCTTCGGGCGCTTCGCGGCCAACTGGATGCGCATCAAGCCGAAGTCGCTGCTCGACAACACGCCGCTTTCCGAACTGCTGCAGCGCATGGTGCTGCTCGAGCGCCTGCCGCAGCTCATGCAGGAAGGCCACCTGCAGGCCCTGGCCGTGACGGCGTCGAGCTACAGCTCGGGCGAGCACGTCACCTTCTTCGAGGCGGCGGTTCCCATGGAGCCGTGGGTGCGTTCGCAGCGCCTGTCGGTGCGCGACCGCATCACGCATGCGCACCTGCTGGCTTCGTCGGCCATTCCCTTCGTGTTCCCGGCCACTGCCCTTCCGATGCAGGGCCACACCGAATACTTCGGCGACGGCTCGATGCGGCAGTCGGCGCCGATCGCGGCGGCCATCCACCTCGGCGCACAGCGCATCGTGGTGATCGGCGCGGGCCGCATGCACGAGCCGCGCGACGCCACCGCGCCCAACACCCACAGCGGCTATCCGACCATGGCGCAGATCGCAGGCCATGCGCTGTCCAGCATCTTCCTCGACGCGCTGGCGGTGGACATCGAACGCCTGCGCCGCATCAACCACACGCTCGGGCTCATTCCAGAGGAGGCGCGCGCGGCGAGCACGCTGCGCCCGCTCGACCTGCTGGTGATCTCGCCCTCGGAGCGCCTCGACGTGATCGCGGCGCGCCACGTGGACGCCCTGCCCGGCGCGGTGCGGCACCTGCTCGGCGGTTCGAAGGTCGCCGCCGACGTGAAGGGCGGCGCGCTCGCGAGCTACCTGCTGTTCGAATCGGGCTACACGAGCGAACTGATGGCGCTGGGGCGCGCCGACACGATGAAGCAGCGCGACGAGGTGCTGCGCTTCTTCGGCTGGAACGCGGCGTAGCGGCAGGTGCGACGCCCGGCGCTTGCGCACGCCGGTCGCGATGGACCCGCCGAAGATCAGTCTGGACGTGCCGATGTCCGGGAGCCGGGCTCTGCCCCCGCGGATGGCACCGGCATCATCGAGCGCAACAGCAGAGCCACCGCGCAGACGATCGGCGCCAGCGCAAGCAGGCGCCCGGGCTCGAAGGCCAGCCCTGCCGCCACGCCGACGGCGCAGCCGATCCTGATCCAGGGTGCGACAGCCTCCAAGCCGCGCCGATGCGTGAAGGCAAAGCCGACGAGCGCTATCCAGCCGTAGAGGCCGCCCAGAACGGAGAAGACCCAGCTCAGCAGGTAGTAGACGGTATCGAGGTCACGGAAGACGATCGCTGTACCCAGGCTCTGCCAGGTGTGGCGCCAGCCGTCGAAGAGGAAGAAGCCGGTGGCCGAAGCGGCCCACCAGAAGAGGGCATACAGGCTCGCAATGCCGGCCAGCGCGGCGAGCCATGCGAGCGCACGGCGCATGATGTCGTCGAAAGGCGTGTGGTCGCGCCAGGCGATGGTGTGTCCGTTGTCCATTCGGGGCTCCAGTGGTTTTCGCAATGGAGGCCGAAGTTAGGCACCGGATGTGCGGGCTGCGTGAAGCCCGTGTGAAATGAGGTGAGCAGAGGATGCTGGTGCGTGGGCGGCTGTCGCTACTGCGGGAGCGCGACGCCACTCAGGCGCTCACCCCGCCTCCGAAATCCCCAGCTCCGCGCACACCCGTCCCAGCAGCGCCTTCAGCGACGCCACCTCGGTCTCGAGACGCGCCACGTTGGCCTTGAGCGCCGCGACCTCGCCCAGCGACACGTCGTGCGCCGCCTGGGCAGCATCCGGCGCCGCGCCGGCGCCTCGCATGCTTTCCTCGGGCGGCGGGCCGCTCAGCAGATGCGCCCAGCGGCTCTCGCGCGCGCCGGGCAGGCGCGGCAGCTTCACCACCAGCGCGCCGGCCGGGCGCTCGGCGAGTTCGTCGAGGAAGCCCTCGACCGAGGAGATGTCCGCGAAGTTGTGCATGCGGTCGCAGGCGATGCGCAGTTCGCCTGCGGTCTGCGGGCCGCGCAGCATCAGCACGGTGAGCAGGATCACCGACTGCGACGGAATGCGCAGCACGCGGTCGATGTTGTGCTCGTAGCGGAAGGCGCGCCCGCCGCTGGTCTCGGCCACGAGGCTGTAGCCGCGCAGGCTGTCGATGGCGGCCTGCACCTGCGACTCGGTGAGTTCGAGCACCGGGTTGCGGCTGGTCTTCTGGTTGCAGCCCGACACCAGCGAGTTGAGCGTGAGCGGATAGCTGTCGGGCACGGTGCGCTGCTTTTCGGCGAGCACGCCGAGCACACGGGTTTCGACCAGGGAAAGGACTGGAAGTGCTGTCGATGACATGGAAGCTCGGAAAGAACGACGAGGACGACGCGGCTCAGGCGCCCTTGATGCGGCTGACCAGCGCCTTGGTGAACGCCTCGGTGCCCGCCGTGCCGCCCAGGTCGCCGGTGCGCACCTTGTCGATGTTCAGGGTCTCGTCGATGGCGGTGCGCAGGCGCGTGGCCAGTTCGGGCAGCTTCACGTGGTCGAGCATCAGCGCTGCGGCCAGCAGCAAGGCGGTCGGGTTGGCGATGCCCTTGCCGGCGATGTCGGGCGCGGAGCCGTGCACGGCCTCGAAGATCGCCGCGTCGGTGCCGATGTTGGCGCCGGGCGCCATGCCCAGGCCGCCGACCAGGCCGGCCACCAGGTCGGACAGGATGTCGCCGAACAGGTTGGTCGTGACCAGCATGTCGAACTGCCAGGGGTTGAGCACCAGCTTCATCGCGCAGGCGTCGATGATGACCGTGTCGAGCTCGAATCTGCCCTTGTATTTCTTCTCGTAGAGGTCCAGGCCGGTCTCCAGGAAGATGCCCGTGAGCGCCTTCATGATGTTGGCCTTGTGCACGAGCGTGACCTTTTTGCGGCCGGTGGCGATGGCGGTCTCGAAGGCGTACTCGAGCAGCCGGCGGCTGCCCTGGCGGGTGTTGATGCCGGTGGCCATGGCCACGGCATGCGGGTCGCCGTCGATGGGCACGTAGTGCTCGTGGCCGATGTAGAGGCCCTCGAGGTTCTCGCGCACCACCGTCAGGTCGATCTTGTCGAAGCGGCCGCCCGGGATGATGGTGCGCGCGGGTCGCAGGTTCGCGTACAGCTGGAATTCCTCGCGCAGCCGCACGTTCGACGAGCGGTAGCCGCCGCCCGAGGGCGTCTCCAGCGGCCCCTTCAGGGCCAGCCGGGTCTTGCGGATGCTGTCGAGCGTGGCCTGCGGCAGCGGATCGCCCGAAGCCTTGACGCCGCCCAGGCCGGCGATCTGCGTGTCCCAGGCGAAGGGCGCCTTCAGCGCGTCGAGCGCGGCCAGCGTGGCTTCGACGATCTCGGGGCCGATGCCGTCGCCGGGGATCAGGGTTGCGGGAATGGGAGTGGTCATGGTTGGGCGCTCAGGTCGATTGCAGGAATGCTTGCGGAAACCGCCGCCCGGCCACGTGCACATCGCTTGCCATCGGATGCGGCACGCCCGCCGGGCGATCTCCGGCGGGAATCATCCCACGGCAAGGCGCCGCGGCGTAACCAAGGCCTTATTCCCGGTCGGCCTCCCGCCTGCGGCTCAACGCTCTTCCAGGCCGTCGAGTTCGTAGCTGAAGAGCGGCTCGCCCTTGGAGGTCTTCACCTGCATCTTGATGACGCCGTACTCCGGCGCATACCAGGAGTCGACCGAGTTGTCCGATCCGCGCGAGCTCAGGTGGCAGACGTTCTCGAAGGTGCGGGGGTTGTAGTTCGGCTTCAGCTCCAGGTTCTCGAAGCCGACGAAGACATGCTCGGACTGGTACCTCCTGCCGAAGTCGAAGGCCTCGCTGCCCTCCTTCGTCGTCCTGGTGCCCTTGCCCGTCAGCTTGAAGGTGCCGCCCGGCCTGGCATCGGCCGGGACCTCGGGGAACGGCGCGGCGAAGATTTCCTTGATGACGACCTTGCTGGCGTCGCCGCCCAGGCCCGCGATGCCGTACTGCTCTGAACCCAGCCGCTGGCGGCCGGTCTCGTCGAAGTACTTCACGCTCTTGACGCCCTCGTCGATGCTCACCACGCCGATCGCGGCCTTGCCCGCGAACTGGCCCTTGACGATCCGGACCTTCGAGCGGTCGCTCAGCGTGTAGGCCACGCCGGGCTTGAGCCTGAAGCAATCGGCGAAAGACGGTGCTGCGGCCAAGGCGCTGCCGCTTGCTGCGGCAGCGAATGCCGCGCCCACGATCGCCTTGAAAACGAATGACTTGCTGCTGTGCATGGGTTCCTCCCTGTTTTTGGAGGGCGGATGATGCCACGCACGCCGGGCGGGTTCGTCTGCTCAGCGCGCGGCGTCCGGCGCCTCCTGGTCGAGCAGCGAAGCGCGACCGACCACGGTGGCGGGCCGCAGCAGCGCCCCGGGCGCGATCACCGCATTGGCCCCGATGCGCGCCCCATCCCCGATCAGCGCACCGAACTTCTCGCAGCCCGTGCCCTGCAGCGCCCCGCCCTCGCCGCTGCGAGCGAGGATCTGCTTGTCCGCCCGCTCGTTGCGGTGGTTGCAGACGATGCTGCCGGCTTCCAGGTTCACGCCCGCGCCCACCACCGAGTCGCCGACGAAGTTGAAGTGCGCGAGCGCGGTGCCGGCGAAGACGAAGGACGACTTCAGCTCCACGCCAGGCCCGATGCTGCAGCGGGCGTCGATCCAGTTGCCGCCGCGCAGGTAGGCGCCCGCCGCCACGAAGCAGCCCGCGCCGAGGATCAGCGGCCCCTTGAGCACCGCGCCCGGCTCGACCCGGGCGTCGCGGTGGATGGCGATCTCGCCCTCGATGGCGTAGTCGCCGGCGGGCAGCCCGGCCAGCAGCCGCCGCACGATCTCGGGGGCGCGCGGCGGCAGTTCCCAGGGCAGCGAGGCGCGCCATGGCGCCAGGGGCGAACCGGCGAATCCGGCGATGTAGTCGGCGAGGTCGATGGCGTGAGGCATGGGGTCGATGCTGCCACCGAAGGCACCCGGAAGCCGCGCGACCTAAAATGCCCGGTTCCCCCGTCAGCCACTCCCGAAAGCGCCCTCCCCGATGTCCGCCCCGCGCAAGCTCTTCGTCACCACCGCCCTGCCGTACGCCAACGGCAAGTTCCACATCGGCCACATGATGGAGTACATCCAGGCCGACATCTGGGTGCGGAACCAGCGAATGAACGGTGCCGACGTCAACTTCGTGTGCGCCGACGACGCCCACGGCGCGGCCATCACCATCGCGGCCGACAAGGCCGGCGTGACGCCGCAGGCCTTCGTGGCGGAGATCGCGGCGGGCCGCAAGCCCTACCTCGACGGCTACTACATCTCCTTCGACAACTGGCACTCGACCGACGCGCCCGAGAACCACCAGCTCGCGCAGGACATCTACCGCGACCTGCGCGCCAACGGCCTCATCAGCACCAAGAGCGTCGAGCAGTTCTACGACCCTGAAAAGGGCATGTTCCTGGCCGACCGCTTCATCAAGGGCGAGTGCCCCAACTGCCATTCGAAGGACCAGTACGGCGACAACTGCGAGGTGTGCGGCGCCGTGTACGCGCCCACCGAGCTGATCAACCCATACTCGGCCCTCTCGGGCGCCAAGCCAGAGCTGCGCAGCTCCGAGCACTTCTTCTTCAAGCTGTCGGACCCGCGCTGCGAGGCCTACCTGAAGGAATGGACCGCCGCCCCCGGCCACGTGCAGCCCGAGGTGCAGAACAAGATCCGCGAGTGGCTCTACAAGGACGACGAGGGCAAGGGCGGCCTCGGCGATTGGGACATCAGCCGCGACGCGCCCTACTTCGGCATCGAGATCCCCGATGCGCCGGGCAAGTACTTCTACGTGTGGCTCGACGCCCCCGTGGGCTACCTGGCCTCGCTGAAGAACCTGCTGGACAAGCGCTGCATCGAGCTGGGCGGCGACGGCATCTCGTACACCGAGTACATGGCCGACCCCGACCTGGAGCAGGTGCATTTCATCGGCAAGGACATCATCACCTTCCACACGCTGTTCTGGCCCGCGATGCTGCACTTCAGCGGCCGCAAGGCGCCCGACGCGGTGTACGTGCACGGCCACCTCACGGTGAGCGGCGAGAAGATGAGCAAGAGCCGCGGCACCGGCATCGACCCGCTCAAGTACCTGTCGATCGGGCTCGACCCCGAATGGCTGCGCTACTACATCGCCGCCAAGCTCAACGGCCGCAATGAAGACATCGACTTCAACCCCGAGGACTTCGTCGCGCGCGTCAACAGCGACCTCGTGGGCAAGTACATCAACATCGCCAGCCGCGCCGCGGGCTTCATCGGCAAGCGCTTCGGCGGCAAGCTGGGCGAGGTCTCAGCCGACGGCGATGCGCTGCTGTTCACGCTGCGCGACGCGTCGGCGCAGCTGCATTCGCTCTACGACGGCCGCGACTACGCACGCGCGCTGCGCGAGGTGATGGCGCTGGCCGACAAGGTCAACGAATACGTCGACCAGAACAAGCCCTGGGAGCTGGCCAAGAAGGAAGGCGCCGAGGCGCGCCTGCACGACGTGTGCACCGTGTGCATCGAGGCCTTCCGCCTGCTCACGCTGTACCTGAAGCCGGTGCTGCCGGCGCTGGCCGTGAACGTCGAGGCCTTCCTGAAGATCCAGCCGCTGTCGTGGGCCGACGCCGCGCAGCCGCTGCCCGTGGGCCACGCCATCGGCGAGTACAAGCACCTGATGCAGCGCGCCGACGCCAAGCTGGTGGACAAGCTCTTCGACGCGCCCGAGCCCGCCGCCGCAGCAGCCCCTGCCGCGGCACAGGAGGCCGCGGAGCTGCCGGGCGGCGAGGCCATCGCGCCCACCATCACCATCGACGACTTCGCGAAGATCGACCTGCGCATCGCGAAGATCGTGGCCTGCGAGAAGGTCGAGGGCTCCACCAAGCTGCTGCGCCTGACGCTGGACGCGGGCGAAGACAAGACCCGCAACGTGTTCAGCGGCATCGCCTCGGCCTACCAGCCCGAGCAGCTGGTGGGCAAGCTCACGGTGCTGGTCGCCAACCTCGCGCCGCGCAAGATGAAGTTCGGCGTGAGCGAAGGCATGGTGCTGGCCGCCAGCCACGGCGACGAGAAGGCACACCCGGGCATCCACGTGCTCGAACCCTGGCCGGGCGCGACGCCGGGCATGCGGGTCCGCTGAGCGGATTCGGGAAAAAGGAGCCGCCATGACCGCACTGCTGCGCCGACCACTGCTGCGCCGCCTCCTCCTGCTTGCGTCGCTACCGGCCCTGCTGGGCGGCTGCGCGGTGGTGACGGTGGCCAGCACGGCGGTGAGCGTCGGCGCCGGCGCGGTCGGGCTCGCGGCGGATGCGGCGATCGGCACCGCGCGCATCACGGGCAAGGCCGTGGGCGCGGCGGCCGATGCGGTGATTCCCGACAGCCAGTGAGCCGGCAAGGCTCTCGGTAGATTCAGTCCGCCAGGCCCAGCCGGGCAATGTGCGGCGGCGTGTTCGACGCCTTCTCCTTTCGCACGAACGCCGACCTGAGCCCTGCATGCGGCTCGCGCGCGTCGAAGAAGTTGCGGCGCATGTGGACCAGCTCCTCGTCGCGGTAGCGCTGCAGCGGCTTGATCGACTCGTCCTGCCCGCGCATCGCCTTCTTCCGCGCGATGCGATCGGCCAGCTCCGGCGATGCGGCCAGCTCCGCCGCCAGCCGGGCCACTTCGACCCCCAGCTCCTCGGGCGCGGCCTGCAGCACGCGCTCCGCCATGCCGAGCTCGACGGCGCGCGTGGCGCTCACCGGCAGCGCCGACTGCGTGAGACGCAGCGCCTCGCTCTCGCCCACGCGGCGCGGGAGGATGTAGGTCCAGTATTCCGAGCCGTGCAGCCCCATCAGCCGGTAGTGCGGGTTGAGCACGGCGCCGTCGCGGCACCAGACCTCGTCGGCCGCCAGCGCGAGCATCACGCCGCCGGCAGCGGCGTTGCCGCCGAGCGCCGACACGGTGAGCCGGTCGGTGGTGGTGAGCACCGCCTCGACGAGATCGTTCATCGCATGGATGTTGGCCCACGACTCCTCCGCCGGATCTTCGGCCGCCTCGATCACGTTGAGATGGATGCCGTTGGAGAAGAAGTCGCGCATGCCGCCCAGCACCAGCACCGAGGTCGGCCGGGTGCAGGCGAAGCGATACGCCTCCAGCAGCCTCCGGCACTGCGCGGTGCTCATCGCGCCGCCCGGGAAGCTGAAGTTCAGAACGCCGACCGCCCCCTGCTCCACGTAGCGGATGTCGAACCAGGTGCGGCGCCCCTCCGGCAGCTGCAGCGGCGCCGGCACCTCGGGCACCTCGAAGGGCAGCAGATCGCCGAGCGCCTCGACGGCCGGCAGCTTGTAGCTCGGCAGGCGCGAGCCGGTCTCGCGCCAGGGCCGCAGCTGCAGGATCCACACCGCCCCGTCGACGGTGGCGCGGCAGATGGCGCCGGCGCGGGTGGCGATCAGCTCGCCGGGCCGGCCGCGCAGTTCGTCCTCGGGATGGCCGCCGTGCAGGTACCAGCGCGCGCCCAGCAGTTCGTCGAGCACGCCGGGCTGCGAATCGGCCGCGCGAAGCTTGCGCAGTACCGTCTCGGTGGTGTCGCAGGCCCAGTCGATGCGCCGCTGCTCCTGCTTCATGAAGGGCCGCCAGCCGGCGGCGAGCGCCTCGGCCTCCTGCCTCTGCGGCTTGTGCCTGCCCGAGGCGAAGCGCTCGACGGCGAGCAGCACCGCGTCGAGTGCCGCGTCGGCCACCTCGCCGCGGTAGAGATCGCTCTTGCCGGCCAGCGGCGGCAGCCTCAGCGGCGACCACGCCCAGACATCGCCCGCGTCCATCTCGGCCACGGCCTCGAGCACGGTCACGCCCCAGCTCTCGGCGCCGCCCTGCAGCGTCCAGTCCAGCGACGACGGCCCCCGGTCGCCCGGCGGGCCGGGATGCACGATCAGGCAGGTGTGGGCGCGCCAGATGTCCTCGGGGATGGCGGTGGTCAGCATCGGCGCCAGGATGAGCTGCGGCGCATGCACGCGCACCGCCTCGCGCAGCGCGCCGTCGTTGCCGAGGGCCAGCGTCACGCCGACGGTGTGCCCGCGGTCCTGCAGTTCGGCCAGAACCCGTTGCGTCAGGCTGTTGAACGCGCTCGCGACAAGCAGGATGTGCATCGACGGCCCCGGTAATGTCGGTGACGAAATGTCAACGAATGTCAAAAATGTATCTGCAAGCCTCCTTCCGGATAAGTTGACTGAAAGTTCGCACGCGGGCCCGGCAACCCACTCACTCGACGTACGAGAGCGGCAGCGCGGTGGTGAACTTGATCTCCTCCATCGCGAAGCTGGAGCTCACGTCCGACAGGTCGGTGTCGGCGGTCAGGCGCTTGTAGACCTTGTCGTAGGCGGCGATGTCGGGCACGACCACGCGCAGCAGGTAGTCGATGTCGCCGCTCATCCGGTAGAACTCGACCACCTCGGGAATCACGTCGACCACCGCCTTGAAGTGGTCGAACCACGCCTGCGAATGCGTGCGGGTGCGCACGGCGACGAAGACGGTGACGCCCACGTTCACCTTCTGCGGGTCGACCAGCGTCACGCTGCGGGTGATCACGCCGGCCTCCTTCAGGCGCTGGATGCGCCGCCAGCATGGCGTCTGCGAAAGGCCGACCCGTGCGGCCAGTTCTGCGACCTGCCACTCGGCGTTCTGCTGCAGCAGTTCGAGGATCTTGCGATCCATGGAATCAATTTTTATCTTCTTCATATTTTTGAGAACAGGATTCTCAAATACTGAAGATATGGAGCCTGGAACGCAAGCCTTTTCCTGCCGATGGTTTGCAGAATCGTCGTCATGGAAATCTATCTGGACGCCAACGCCACCACCCCCGTTCTGCCCCAGGCACGCGCCGCAGCGCTCGCCGCCATGGCCGGCGACTTCGGCAACCCGAGCAGCATCCACACCACCGGCCTGAAGGCCCGGGCGCTGATGGACGCCGTGCGCGCCCGCGCCCGCCGGGCAATCGGCGCGCCCTCGGGGCAGCTGCTGTTCCTCAGCGGTGCGACCGAAGGCATCCAGACCGCCGTGCTCTCGGCCCTGAGCGCGCTGCGCGCCCGACGCCAGGCCGGCGATGCGGCCGCCGAGCTGCTGCTGTACGGCGCGACGGAGCACAAGGCCGTGCCCGAGGCGCTCAGGCACTGGAACACGCTGCTGGGCCTGGACCTGCAGGTGCTGGCCATTCCCGTGGGCCTCGACGGCCGCCACGACCTGGGCTGGCTGCGCGCGCACGCGCCGCGCGCCGGCATGGTCTGCACGATGGCCGCCAACAACGAGACCGGGGTGGTGAGCGACCTCGACGGCATCGCCGCTGCGCTGGCGAACAGCCCGGCGCTGTGGATGGTCGACAGCGTCCAGGCCCTCGGCAAGCTGCCGCTGTGGCTGGGCGAACGGCCCATCGACTACGCGCCCTTCTCCGGCCACAAGCTCTACGCGCCCAAGGGCATCGGCATGCTGTACGTGCGCCAGGGCGCTCCCTTCACTCCGCTGATGGCCGGCGGCGGCCAGGAAGATTCGCTGCGCTCGGGCACCGAGAACATGTCGGGCATCGCGGCGCTGGGCGCCGTGCTGGAGGCGCTCGAAGAGGGCCGGACCTTCCAGGACCACTGCACGCTCGCTTCCTATCGCGACCGGCTTGCCGCCGCGTTGCAGGACGCGTTTCCGGGGCTGGTGTTCAACGCACCGCCCGAGCTGGCCCTGCCGACCACCCTGAACTTCTCGGTGCCCGGACTGAGCTCGAAGCTGCTGCTGGACCTGTTCGATGCCGCCGACGTGCGCATGAGCGGTGGCTCGGCCTGCGGCGCGTCGAAGGCCCGGCCGAGCTACGTGCTGGAAGCCATGGGTCTGCCGGCGTGGCGCACCGCCTCGGCGGTGCGGCTTTCCTTCGGCCCGGCCGCGGACGACGCCTTCATCGACGAGGCCTGCGCCCGCATCGCGGCATGTGGCGAATCGCTGCGCGAGAGCTGCCTGGGCACCGCGCCGCAGAGCCACGCGCTGCCGCCCGACCGGCTGACGCGCTTCGTGGTGGACGGCGCCTGCTGCTACCTGCTGGCCGACGCCGCCAGCCGCCGCTGCGTGGTGGTCGATCCGCTGCCCGAACTCACCGGCCAGCTCACGCAATGGCTAGGCTGCCACCGCTACACGCTGGCCGCCGTGCTCGACACGCACAGCCACGGCGACCATGCCTCGTCGCGGCCCGAGCTGCTCGCCGCAGTGCCCCCATCGCAACGCGAGGCCGGCCCCGTGGACGCGCTCGGATGGCCGCAGGGCGCGCAGCAGATCGAGCTCGGCAGCCAGCGGCTCACGCGGCTGGCGCTGCCCGGCCACACCGCCGACTCCACCGCCTACCTGCTGCACGACGCCGGCGGCCTGCGCCTGGCCTTCGTCGGCGACACCGTGATGCCCGGCGCGCTCGGCCGCAGCGACTTCGCACAGAGCGAGCCGCTGGCCTACGGCCCCTCGCTGCTGAAGCTGCAGCAGGCGCTGCGGCCCGATACGCTGATGCTGCCGGGCCACGACTACGACGACCGCTTCGCCGCCACGCTGGACACCGAATGCGCGGCCCAGCCGCTGCTCAGGCAGCTTCTCTGCGGCGCCCTCGACGCGGCCGGCTTCGCAAGCGCCAAGGAAACGCTGGAGCGCGGCCTGGCGCTCACGGCGTACCAGACCATGGCCTGCGGCGCCCGTGTCGACACCTGCACCGCAGGCCCCGCCGTCGACCTGAAGCCCGAGGCCCTGGCCGCCCTGCAGCAGGCGCACCCCGGCCTGGTGCTGGTCGACGTGCGCGAGCCCTACGAGCAGCGCGTCGGCCACGCTCCGGTGCTGGATGCGGCGGCCCAAACGCAGGCGGTGCCGCTGTCGAGGCTGCCCGACGCCCTGCCAGGCTGGCTCGCGCTGCCCGAGGAGACGCCGGTGGTGTTCTTCTGCCGCAGCGGCAACCGCAGCGCGCAGGCCGCCAGGGCGCTGCGCAGGCTGGGACATTCACAGGCCTGGAGCCTGTCGGGCGGGCTCGCGCTGTGGCCGCGGGAACCGTCGGCCGAAGACCTCCTGCACGCGCAGGCGGCCTGATCCTCGATGGCGAGGCGCGATCGGACGGATCGCTAGGGCGCCTCGGTGCCCCTGTCGGGCGAGGAGCCGCTGCGCACCACGCGCTGGTCGTCGTCGAGCGTGGCGGTGAAGACCATCGGCGAATTCGGCGGCTGCACCCAGCGCCATTCCCATTCGGTCTCGCGCCGCAGCGCGTAGGGCGTGACCTTCGCGGGCTTGCCCAGCATCTTGCGCAGGTCTTCCATCATCATGCCGGGGTGCACCTTCGCGAAGTTCTCGGGCGTGAGCACCTGGCGCAGGGCGCTCATCTTTCCGTCGGTGCCGATGGTGATCATGTAGTTCTTCTGGCCCGCGGGCTGGCGGTTGTACTCGAACACACGGGCGCCGCCCGCGCCGTCCCAGATGTTCTCGGGCTGGCCGAAACGGGCCCGCACGTCGGCCTCGGTGGAGACGCCTTCCTCCAGCTCGCTGATGTTCTTCGAGTCGCACGCGGCGAGCCCGATCGCTGCCGCCAGGCACCCGATTGCCATGCCGATCCGCCATCCTCGAATTTGCTTCATGCCGTCCCCGGTAAAATTAGCGCCAACAAAGGTCCAGTCTATGTCCATCTTCCGCCGCCCCCACTACACCTCCGAGATCACGAACTTCATCGAGGAGATGAAGGAAAAGAAGCCGACGCTGGAGGCCGAACAGCGCGCCGGCCGCGCCCTGCTGTGGGACAAGCACCTCGACCGCAGCCTGCTGCAGGAGTACAGCGAAGCCCGCGTGCCCCAGCAGCCCTACGTCTACCAGACCCGCACCAAGTAACCTATCAGCCGATGCCGAATTGGCAGCAAATCCCCGTCCGCATTGCGTCGGCCGCTATTGAAACGGTAGCACCGGCACAATGAACAGCGACGAGGACAACGGCACCCTGGTGGTCGACATGCCCGAGGTGGTCGACCAGGTCGCGCTCGCGAGGCTCTACGGAGAGCCGCTCTTCGCGATGCCGAAGGACCTGTACATCCCGCCCGAGGCGCTGCAGGTGTTCCTGGAGGCCTTCGAGGGCCCGCTCGACCTGCTGCTCTACCTGATCCGCAAGCAGAACTTCAACATCCTCGACATCCCGATGGCGGGGCTCACGCGGCAGTACCTGAGCTACGTCGACGAGATCCGCCAGAGCAACCTCGAGCTCGCGGCCGAGTACCTGCTGATGGCCGCGATGCTGATCGAGATCAAGTCGCGCATGCTGCTGCCGCCCAAGAAGGTGGCCGACGGCGAAGAGGCCGAAGACCCGCGCGCCGAACTCGTGCGCCGCCTGCTCGAGTACGAGCAGACCAAGCTGCAGGCCGCCGCCATCAGCGCCATGCCGCAGTACGGGCGCGACTTCTGGAAGGCGCAGGTCTACATCGAGCAGTCGCTGAAGCCGCGCTTTCCCGACGTGGACGTGATCGAGCTGCGCGACGCGTGGGCCGACATCATGAAGCGCGCCAAGCTCGTGCAGCACCACAAGATCTCGCGCGAGGAGCTCAACGTGCGCGAGCACATGAGCATCGTGCTGCGCCACCTGCAGGGGCAGCGCTTCGTGGAGTTCGAGAAGCTCTTCGACGTGTCGCGCGGCGTGCCGGTGTTGATCGTCACCTTCATCGCGATGCTGGAGCTCGCGAAGGAGACGCTGATCGAGATCACGCAGGCGGAAGCCTTCGCTCCCATCTACGTCCGGCTGGCGTACTCACCTTCCTGATCCATCCCGTGCGCGACTTCGACGTCCTCATCGTCGGCAGCGGACTGGCCGGCCTCTCCGCCGCGCTGCACCTGGCGCCCACGCACCGCGTGGCCGTGCTGACCAAGCGCGCGCTGAACGACGGCTCCAGCGCCTGGGCGCAGGGCGGCATCGCGGCGGTGCTGGCCGCGGGCGACAGCTTCGATGCGCACGTTGAAGACACGCTGATTGCCGGCGCCGGCCTGTGCGACCCCGAGGCCACGCGCTTCGTGGTGGAGCACGCGCCCGAGGCCATCGGCTGGCTGCGCGAACTGGGCGTGCCTTTCTCCGAAGAGTCGGAGGAGGCTGGCGGCGGCCTGCACCTGACGCGCGAAGGCGGCCACAGCCAGCGGCGCATCGTGCACGTGACCGACGCCACCGGCGCGGCGGTGCAGCAGGTGCTGATCGAGCGCGTACGGCGCACGCCGAACATCTCGCTCTTCGAGCACCACACGCTGGTCGACCTCATCACCGGCCCGAAGGTCGAGCTCGACGACCCCGCCTGCCTGGGCCTCTACGCGCTCGACGACCAGACCGACGAGGTGCTGGCCTTCCGCGCGCCGCACACCATCCTGGCCACGGGCGGCGCGGGCAAGGTGTACCTCTACACGACCAATCCCGACACCGCCACCGGCGACGGCATCGCCGCCGCGTGGCGCGCGGGCTGCCGGGTGTCGAACATGGAGTTCATCCAGTTCCACCCGACCTGCCTGTACCACCCGCACGCGAAGTCCTTCCTCATCAGCGAGGCGGTGCGCGGCGAAGGCGGCCTGCTGAAGTTGCCCGATGGAACGCGCTTCATGCCGAAGCACGACGAGCGCGCCGAGCTCGCGCCGCGCGACGTGGTGGCCCGCGCCATCGACTTCGAGATGAAGAAGCACGGCCTGGACTGCGTCTACCTCGACATCTCGCACCAGCCGGCCGCGTTCCTCAAGGAGCACTTCCCCAATATCCTGGCGCGCTGCCTGGAACTGGGCATCGACATCACGCGCGAGCCGATTCCGGTGGTGCCGGCCGCGCACTACACCTGCGGCGGCGTGCTCAGCGACCTGAGCGGGCGCACCGACATCCCGGGCCTCTACGCCATCGGCGAGACCGCCTGCACCGGCCTGCACGGCGCGAACCGGCTGGCCAGCAACTCGCTGGTCGAATGCATGGTTTTCGCGCGCGCCGCGGCCGGGGCCATCGCCTCGGCGACCGCGCGCGAGCTCGCCGAACTGCCCGCCTGGGACGACAGCCGCGTCACCGACGCCGACGAAGCCGTGGTCATCTCCCACAACTGGGACGAGCTGCGCCGCTTCATGTGGGACTACGTCGGCATCGTGCGCACCAACAAGCGCCTGGAGCGCGCGAGCCATCGCATCGCGCTGCTGCAGGCCGAGATCCAGGAGTTCTACGCGAACTTCCACGTCACGCGCGACCTGCTCGAGCTGCGCAACCTGGTGCAGGTGGCCGAGCTGATCGTGCGTTCCGCGCAGGCCCGCCACGAAAGCCGCGGCCTGCATTTCAGCCGCGACTACCCCTCGCTCGCCGAGCCCACCGCACCCACGGTGCTGGTGCCTCCGGCAGACCGATAACCCTCACCGTTCGTTTTTCTTCACTCAAGGATGCCCGGCCACCGACGCCCGCAGGGAGAAACCCAACCATGTCGCACACCACGCCCACCACCGCCGCCACTGAAGCACCGCCGGCCTCGCCCTACGGCACGCTGCCGCCGGCTTCCCCGCCCGCGTCGCGCAAGCCCGTGAGCCTGCCGCGCCTGGCCGACATGCATGCGCGCGGCGAGAAGATCGCAATGCTGACGGCCTACGACGCCACCTTCGCCGCCATGGCCGACGCGGCCGGCGTCGACTGCCTGCTGGTCGGCGATTCGCTCGGCATGGTCTGCCAGGGCCTGAACAGCACGGTGGGCGTGAGCCTGGAGGCCATGCGCTATCACACCGACGGCGTCTCGCGCGGCCTGCGCCGCGTGCAGGGCACGGCCTGGCTCATCGCCGACCTGCCCTTCGGCAGCTACCAGGAGTCGCGCGAACAGGCGCTGCGCAGCGCCACCGTGCTGATGCAGGCCGGCGCGCACATGGTCAAGCTCGAAGGCGGCGGCTGGACCGCCGACACGGTGCGCTTCCTGGTCGAGCGCGGCATTCCGGTGTGCGCCCACCTCGGCCTCACGCCGCAGACGGTGCACGCGCTCGGCGGCTACCGCGTGCAGGGCAAGGGCGACACGGCCGGCGCGCTGCTGAAGCAGCAGGCCCACGAGCTGCAGGACGCGGGCGCCGCGATGCTGGTGCTCGAGATGGTTCCGGCCGCGCTGGCCGCCGAGCTCACCGGCGAGCTGAAGCACTGCGCCACCATCGGCATCGGTGCGGGCAAGGCCACCGCCGGACAGGTGCTCGTGCTGCACGACATGCTGGGCATCAACCTCGGGAAGATGCCGAAGTTCGTGCGCAACTTCATGGCCGACGCGCCGGGCGTGCTGCCCGCGCTCAAGGCCTACGTGCAGGCCGTCAAGGACGGCAGCTTCCCCGACGACCGCCTCCACGCCTGGTAGGCAGACAAGGAAAAGGAAACCAACCCATGTACATCGCGCACACCATCGACGACCTGCGCAGCCACCTGGCCGCCTTCAGGCGCCCCGCCTTCGTCCCCACCATGGGCAACCTGCACGACGGCCACCTGGCCCTGGTGAGGCAGGCGAAGCCGCTCGGCGACGTGACCGTGGCCAGCATCTTCGTGAACCGCCTGCAGTTCTTGCCCCACGAAGATTTCGACACCTACCCGCGCACCTGGGAGAGCGACTGCGAGAAGCTGCGCTCGGCCGGCTGCGACGTGCTGTTCGCGCCCGACGAGAAGGCGCTCTATCCCGAGCCCCAGACCTGCAAGGTGCACCCCGACCCGGCGCTGGCCGACATCCTCGAAGGCCACTTCCGCCCCGGCTTCTTCGTCGGCGTGTGCACGGTGGTGATGAAGCTCTTCCAGTGCGTGCAGCCGCGCGTGGCGGTGTTCGGCAAGAAGGACTACCAGCAGCTGATGATGATCCGCCACATGGTCCGGCAGTTCGCGCTGCCGATCGAGATCGTGGGCGGCGAGACCTTCCGCGCCGACGATGGCCTCGCGCTCTCGTCGCGCAACGGCTACCTGAGCGAGAGCGAGCGCGCCGAGGCCGTGCAGCTGTCGAAAGCGCTGAAGGCGATGGCCGAGGCGGTGCGCTCGGGCGAGCGCGACCTGGGCGCCATCGAGGCGCGCGCCATGCAGACGCTGGCCGCGCGCGGCTGGCAGCCCGACTACCTGGTGCTGCGCCGCCGCCGCGACCTGCAGGCGCCCGCCGCCGGCGACGCACTGGTGGCGCTGGCCGCCGCGCGCCTGGGCGCCACGCGCCTGATCGACAACCTCGAGATCGAAACGGCCGCCCCATGACCTACAGCGTCAAGGAAATCTTCTACACGCTGCAGGGCGAAGGCGGACAGGCCGGCATGCCCGCGGTGTTCTGCCGCTTCGCCGGCTGCAACCTCTGGAGCGGCCGCGAGGAAGACCGCGCCAGCGCCGTCTGCCGTTTCTGCGACACCGACTTCGTCGGCACCGACGGCACGCTGGGCGGCAAGTTCAGGACCGCCGACCTGCTCGCCGACACCATCGCCGCCCAATGGCCCGCTGCCGACGCCGACCACCGGCTGGTGGTGCTGACCGGCGGCGAGCCGCTGCTGCAGGTGGACGCTGCGCTGGTCGACGCGCTGCACGCGCGCCGCTTCCGCATCGCGGTCGAGAGCAACGGCACGGTCGAGGCGCCTGAGGGCATCGACTGGCTGTGCATCAGCCCCAAGGCCGGCGCGCAATGGGTGCAGCGGCGCGGCCAGGAGCTCAAGCTGGTGTGGCCGCAGCAGGGCATCGACCTCGACGCCATGGCGCGCACCGGCGAGTTCACGCACCGCTTCCTGCAGCCCATGGACGGGCCCGACCGCGTCGCGAACACGGAGCTGTGCATCGCCGAATGCATGAAGCAGCCCGTGTGGCGGCTCAGCGTGCAGACGCACAAGATCACCGGCATCCGCTGAGGCGGGCGCCGCTTTTTCTCCCCGAGTTTCTCTTTCGACAATGCGATTCACCATCAGCCAACGCTTTTTCTTCGACGCCGCCCACACGCTCAAGCGCGAGATCGAAGTGGAAGGCAGCCGCCGTATCCACGGACATACCTACCACGCGGAGGTGTGGCTCACGGGCGAGCGCGACCCGGTGACGGGGATGGTGATCGACCTGGGGCTGCTGCGCCGCCGGCTGGAGGATGTGCGCGAGCAGCTCGACCATCACCTGCTGGACGACGTGGCGGGGCTGCACCCGCCGACGCTGGAGAACCTTTGCGTGTTCATCGCGGATGCGCTGCCGGACCTGCGGGCCTCGCTGGCGCGCGTGAAGGTGTGGCGGGAGGCGCTGGGGGACAGCTGTACCGTCGATTTCTAGGTTTTTCTCCCTCCCCCGCTGGGGGAGGGCCGGGGTGGGGGCACGCGGCGCCACCATCGAGCGCTCTGCCTGCCCCCATCCCAACCTTCCCCCAGCGGGGGAAGGAGCGAAGCGGGGTCAGGCCGCGCCGATGCCCACCACCAGGCTCCCCGGCGCCTGGCCGTTCTTCAGCCCAGCCGTGAACGCCAGCATCCGATCGATCGGCACCCGCGCCCGCAGCCCCAGCGCCGGATCGACGTGGATTTCCCCCGCGCCCGTCTCCAGGGCATTCGCAAGCTCCACCAGCCCGTTCATCGCCATCCACGGGCAATGCGCGCAGCTCTTGCAGGTGCCGCCGTTGCCGGCCGTCGGCGCCTCGATGAAGACCTTGCCGGGGTTCAGCGTGCGCAGCTTGTGCAGCATGCCGCTGTCGGTCGCGACGATGAACTCCTTGGCGTCCATGCGCTGCGCCGCGTTCAGGATGGCCGAGGTGGAACCCACCGCGTCGGCCAGCGCGATCACGTCCGAGGGCGACTCGGGGTGCACCAGCACCTTGGCCTTCGGGTGCTCCTTCATGAGCAGCTCCAGCTCCAGCGCCTTGAACTCGTCGTGCACGATGCAGGCGCCGTTCCAGCTGACCATGTCGGCGCCGGTCTGGCGGCGGATGTAGTCGCCCAGGTGGCGATCGGGCCCCCAGAGGATCTTCTGCCCCGCCGCATGCAGCGCGTTCACCACGTCGAGTGCGCAGCTGGAAGTGACCAGCCAGTCGGCGCGCGCCTTCACGGCCGCGCTGGTGTTGGCGTAGACGACCACGGTGCGGTCGGGATGCTGGTCGCAGAAGGCGCTGAACTGATCGACCGGGCAGCCCAGGTCGAGCGAGCAGTTCGCGTCGAGGTCGGGCATCAGCACGCGCTTGTCGGGCGAGAGGATCTTCGAGGTCTCGCCCATGAAGCGCACGCCCGACACCACCAGCGTCTGCGCGGCGTGGTCGCGACCGAAGCGCGCCATTTCGAGCGAATCGCTCACGATGCCGCCGGTTTCCTCGGCAAGGTCCTGCAGATCGGGGTGCACGTAGAAGTGCGACACCATCACCGCATTGCGCTCGCGCAGCAGGCGGCGGATGCGCTCCTTCAGCGCGATGCGCTCGTCGGGCGATGGCTCGGGCGGCACGCGCGCCCAGGCGTGGCGGGTGTCGCAGACGGCGCCGGCCCTGGTTTCGGTGGGCTGCTCGTAGTCGACGTCGATGACCGTGGACGACATGGGCGGATCAGCCTTCCTGGAAACGCATCGAGTAGTCGATCGCCTTGACGTCCTTGGTCAGGGCACCGACGGAGATCCGGTCGACGCCGGTTTCGGCCAGGGCGCGCAGGCCGTCCAGCGTGACGCCGCCGGAGATCTCGAGCACGGCCTTGCGGTCTTCGCCGGCCTCGTCGTTGATGCGCACGGCCTCTCGCAGCGTGGGCAGGTCCATGTTGTCGAGCAGCACCATGCGCGCCCCGGCGTCGAGCGCCTCGCGCAGCTGGGCCAGCGTCTCGACCTCGACCTCGACGAACTCCGCCTTCGCGGCGGCGGGTGCCACCGCACGCAGGGCGGCCGCCACGCCGCCGGCTGCGGCGATGTGGTTTTCCTTGATGAGCACCGCGTCGTACAGGCCGATGCGGTGGTTCAGGCCGCCGCCGGTGCGCACGGCGTATTTCTGCGCAAGCCGCAAGCCGGGAATGGTCTTGCGGGTGTCGACGATGCGCGCGCGGGTGCCGCGCACGGCGTCGGCGTAGAGGGCGGTCTTGGTGGCGACGGCGCTCAGCAACTGCAGGAAGTTGAGCGAGGTGCGCTCCGCCGTCAGCAGCGCGCGGGCCGAGCCTTCGATCTCGAGCACGGTCTGGCCGGCCTCGCAGCGCTCGCCCTCGGCGCACAGCCACTGGATGCGCACCTGCGGATCGAGCTGCCGCAGCGTGGCCTCGACCCACGGGGCGCCGCACACGACGGCGGCTTCGCGCGCCAGCACGCGGGCGCGGGCGCTGCGGGCCGGATCGACCAGCGAGGCGGTGAGGTCGCCGTCGGCGACGTCTTCCTGCAATGCGCGGGTGGCATCTGACAGGGCCAGCGCGGCCACGGCCGACGCTGAAAAATCAAAGCGAAGGCTCATGGCTCTCTTTGTCTCTGCGTTTTTCTCAGGAGGATTGACGAGGGGAAGCGGCGGCGCCCGATTGCTGGAGCTGCACCGATTCGGGCACCGGCTCGCGGCCGACGAGGGCCGCCACGGCGTCCTGCGGGCTCACGCGGCCGTCGAGCAGCGCGACCACGCCTTCGGCGATGGGCATCTCGATGCCGAGGCCCCGGGCGCGCTGCACCACGGTGCGGGCGCAGTAGACGCCCTCGGCCACGTGGCCGAGCGAATCGACGGCCTGCGCCAGCGTGCGGCCCTGCGCGAGCAGCAGGCCGACCTTGCGGTTGCGCGACAGGTCGCCGGTGGAAGTAAGGACCAGATCGCCCAGGCCCGAAAGGCCCATGAAGGTCTCGGCGCGCGCGCCCAGCGCGAGGCCGAAGCGCGTCATTTCGGCAAGGCCGCGGGTGATGAGCGCTGCCCGGGCGTTAAGGCCCAGCGCGAGGCCGTCGCACAGCCCGGTGGCGATGGCCAGCACGTTCTTGACCGCGCCGCCCACCTCCACGCCGACGATGTCCTCGTTGGCGTAGACGCGCAGCGCGGGGCCGTGGAAGGCGTCGACCAGCATGTCGCGCACGGCGGCGTGCGGGCTGGCGGCCACCAGCGCGGTCGGCCGCCCTTCGGCGACCTCCTGCGCGAAGCTGGGGCCGCTGAGCACGCCCGCTCTCAATTCAGGAGCAACCTGGCCCCAGATCTCGTGGGCCAGCAGGCCGAAGGATGCGGGGGACGACGTGTCGAGCGCGGGCTCGACGCCCTTGCACAGCCACGCCACCGCGGCGCTGGTGCCGCGCAGCGCAACGAGCTGCGCACGCAGGGCCGCCATGGGGGTTGCCACGATGACGAGGTCGGCGCCGGCCTGCGCCTGGCCGATGTCGCCGGCGCGCACGGCCAGCGAGGCCGGCAGGGCCAGCCCGGGCAGGTAGCGGGAGTTCTCTCGCGCGGCCGACATGGCGTCGGCCTGGGCGGCATCGCGCGCCCAGAGCGTGACTTCGTGGCGGGCCGCCGCATTGACGGCGACCGCCGTGCCCCAGGCGCCGGCGCCATGAACGCAGATCTTCATCGGCGTTAGTGGCTGCTACGGCTGCAGTGCCGCGATTACTGTGCCAGCGAGGGCGCAGCCTGGCCGGCGGCCTGTGCCTGCTGCTGCTCGTACATGGCCTGGAAGTTGATTTCGGCCAGGTGCACGGGCGGGAAGCCGCCGCGCTGGATCACGTCGGCCACGTTGCCGCGCAGGTACGGGTAGACGATCTGCGGGCAGGCGATGCCGAGGATGGCGCCCATCTGCTCTTCGGGCAGGTTGCGGATCTCGAAGATGCCGGCCTGCTTGGCCTCGACCAGAAACACGGTCTTGTCGCCGATCTTGGTTTGCACGGTGGCGGCCACGGTGATCTCGAAGATGCCTTCGGCCACGGGCTGGGCGTCCACGCCGAGCTGGATGTCGACGGTGGGCTGCTCCTGCTCCAGCAGGATCGCGGGCGAATTGGGCTGCTCGAGCGACAGGTCCTTGAGGTAGACGCGCTGGATCTGGAACACGGGATCTTGGGCTTGCTGGTCGGCCATGGCTGAACTTTCGAGGATCAAAACAATGCCCGCCGGGGAGGGGCTCCCGCAGCGGGCTGCAGATGAGTGAACTGGCGATTATGGCCCGGCCGGAAGACGGCTCCGGGGCAGGGCCGGATTCAGGCGCCCTGCAGCAGCGGAACCAGGCCGCCGCGGCTGTCGAGCGCCATCAGGTCGTCGCAGCCGCCCACGTGGGTGTCGCCGATGAAGATCTGGGGCACCGTGCGGCGCTGGGTGATCTCCATCATGGTGTTGCGGGCCTGGGGGTCGGTGTCGATGCGGATCTCCTCGATCTGCTCGACGCCCTTGGACTTCAGGATCTGTTTCGCGCGGATGCAGTAAGGGCAAACGGCGGTGGTGTACATCTTGACGGCTTGCATGCGCTCTACCTTGGGGAAAGTTTCATTTATTCAACTCGCCCACCGGCCCTTGGGGGAACGCCGCGGAACCGGCTTGGCCGGAACGCATACGTTGCCCCCGGCAGGGGGCTGGCGCAGCGCCACGAAGTGCGCAAAGCCTTGGGACGAGTCGATATTCAGGCTTTTTCGACAGGCAGGTTAGCGTCTTTCCAGGCTTTCAGCCCGCCGGACACCGCTTGGGCCTGTTCGTAGCCCAGCTTCTTGGCCACGGCCACCGCGCGCTGGGCGCGGGCACCGGTGGCGCACACCAGCAGCAGCGGCACGTTCTTGTTCTTGACCGCGCCGGCGAGCTTTTCCTCGAGCTGGTTCAGGGGAACGTTCTTGGCGCCGATCATGTGGCCGGTGGCGAACTCCTCGGGCTCGCGCACGTCGACCAGCACAGCGCGCTCGCGGTTGATGAGCTGCACGGCGCCCTGTGCCGTGAGTGTTCCGCCGCCCGCCCCCCGCACCAGCGGCCAGGCCAGCATGGCGCCCGAGCTGAGCGCGATCAGGATCAGCATCCAGTTCGCGGTGACGAATTCGATCAATTTCACGGGGGTTCCTTGAATGGCAAACCGGGGATTTTAGAATGCGGGGTTTCGCAAGCGCAGCCAAAGGCCTCCCACATGCACAAACTGGTATTGATCCGTCACGGCGAATCGACCTGGAATCTCGAAAACCGCTTCACCGGATGGACCGACGTCGACCTGACCGAAACCGGCGTCGAACAGGCCAAGCAGGCCGGCCGGCTGCTCAAGGCCGAGGGCTACGACTTCGACGTCGCCTACACGAGCGTCCTCAAGCGCGCCACCCGCACCCTCTGGCACACCCTCGACGAACTCGACCGCACCTGGCTGCCCGTGGTGCATTCCTGGCGCCTGAACGAGCGCCACTACGGCGGCCTGCAGGGCCTGAACAAGGCCGAGACCGCCAAGAAATACGGCGACGAGCAGGTGCTGATCTGGCGCCGCAGCTACAACACGCCCCCCCCGCCGCTGGAAGCCGACGATCCGCGCAGCGAGCGCGGCGACGTGCGCTACGCCAAGCTCTCGCCCGAGCAGATCCCGCTGACCGAGTGCCTGAAGGACACGGTGGCGCGCGTGCTGCCCTTCTGGAACGAATCGATGGCGCCAGCCATCCGCACCGGCCGCCGGCTGGTGGTGGCGGCCCACGGCAACTCGATCCGCGCCCTGGTGAAGTACCTCGACGGCATCTCCGACGACGACATCGTCGGGCTGAACATCCCCAACGGCATCCCGCTGGTGTACGAGCTCGACGACGACCTCAAGCCCCTGCGCCACTACTACCTCGGCGATGCCGCGGCCGCCGAGAAGGCTGCCGCCGCGGTGGCATCGCAGGGCAAGGGCTGACAAGGCCCGCCAGGAGCGCCCAGAAAAAGCCCCCATCCGGCGCTCCACCCGTGGAACCCCGGCAAACAATTTGCTTCCAAGCTGTGTATATTGGACTGACAGCCGCCGACAAGGACAACCACTCATGATGGGCCAGAAACTCAAGATCACCGGCTGGGTCGCCGCCGGCGCCGTTGCAGGCGTCCTGACCACCGTCTCGCTGCAGACCGTCGCGCGCGGCTCGCTCGCGCCCCTGCCGCTCGAGGAATTGCAGCAGCTCGCCGCCGTCTTCGGAATGGTCAAGAGCGACTACGTGGAGCCGGTCGACGAGAAGAAGCTCATCTCCGACGCCATCTCCGGCATGGTCGCCGGGCTCGACCCCCACTCCCAGTACTTCGACAAGAAGTCCTTCAAGGAATTCAGGGAAGGCACCACGGGCCGATTCGTCGGCGTGGGCATCGAGATTTCCCAGGAAGACGGCCTCATCAAGGTCGTCTCGCCCATCGAGGGCTCCCCCGCCTTCCGCGCGGGCCTCAAGCCCAACGACCTGATCACCAAGATCGACGATACCGCCGTGCGCGGCCTGTCGCTGAACGAGGCGGTCAAGCGCATGCGCGGCGAAGCCAACACCAAGGTGCTGCTGACCATCTTCCGCAAGGACGAGAGCCGCACCTTCCCCGTGACCATCACCCGCGAGGAAATCCGCACGCAGTCGGTCCGCGGCAAGATCATCGAGCCGGGCTACGGCTGGATCCGCCTGTCGCAGTTCCAGGAACGCACCGTCGACGACTTCGTCAAGAAGATCGACGAGATGTACAAGGAAGACCCGAACCTCAAGGGTCTGGTGCTCGACCTGCGCAACGACCCGGGCGGCCTGCTCGACGCGGCCGTGGCGGTGTCGTCGGCCTTCCTGCCCGAGAACGTCACCGTGGTGACCACCGACGGCCAGCTGGCCGAGAGCAAGGCGGTCTACAAGGCTGCGCCGGAGTTCTACCAGCGCCGCTCGGGCAGCGACCCGCTGCGCAGCCTGCCGGCCGCGCTCAAGACGGTGCCGCTGGTGGTGCTCGTGAACGAAGGCTCGGCATCGGCCAGCGAGATCGTCGCCGGCGCGCTGCAGGACCACAAGCGCGCCACCATCATGGGCAGCCAGACCTTCGGCAAAGGCTCGGTGCAGACGGTCCGCCCGCTCGGCCCCGACACCGGCCTGAAGATCACCACCGCGCGTTACTACACGCCCAGCGGCACCTCGATCCAGGCCAAGGGCATCGTGCCGAACGTGCTGGTCGACGAAAGCGCCGAGGGCAGCCCCTTCGCCGCCCTGCGCATGCGCGAGGCCGACCTTGAGAAGCACCTGGCCAGCGGCCAGGGGCCCGAAGTCAAGGACCCGGAACGCGAGAAGGCCCGCGACGAGGCCCGCAAGCGCCTCGAGGAAGAGGCCAAGAAGCCGCCGCAGGACCGCAAGGTGCCTGAATTCGGCTCCGACAAGGACTTCCCGCTCGTGCAGGCGCTCAACCGCCTGAAGGGCCAACCGGTGCTCGTGAGCAAGACGCAGGTCATCGTCGACAACAAGGAAGAGAAGAAGGAGAACTGAGCCGGGCAAGTCGGTTCAGTTCAGGAGTACCGCGGCACCGGCCTCGCCGGGCCGCCGGTATCGACCCCGGCAGGGGGTGGGCGGCCGCACCGAGCGGGCCGGCCTGGGGGCGAGCATGAATGATCACCAGCTGCTGCGCTATTCGCGCCACATCCTCCTCGAAGAGTTCGGCATCGACGGGCAGGCCCGCGTCAGTGCCGGGCGCGTCCTGGTCATAGGCGCCGGCGGGCTGGGCTCGCCGGTCGCCCTTTACCTCGCGGCCGCGGGCGTGGGCCGCATCGTGCTGGTCGACGACGACGAGGTCGACCTCACCAACCTGCAGCGGCAGGTCGCCCATACCCATGCACGCGTCGGCCTGCAAAAGGTCGAATCCGCGGCGCAGGCCATGCGCGACATCAACCCCGAGATCTCCATCGAAACCCATGCGCTGCGCGCGGACGAGGCGCTGCTGTCGCGCCTCGTGGCCGAGGCGGACGTGGTGGTCGATTGCTGCGACAACTTCGCGACCCGCCAGGCCGTCAACCGCGCCTGCGTGGCGCATGCCAGGCCGCTGGTGGCCGGGGCGGCGATCCGCTTCGACGGCCAGCTGAGCGTCTACGACACCCGCGACGCAGCCTCGCCCTGCTACGCCTGCCTGTTTCCGCCGGAGGCGAGCTTCGAGGAAACCCGCTGCGCGGTGCTCGGCGTGTTCGGCCCGGTGGTGGGCACCATCGGTACGCTCCAGGCCAGCGAGGCGCTGAAGCTGCTGGCCGGCATCGGCCCGTCGCTGGCCGGCAGGCTGCTGATGTTCGACGGGCGCAGCACCTCCTTCGACACGCTGCGCGTGGCGCGCGACCCGCACTGCAGCGTCTGTGCGCAGCGCACGGCCCCGCCTTCCGCCTAGTTCTTCTGCTTCGCGCCCTTCGCGCGGGCTGCGCCGGTCGCGGCGGCGCCTGCCGTGGGCTTGTTCGCCTGCGCGATCACGCCCTTGCAGTCCGAATCCTCGCCCGGCCCCGTCTCGATGGTCGCGGCCAGCGCAAGCAGCGGATTGACCGCCCCCAGCGCCAGCGCAGCCAGCCCGCGCCCGGCCAGCGGCCCGACTTCCAGTCCGCCCTTGGGATCGCCGAATGTGCCGCTCACCACCAGCGGGGTGCGGATCGAGAGGATGTTCTTGCTCTTGGGCTCCGGACGGATCACGAAGTCCAGCCCCTCCGTCGCCAGATTGGCCTGGCCTGTGGCGATGAAGACGGCGTTGGTGGTGTCCACCACCAGGGTGCGGCCGGTCATCAGGCCCTTGTTGACGTCGAAGGCCAGGGCCGCGCAGCGCAGCTCCACGTTGCGGTCGCCGCGCAGGATGAACTTGATGATGTCGCCGCCCACCAGGGTCGCGAACACCGGCAGCAGGTTGCCGAACTGCCCGCGCCCCGAGATGACCGCCACGTCGCCCGAGACGCCTCCCAGCCAGTTGGCGACGGTGCTGCCCGAACCCGAGAGATTGATGCGCCCGTCCAGCCGCCCCACGCTGTTGCCGGTGGTCTCCAGCTTCGGGAAGAGGCGCGCGAGCTGCATGGCGCGGGCGTCGAGCGAGGCGCGGATGTCGGCGGGGTTCTTCGAGCCGTCGATGCGGATCGCGCCGGCCAGCGTGCCGCCGGCCACGCCCAGGTCGAGCGGATCGAGGGTGAGCACGCCCTCGTTCAGCTTCACCTGCACGCTGCCGCGCTCCAGCGGCACGTCTCGCACGTTGCGGATGCGGTCGGCCGTGTACTTCACGTCGGCATTCATGGCGCGCAGGCGCTCGAAGTCCAGCGGTGCCGTGGGCAGCACCTTGCCGCCGGGCCGCCTGACCTGGGTGACGGTGGGCGGCGGCGCGACGCCCTCCACCGTGGCGGCGGTGCGCGCCGTGGGCGGCAGGCCGATCAGCGGGCCGAGGTCGTCCATGTCCATCACCTTGGAGCGAAGGTCGCCCGCCAGGTGCGGCAGCTTGCCCGACTGGTCGAAACGCATGTCGCCCGCGATGTCGGACAGGCCCAGGCGCCCCTGCAGCCCGCTGGCCTTCCAGAGCTTGCCGCTCTTGTCGAGCTTGCCGCTGAGGGCGTAAGGCGAGGTCTGCGGCAGCGCGATGCCCAGCAGCGGGAACAGCGCGCCCAGCGTCTGGCCCTTGATCTCGAACTTCGCGTCGATGCCGTCCAGGTCGGACAGGCGGGCGACGGTGCCGGCCGCCTTCAGCTGCGTCTGGCCGGCGGCAGCCCGAATCTCCAGCGGAAACGGCGGCGCGTTCGAGGCCTCGATCTGCAGCACGTTGCCGGTTCGCCCGCTGGCTGTCAGCGGCTGTCCCTTGTAGCGGCCCTTGATGCGGTAGTCGAGGGGCATCTCGCCGCGGCTGCTGTCGTAGTTCAGGTCGGCGTGCAGGTCGACACCCAGGTGCTTGGCGAGGAAATCGACCGCGCCGCTGTCGATCTGCACCTGTCCGATGGTCGGTACGGTGCCGCCTTCGGAGCTGTCCTTGCCTTCTTTGCCCAGCGACCAGGTGCGGCGGCCGTCAGCTTCCATCTGCAGGCCCACAGTCGGGGAGGAAAGCGCCAGCCTGGGAATGATGATGCTGCGCGAGATCAGCGGCCAGAGACGGATGTCGAAGTCGGCCCGCTCCGCCTTCACCAGATAGGGATCACGCGCCCACGAGGGATTGGCGAACTCGATGCCGTCGAGCCTGACGGTGGCCTGCCGCCACCCGAGCCCCACGTCCAGCCGTCGGGTGATCTCGAACTTGCGCCCGGTCTTCTCGCTGACGTAGCGGTTGACCGGCTCGCGAAGCACGTCCCAGGGGAAGAAGGCGAGCACCACGGCCAGCACCGCGAACAGCAGCACCAGGCTCGCCAGCAGCTTCTGCCAGAGCGGCAGGCCGCGCAGGCGGCCCCCTTTCATCGGTGCGTTCGTCGTTGCCATGGGGCTCTTGTAACCCATGTGGAAGCCCCGCCGCGGTCGGCCGCCGACCGCAGACATCGTGAGGTATTGCCTACTGAGCTGGCCAAGCGCCCCATGCGTCGGAACCCACCTACAGCCTCCCACCGCCGAAGCTTGCATGATGCGGATGGGAGAAGCAGCAAAGTCCTTCCGCAGGCACTTGACGCCGACGGAGGCGCGCTTATGCGTCTGCCATCCTCAGAGGAAGAGTGGTTGGGCATGGATTCAAGATTGCAGACTTATGTTGTCGAAGACAACCTCACGATCCGTGAAAACCTCATTGGCACGCTGGAAGAACTCACCTGCAGTACCGTTGTCGGATTCGCGGAAACAGAGAGCGGTGCGCGCGCATGGCTGCTCGGCCACGACGGCGAATGGGACCTGCTCGTCGTCGACCTCTTCCTCAAGCAGGGTAGCGGTCTGGGCGTGCTGCAGGCCTGCCAGGCCCGCAGGCCGGATCAGAAGGTGGTCGTGCTCAGCAACTATGCGACGCCCGACATCCGCAGGCGCTGCGCGGAATTCGGGGTCGACGCGGTGTTCGACAAATCGAACGAGATCGAAGCCCTGGTGGAGTTCTGCCTTCTGCAGGCACGCAACCGGGTTGCGCACTCCTCGTCCGAAGCGGGCTGAGGAAAGAAAAGACGACGTGGACGAAGAAAGACTGGAAGAAGAAGGGACGCAGGAAAGACCGGAAGAGGAAATCGAACCGGCCCCCTTCCCCGCCCCATGGCCGATCTCAATCGATCAGCTTGTTCTTCAGCGCGTAGTAGGTGAGGTCGCTGTTGGAGGACAGGTTCATCTTCTCCATCAGGCGCGTGCGGTAGGTGCTCACGGTCTTGACCGACAGCGACAGCGTCTTGGCGATGTCGCCGGCCGTCTCGCCCTTGGCGAGCTTGAGGAACACCTGGAATTCGCGCTCGGAGAGCTGCTCGTGCGGCGCGGCGTCGTCCTTGCGGTCGAGCTGGCGGGCCAGCAGTTCGGCCACCGCGGGGGTGATGTAGCGCCGGCCCAGGGCGATGGTGCGGATCGCGTTGACGATCTCGATGGGATCGCATTCCTTGTTGAGGTAGCCGCTCGCGCCCTGACGGATCAGGTTCATCGCGTAGTGCTCCTCAGGATAGCCGCTGAGGATCAGGATGCCGACGTCCGGCGCCTTGGCGCGGATCATGGCGAGCGCATCGATACCGCTCTGTCCGGGCATCGAAAGGTCCATGACCAGCACGTCCAGCTCCGTGGTGCGCACCAGTTCGATGGCTTCACGGCCGCTGGCAGCCTCGCCCGCCACACGCAGGTCCACGTGCTCGGAGAAGAACTGCCGGAGGCCCGATCGCACGATGGCGTGGTCGTCCACAATTCCGATTTTGATCATCTGTTACTTTCGTCGTTGTGTTGCGCAGGCGAGGGTCGCAACATGCCAGGTCCCTGATTGTTGTCAATTATTCACGAACTTGCGCCACAAGCAGCCTTGAAAGTTTCATGCACTGGTTAGCCCCACCAAAAATGGCCGTGAGCCTGCTGCTCGCGGCGCTGGCCGCCCTGGCCCTCGTCGGTATCAACGAGGCCGGTTACCGGCAGTCCACCCGCGCGCTCGCCGACATCGACGAAGCGCAGCAGGTGCGCGGCACGCTCAACCAGCTCCTGCAGAACATGCTTGACGCCGAAACCGGCCAGAGAGGCTACCTGCTGACCGGCGAGGCGAGCTACCGAAAGCCCTACGACGACGCGGTCAAGCAGGTCGACGGCCATCTGGGCACCCTGCGCCGCCTCTACGCCGAGCGGCCGGCCGAGCTCGCCCGGCTGACGGAGCTGTCGAAGCACGTGCTGCGCAAGATCGCCGAGATGGACATGAGCGTGCGCCTGCGCCAGGACGGCAAGGAAGACGCCTGGAAGTTCGTCATCACCACCGACGTGGGCAAGGAGGAGATGGAAGCCATCCGCGCCGCCGCGGGCGACCTGGTGAAGCTCAGCAACGGCACCTTGCAGCAGAGCCAGGCGCAGGTGCTGCAGTCGCTGAAGCTGGCGCGCATCGGCACGTCCATCGTGGCGCTGGCCGCGCTGCTGGCCTTCTTCCTGTACCTGCGCCAGACGCATGTGCTGCGCTCCATCGGCGAGCGCCAGCAGCTGGCCCTGCAGCGCGAGCGCAACGCACTGGAGGACGAGGTGCGCGAGCGCACCGCCTCGCTGGCCGAACTGGCCACCCACCTGCAGGACGTGCGCGAGACCGAGCGCGGCTTCCTCGCGCGCGAACTGCACGACGAGCTGGGCTCGCTGCTCACCGCCGCCAAGCTCGACGTGGCCCGGCTGAAGTCGCGGCTGGCGGACGCGCCCGACGCGATCCAGCGGCTGCAGCATCTGACCGAGCTGCTCAACAGCGGCATCGCGCTCAAGCGCCGGATCATCGAGGACCTGCGGCCCTCGTCGCTGTCCAACCTGGGGCTGGTCGCGTCGCTGGAGATCCTGGGGCGCGAGTTCGGCGAGCGCTCGGGCCTGCAGGTGGAAATGGTGCTCGAGCCGGTGACCATGGACGAGTCGCACCAGCTCACCATCTACCGGATGGTGCAGGAGAGCCTCACCAATATCGGCAAGTACGCCGAGGCCACCGAAGCCACCATCGTCCTGAAGAACTACGACAACCACGTGGTGGTGGAGGTGGCCGACAACGGCAAGGGCTTCGACACCCAGCGCGTGCGCCCTTCCACCCACGGCCTCGCGGGCATGCGGCACCGCGTGGAAGCCGCGCGCGGGCGGCTCACGGTGTCTTCGGCACCGGGCAAGGGCACCCGGCTGAGCGCCATGCTGCCGATCGTCAAGGCGGCCTGAGACGACGAAGGGCCCCGGCCTGCCACGAGGCCGCGGGCATTCCTTCACACGCCGCCGCAAGACCACTCGGCCATCTCCTACGCACCCCAACCCCGGCCGCTGACAGGTCTGCAACGAGCCTCCACTTAAGGTTGCATCCATGGCATCGGTACTTCCCTTCCGGGACTGCCGATGCGATGTTTTCAAGACACGAGCCAAGTCTCGAAGGAGTTCCACATGCTGCATTACGCCGTGGTGTTTCTGGTCATCGCCCTGATCGCTGCCCTCTTCGGGTTCGGCGGCATCGCGGCGAGCGCCGTGGGCATCGCCAAGATCCTCTTCGTGATCTTCGTGATCCTCGCGCTCGCGAGCTTCCTTGCCGGCTTGCTACGACGCAAGTAGCGTCGTTACGATCAACAGGCTTGCGCATTTCACTTTTCCGGAAAGGACTTTCACATGAACACGACGACGAAGACCCCCTCGCAACTCGCCGACGAAGCGCGCCAGACCGCACGTGACGCGGTCGAGACGACCCGCGCCTACGCACAGAACGCGGTGAATGCGGCGGGCGAGAAGGTCCGTGACCTGCGGCGCGATTCGGAGCCGGCCGTCGAACAGCTGGCTGCCCGCGTGCAGCAGGCGGTGCAGCGCGGCCTCGATGCCGCCTCCACCACCAGCGCCCGCGCACAGCGCCGCCTGGAGCAGGCCGCCGACGTCACCGGCCGATACATCTCGGACCAGCCCGTGCGCTCGGTGCTCCTGGCCGCTGCCGCCGGCGCAGCCATCACCGCGCTGATCGTGCTGGCAAGCCGCCGCAGCCGGGACGACTACTGATCAAGCTGAAGGCGTCTGTCATCGATCGATTCCGGCACCATGCTCCATCCCATCTTTTCCACGGTGCTCGGGCATCCGGATCTCGTCGCTGAACATCTCGCCAACTACGCCGCGCTCGTCAGGGAGGAGTCCTCCCAGGCGGGTCGCGGCATTGCCGGACGCATCATCGCGGCGGTGCTCGCCGTCGCCACCGTCACCCTGGCCCTGGGGCTGATCGGCGTGGCGGTGCTGCTCGGGGTGATGCATGGCAGCTTCCACTGGGTGCTGGTGGCCGTGCCGGGCGTGGCCGTGGTGATCGCGGCCTTCTGCATCTGGTACGCGATGCGCCCCACCGTGACCTACGCCTTCGAGGACCTGCGATCGCAGCTCGACGCCGACCTGCAAGCCCTTCGCGAAGCCGGAGCACGCCATGACCGCTGACGACTACCGCGAACTCCGGCAGCACCTCACCCCGAAGGAGCGGCTGGCCCTCTCCCGAAGGGCGCTGGTGCGCCAGCTCAACGGCGGCGTCGAAGACGACGAGCGCTATCGCACGGATGGTCCCCGTCTTCATGACGACGACCTGGAGTACGCGCACCACGACGCGCATGCAGCGGCCGGTCCGGACGGCCTGCACACCGGCCACCCGCAAGGCTCCGCAGACGCAGAACCGGGCGGGCAGCGAGGAGCCGGTGCAGGCCGCGGCAGGAGAAAGCCGCAGAACGTCTGGATCGCCGTGGGCCGCAGCGTGCTGGAGCGCTGGTGGCGCAGGCATCCCGCGCATGCGGTCGGCCAGCTGGCGCGGCCGATGCTCGAACACTACGCGCGAAAGGAGCCGGTCAAAGTGATGGCCGTGGCTGCCGCCACCGGCTCGCTGCTGGTGCTGGTCAGGCCGTGGCGCCTGCTCTCCGCGACGGCGGTGCTCGCGGCGGTACTGAAGACATCCGACGTGGCCGACCTCATCACCACGCTGATGAGCAAGAGCCCAAGTTCACCCCGCCCCCCACGAAAGGACACTCCATGAAAAACGACGTTTCTTCCCGTTCGGTTTCCGCCAAGGAAGGCGGCCGCCAGCACCTGGCGCTCGACCAGGCCGGCCTGGATGCTGCCCGCAGCAGCCTGGACGACGGTGCCGTGACCCCGAGCTACGGTCCTTGGCGCGACGACGTGGTGAAGCTGCTGAACGACGCCCTGGCCACCGAGCTGGTCTGCGTGCTGCGATACAAGCGCCACTACTTCACCGCGAACGGCGTCGAGTCGCCCGCCATCGCTGACGAGTTCCTGGTGCACGCCAACGAGGAATCGGCCCACGCCGACCTGATCGCCGAGCGCATCGTGCAACTGGGCGGCGAACCCGACTTCGCCCCCGGCCACCTCCTGGAGCGCAGCCACGCCCAGTACGACGAGTCGACCGACCTGCAGTCGATGGTGCGCGCCAACCTGATCGCCGAGCGCGTCGCGGTGGAGTCGTATCGCCAGATGATCTCGCTCATCGGCGACAAGGACCCGACCACCCGCCGCATGCTCGAAGGCATCCTGGCCGACGAGGAAGAGCACGCCGACGAGCTGAAGGACTGGCTCGGCCACTGAGGCGGCTCGGTCGAGCCTCATCGAGCGGAAGACCTTCCGCTCATGAAAAGAAAAGCCCGGCACTGCCGGGCTTTTTCGTTGGCGAGGAAAGAAGGGAAGGATCAGCCCTTCACCTCGAGCTGGTTGCTCACCGAGGTCACGCCCTGCACGCCCTTGGCGATCTCCTCGGCGCGTGCCTTGGCAGCAGCCGTGGGAGCCGGGCCCTTCAGGCTCACCGCGCCGGCCTTCGTGTCGACGTCGATCTTGATGGCGCTCAGGTCCGGGTCCTTGGCAAGGCCGGCCGAGACGGAGGCCGTGATGGCGGCATCGTCCATCGTCGCGCTCACGGCGGCGCCTGCTTCCTTGAGCGCTTCCTTGGCGTTGGAGGCGCCCTCCTTCACCTCGGCGGTGGTGTTGGACGACTCGACCTTGGCCTTGGCGTCCTTGAGGGCCTCGCCCGTCTTGGCGGCTGCCGTGTCGGCTGCCTGCTCGGTCTTGGCGATCGCGCCGTCGAGCTTCTCGCCGGCGGTGCGGTTGTCGGCCTTGTCGCAGCCGACCAGGGCCAGCGCGGCGCCGGCCAGCAGCACGGCGGTCAGGGTCTTGGCGTACGGGGCACGGCCCGTGCGTTGAATGTTCGATGTGTTCATGGGAATCCTCCTGTCGCTTCTCGGAACGGAAAGAGCGCATGCGAAGGCCTGGGTGCGACGCGCGCACGCAGCCTTCGCGGCTCGGATCACAGCTTGTCGGCGCCCGACTTGATTGCGTCCTTGGTCTTTTCCTTCACGTCGCCGTAGGTCTTCTGCACCTTGCCGGCGGCCTGGTCCGCCAGGCCCTCGCCCTGCAGTTTCTCGTTGCCGACGACCTTGCCGGCGACTTCCTTCAGCTTGCCCTTGGCTTCCTCGACGCGGCCTGCCACTTGGTCCTTGTTCATGTCGCTTCCTTCCTGATGAGTGATGCTGAAAAGTGGGCCGGGATGACCCACTGGAGCCAATCTAAGGGCCGCCCGATGGCAGCGAATGCCGACTGGAGCCCGAAGCGCTGTAGGACAACGAGGCTCAGGCGCTGACGATCCATCCTTCAAGCGGATCGATGTCCTCCGGCAGCCCATGGCCCGGGCCGGGGCTCAGGGCGCGCTGCTGGCCCCAGGCGGCCTGCAGAAGACACAGCACCGCGTCGATGTCGTCGCCGCGCGCATCCGCCAGCAGCTCCGCGCGCTGCGGCGCGGTGACGGCCAGCTTCAGTCCGAGGCGGGGCGAACCCGCTTCGAGCGCAGCCAGCAGATCGACCCGCGCCGCGCGACGCTCGGGTGTCTGCTTCGCGAGGTCGTCGCTCTTGTAGCTGCGGCGGCCGATGAGTTCGCGTGCCAGCAGGCCGGGGTAGGCCTCCAGCGCGATGCGTTCGGCGCCGTTGCCGGCATGCAGGCCGGGAATGCGCGCACCGGCGGCCAGCAGGCGCGGCACGCCCGCATGGAGCATGTAGGCCACCGGCGGATTGACCCATTTCATCGAGGGGCTGGACCCTGCGGGCCCGTCGGCCGCACGGTGCGCGAACTTGCCGCCCACCGGCCGCCCTGCGCAGAAGGCGGCGAAGGTCTCGCGGATCTCGGCGCGGCTCAGGCCGGCGTAGTGGGCCATCAGCGGCTCCCACTGCAGCGGCCACCGCAGGTGCTCCACGAGCTCGCGCGGCAGGCTGAACGGAAAGTCGAAGCCGCCGGTCCACGCCGGCGTGGCGCGCAGCCAATCGCCCCATGCGTCGAGCGTCGAGAAGCGCCGCAGGCCGTGGAGCACGACGCAGTCGGCGCCGCCCAGCCCGCCGGTGGCGACGACGATGGGCTTGCGTGCCGTCGGCGCGCTGGAGAAGTCGCAGCCGAACAGCAGCACGGCCTCAGCCCATCGCGAGCGCCACCACGCCGGCGGCGATGAGCGTCGCGCCCATCAATCGAAGCAGCCGGTCGCCCTCGCGCAGCAGGTGGCCGCCGATCAGTGCAGCGAAGAGCATCGACACCTCGCGCGCTGGCGCCACGTGCGAGATCGGCGCCTGCTGCACCGCGTAGAGCACGAGCACGTACGACACGGGGCTGATCGCCGCCACCAGCAGCGCGTATTTCCACTGCTCGCGCCACATGCGCACGGTGGTCGCGCGGTCCTGCAGCGCGGCGGGCATCAGCAGGACGATGCGCACGAGGTTGCCCATGTAATCGAGCAGGATCGGCGACATCGCAAGGAACTTGACCGCGTAGCTGTCGGCCACCGTGTAGGCCGCGATGAAGGCGCCGGTCAGCACGCCGTAGCGCATGCCCTTGTGCACCCGCGCGCGCTGCGCCGGGTCGTGCGCCTTCTGCCACAGGCGCGGGCCGCCGGCGATGAGGAACACGCCGGCCACCACGCCCAGGATGCCGGCCACGCCGACGAGGCTGATCTTCTCGCCCAGGAATAGCACCGCCACCAGGGACGAAAGCAGCGGCCCCGAGCCGCGCGCCAGCGGGTAGACCACCGTGAGGTCCGACTTGCGGTAGCCGCGCAGCAGCACGATGAAATAGAAGACGTGCAGCACACCGCTGAGCACGACGAAGCCCCACTCCGCCCGCCCCCACCCAGGCACCACGTTCCAGCCCAGCACGATGCCCACCGGCGCCCAGATGACCATGTTGAACACGCTCGCCTGGAAGCTGAAGCGCGCGTCGCCGTTCGCCTTCTTGGCGGCGATGTTCCAGCTGGCGTGGATGATCCCGGCGAGCAGGATCAGGGCGAATGCGGAGAGCGGCACCTCGAGCTATGCGAGACCGGGCGCCGCCGGGCCGCCCCAAGGCGCGAGCGGCCCCGTCGTGGGGCAGCGAGGACACGAAGTGCCGAGCGTGGGGGCCACCACTTTCAGTGGCGGCCGACGATGGCTGCGGTGGCCATCAGCTCTTCCAGCAGCGCCAGCGAGACCTTGCCCGACACCGCATAGGGGTTGAGCTCGGGCTTCTCGGAGTACTTCAGCAGCGTCGATGCGTTGAGCTTCGACAGGTTGACCTGCCCCATCGTCCAGCCGCCGAAGCGGCGCTCGGAGATCTCTTCGTAGTGCAGCAGCACCACGTCCTTGTGGCGCGGATCGCGCTGGATGTGGCCGTAGAGCTCGGAGATGGCCATGCGGCCGCCTTCGATGGCCTGCAGGAAGGTGCCCGCACCGTAGCAGAGGATGCCGGTGATGCCGCAGGCGGTGTTGTGGGAGCGCGATTGCGTCAGGATCGACTCGATGGCCTCGGGGCTGGTGTCGACGGCGCGGCTGGCGTAGAGGAGTCGGACCAGCATGGCTCAGTCCTTTCGGGGCAGGAGAGACAGGAATTCGCGGCGCAGGCTCGGATCTTTCAGGAACACGCCGCGCATCACGGAATTGATCATCTTGCTGTCCATTTCCTTGACGCCGCGCCAGGCCATGCAGAAGTGCTCGGCTTCCATGACCAGCGCGAGGCCGTCGGGCTGGGTCTTCTCCTGGATCAGGTCGGCCAGCTGCACCACGGCCTCTTCCTGGATCTGGGGACGGCCCATGACCCACTCGGCCAGGCGCGCGTACTTCGACAGGCCGATCACGTTGGTGTGCTCGTTGGGCATCACGCCGATCCACAGCTTGCCGATGATCGGGCAGAAGTGGTGCGAGCAGGCGCTGCGCACGGTGATCGGGCCGACGATCATCAGCTCGTTCAGGTGCTCGGCGTTGGGGAATTCGGTGAGCGAGGGCGCCGCCACGTAGCGGCCGCGGAACACCTCGTTGACATACATCTTGGCGACGCGGCGCGCGGTGTTGTCGGTGTTGTGGTCGTTCTCGACGTCGATCACCAGGCTCTGGAGCACGTCCTTCATCTTGACCTCGACCTCGTCGAGCAGCTTCTCCAGCTCGCCGGGCTCGATGAACTCCGAGATGTTGTCGTTGGCATTGAAGCGCTTGCGCGCCGCTGTGATGCGCTCGCGGATCTTGACGGAGACGGGCGTACCCTCGTCGTCGTCTTTTCGATCGGGCAGCGGTTCGACGTCGGTTTTCCTCAGCATGGCGGGGATCGTACCAGTGAATGGCTCCAGACATTCAGGGCCGCAAGGCCCATCCCTTCTTGGAGCGATGCTATCAAACAAGGAGCGAAAAATCGGCCACCAGCGGCAGGTGGTCGGACATTCTGGCCCAGATGGGACCGCGCGGCACCACGCAGGACACCGGCTCCAGGCCGCGCCCGTAGACGAAGTCGAGCTGCGTCACCGGCAGGCGCGAAGGGTAAGTGAGCGTGCGCGGACCGCGCAGGTCGCTGGTGTCGCGCAGGCCCATGGCGTTCATGGCGTAGCGCATGCGCGCGCCCCAGTCGTTGAAGTCGCCGGCCACCACCACCGCCTCGCCGGGCGGCACCTCGCGGTCGATGAACTCGCGCAGCCGCGCGATCTGCCGCACCCGGCTGCCCTTGATGAGGCCCAGGTGCACCACGATGGCGTGCACCCGCCGCCCTTCCACGTCGATCATCACGTGCAGCAGGCCCCGCTGCTCGAAGCGGTGGTCGGAAATGTCCTGGTGGTTGGTTCCCAGCACCGGCCAGCGCGTGAGCAGCGCATTGCCGTGCTCGCCGTGGCGCGTGACCGCGTTGGTCTCGTAGACGGCGGTGTAGCCCTCGGGCGCGAGGAAGTCGGCCTGCGGCAGTTCGGGCCAGCGGGCGAATCGGGCCGCTGCCTGCCGGTTCATCTTGCGCACTTCCTGCAGGCAGACGATGTCGGCGTCGAGCTGCTCGATGGCGTGGCCGAGGTTGTGGATCTCGAGCCGCCTCGCGGGCCCGATGCCCTGCACACCCTTGTGGATGTTGTAGGTCGCGACCCGCAGGTTCTGCTGAACCGCTATCGCTGTGGCTGTAGCTGCCGGCTGGTTCGTCATCGCACAAATTCTGGCAGCAACAGAATGGCTTCGGCATTCGACGGGGAAAAGCAGGCGTCCGCCGCTTCGCGGTAGGGCAGCCAGCGCCAGTCGGTGTGCTCGCGCGGGTCGAGCGTGGGCATGACGCGTTCCGGCACGCGCAGACCGAACAGATGCTCGGTGTTGTGGGTCACGCCCGGCGCATAGCGGGCGCGCCAGCGCGGGTAGATCTCGTAGACGTTGCGCAGCTGCCAGTCGACGAGCTGCGAGGCCAGCGGCGTGCCTTCGCCGCACAGGATGCCGGTTTCCTCGGCCACCTCGCGCGCCGCGGTGAGCGCGAGCGGCTCGTCGGCCGCGTCCTTGCTGCCGGTGACCGACTGCCAGAAGTCGGTCTCGGCATCCGCACGCCGGATCAGCAGCACATCGAGCGCCGGCGTGTGGATCACGACCAGCACCGACTCCGGGATCTTCCAGGGCCGGGGGCTGGTCGTCATGGGAGGTGCGGTGCTCAGGCTTCTTCGCGAAACACCGAGGAACCGGCTTTGCCGGGCCTCTGGTGTTGCCCCCGGTAGGGGGTTGGCGAAGCGACACGAAGTGCGCGCAGCCTGGGGGCGAGCATCATGCTGCTGCCTGGGGATTGTTGCGCAGCTTGATGTGGAGCTCGCGCAGCTGCTTCTCGTCGACCGGGCTGGGCGCCTGCGTCAGCAGGTCTTGTGCGCGCTGGGTCTTGGGGAAGGCGATCACGTCGCGGATCGACTCGGCGCCGGTCATCAGCATGACCAGGCGGTCCAGGCCGATGGCGATGCCGCCGTGCGGCGGCGCGCCGTACTGGAGCGCGTCCAGCAGGAAGCCGAACTTCAGCTGCGCGTCCTCGGCGCTGATCTTCAGCGCGCGGAACACCTTGCTCTGCACTTCCTCGCGGTGGATACGCACCGAGCCGCCGCCCATCTCGATGCCGTTGAGCACCATGTCGTAGGCCTTGGCGATGCACTTCTCGGGCGCGGTGTCCATGAGGTCTTCATGGCCGTCCTTCGGCGCGGTGAACGGATGGTGCACGGCGCTCCAGCGCTGGCCTTCCTCGTCGAACTCGAACATCGGGAAGTCCACCACCCACAGTGGCGCCCAGCGGTCGTCGAACAGGCCCGTCTTCTTGCCGAAGGCGCTGTGGCCGATCTTGATGCGCAGCGCGCCGATGGCGTCGTTGACGACCTTCGCCTTGTCGGCGCCGAAGAACAGGATGTCGCCGTTGCGCGCGCCGGTGCGGGCGATGATCTCGGCCAGGGCGTTGTCGTCGAGGTTCTTCACGATCGGGCTCTGCAGGCCTTCGCGGCCGGCGGCGGCATCGTTGACCTTGATGTAGGCCAGGCCCTTGGCGCCGTAGATCTTGACGAACTCCTGGTAGGCATCGATCTCGCCGCGCGACAGGCCGCCCTCGGCACCGCCGCCGGGCACGCGCAGCGCCACGACACGGCCGCCGGGCATGGTGGCGGCGTTGGAGAACACCTTGAATTCCACGCGCTTCATCAGCTCGGTGAGCTCGGTGAATTCGAGCTTCACGCGCAGGTCGGGCTTGTCCGAGCCGTACTTGAACATCGCGTCCGCATAGCTCATGGTCGGGAACACCGGCAGCTCGATGCCCGCGGCGTTGCGGAACACGTTGCGGATCATGCCTTCGAACATCTCGCGGATCTCTTCCTCGGCGAGGAAGGAGGTCTCGATGTCGATCTGCGTGAATTCGGGCTGGCGGTCGGCGCGCAGGTCCTCGTCGCGGAAGCACTTCACGATCTGGTAGTAGCGGTCGTAGCCGGCCACCATCAGCAGCTGCTTGAAGAGCTGGGGCGATTGCGGCAGCGCGAAGAAGCTGCCGTCGTGCACGCGGCTGGGTACGAGGTAGTCGCGCGCACCCTCGGGCGTGGACTTGCCCAGCATCGGCGTCTCGATGTCGATGAAGCCGTTGGCGTCGAGGAACTTGCGCGTTTCCATCGTCACCTTGTAGCGCAGCATCATGTTGCGCTGCATGACCGGGCGGCGCAGGTCGAGCACGCGGTGCGTGAGACGCGTGGTTTCCGACAGGTTGTCGTCGTCCAGCAGGAAGGGGGGCGTGACCGAGGGGTTCAGCACCTTCAGCTCGTGGCACAGCACCTCGATCTTGCCGCTCTTGAGCTGGTCGTTGGTCGTGCCTTCGGGGCGAGCGCGCACCAGGCCGGTGATCTGCACGCAGTATTCGTTGCGCAGGCTCTCGGCCACGGCGAAGGTGGAGGCGCGGTCGGGGTCGCACACCACCTGCACGTAGCCTTCGCGGTCACGCACGTCGATGAAGATCACGCCGCCGTGGTCGCGGCGACGGTTGACCCAGCCGCAAAGGGTGACGGTCTGGCCCAGCTGGGCTTCGGTCACGAGACCGCAATAGTGAGTACGCATGGCCATAGGAATCCATTCCGGCGCCTCGAGGGCGCGTTCGTTCTTTTATGAGTTGGAAGACTTCACCGCCACCGAAGCGGGGCCGCCTGGAACGACCACCCCCATCGAGACGATGTACTTGAGCGCTTCGTCCACGCTCATCTTCAGTTCGATGCAGTCGCTGCGCTTGAGCATCACGAAGTAGCCGCCCGTGGGATTGGGCGTTGTCGGCACGTAGACGCTGAGGAACTCGCCCTCGCCAAGGTGCGCGGCGACCTCATTGCCGGGCGCGCCGGTCACGAAGGCGATGGTCCACACGCCTTCGCGCGGCCATTGCACCAGCACCGCGGTGCGGAAGGCATTGCCGTTCTCGGAGAACAGCGTGTCCGACACCTGCTTGACGCTGGAGTAGATCGAGCGCACCACCGGGATGCGACGGACCACGGCATCGCCCCAGCCGAGCAGGCGCTTGCCGACGAAGTTGCTGGCCGTGGCGCCCACCACCAGCAGGATCGCCAGCGTGAGCAGCACGCCCAGGCCCCGTACCTTGTGGTCGCTCAGCCAGGTCTGCCACTGCTCGGGCAGCAGCCACAGCGTCTGGTCGAGCGTGCCGATGATCCAGTTCAGCACGCCCAGCGTGATGACCAGCGGCACGATGACCAGCAGGCCGGACAGCAACCATTTGCGCAGGGCGAGCATGGCGGTCGGAAGGCTTCAGTCGCCGCTCGACGCGGCCGGCGCGGGAGCCGGTGCGGCGGGCGCCGGAGCGGGGCTCGGCGCGGCGGTCGTGGTGGAAGAAGAGGAAGAGGACGAAGATTCGCCGGAGGCGGACGACGTGGCCGGCGCGGACTTCTTGCCGCCGCCATCGCGGAAATCGGTCACGTACCAGCCGGAGCCCTTGAGCTGGAAGCCGGCGGCCGTGACCTGCTTTTCGAACGCACTCGCGCCGCACGCCGGGCACACCGTGAGGGGAGCGTCGGACATCTTCTGCAAAGCGTCCTTGGCGAAGCCGCAGGCGCTGCACTTGTAGGCGTAGATGGGCATGGGGAAATGAGGTCAAAAAAGCGGCGCAGCGGCCGCTCGCAAAGCCCTCGATTATAGGGGCGCCCCCGCCAGGGGACGCCCTGCCCGAGCGGCAAGCCCCGGCTTCAGGCCGGTTCCGTGGCCAGCGGGCGGTGCGGCGTGTGAGTGTTCGCCAACCATTGCGGCAGCAGCGAGCCGGCCACCATGCCCGCGAAGGAGCACAGCACGCCGGCCAATTGGGCCGGAAACACGGCACCCCAGGACGAAACCCCCAGGAAGAGCAGCCAGACGCCGATGCCCAGGACGATCGAGGCCACCGCCCCCTGCGTGGTGGCCCGGCGCCAGTAGAGGCCGCAGACCAGCGGCACGAAGGCCCCCACCAGCGGCACCTGGTAGGCGCCCGACACCTGCTCGTAGATGGACGTGCCCTGCATGCGGATCGCGTAGGCGAGCACCGCGGCGCTGAAGAGCAGCACCGTGATGCGCATGGTCATCAGGTTCTGGCGGTCGGTGCCGGCCGGGCGGAACTGGCGCCAGATGTTCTCGGTGAAGGTGACGCTGGGCGCCAGCAGCGTGGCCGAGGCGGTCGACTTGATGGCCGACAGCAGCGCGCCGAAGAACAGCACCTGCATCACGAAGGGCATCTTCTCGAGCACCAGCGTGGGCAGCACCTTCTGGGGGTCTTCCTTCAGCAGCGTGGAGGTCTGCTCCGGCATGATGAGGAGCGCGCTGGCCACCAGGAACATCGGCACGAAGGCGAAGAGGATGTACGCCAGCCCACCGATCACCGGGCCGCGCCGGGCCGCCTTGATGCTGTTGGCCGACATCACCCGCTGGAACACGTCCTGCTGCGGGATGGAGCCCAGCATCATCGTGATGGCCGCGGCGAAGAAGAACACCATGTCGTGCAGGCTCGGCTCGGGCCAGAACTTGAAGAGGTCCTTGCTGACCGCGAAGGCCACCACCTTGTCGGCGCCGCCGGCCATGTTGCCCGCGAACATCGCGATCACGGCCAGGCCGGCCACCAGGATGATCATCTGGATGAAGTCGGTGACGGCCACCGACCACATGCCGCCGAAGAGCGTGTACGCCAGGATCGAGACCACCCCGATCACCATGCCCACCGGGATGCTGACCACGCCGCCCGACAGCAGGTTGAACACCAGACCCAGCGCCGTGACCTGCGCCGACACCCAGCCCAGGTAGCTCAGCATGATGATGAGCGAGCAGGCCACCTCGACGCCGCGGCCGTAGCGCTCGCGGTAGTAGTCGCTGATGGTCAGCAGCGTCATGCGGTAGAGCTTGCCGGCGAAGAACAGGCCCACCAGGATCAGGCAGGTGCCGGCGCCGAAGGGGTCTTCCACCACGCCGTTGAGCCCGCCCTCGATGAACTTGGCCGGGATGCCGAGCACCGTTTCGGAGCCGAACCAGGTCGCGAAGGTGGTCGTGACGATCATGTAGAGCGGCAGGTGCCGCCCGGCGATGGCGAAGTCGGTGGTGTTCTTCACCCGCTTGGCCGCGTAGAGGCCGATCGCGATGGTGACAAGCAGATAGACGATGACCAGCGTCAACAACACGGCACAAACTCCTCTAGAACAGACGCACGCGCACCAGCAATTGCATGGCGAGCAACCCCAATACAAAACCTATGCCACCGTAGACGATGGTCTGCAGCAACCGGTTGGTGCGCTTCTGTTCGGCCAGCAGTTCGAGCAGCTCGCGGCGGTTGTCGACCGGGCGATTTTCCAGGAAATCGTGCAGCAATCGAGGCAACTGGGGCAGCAATTTGGCGTACCTGGGCGCCTCCGCCTTGAGCTGCTGCAGCAGCTTCTTGGGGCCGATCTGGTCGACCATCCACTTCTCGAGGAAGGGCTTGGCCGTGGCCCAGAGGTCGAGTTCAGGGTCGATGTTGCGGCCCAGGCCCTCGATGTTGAGCAGCGTCTTCTGCAGCAGCACCAGCTGCGGCTGGATCTCGACGTGGAAGCGCCGCGAGGTCTGGAAGAGGCGCATCAGCACCATGCCCAGCGAGATCTCCTTCAGCGGCCGGTCGAAGTACGGCTCGCACACGGTGCGGATCGCCGCCTCCAGCTCGTCGATGCGGGTGCCGACCGGCACCCAGCCGCTCTCGAGGTGCAGCTCAGCCACGCGCTTGTAGTCGCGCCGGAAGAAGGCCACGAAGTTCTGCGCGAGGTATTCCTTGTCCGACTCGGTCAGCGTGCCGATGATCCCGAAGTCCAGCGAGATGTAGCGCCCGAAGGTCTCGGGCTCCAGGCTCACCTGGATGTTGCCGGGGTGCATGTCGGCGTGGAAGAAGCCGTCGCGGAACACCTGCGTGAAGAAGATGGTCACGCCGTCGCGCGCCAGCTTGGGAATGTCGACGCCGGCAGCGCGCAGGCGGTCCATCTGTGCGATGGGCACGCCCTTCATGCGCTCCATCACGATGACCTCGGGGTGGCAGAAGTCCCAGAACATCTCGGGGATCAGCACCAGGTCGAGCTCGGCCATGTTGCGGCGCAGCTGGGCCGCGTTGGCGGCCTCGCGCACCAGGTCGAGTTCGTCGTGCAGGTACTTGTCGAACTCGGCCACCACCTCGCGCGGCTTCAGCCGCTTGCCGTCGGCCGAGAGGTTCTCGAGCCAGCCGGCCATCATGGCCATCAGCGCCAGGTCTTTCTCGATGACGCCGCGCATGCTGGGGCGCAGCACCTTCACCGCGACCTCGCGCTCCTCGCCGTCGTTAGTGCGGATGGTCGCGAAGTGCACCTGCGCGATCGAGGCGCTGGCGATCGGCGTCTCGTCGAACTGCACGAACACGTCGCTCACCGGCCGGCGGAATGCGCGCTCGATGGTCGCGATGGCCACGGCCGAGGGGAACGGCGGCACGCGGTCCTGCAGGAAGGCCAGCTCGTCGGCGATGTCGGGCGGCAGCAGGTCGCGCCGCGTCGACAGCACCTGGCCGAACTTCACGAAGATGGGACCGAGGCTTTCGAGCGCCTCGCGCAGCCGCTGGCCGCGTGGCGCATTGAGGTTGCGCCCGAAGGAAAGAATGCGCGTGACCCCGCGCACCCAGGGCTTCTGGAAGCTGGAGAGCACCAGCTCGTCGAGGCCGTAGCGCAGCGCGACCCAGACGATGAAAAGGCCGCGGTAGAAGCGCCTCATTCGGCGTTGCCCGCCGGGCCGACCGCCGAACCGCCGGCCTTGCCGGCGCTGCTACGGCTGCCGGCGAACTTGCGCAGCGCGTCCGCCACTCGCCGCACGGCATTGCCCAGCGTGTGCGCGGGCACGTCGCCGATCACGCGGGCGAGGTCGTCCTCGACGTCCCAGCGCACGTGGTCGACCAGCCAGTTGACCTCGGCCGCCAGCTGCACGTCGCCGATGATCTGCACGGCGGGCTTGTCGCCGCGCAGCGCGGCGCGTGCGATGTCGAAGGGGGATTCATCGGTGACGGTGAGCGTCAGCTCGGGCACCGAGCCGGCCGGGGCCAGGCCGAGCAGGCCGGCCGGGGTGGCCACCAATTCCATGGTCACGAAGCGCCACTGGAAGCGCACAACCCGCCCCTGCTGGCGCAGCAGCCGCTGCTGGGCCTCGGGCTCCTGCTGCAGCACGTGGTTGAGGAACAGGACCGCGCGGTTCTGTATCTCGTGCACCGCCCAGTCCGGGGGCTGCAGGCGCTCTCCGATGCTGTTGAAGAGGTCGCCTAGAAAAGAGAATGGGGACGATGGTGTGGCCATGTCCCCATTATCCCGTCACTGTAGCGCCCCGCGGCTCATGGACTGCATGCCCTTTTCCAGAAACACGCAGAACCGGCTTTGCCCGTCTGCTGGTGCCGCCCCCAATCGGGGGGCGGGAGGGGCGGGAGAAGCGGCACGAAGTGCACGAAGCCTTGGGGTGAACTATTGAAGAGCCTGCACGCCTGCCACCAGCCAGCCGCTGTGGCCGCTGACGGGCTTGGTCATGTTCCACACTTCGCGGAACGGGCCCGGGCCGGCCGAGGCGTCTTCACGGATCATGCCGGAGAACTCCACGCTGGCCATGTAGGCGTCGGGCAGCTCCTCGATGCCGAGCAGCTTGGCGTCGAGCATCACCACTTCGGTCTTGTTGGAGGCACCGCCCGTGTGGCTGGCGCGGTCGGCCAGCTGCGCGCGGATCTCGTCGACCATGCCGTCGGTCATCATCGAACGCAGCGTCGACACGTCGGCGCGGTCCCATGCGTCCTGCAGCGTCACGAAGTTGCGCTTCGCCGCAGCGAGGAAGCCGTCGACGTCGAAGCCGGCAGGGATGCCCCACGACTGCGAACCGCCGAGCGCGGAGCCGATCATGCTGCTGCCTGCCGCTGCACCGGCCGCCGAGAGGCTGCTGCCGTGCGGCGTGGCGTCGAAGGCCGCGTTGTTGCGCTCCCAGGGACGCGCCGATGCATCGTTGCCGACGTTGGCGGGGCTGTACTGCACGGGAGAGCTCGCGTTGCTCGGGCTGGCACCCGCGCCCTGGAAGGCGAAGCCGCCCTGGCGGTTGCCTGCGGGCTGCGAGCGCGACTTGATCATGCGCCACACCACCACACCGGCGAGCACCAGCAGGCCGATCAGCAGGATGTTGGCGAAGCCTGCGCCCAGGCCCAGCGAACTCGCGAGCCATGCGAGGCCGAGGCCGGCGGCCAGACCGCCCAGCATCGCACCCCAGGGACGCTTCGGTGCGGCGGCCGCAGCGGGTGCAGGCGTCGCGGGTTTCGCAGCTGCAGCATTGGTCGCGCTCTGCTGCGAAGGTGCCGATGGCGATGCGGACTCGCGCTGCGTCACGTTGGACGACTGGCGCCCCATCGACTTGCCGCCACCCATGCGTGCAGCCTCTGCCTGCACGCTGCCAAGGACCAGTGCGGCTGCCAGGAACAAAGAACCCAAACTCTTCATATCGTCGTCTCCTCTCGAGCGAAAGATCCGCTTTATCAACACTTGATTCCAACATGGAGGGCAGCGATGCCCCCAGTCATGTTGTGATAGTCCACATGTCCGAAACCGCCCTCTTTCATGAGGGTCTTGAGCTCCTCCTGCGAGGGGTGCATCCGGATGGATTCGGCGAGATAGCGATAGCTCGCATCGTCGCCAGCCACGAGCTTGCCGAGCCTCGGCAGCACGTTGAAGGAGTACCAGTCGTAGGCCTTCGCGAGCGGCTTCGCGACCTTCGAGAACTCGAGCACCAGCAGCTTGCCGCGCGGCTTGAGCACGCGGTTCATCTCCTTGAGCGCGACGTCCTTGTGCGTCATGTTGCGCAGGCCGAAGGCCACGGTGACCACGTCGAAGTGGTTGTCGGGGAAAGGCAGCTTCTCCGCGTCGCAGACCATGGTGGGCAGCACCACGCCGGCGTCGAGCAGGCGGTCGCGGCCAGTGCGAAGCATGGCCTCGTTGATGTCGGTGTGGACCACCTGGCCGCTGGTGCCGACCTTCTTGGCGAAGGCCAGTGCGAGGTCGCCGGTGCCGCCTGCGATGTCGAGGACGCGCGAGCCTTCGCCCACGTTCGCGACCATGACGGTGTACGCCTTCCAGGCGCGGTGCAGGCCTGCCGACATCAGGTCGTTCATGATGTCGTAGCGCGATGCGACCGAATCGAAGACACCGCGAACGCGGCGGGCCTTCTCGCTTTCGTCGACTGTTTCGAAGCCGAAGTGTGTGGTACTCATGCGACCGATGTTAGGCCGGAAGCCTTCACATCAAGTCGACGACCCCGCGACCACGGCGGACATTTGTTGCTTTTTCAGCCCCGCCCTTTCTGGGCGTAGGGCTATCTTTTCAATAGCAGCGGCGGACTTTCGGGCCGTCCCGAAGGCCTCAATGGCTGCCGCAGGCGTGGCCGCCCTTCTCGATCATCGGCGCGTCGCGATCGACACCCGCCTCGACCAATCTGCGCTCATAGGCAGCCCACAGCTCGGCCTGCTTCTCGCCCAGTTCGTAGAGCAGGTCCCACGAGTAGATGCCCGTGTTGTGGCCGTCGCTGAAGGTCGGCTGCACCGCGTAGTTGCCCACTGCCTCGAGCTCGACGAGTTCGACATCGCGCTTGCCCGTCTGAAGCACTTCCTGCCCGGGGCCGTGGCCCTGCACTTCTGCCGACGGCGAATAGATGCGCATCAGCTCGAAGGGAATGCGGAAGGTCGCGCCATCGGAGAAGCCGACCTCGAGCACGCGCGACTGCCCATGCACGGTGATCGACTGCGGCGTCGGTGCGCCGGGTTTCAAGCCTGCCATCAGAAGCTCCTGTTGCCCAATCGCTCGATCATCGCAGCCTCGATAGCCGGCAGGCGCGCGACGATGTCCGCCTCCAGCGCCGCATCGCGCTCGCGCTGCACGGGCGCCCACACCGAGCCCGGAAAGTGGCTGTCGTTCGGAAAGCGCGCGATCACGTGCCAGTGCAGGTGCGCGACCATGTTGCCAAGCGCGGCGAGGTTGACCTTCGCCGGCTTGAGGTGCTCGCGCAGGCACTGCTCCACCACCGTCACGGCTTCCATGCACAACGTGCGATCGGCCGCGTCGAGGTCGGAGAACTCCGGCGCGTGCTCGCGCCACACCACGCGATAGAAGGCCGGGAAGCCAGCCTCCTCGGCATGGATCACGCGAAGCTTCGCGCCCTCGAACACGAGGCGCCCGCCCGGGCCCTCGCACAGCACGCAGCCCTGCACCTTCGCCGTCACACCAGCACCCGCTCGATGCCGCCGCGGTTGGCGGCTTCGACGTAGTCGGGCATCCAGTCTTCGCCGAGGATCTTGTTGGCCATCTCGACCACGATGTAGTCGGCTTCGAGCAGGCCGTTGTTCAGGTCGTTGCCGTAGCGCGAGAGGCCCTGCAGGCAGCTCGGGCAGCTGGTGAGGATCTTCACGTTCTCCTTCTCGCCGACCTTGCCGGCTTCGCGCAGTGCGGCTTCGCCCTTCTTCAGCTCCTGTTCCTTGCGGAATCGGATCTGCGTGGAGATGTCGGGCCGCGACACGCCCAGCGTGCCCGATTCGCCGCAGCAGCGGTCGTTCTTGAGCACGTTGTCGCCCACCAGCGCCTTCACCGTCTTCATCGGGTCCTGCTGCTTCATCGGCGAGTGGCAGGGGTCGTGGTAGAGGTAGCCGCCGCCGGCCGCATCGGCGAGCGTGATGCCCTTCTCGAGCAGGTACTCGTGGATGTCGACGATCCGGCAGCCCGGGAAGATCTTGTCGAACTGGTAGCCCTGCAGCTGGTCGTAGCAGGTGCCGCAACTCACCACCACCGTCTTGATGTCGAGGTAGTTGAGCGTGTTGGCCACGCGGTGGAAGAGCACGCGGTTGTCCGTGATCATCTTCTCGGCCTTGTCGAACTGCCCGCTGCCGCGCTGCGGATAGCCGCAGCACAGGTAGCCCGGCGGCAGCACGGTCTGCACGCCCGCATGCCAGAGCATCGCCTGCGTGGCCAGGCCCACCTGCGAGAACAGCCGCTCCGATCCGCAGCCCGGGAAGTAGAAGACCGCCTCGGTTTCGGAGGTGGTCGCCTTCGGATTGCGGATGATCGGCACGTAGTCCGCATCCTCGATGTCGAGCAGCGCGCGCGCCGTCTTCTTCGGCAGGTTGCCCGGCATCTTCTTGTTGATGAAGTGGATCACCTGCTCCTTGACGGGCGCGGGCCCCAGCGAGGCCGGCGGCGCCGAGGTCTGCTTCTTCGCGAGGCCGCGCAGCAGGTCGTTGGCCAGGCGCTGCGCCTTGAAGCCCACGCCGACCATGCCCGCGCGCACCGCCTTGATGGTCTGCGGATTGGTCGCATTGAGGAAGAACATCGCGGCCGCATTGCCCGGGCGGAAGCTCTTCTGGCCCATCTTGCGCAGCAGGTTGCGCATGTTCATCGACACGTCGCCGAAGTCGATCTTCACCGGGCAGGGCGTGAGGCACTTGTGGCACACGGTGCAGTGGTCGGCCACGTCCTCGAACTCCTCCCAGTGCTTGATGCTCACGCCGCGCCGGGTCTGTTCTTCGTAGAGGAAGGCCTCCACCAGCAGCGAGGTCGCGAGGATCTTGTTGCGTGGGCTGTACAGCAGGTTGGCGCGCGGCACGTGCGTGGCGCACACCGGCTTGCACTTGCCGCAGCGCAGGCAGTCCTTCACGCTGTCGGCGATGGCGCCGATGTCGCTCTGCTGCATGATGAGCGACTCGTGCCCCATGAGGCCGAAGCTCGGCGTGTAGGCGTTGGTCAGGTCGGCATGCAGCGTCTGCGGCGTGCCGGCAGGTGCGCGCAGCAGCTTGCCCTTGTTGAAGCGGCCTTCGGGGTCGACCTTGGCCTTGTACTCGGTGAAGGGACGCAGCTCGTCGTCGCTCAGGAACTCGAGCTTGGTGATGCCGATGCCGTGCTCGCCCGAGATCACGCCGTCGAGGCTGCGCGCCAGCGCCATGATGCGCACCACCGCGGCATGCGCGGTCTGCAGCATGTCGTAGTTGTCGCTGTTGACGGGGATGTTGGTGTGCACGTTGCCGTCACCCGCGTGCATGTGCAGCGCGACCCACACGCGGCCCTTGAGCACGCGCTTGTGGATGGCGGCGCACTCGGCCAGGATGGGCGCGAACTCGGCACCCGTGAAGATGGCCTGCAGCGGCTGGCGCAGCTGGGTCTTCCAGCTGGCGCGCAGCGAGTGGTCCTGCAGCTGCGGGAACAGCGTGTCGACGTCCTTCAGCCAGCCGGCCCACAGCGCGCGCGTTTCCTGCACCAGCGCCACGGCCTGCGCGACGCGGTCTTCCAGCAGCTCGGCCGCGGGGATCTCGTGCGAGTCGTCGGTCTTGCCCAGCGGCAGGTTGCCGCGCGTGAGGAAGGCCTCGAGCTCGTCGGTGAGGGCAAGCTTGTTCTGCAGCGACAGCTCGATGTTGATTCGCTCGATGCCGTCGCTGTACTCGGCCATGCGCGGCAGCGGGATCACCACGTCTTCATTGATCTTGAAGGCGTTGGTGTGGCGGCTGATGGCGGCCGTGCGCTTGCGGTCGAGCCAGAACTTCTTGCGCGCCTCGGGGCTGATGGCGATGAAGCCTTCGCCGCTGCGCGAGTTGGCGATGCGCACCACTTCCGAGGTGACGCGCGCCACTTCGTTCGCGTCGTCGCCCGCGATGTCGCCGAACAGCACCATCTTGGGCAGGCCGCCGTGCGTCTTCGACTTGGTGGCGTAGCCCACGGCCTTGAGGTAGCGGTCGTCCAGGTGTTCCAGGCCGGCGAGCAGAACGCCCGAGCGCTTCTGCTCGGCGAACATGAAGTCCTTGATCTCGACGATGCTGGGCACCGCGTCCTTGGCGTTGCCGAAGAACTCCAGGCACACGGTGCGCGTGTGCGCCGGCATGCGGTGCACCACCCAGCGGCAGCTGGTGATGAGACCGTCGCAGCCTTCCTTCTGGATGCCCGGCAGGCCCGAGAGGAACTTGTCGGTCACGTCCTTGCCCAGGCCTTCCTTGCGGAAGGTGCGGCCCGGGATTTCGAGGCGCTCGCTGCGCAGCTTCGTCCTGCCGTCGGCGGCGTAGTACTGCAGCTCGAACACGGCGCTGTCGACATCGTGGATCTTGCCGAGGTTGTGGCCGATGCGCGTGACCTCGAGCCATTCGGCCTGCGGCGTGACCATGCGCCACGAGGCGAGGTTGTCGAGCGCCGTGCCCCACAGCACGGCCTTCTTGCCGCCCGCGTTCATGGCGACGTTGCCGCCCACGCACGAGGCCTCGGCGGAGGTCGGGTCGACCGCGAAGACGAAGCCCGCGCGCTCGGCCGCATCGGCCACGCGCTGGGTGACCACGCCGGCTTCGGTCCAGATGGTGGGCACCGGATCGGCCAGGCCGGGCAGCGAGACGTGCTCGACCTCGGTCATCGCCTCGAGCTTCTCGGTGTTGATGACGACGCTGTTCCAGGTCAGCGGAATGGCGCCGCCGGTGTAGCCGGTGCCGCCTCCGCGCGGGATGATGGTCAGGCCCAGCTCGATGCAGCCCTTCACCAGCAGCGCCATCTCGGCCTCGGTGTCGGGGCACAGCACGACGAAGGGGTACTCCACGCGCCAGTCGGTGGCGTCGGTGACGTGGGCCACGCGCGAGAGACCGTCGAACTTGATGTTGTCCTTGGCGGTGAGGCGGCCCAGCACGCGGGTGGCCTTGCGGCGCAGGGCGGCGACGTCGCGGAACTTGGTGTCGAAGGCGGCCACGGCCTCGCCCACGAGCGCGGTGAGCTCGCCCACGAGCTGGTCGCGCGGCAGGTCGCTGTCGGGGGTGCGGCGCTTCTGCACCTCGGCCAGGCGGTGCCTGAGGGCATCGACCAGCTGGCCGCGGCGGCGCGGGTTGTCCAGCAGGTCGTCGACGAGGTAGGGGTTGCGCTGGACCACCCAGATGTCGCCCAGCACCTCGTAGAGCATGCGCGCCGATCGGCCGGTGCGGCGCTCTGCGCGCAGGGTCTGAAGCAGGTCCCAGCCGCGTTCGCCCAGCAGGCGAATCACGATTTCTCGGTCGGAGAAGCTGGTGTAGTTGTAGGGGATCTCGCGCAGTCGTACCGGCTCTGCGGCCTGTGCCAATAGCGCGTTCAACGCGGTCGGAGCATTCATCGGGTGGGGCGCCTCGGCCGGGCGCTGCGCGCCCATAGCCGGGCTGTGGATTTTATTGCAGCGCCTGGGGTCTTGCCGCGTGGCGGTTGCTTCGGCCTTGTGGTAGGCGCCGGTTCCGGGGAGCCCCTCCCCGGGGATCTCCGGAAAAACTCAGAACAGCACGCGGCTGCGGATCGTGCCGCCGACCTTCGCCAGCTTCTCCAGCGCCAGGTCGGACGAGGCGGCGTCGATGTCCATCACCACGTAGCCGATCTTCTCGTTGGTCTGCAGGAACTGCGAGGAGATGTTGATGTGGTTGTCCGAGAAGATCTTGTTGATCTCCGACAGCACGCCCGGCACGTTGCGGTGCACGTGCAGCAGGCGGTGCTTGCCAGGGTGCGCCGGCAGCGCCACCTCGGGGAAGTTGACCGACGAGGTCGAGGTGCCGTTGTCGCTGTACTTGACCAGCTTTTCCGCCACTTCCAGGCCGATGTTGGCCTGCGCCTCCATGGTCGAGCCGCCGATGTGGGGGGTGAGGATCACGTTGTCCAGGCCGCGCAGGGGCGACTGGAACTCGTCCTTGTTGCTGCGCGGCTCCACCGGGAACACGTCGATGGCGGCGCCCAGCAGCTTGCGGGCCTTCAGGGCCTCGGCCAGCGGCTCGATCTCGACCACCGTGCCGCGCGAGGCATTGATGAGGATGGCGCCGGGCTTCATCGCCGCGATCTCGGCCGCGCCGATCATCCACTGGGTGGCCTGGGTCTCGGGCACGTGCAGCGTGACGATGTCGCTCTGGGCCAGCAGCTGGTGCAGGTCGCGCACCTGGCGCGCATTGCCCAGCGGCAGCTTGGTGACCACGTCGTAGAAGGCCACGTGCATGCCCAGCGCCTCGGCCAGCACCGACAGCTGCGCGCCGATCGAGCCGTAGCCCACGATGCCCAGCGTCTTGCCTCGGATCTCGTAGGCGTTGTCGGCCGATTTGAGCCAGCCGCCGCGGTGAGCCACCGCGCTCTTTTCGGGCACGCCGCGCAGCAGCAGGATGGCTTCGGCAAGCACCAGTTCGGCCACCGACCGGGTGTTGGAGTACGGTGCGTTGAACACCGCCACGCCATGCTCGCGGGCGGCTTCGAGGTCGACCTGGTTGGTGCCGATGCAGAAGCAGCCTGCCGCCACCAGCTTGTGCGCCGCAGCGAACACCTCGGCGGTGAGCTGGGTGCGCGAGCGGATGCCCAGGAAATGCACGTCGGCGATCTTTTCCTTCAGCTCGGCATCGGGCAGCGCACCGGGCAGCGACTCCACGTTGGTGTAGCCGGCGGCGCGCAGCACCTCCACGGCCGAGGGATGGATGCCTTCGAGCAAGAGGAACTTGATCCTGCTTTTGTCGAGGGAGGTTTTGCTGCTCATGGAGGTTCTCTTCGAAGCCCCGGCCACGGCGACAGGCTAGGCCGAAAAAAGGGAGGGCGATGCTAGCATGGTGCGGCGCAGCAAGAAGGGCAGCGACCCGTGCCGGGCCTGATGCGAACAGGGCCAAATCCGCGAGGGAAGGCAAGGAGCGGCCGAAGGCCCCAAAGGGGTTTCCCCGATTGGAAGAAACCCGCCCCCCGTGCGCCAATGTGACGCGGCTGTGTCATGCACATGCCCTAGCATCCGCGCTTTCCATTTTTCCCTTCAGGAGTCTTCATGCGATTCAAGACGCTCGCGCTGGCATCGGCGCTGGCCGCCACCACGCTTTTCAACGTGGCGCACGCCCAGATCGAGATCCAGTGGTGGCATTCCATGACTGCCGTCAACAACGAGTGGGTCAACGACCTGGCGAAGCAGTTCAACGAGAGCCAGAAGGAATACAAGGTCGTCCCGACGTTCAAGGGCACCTACGACGAATCGATGACGGCCTCCATCGCGGCCTTCCGCGCCGGCAACGCCCCGCACATCCTGCAGGTGTTCGAGGTGGGCACCGCCACCATGATGGCCAGCAAGGGCGCGATCGTCCCGGTGGGCCAGGTCATGAAGGACGCGGGCGAGAAATTCGACCCGGCCGCCTACATCCCTGCCGTGGCCGGCTACTACACCGCCCCCAACGGCCAGATGCTGAGCTTCCCGTTCAACAGCTCGACCACCATCTTCTATTTCAACAAGGACGCCTTCAAGGCCGCCGGCCTGCCCACCGACAAGGCGCCCGCCACCTGGCCCGAAGTGGTCGCCGCCGCCGCCAAGCTCAAGGCCAGCGGCCACAAGTGCCCGTTCACCACGGCATGGCAGAACTGGACGCAGGTCGAGAGCTTCTCGGCCTGGCACAACGTCGAGTTCGCGTCCAAGAACAACGGCCTGTCGGGCCTGGACGCGCGCCTGAAGGTCAATTCGCCGCTGCACCTGCGCCACATCGAGAACCTGGCGAGCATGGCCAAGCAGGGCCTCTTCGTCTACAAGGGCCGCGGCAACGTACCCGAGGCTTCGTTCGTGTCGGGCGAGTGCGCCATGATCAACACCTCCTCGGGCTTCTACGGCAACGTGGCCAAGAACGCCAAGTTCGCCTACGGCCTGGCTCCCCTGCCCTACTACCCGGACGTGCCGGGCGCACCGCAGAACACCGTGATCGGCGGCGCCAGCCTGTGGGTCATGTCGGGCAAGAAGCCGGCCGAGTACAAGGGCGTGGCCAAGTTCTTCAGCTTCATCTCCACGCCTGAAGTGCAGTCCGCCAGCCACAAGCGCACGGGCTACCTGCCCGTGACCACGGCCTCGTACAAGCTCACCGAGGATTCCGGCTTCTACAAGCAGAACCCCGGCACCGACGTGGCCGTGACGCAGATGATCCGCAAGGTCACCGACAAGAGCCGCGGCATCCGCCTGGGCAACTACGTGCAGATCCGCGCCATCGAGGACGAAGAGCTCGAACAGGTCTGGAACGGCAAGAAGACCGCCAAGGAAGCCCTCGACGCCATCGTGACCCGCGGCAACGAGCAGCTCGAACGCTTCCAGAAGGCCAACAAGAGCTGACGCCCGGCCGCCGGACGGCGTCCGTGTCCGGCTAATATCGCCCGCCCCCGTCGGCTCTTGCGAAAGAGCGGGCGCGGCGGGATTTTTTACGTAGAGGGTTCATGGAAAAGCGCGTTTTCTTTCGTTCGGGCTGGCTGCCGTGGCTGCTGCTCGCACCGCAGATGGCGGTGATATTCGTGTTTTTCTTCTGGCCGGCGGGGCAGGCCCTGCTGCAGTCGCTCCAGCAGCAGGACGCCTTCGGCACCTCGGTCGATTTCGTCGGCCTGCAGAACTTCAAGGACCTCTTCGAGGACCCGGCCTATGCCGAGTCGTTCAAGACCACCGCCATCTTCTCGGTGCTGGTGGCCAGCATCGGACTGACGCTGTCGCTGACGCTGGCGGTGTTCGCCGACCGCATCGTGCGCGGCGGCATGTTCTACAAGACCATGCTGATCCTGCCGTACGCCGTGGCGCCCGCGGTGGCCGCCGTGCTGTGGGTCTTCATGTTCTCCCCGTCGCTGGGCGTGGTCGCCTATGCGCTGGGCAAGATCGGCATCGACTGGAACCACCTGCTCAACTCGAAGCACGCCATGACGCTGATCGTGATGGCCGCCGTGTGGAAGCAGATCTCCTACAACTTCCTGTTCTTCCTGGCAGGGCTGCAGTCCATCCCGAAGTCGCTGATCGAGGCTGCCGCCATCGACGGCGCGCGCCCGTGGCGGCGCTTCTGGACGGTGCAGTTCCCGCTGCTGTCGCCCACCACGTTCTTCCTGCTGGTGATGAACGTGGTCTACGCGTTCTTCGACACCTTCGCCATCGTGCACGCCGCCACCGAGGGCGGCCCGGGCAAGGACACGGAGATCCTCGTCTACAAGGTCTACCACGACGGCTTCAAGGCCCTGGATCTGGGCGGCTCGGCCGCGCAGTCGGTGGTGCTGATGGTGATCGTGATCGCGCTGACCATCGTGCAATTCCGCTACGTCGAGAAGAAGGTGCAGTACTGACATGGTTGAAAGAAGAAGCACCCAGGGCATCCTGGCCCACGTGGTGATGATCCTGGGCGTCCTGATCGTCGCCTTCCCCATCTACCTCGCGTTCGTAGCGTCCACCCACACCGCACAGGAGATCGTGCAGCGGCCGATGCCGCTGCTGCCCGGCTCGCACATGCTCGAGAGCTACAAGGGCGCGCTCTTCGGCCGCGCGAGCAGTGCGGGCTCCAACGCCCCGGTCGCCCACATGATGTGGGTGAGCCTGGTGACGGCGCTGGTCATCGCCGTCGGCAAGATCGCGATCTCGCTGCTGTCGGCGTTCGCCATCGTCTACTTCCGCTTCCCGTTCAAGAAGATCTGCTTCTGGGCGATCTTCGTCACGCTGATGCTGCCGGTGGAGGTGCGCATCCTGCCCACCTACAAGGTGCTGTCGGACCTGAGCATGCTCAACAGCTACGCGGGCCTCACGGTGCCGCTGATCGCCTCGGCCACCGCCACCTTCCTGTTCCGGCAGTTCTTCCTGACGGTGCCCGAGGAACTCACCGAGGCCTCGCGCATGGACGGCGCGAGCCCGATGCGCTTCTTCTTCGACGTGCTGCTGCCGCTGTCGAAGACCAGCATCGCCGCGCTCTTCGTGATCCAGTTCATCTACGGCTGGAACCAGTACCTCTGGCCGCTGCTGGCGGTGACCAACGAGGACATGTACCCGATCGTGGTCGGCATCAAGCGGCTGATCGCCGGCGGCGACGGCCAGAACGAATGGAACGTGGTGATGGCCACCGCGATCCTCGCGATGCTGCCGCCGGCGCTGGTGGTGGTTCTGATGCAGAAGTGGTTCGTCAAGGGCCTCGTGGACACTGAGAAATGACGCTCGCCCCCAGGCTGCACGCACTTCGTGTCGCTGCGCCAACCCCCTTCCGGGGGCAACACCTGCGGCCCGGCAGAGCCGGCTGCGCGGTGTTCCTGAAAAACATCGGAGAACTCGAATAGACATGGCTTCCCTCTCCCTACGCAACGTCATCAAGCGCTACGGCCACGGGCCCAAGGCCAACCAGGTCATCCACGGCGTGAGCGCCGAGATCGCCGACCACGAGTTCATCGTCATCGTCGGGCCCTCGGGCTGCGGCAAGTCGACGCTGCTGCGCATGGTGGCCGGCCTGGAGGAAGTCTCCGCCGGCGAGATCGCCATCGGCAACAGGGTGGTGAACAACCTGGAGCCCTCCGAGCGCGACATCGCCATGGTGTTCCAGAACTACGCGCTCTATCCGCACATGAGCGTGTACGCGAACATGGCCTACGGCCTGAAGATCGCGAAGGTGCCGCCTGCCGAGATCAAGGTGCGCGTCGACAAGGCCGCGAAGATCCTCGAGCTGGGCCACCTGCTGGAGCGCAAGCCGCGCGAGCTCTCGGGCGGCCAGCGCCAGCGCGTGGCCATGGGCCGCGCCATCGTGCGCCAGCCGCAGGTGTTCCTGTTCGACGAGCCGCTGTCGAACCTCGACGCCAAGCTGCGCGCCCAGACCCGCCTCGAGATCCAGAAGCTGCACCGCGAGCTCGGCATCACCTCGCTGTTCGTCACGCACGACCAGGTCGAGGCCATGACGCTGGCGCAGCGCATCATCGTGATGAATGGCGGCGTGATGGACCAGTTCGCCACGCCCGAGGAGGTGTACTCGCGCCCCGCCACCACCTTCGTCGCGAGCTTCATCGGCTCGCCGCCGATGAACCTGCTCAAGCACGCGCCGGGCGTGCGCCCGGGCCAGATCCTGGGCATCCGCCCCGAGCACCTGAAGCTCGACGAGAGCGGCTGGTCGGTGCAGGTCGAGCAGGTCGAGCTGCTGGGTGCCGAACGGCTGGTGTACGGCCGCATCGGCGACGAGCAGATCATCATGCGCACCGACGAGGCCGACCATCCACCCGTGGCCGGCGACACGGTGAAGATCGCGGCGCGCGAAGACAAGCTGCACTGGTTCGACGCCGGCTCCGGCAAGCGCGCTGATTAATCTCGCCCCCAGGCTGCGCGCACTTCGTGTCGCGTCGCCAACCCCCTGCCGGGGGCGGCACCGGCGGCCCGGCAAATCCGGTTCCGCGGTGCTCCTCGAAGAAACTGGGGCTTCACTCAAAGAATGATCATGAATTCCTGGCCTTACCCCCGCTGGGTCGCCCACCGCGGCGCCGGCAAGCTCGCGCCCGAGAACACGCTGGCCGCCTTCCGGCTCGGCGCCTCGCATGGCTACCGCATGTTCGAGTGCGACGCCAAGCTCAGCGCCGACGGCGTGGTGTTCCTGATGCACGACGCCGCGCTCGACCGCACCACCAGCGGCCGCGGCATCGGCGGCACGCAGCCCTGGAGCGCGCTGGCGCAGCTCGATGCGGGCGGCTGGCACTCGCGGGCCTATGCGGGCGAGCCGCTGCCCACGCTGGAGAACCTGGCGCGCTTCTGCCTGGCCAACGGCCATCTGCTCAACATCGAGATCAAGCCCACGCCGGGCACCGAGCGTGAAACCGGCGAGGCGGTGGCGCGCGAAGCGGCCCGGCTGTGGCAGGGCGCGGCAGTGCCGCCGCTGCTCACATCCTTCCAGGTCGAGTCGCTCGAGGGCGCCCAGGCGGTGCAGCCCGAGCTGCCGCGCGGCCTGCTGCTCGACAAGCTCTGGGACGGCTGGCTCGATGCCGCCAGGCAGCTGGGCTGCGTCGCCATCGTCTGCAACCACGCGCTGTGGGACGCAACGGTGGTTTCGATGGTGCACGATGCCGGCATGCGCGCGCTGAGCTACACGGTGAACGACGACCGGACCGCGCAGCGGCTGCTCGAGCTGGGCACCGACGGCATCATCACCGACAGGGTCGATCTCTTTCCGCCAGCCGCCTGACGCGGAGATTCTTACCAGTCCTTACGAAATGGCGGCTTCTATGATGCAGCCATGAGTTGGACCCAACGCTTCGCGAGCTTCTGCCTCGCGGCCCTGTTCATCTGCGGTGGCGCCCAGGCGCAGCCGGACATCGGCAACGGAAACAACGGCAACGGTGCCGCCGCGGCTGCCGCAGCCCCCGCCCCCACGATCGCCGAGCTGCGCGCGCAGTTCACCAAGCTCAGCAACGCTGCCGAGACGGACGACGACGCGCGCAAGCTGCTCGCCCAGATCAACGACATCGGCGTGCAGGCCGACAAGTTCGTTGCAGCGCGCACCGGCGACCTGGCCGACCTGAACGCCAAGCTCGGCGAACTCGGCAATCCGCCCGCCGCCGGCGCCACCGAAGACCCCGACATCACCCGCCAGCGCGCCCGCCTGACGAAGGAGCGCAATGCGCTGGATGCCGACATCCGCCTCGCGCGGCTGCTGTCGGTCGACGTGCGGCAGCGCGGCACCGAGCTGGTGACGCAGCGCCGGGCGCTGTTCGAGGCGCAGCTCACCGAGCGCGCGGCCTCGCCGCTGACGGGCGAGTTCTGGAGCAGCCTGCGCGAGGCGTGGCCCGACGACCTGGAGCGCCTGAAGGCGATGGCCTCGTCGGTGAACGATGGCCTGCTGGCCGCCACGCAGCCCGAGACCCGCCTGCCGGTGATCGCCGCGCTGGTCGGAGCGCTGCTGCTCACGGTGTTCGGCATCTGGGGTGCCGAGGTGCTGCTCACCTGGCTGGCCGCGCGCTACCTGCCTGCAGGGCGGCTGCGGCGCTCGCTGCTGGTGATCGGCATCGTCGCCAGCCATGTGCTGCTGGTGGCGGTGGCGGCGCACGGCTTCGTCGAGGTGCTGAAGGAGTTCGCCACCTGGGAGCCGCAGGCGCGCAAGGTGCTGCAGTCGGCGGCGCAGCTGCTGGTGTTCATGGCCTTCGTGATCGGGCTGGGCCGCGGGCTGCTGGCCACGCGCCGGCCCTCGTGGCGGCTGCCGCCCATCCCCGACGCCATGGCCACCCGGCTCGCACCGCTGCCCTGGCTGGTGGCGCTGGTGGCGGTGCTGGCGTGGACGCCGGCCGAGGTCAACGCGCTGATCGACGCCAGCTTCGCCGCGGTGGTGGCCACGCACGTGCTCACCGCGCTGGTGCTGACGGCGCTGGTCGCCTCGGTGCTCTACCTGGTGAAGCCGCTGCGCGCCGACGCGGCCGAGGCCGGCCTGCCCGAGCGGCCGATGTGGGTCGGCATGCTGGTGGCGCTGATCGGCGCGCTGATGATCGCGATCTGGGTGCTGGTGGCGGTGGGCTACGTGGCGCTCGCCAGCTTCCTCGCATCGCAGCTGGCCTGGAGCGGGATCGTCGCGGCGGCCTTCTACGTGCTCTTCAAGTTCGCGGACGACGTGTTCATGGCCACGGTGTCGTCGCGCGCCGGCTTCGGGCAGCGGCTGCAGAAGAGCTTCAACCTCGCGCCGCAGACGCTGGACCAGGCGGCCACGGTGCTTTCGGCGATCAGCCGCGTGGCGCTCTTCTTCTACATGCTGGTGGCGCTGGCCGCGCCGCTGGGCACGGGGCCGGGCGAGGTTTTCCAGCGCAGCGGCAAGTTCGGCACCGGCGTGAAGGTGGGCGAGTTCCAGCTGGTGCCGGGTGCGATCTTCAGCGCGATCGCGGTGGCGGTGATCGGCTTCGTGGGGCTGCGGATCTTCAAGCGCTGGCTCGCGCGCAGCTACCTGCCCAACACGAAGTTCGAGCCGGGCATGCAGAGCTCCATCACCACGCTGCTGGGCTACGTGGGCGGCATCCTGGTGATCGCCTTCTCGCTGTCGGCGCTGGGCATCGGCATCGAGCGCATCGCGTGGGTGGCGAGCGCGCTGTCGGTGGGCATCGGCTTCGGCCTGCAGGCCATCGTGCAGAACTTCATCTCCGGGCTGATCCTGCTGGCCGAGCAGCCGGTGAAGGTGGGCGACTGGGTCGTGCTGGGCACGGCCGAGGGCGACGTGCGGCGCATCAACGTGCGCGCCACCGAGATCCAGCTGGGCGACCGCTCGACGCTGATCGTGCCGAACTCGGAGTTCATCACCAAGACCGTGCGCAACATGACGCTGGCCAACGCCGAGGGCCGCGTGCTGATCCGCCTGCCGATGCCGCTGACCACCGACGCGCAGCGCGTGCGCGAGCTGATCCTCGCGGCCTGCAAGGGGCACGAGGGCGTGCTGGAGACGCCGGCGCCCTCGCTCACGCTGGAGGGCATCGAGAACGGGCTCTTGATCTTCCAGGCGATCGCCTACGTGGCGAGCCCGCGGCTGGCGGGAGGCGTGCGCAGCGACCTGCTGTTCACCATCCTCGACGAACTGAAGAAGGCGTCGCTTCCGCTGGCGGTGCCGACGATGGTGATGACGGCGCCGCCGCCGGCGCCCGGCGTGGCGGGCTGAAGGCGTTCACTCCAGCGGCAGCGCGGTCGTGAACTTGACCTCGTTGAGACACACGCTGGAGCGCACCGCCGAGACGGCCGGCATGTGCATCAGCGTGTGCATCAGGAACTGCGAGAGCGACTCCAGGTCCTGCGCGACGACCTTGAGCACGTAGTCGAAGTCGCCGGTCACCGAGTAGCACTCCAGGATCTGCTTCATGTCGGCGATCAGGTCCTGGAACTTGGGCAGCTCGTCGACGTGGCCGCGGGCCATGGTCACGTGGATGAAGGCGGTCACGCCCAGGCCGATGTGGCGGGCATTCAGCCGCGCCGCGTAGCCGTGGATCAGCCCCAGTTCCTCCAGCCGCCTGTGGCGCCGCAGGCACTGGGCGGGCGAGAGATTGGCCGCTTCCGCCAGCTCCAGGTTGGTGGCACGGCCGTGGGCCTGCAGGTGCTCGAGAATTCTCCGGTCGATCCGGTCGAGGGCGATGTCATGCAATTTCTTCTCCCAATGCACCAAGTCGATGCAATTTTATGGCGCAAAGCGGGGTAAGCCCGAGGCTTTCATGCACCTTAATTGTGCAAAGTACGATCTAGACTCCCTGGCGCCCGGATCGCACGACGCGATGTCCAGCCGCTGAACCCTCTGCCGCCGGCACCTGCCTGCGGCTTCAGACGCATCCCAATCCCCACCCGGAGACCCTTTCCCGTGAAAAACGCTTTGCTTCGCACCCCCTTCAGCGCAGTGGCCCTGGCCCTCGGCATGCTGGCCGCAGCGCCTTCGTTCGCGGCCGACACCAAGTCGGTGGCCGTGACCGCCATCGTCGAGCACCCCGCGCTGGACGCGGTGCGCGACGGCGTGAAGGCCGAGCTGAAGGCTTCGGGCTACGAGGAAGGCAAGAACCTCAAGTTCACCTACCAGAGCGCGCAGGGCAACGTGGGCACCGCAGCACAGATCGCCCGCAAGTACGTGGGCGACCAGCCCGACGCGATCGTCGCCATCGCCACGCCGTCGGCGCAGGCCATGGTGGCGGCCACCAAGAGCATTCCGGTGGTGTATTCGGCGGTCACCGACCCGGTCGCGGCCAAGCTGGTGAAGAGCTGGGAGCCCACGGGCACGAACGTGACGGGCGTGTCCGACCTCTCGCCGCTGGAAAAGCACATCGCCCTCATCAAGCAGGTGGTGCCCGCCGCCAAGCGCATCGGCGTGATCTACAGCCCCGGTGAAGCCAACTCGGTGGCCATCGTCGACTCGCTCAAGAAGGCGGCCTCGGCAGCCGGCATGACGGTGGTGGAAGCCGCCGCGGCCCGCACGGTGGACGTTCCGACCGCCGCGCAGAGCCTGGTCGGCAAGGCCGACGTGATCTACACGCCCACCGACAACAACGTGGTCTCGGCCTTCGAGGGCATCGTGAAGGTGGCGCAGCAGGCCAAGCTGCCGGTGGTGGCTGCCGACACCGCCACCGTCGAGCGTGGCGCCGTGGCCGCGCTGGGCCTGAACTACACCGACATCGGCCGCCAGACCGGCAAGGTCGTGGTGCGCATCCTCAAGGGCGAGAAGCCCGGCGCCATCGCGTCGCAGACCAGCGCCAACTTCGAGCTGGTGGTGAACCCGGGCGCGGCCAAGCTGCAGGGCGTGACGCTGTCCGACGAGCTGCTGAAGACCGCCAAGGTCGTGAGCACGAAGTAAGAAGCCGAACCCGTCTTCCTCTTTCCCATGTCGCTCATCGCTTCGCTGGGCGCCATCGAGATCGGCCTGATATTCGGGCTGGTCGCGCTGGGCGTCTTCCTGTCGTTCCGCATCATCAACTTCCCCGACCTCACGGTGGACGGCAGCTTCCCGCTGGGCGCTGCCGTGGCCGCTACGCTGATCGTGGCGGGCTGGAATCCGGTCGCCGCCACCGCGGTGGCCTGCGTGGCCGGCGCCGCCTCGGGCTGGGTCACGGCCTGGCTCAACGTCAAGCTCAAGATCATGCAGCTGCTCGCGAGCATCCTGGTGATGATCGCTCTGTACTCCATCAACCTGCGCGTGATGGGCAAGCCCAACGTGGCGCTCATCACCGAACCCACGGTGTTCAGCATGGCCAGCTTCGGCGGCATGCCCGAGCAGTGGGCCAAGCCGCTTCTGCTGCTCCTGATCGTGGTCGTCGCGAAGATCGTGGTCGACATGTTCTTCGCTTCCGAGGCCGGCCTCGCGATGCGCGCCACCGGCGGCAACGCGCGCATGGCGCGGGCGCAGGGCATTTCCACCGACTTCCACACCATGGCCGGCCTGGCGCTGTCGAACGCGCTGGTGGCACTGGCCGGCGCGCTGTTCGCGCAGAGCCAGGGCACGGCCGACATCTCGATGGGCGTGGGCACGATCGTGATCGGCCTGGCCGCGGTGATCATCGGCGAGACCCTGATTCCGGCGCGCAGCATGGTCATCACCACGCTGGCCTGCGTGCTGGGTGCACTGCTCTACCGCTTCTTCATCGCGATGGCGCTGAACACCGACTTCATGGGACTGCAGGCGCAGGACCTGAACCTGGTGACCGCCGTGCTGGTGGCCTTCGCGCTGCTGGTGCCCGCCTACAAGCGCAGGCTGGGTGGCCTGTTCAAGGGGAAGAACTGATGCTGCGCGCCCAACAACTCGAGATGACCTTCAACCCGGGCACGCCGATCGAGAACCGCGTGCTGCGCGGCCTGAGCCTGGAGATTCCCACCGGCCAGTTCGTCACCGTGATCGGCTCGAACGGCGCGGGCAAGTCGACCTTCCTCAATGCGGTGAGCGGCGACCTGATCGTCGACAAGGGCCGCATCGAGATCGACGGCAAGGACGTGACGCGCATGAACGCCTGGCAGCGCTCGGGCATGGTGGCGCGCGTGTTCCAGGACCCGATGGCCGGCACCTGCGAGGCGCTGACCATCGAGGAGAACATGGCGCTGGCCTGGAAGCGCGGCGAGCGCCGGGCCTTCGGCTTCGCGCTCAACCGCAACCTGCGCGAGATGTTCCGCGAGAAGCTGTCGATCCTGAAGCTGGGGCTGGAGAACCGCCTGGCCGACCGCATCGGCCTGCTCTCTGGCGGACAGCGGCAGGCGGTGAGCCTGCTGATGGCATCGCTCAGGCCCTCGCGCATCCTGCTGCTCGACGAGCACACGGCCGCGCTCGACCCCAAGACCGCCGCCTTCGTGCTGGAGCTGACCGCGAAGATCGTGGAGGCCGGGCAGCTCACCGCGATGATGGTCACGCACAGCATGCGCCAGGCGCTGGACTACGGCTCGCGCACGGTGATGCTGCACGAGGGCCAGGTGATCCTCGACGTGGCCGGGCCGCAGCGCTCGGGGCTCGACGTGCCCGACCTGCTGCGCATGTTCGAGCAGACCCGCGGCGAGAAGCTCGACGACGACAAGCTGCTGCTGGCCTGATGACGACGCCTTTCGTGCGCGGCATGCGCGCCGCCGACCTCGACGCGGTGCTGGCGATCCAGCTCGCCTGCTACGGCGCGGGCGTCGTGGAAGACGGCGCGCTCATCGCGAGGCGGCTCGCTGCCGCGCCCCACACCGGGTGGGTGGTGGAGCACGAGGGCGGCGTGCGGGCCTACCTGGCGGGCTATCCGTCGGTCGTCGGCAAGCTGACGCCGCTGCACGGCGAGTTCGAGGTGGCACAGCAGCCCGATTCGCTCTATATGCACGACCTTGCGGTGCACCCGGGCGCCTCGGGCCTCGGGCTGGGGCCGCTGCTGGTGCGCCATGCCTGGGCTCATGCGCTGCAGGCCGGCTGGCGGCAGTCGACGCTGGTGTCGGTGCAATCCTCGGTGGGATTCTGGGAGCGCCAGGGCTATGCGGCCGCGCTGCCCGACGGCCCGCAGCAGCAGGCCCGGCTGGCCACCTACCCGGGCGAGTCGGTCTACATGATCCGCCGGCTCGGCTGAGCGGGCGGCGGCCCCTTCAGCGGCGCCAGCCGCGCATCGCCAGCCACTGGACCGTGCCGCAGACCACGACGAGCGCAGCATAGGTCGCCATCGCCCCGTCGCGCCCGAACACGGCAAGCCCGGCCGCCAGCACCGCCACGCCGGCCGCGAAGGTCAGCGCCCACTGCACCCACCAGCGCGGGGCGCCGTCGCGCCGGCCGCCGAGGAAACGCCCGACAAAGGCCAGCACCAGCGCCACGAAGGCGGCGGGGGCGACGAAGTTGAGAAGGTGGTCGAGAAGGGCCGGCAGGTCCATCGGGAGGGGTGGCGCGGGGGCAGGAACATTCGGCTGGGGTTATGGCTGTCATAGGGAAAGCCATTTGTCCCTCGCCAAGCCCCGCAAGGCTGCTGATTTTATAATCATGGGCATGTCAGTCTGGGCCCTCGGGTTGAACCACACGACCGCGCCGCTCGATCTGCGCGGTCGTTTCGCGTTCGCGCTCGACCAGATCGCCCCCACGCTGCAGAGCCTGCG
>Ga0055542_1000125_pt1 | contig 100822 bp, 72 predicted proteins | sample AraplaCol_mMF_r2_2_FD_55026 | JGI IMG/M metagenome (GOLD analysis project Ga0055542, IMG submission 55026) | Arabidopsis root microbial communities from North Carolina, USA - plate scrape CL_Col_mMF_r2 | ecosystem: Host-associated > Plants > Roots > Endosphere | place: USA: North Carolina
AGCGGCGCGATCCCCGGAAAGGCCGCCACACCAGGCGCCACCGCGGCGCGCGACGCGCGGCCAAGCCGAGGAATCACAATGAAAAGAATGTTGATCAACGCGACTCAGCGTGAAGAGTTGCGTGTGGCTATCGTGGATGGCCAGACCTTATACGATCTTGATATCGAAATACCCTCACGCGAGCAGAAAAAAGCCAATATTTACAAAGGCCGCATCACTCGCGTCGAACCGTCCCTCGAAGCCTGCTTTGTCGACTATGGCGCCGAACGCCACGGCTTCCTCCCCCTGAAGGAAATCGCCCGCGAGTACTTCGCGCCGGGCCTTGACCCTTACAAGTCCAACATCCGCGACCTGCTCCGCGAAGGTCAGGAAGTGGCCGTGCAGGTGGAGAAGGAAGAGCGCGGCAACAAGGGCGCTGCGCTGACCACCTTCATCAGCCTGGCCGGCCGCTACATGGTGCTGATGCCGAACAACCCGAAGGCGGGTGGTGTCTCGCGTCGCATCGAGGGCGAAGACCGGCAGGCGCTGAAAGAAGCCCTGGAACATCTCACCGTTCCCGATGACGTGGGACTCATCGTGCGTACCGCCGGAATGGGCCGTGACGCCGAAGAGCTCCAGTGGGATCTGGATTACCTGCTGGCTACTTGGAAAGCCATCTCCCAGGCCGCCAGCGCCCAGAAGGCGCCGTTCCTGATTTATCAGGAATCGAAGCTGTTCATCCGCGCCCTGCGCGACTACCTGCGCAATGACATCGGCGAGATCCTGATCGACGAGGAATCGCTGTATCAGGACGCGCGCGACTTCATGCAGCAGGTGATGCCAAACGCCCTGCGCAAGCTGAAGCTGTACAAGGACGACACGCCCCTGTTCTCGCGCTATCAGATCGAAACCCAGATCGAGAGCGCGTTCGACCGTACTGTTCGTTTACCCTCCGGCGGCTCGATCGTGATCGACCAGACCGAGGCGCTGACCGCCATCGATATCAACTCCTCGAAGGCCACCAAGGGTGGCGATATCGAGGAGACGGCGTTCAACACCAACCTGGAAGCGGCGACCGAGATAGCCCGCCAACTGCGCATCCGCGACGCCGGCGGCCTGATCGTCATCGACTTCATCGACATGGACAGCCCCAAGCACCAGCGAGAAGTCGAAGAGCGCCTAAAGGAAGCCGCCAAGCTCGACCGTGCGCGGATCCAAATCGGCCGCATTTCGCGCTTCGGCTTGCTGGAGATGTCGCGCCAGCGCCTGCGCCCGTCACTGGGCGAAGCCACTCAGATTGTCTGCCCGCGTTGCGAAGGCCATGGCCATATTCGCAGTGTGGAATCGCTGGCGCTGTCCACACTGCGCCTGATCGAAGAGCACGCAATGAAGGACAACACTGGCCAAGTGCTGGTGCAGGCCCCGTCGAGCGTGGCCAACTACATGCTCAATGAAAAGCGCGCCAGCGTGGTCGAGATCGAGCTGCGCAACAAAGTGCATGTGGTGATCGTGGCGGACGACAAGCTCGATACGCCGCACATCGAAATCCAGCGCATCCGCGAATCGGATATGGGCGAGCACAGCAAGCCCAGCTACGAGCGTCTCACTGCGGAAGAAGCCAACGTGGTGCGCAAGATGGGCCAGATGCTGGGCAGCAGCGAGCAGCCCGCCGTAACCGGCATCTTGCCGAGCAGCCCCGCTCCGGTTCGCGAAGAAGAGCCAGCCACTCCGGTAGCCCCGGTTGCGAAGCAGCAGCGTCAGGCCGCCCCGGCACCTGCCCCCGCTCCGGCTGCTTCGCAGGGTGGCTTCCTGTCCAAGCTGTTCGGCTTGTTCCGTCCCAGTGCTGCTGCACCGACGCCAGCCCCTGCCCCTGTTGCCACTCCGCGTCAGGAACCCTCTCGTGGCAGACCGCAGGACAATCGCCGCAACGAACAACAGCGCCCGCGTGGCGAGCAGCAGCAACGCCAAGGTCAGCAACGCGACAGCCGTGGCGGTCAGCAACCACAGCAGCAAGGCAAGAATCAAGTACAGCGCCAGCGGAACGAACAGCCAGCGCAGGCGCGCCAGCAACAGCAAGAACGCAACAAGCAGGAGCAGCAGCAACGCCAGCAGAAGCAAACCACTGCAAACGAAGCTGCCGCAGCAGAACAACGCAACAAGCAGCAACAGAATGCTGAAGCGGCTAAGCAAGCGCAGCAGGAACGCCCGCAGCGTCAGTCGCAGCCAGAGCGCGCGCAACAGCAACAGACCCAGATCAGTGCGGCGGCTCCCAATCCCAAGTCCATGGAAGCGCCGAAACCGGCTATTGAAGCTGCTGCACCCGTAGCGGTTGCTGAGGAAAATGCCATGGCGGCCGAAGCCGCTGCTTCAGCGGAAGGCACCGGTCAATCGCGCCGTCGTCGAGGTCGTCGTGGCGGCCGTCGCCGTCGTCGTCATGAAGGCGCGGTTGCCGGCGCAATGCAGAACGATCAGCTCACCACGCAGGATCTCGACGATGAGGATCGCGACGATCCGTCGGAACTAGAGGCGGATGTGCAGGCGACGACTGAACCGGCAACGCTCGCCGCACCGCGTCCTGTTGCAACGGCCCCAGCACCGGCGGCCGACCACGCTGTCGCGCATGCGGAAGCTCCTCACGTCGAAATCCGCGAGCAGGAAATGGCGAAACCAGTCGTCGCGGATTCAAACTCTCCCGTCGAACCTGCAGCAGCTCCCTTTGCTGCTCAGGAACAACACGCCACTGCACCGCTGATCATTACGCCAGCACCGGTACCGTCATCATTCAACCTGCCCGTATTGCCACCGATTCCGGTGCGCGAGCCGGCGTCGGAAATTACTGCTTCGGAAGAAGTACTCACAGCGCATGCATATCATGCACATGACGAAGCGCCGAAAGCGCAGACCGAAGTAGTCACCGTTTCCGTGCCGCATGAGCCGGCGCCCACAGCAAAAGAAGCCGCCGTGGTCGAGTCGTTCGTCGCCACTGAGGTCAAACACGCCGATGAACCAGTGCTCGTCGAGCCCGCGATCGTCCAAACATCGGTAGCTCCGATAACCGTGGCACCCGCACCGATCATCCATCAGCCGGAACAAGGTGATCTGCTCTCCACGCCGCTGCATCAGCATGCACCGAGCGATCACGAAGAAGCCGATCTGCCGGAAAAAGAAGAAAACCTGCACCTTGGCCAACAGCGCGACAACAGGCTTTCCTGACGCCGCGTTTCTATCGCACGCACAAACAAAGGGCCGGACATTGTCCGGCCCTTTGTTTTCGAAGCCTGCTAAACCTTCAGTTTCCGACTTGGTTGTTGTGCGTATCCAGCAAGCCGTGCACAGTCATCAGATGCGCCAGACTGATCACGTGATCCACCTGCAGCTTTTCCATCAGGCGTTGCTTATAGGTCGACACTGTTTTCGGACTCAGGTTGAGCTGTTCGCCGATGGCCGTCAGCGCCTTGCCACGCACCAGCATCATCGCAACTTCCAGCTCGCGGCTGGATAGCTGGTCGAACGGGGAGCCTTCACCATCAAGCGTGGCCAGCGCCAACTGCTGCGCCACGGCTGGAGCTAGATAACGACGGCCACCGGCCACCTGCCGCACCGCGTTGAGCAGCTCTTCGGCGGCACAGCTCTTAGTGAGGTAACCGTGCGCACCGGCGTCCAGCAGACGCTTCGGAAAGCGGGCATCCTCCACCACCGTCACCACGATCACGTGCGTGGGCAGATTGGCCCGCACAATGCGCTCAGTCAGCTCGATACCGCTCATGCCAGGCATGTGTACGTCGACCAGCGCGATGTGCGGCTTGGTCGCCCGGATCAGGCGCAACCCTTCTTCGGCCGTGCCCGCTTCACCGCAAATGCGGACATCCGGCTGCTGTAGGATCATTCTGAAGCCGGTTCTTACCAGCTCGTGGTCGTCCACGAGTACAACGTCGATCATCTTATGCCCTCCCTGGTTAGGAACTGTGCCTCAGCAAAGTAGGCGGGTCGGTGACACATTGCAAGTGTGTAACCCCTGGTTTCGCAAGGATTTTCCATATAGCGCCGATACGCACATGTTGCGTAGGAATTTGCCTACATACACATCCTAATTTTGATGCCATGATTTACTGAATGACAGTTGTAAGTCACGCGTCCCGTTACATCCCTGCAAGGCTAGTTCGCACTAACCCAATGGAGCGTACCGATGGTGATCTACTCGCTCAGGCAATCGCTTGACGGACATTGGAGTATTCGCCGGGAATCGGCCACCCTGTTTAGCCAACTGCGGCTAGGCCCCGCCATCCAACTGGCGCGCGAAGCCGCTCGCGACGAGCACAATCGCTCGGGGCGCAGCACCTGCGTGGAAATGCCCGGCCCCGCCTCAACCATCCGTTTGGCGCAATACGCGCGGCCGGGAGAGGCGATCCAAGAAAGCGCGGTGGCCTGACATCGTTCCACCCAGAACGGAGCGCACTGCTTGCTCCGTTCACACCCGGGCGCATGTTACGATCCGCGCGCCTGCGGCCGGTCATTCGGCAGCTCCTTCCAGCCCGGATGGCGAAACAGGTAGACGCAAGAGACTTAAAATCTCTCGACCGCAAGGTCATGCCGGTTCGATTCCGGCTCCGGGCACCAATAAAAACCATAACCTACATACGTGCGGCGATTGGAACAACAAACGGAATCCATTTTACTTGCCGTATGTTTGCCGTTTGCCTAAGTCTGAGGTGCGGCCTTTGCCTGAAATGGCCACCTACGCTCCCACAGTCCTAGTATGAAAAGCCCTTTTTGAAGGACTTTCGCTTTCGCATCTTTGCTGGGCCATCCAGTAACTTTTAAAGCAAGCTGCTAGACAGGACGAAGACAGGAGGCTTGTGGAATTGGTTAGTGCAGCCGCGCACTTCATTCGCAAGGCAATGCATCAGCAAATTCAAGAAATTGAGCAGGCTGATGAAGAAGTACATCCTTCGCGAGAGCTACTTGATCTGATCAATCAGGTGCTTGAGATATATAACAATCGATGTGCGCAACAAGCTTGGGACGCATAAGTTTCCCTTCTGATCACAAGGGACGTTAAGACGTTACTGGCAAGCGTTGGCGGATCCTAGGGGCACCTTCCAGCTTTGAGCATCAGAGGACTCCTAGAAACCGCAGGCATCGCTACCCGACGATCCCGCCATGCGTTACCCACCTAAGGAAGCCATAAGTAAGCCGGCGCAAGCTTGGAACTCCCTTCTCTAGCGAGCATGCCCCATGTACCGGCCTCTAGTTACCGCTGTCCTCGCATCCCTGGCGACCCTGGCTGCCTTGCCATCCGTGGCGGCCGATGCCGCGCAACCTTCGATCAGGGTCATCCACCGCCTCAAGCTCGGCGGCACCGGCGGCTGGGATTACCTTAACTTTGATGCGCAGCGCCGCCATCTGTTCGTAAGCCGCGGCGATCACGTGCTGGTGATCGACGTGGATCACGACAAGCAGATCGGCACTGTTCCCCATACCGATGGCGTACACGGCATTGCCATTGCGCAGAATCTGCATCGCGGTTTCACCAGCAACGGCAAAGCCGATTCGGTGACCGTGTTCGATCTGGATACGCTCAAGACAGTCGGCACCATCAAGGGCACCGGCGACAAACCCGATGCCATTTTGTATGACGAAACTTCGCATCACGTTTTCACCTTCAACGGCAAGAGCAACAATGCCAGCGTGATCGATCTCGACAAGAACGCCGTGATCGCCACCATCGCCCTGCCCGGCAAGCCGGAATTTGCAGCAACGGACGGCAGCGGCCATATCTACGTGAATATCGAAGACAAATCCGTGCTGATGGAAATAGACAGCAGCACCAACAAGGTATTGAACAGTTGGTCGCTCGCTCCTTGCGAATCGCCCAGCGGATTGGCGATGGATGTGGCGCATAGCCGTCTATTCTCGGTATGCGACAACCAGTTGATGACGGTGCTGGATGCGCACGACGGCCATCGCGTGGCGACCGTGCCGATCGGCGATGGTCCGGATGCGGTGAGCTTCGATGACGGCGACGGCATGATCTACAGTTCCAACGGCGAAAGCGGCACCTTGACCATGGTGCATGAAGACGATCCCGACCATTACAAAGTCGTCGCCAACGTACCCACGAAGGAAAGCGCACGCACGCTGGCGCTGGATCCACTGAAGCATCATGTATATCTGTCGTCCGCGACGCTCAGCGACAAGAAAGATGAGCACGGACGCAAGCAGGCCCTACCGGACAGCTTTACGATTTTGACGGTGGGCAAGCCGTAGTTGTTTTAGCTCAGTCCCCTCCCCTGCCTGCAGGGGGAGGGTGGAATTGCATGAGCTCGCGGCGGAACGCAAAGATTCCTCATCGTCATTCCGGCGCACGAAGGCCGGAATCCAGTTTAAGTACGTCGTGCGAAGCACTCACAATCAAAAGTGTGCCCTTCGGACGCATATGTGGACTGGATTCCGGCCTGCGCAGGAATGACGATGCGGCAAGTAGCAACCTTGTCGCGCAGTGTTCCTCGGATGCGTAGGTTCAAGCTTGCGGAATCGCCACTCGCACACGCAAGCCATGCCCTGAAGGCGCATCAAGCAATTCGATCGTGGCGTTGTGCAATTGCGCCGCGCGCTGCACGATCGAAAGCCCCAATCCATACCCGTCACCCGCGCCGGATTCGCGATGGAAGCGCGCAAACACGCTAGCGCGCCGCTCAGGTGGGATACCGGGGCCGTTGTCGACCACTTCGATCACCGTGCCTTCCAGCGAGCGTTGCAACGACAATTGCACCTGTCCGCCGGTAGGCACATGGTGCATGGCATTCTCGATCAGGTTACGCAGCAACGCAGCGATAGCCGCTTCGTAGCCCTGAATCTTCAAGCTGTCATCATGCGCGGCAAACGCGAAATCCACGCCGCTTTCGCCGAGCAGCGGCGCCAGTTCGTCGATCACGTTCATCGCCACAGCGATCAGATCAACCTCACCGTGTTGTCCGGAAGCCGCGCCGGCTTCCAATCGCGCAAGCGCCAGCAGCTGTTCGATGCGTCGCGTCAATCGCGCAAGACCGGACTGTGCACTGACCAATGCAGCGGTTGCATCGGCCGGCAAGCTAGCCGTCATGGCGCTGTCCAAATGGATGATGGTGGACGCCAACGGTGTACGTAGTTCGTGCGCCACATCCGCACTGAAACGCCGCTCGCGCTCCAGCGCATCTTCCAGGCGTTCCAATTGCGTATTCAACGCATCCACTACGGGTTGCAATTCACGCGGCGCGTTTTCCAATTGAATCGGTTGGCGGCTGCCGGGGGCACGCGCGGCAAGGGCTTGTCGCAACCGCTCCAATGGACGCAAACCACGCCGCACGGCCCATCCCACCAGCAGCGCCAGCAAAGGCAAGCCGACGAATTGCGGCAACGCCAGATCCAAGCCTAAGGCGTGATTGATATCGCGACGGCTGTCATCGCGCTCCCCCACGCGGATCACTACATTGTTGACATCATCGACCAACGTGAAAACGCGCCAACCGTAACCTTCGAAGAAATGATCTTCAAACCCGGAAACCGGCGTCGACGGCAGTTGCAGTTGCGCAAAGTTCGCGGTGGTCAGNTGCAAGTGGTTATGCATGTCCAACACCTGATAGCCCACCTCGGCTTCGTAGGTGCGCGTATGCATCAGCTGCTCTTCCGCCTTGCGCCCCAGAATCGGCACCACCAGCGAGCCCAGTTCCTGCCTGCGCAAGGCATCGAGCCCCGCGTGTTGAATCAGCACGTCCAACGTGCGTGCCGATTGAGCCAGACGGCCATCCAGCAACTCCCGCGTTTCCTTCAGCGCACGGTGATAGCTGTACAAGCCAAGCGGCAACAGCACGGCAATCAGTACAGCGATGATCATCCACAGCAGTCGACCGCGCAGACTCATGCGCATCACGTAGGATCCCGTGGAATCATGTAACCCACACCGCGAATAGTGCGGATAGCGTCGAAACTGAGCTTGCGGCGCAAAGCATGAATCTGCACTTCGAGCGCACTGCTGCCCACCGCGTTATCTAGTCCGTACAGCGAATTCTCCAGATGTTCGCGGCGCACGATGCGGCCGGCGCGCTCCATCAAAATACGCAGCAATGAAAATTCACGGCGGGTAAGTTCGATGCGCTTACCGCGGTATTCGGCTTCGCACGTGCCGATGTCCAAGCTGATCACGCCCACGTCGATGCGATTGGCGGCAAGCCCTTGTGCGCGACGCGTCAGCGAGCGGATGCGCGCGCTCAATTCTTCGACGTGGAAAGGCTTGACCAGATAATCGTCCGCGCCGGCATCCAGGCCGCGCACACGTGCCTCTAACCCATCGCGCGCCGTCATCACGATCACGGGCGTATTGACCTGCGAACGCCGAGCTTCGGCCAACACGTCCAGGCCATCCTTATGCGGCAGCCCTAAGTCCAACAGCACCAGGTCGGCAGTCTGATCGCGCATGGCCGTCAGCGCCTCGCGCCCGTCACGCAGCCAGGTCACCGCATAGGAAAGACGCTCCAGCGCTTGCCGGATGGCCTCGCCCAATTGCAGGTCGTCTTCGACCAGAATGATGTGCATGCCGCGTTTACCTTCTTCCTGCGGTCCGTACGGTATTGTCCCAAGCGCTCATTTTGCGCAGATTAGCTTAGGGCGGTCTTACCGGTGTCGGCCGGACGATAGCCCGCTATCCGCTCGCACCCCATAGCCGGGAGACGTGCATGAAAGCCCTGCGATTCAGCCGCTACGGTGCACCCGATGTGCTGGAGTATGCCGACGTCGCGCCTCCGGAGATCGACGCGGATAGCGCGCTGGTGCGGGTACTTGGCGCCTCGGTCAATCCCAGCGACGTCAAGAACGTAGCCGGCCATTTCTCGCAAACCACGCTGCCGCGCATTCCCGGTCGGGATTTCAGCGGTGTCGTGGAACAAGGGCCGCTCGCCTGGCGCGGGCTGGAAGTGTGGGGAACCGGCGGCGACATCGGCTTCAGCCGCGACGGCACGCATGCCCAATACATCCGCGTGCCGATTGCCGCCCTGGTGCGCAAACCTGCCGGGCTGGATCACGCGCAAGCATCGGCGATCGGCGTCAACTTTGTGGTGGCCTGGCTGGGCGCCATGGATTACGCGCAACTGCGCGAGGGCGAAACGATCGCCGTGATCGGCGCGGGTGGCGGTGTCGGCGGTGCGGTCACGCAAATCGCCAAAGCCATGGGTTGCCGCATCATCGGTATCGATCGACACCCGGTGGATGCCAGCTCGCCGGCAGGAAAACGTATTCATGCCTTCGTGCCGTTCGACGAACATACCGTCGCCGCCGTGCGCAGTTTGAAAGGTTTGGCACAGGGCGTGGACGTGGTGTTCGACAGCGTCGGCGGGGTCGCTTTCGAAACGGCGCTCGGACTGGCCAAGCGCCGCGGGCGCGTGGTGGAAATCAGCGCCACCGGGCGTCGCCGGGTGGATTTCGACCTGATCGACTTCTATCACAACGAAACCCAGTTGCTGGGCGCGGACAGCGCCAAACTGAGCGTGGTGGCATCCGCAAGGCTGATGCAAGCCGTGGCAAGAGGGTTCGATCACGGCAAGTTCGATGCGCCGGTGATTGCACACCGGTACCCCCTATCCCAAGGGCGGGCGGCTTACGAGGCGGTGTCCAAAGGCACGCCCGGTCGCGTCGTCATTGTGCCCTGAGGGGCAAGTTGTTACCGAGGTTGGCCCCCTCCCCTGTGCACAGGGGATACGACGCCCTATACCTCGCCATCCTTAGGCTTGGGTTTGCGACCGCGACGCGGCTTATCCTGGGCCTTAGCTTGCACGATCAGGCTTTGCAGGTAGGCAATGCCCTCTTCTTCCGGGAAAAAGGCCACTACGTCCGCCACGGTCAGATTATGGCGTGCACGCAGCGCCAGAAACTCCTCTTTCGCCTTCTCCATAGCCGANATGGCGGCCTGTTTGGCCGTCAGCTTTTTGGGTTTCGGCGCAGGCGCACGCTGTTCTATCTCCTTGTCGAGAGCCGCGAGTTCTTCCTGGAAGCGGCGGAAGGCATCTTTCGGGAGGGTCATGGGAACCAGGTGTGCTACGGGACCCATGATTATCTCATACACGACAAAGCCATCCACCGACTTTCTTCCGCAAAATTCGCCTTTTCAGGCGCTAGCAAAGGGATGAGGAAAAAACGGTTTGTCCTTGCAGACCGCGAGGACCTGTTGCGCACCGGCACCGGGCACATTTGGATATGGCCCATAAACATTTTTATTGGCAAGACACGAAAGCGTGATGTAGCTCCTGGTTCTGCCCCCAGGCCTTCACGTTCCCAAGCATGGCGCTCCGTATCATGGCCGCCAGCGCCATCTATGCCGCAATGGGGAACCTCAAGACTGAGGCGCGTCGGCTCGCATGGCACGGTCTTCGCATTGCTTCGCTTGTCTTGCACCATCGGATGTCATACCGCACACGGACGGCAGGACACGGCTATCGACGGCTCAGGGGTGCACCGATGCTGAAATCAATGACTGAAAACAAGTGGCTGCGGCAAGTGGCGGTGTTCGTCGCGTACGGAATTAGCTACGCGTTGTTGCGACCGTATTCGGTCGGTATTTGGCATATCGTCAGCGGCTTGCGACTGAGCTGCTTGCTCCTGTTGCCCTATCGCTATTGGCCGACTCTTGCGTTGGCCGAACTCGGTCCGTCCATCTATTACGCTTTGCCAGAGCAGGCGCCGTTTGGTCTTGCATGGGAAATCGGCAGTTCGATCCCGGCCATCTTGTACGCCATGCCAGTCGTGGCTTGGTGCAAACGTAGACTAGGCCTGTTCCCCTCCAAGCATTTGATCAAAGCCAAAGCGTTGCTTGTATGCATTGCGCTGTCAGCGGCTGTCTGGACGGCCATTGGAGCACTCCTGCTCCTCGCTGTGGTGCAACCCCACGGGACTCCGAATCCCTACCAATTCGAAAGCATACAGCTCGTGCAACTGCTTCTGGGAAGGTATGCAGGAATACTCACTGTTTTACCCATTGCTTTGGCACTCAAACTCCAAAGACCTCAACCCTGGCGCGATCGCTTCTTTAACTGGATCAGAAACCCGCTGCTGCCGGAATCCTTGATCTTACTTCTCCCAACACTTGCCGTACTTTATTGGCTGAATCTACATGCGCCAGCGAGCATGAAGCCAGTGATACGCATGACCATGCTGCTCCCTGCGGCATGGCTCACCATGAAACATGGTTGGCGAGCCACCGCCATCGGCACCATGGCGGCGATCACTTGCATTTTCATGAACATGGAATCGCGCGTTGGCGATCTGGATGTGATCGGAGCACAAGCCTTCATTGCTTTCTCCGTCACATGCCTGTTTGCCCTTGGCGTTCGCGTTAGTGTGCATAATGCCATGGAGGAACAAGAACGCACCGATGCAAAGGCAGCCGTCAAGCTTGCACAGCAAGGCCTCTACATGTGCGAGCTGCGGATGCGTCAGGCTTCACAGACGCTCGAAAAGGTCGCCGGTTCTCTGCAATTGACGCAGACACGGTTGCTTAATCGCTTCAAGCACATGATTCCGCCGATGGAAGGACAGACTTACTACAAAGAGATGGCCAACACGCAAAGCCAGGTTTATCAGCTGGTGGAATCTATGCACCCCACAGCTTGGCGTGAACGTGGTCTGCCAGCTGCCTTGCGCGAAACCATCGGGCGTTCGTTGGATGAAGCCGGTATCGCCTACCGCTTCGAGTTGAAAGGCCGGGGCCTGAGTCAGCTATCTCCCGGTGTGCACGCGGCGATCTATCGTCTCGCCTGCGAAGCTGTGGTGTATGTGTTCACACGGCAGGCATGGTCAACCATCACTATCTCGCTGCGTGGTGGGCTTACGCATGGCCAGCGCTGGGCGACGCTGCGCATCGAAGGAAAAGCCGACCACGCAGTAAATGCGACATCCACTCGTGGCAAACTGGAAAGCCAGCACCTGGCCACCAAATTGGGGGCCAATAACCTGGGCATAATCGCGTTGAGAGATTACGCCCGCCTATACAGCGGCGAACTGCACACCTTTACCAGGCCGGACTCGTTCCGTGTCACCACACTAATGCACGACATCAATCAGCGCGCGCAGGAACCACAGACGACACCCGCTGCCTCGCTTGAGTTGTACATTCGCTGATCTGCTGTTTCGCTGTTATCAACCGCCTGTCCCACTGCTGGGAGCGACGTTCTGGCAATTCGCCGGATTCGTGCAGATAGTGGTGGGTGCGTCGGCTGACTGCGTAACAACATCCAACTGCACTGCCCCCGTGCTGGTCGGTGTAGCCGTAACACGCGCACCGCTATCACGATAAACCGTCTCGGCATTCGCCGCTGCCACTGGCACTTGCGCATGCTGGGTAGTGACATACGGCGCATCCACACCCACCGGCAACACCAGCACCACGCGATCGGCTATGGCTACTGCACCGCGCACCGTGCCATTCAAATCGTTGACCTGGATATAGCGAATGCCATCGCGCACGAATACGTACACGTGATAATGCGGACTGACACTGACATCCGTGGCATTCGGCCACGCCTGTCCCAGGCCCGTAGCGGGAGCCTGATAGGCAAAAGCCGAAGTGGACAGTAGCGCTGCGAACAATGTCGAAACGGCGCCCGCGCGCAAAGCAAAACCGGATGGTTTACGGAACATAGAGACCCCCTATTTGTCCAGAGTGCAGCATGAATGGCTTGGCGGACTGTAACACCGGTGTGTGTGTAAAACGTGCAAATGCCTTTTATCCGGGCCTCTTCATGGATTATGAGGGGCCAAAGGCCAGGTTATGAAAATGGAGCACTCGCCCTCCTTTTTCGCCGCCGATAAACCCCTTGTCCTGTCAGGCCTAAATCGATAGAAAAACGTATCGTATTTTGTCTATGCCGCAAGAAAACCCATTAAACAGACCCATTTGCCCGGTCCGGCTAAGACGATTTGCAAAATCCGTTCATCTTGATTAATTTGATCGCCGGCATCGTCCATAAATATCCACTATAAGGACCACACATGGCCATCGACCTGAAAGCCCTTTCACCGAAAGAACTCCAATCGCTCATTGCCAATGCGGAAGCACACATGCAGGAAGCAAAAAGCACCCAGGTGCAGGAAATCCGCAAGAAAATAGACACGCTGCTCAACAACGCCGGCTTGGCATTGGCCGACGTATATCCCACCCGCGGCGGCAAAGCCGGCAAGGTGGGCAAGCGCGCCATCGTGGCGCCCAAGTACCGCAACCCGGACGATGCCTCGCAGACCTGGTCTGGTCGCGGCAAGCGTCCGTTGTGGGTGGTGGCCGCACTGAAGCGTCGCGGCGTTACGCTGGATAGCCTGCTGATCGGCGGAGCTTCTGCCGGCAAGGGCAAGGCAACGTCTAAAAAGGCTGCCAAGAAAGCGACCCGTCGCAGGATCAAGCGTCGCTGATAGGTGCTCCATTGAGCCCTCTTCCCGCTGGGGACAGGGTTGGGTGAGGAAGTAACCTTGCTCGATATTTAGAAATAAAAAGGCGCGGTTTTCCCGCGCCTTTTTATTTCGCCGCAATCGTAGGCTGCACTAACCCAACCTACGACAAATCCCATCAGAACGAATACTTCGCCGTCACCAGCGTCGTCATCCCCGAATCCACCACATCGGAAAGCGCAAGGCTGTTCTTGCCCACGTGCGACCAATACGAGTAATTCTTGGTCAGGTTGGAAATTGACAGATCCAGCTGAATTCCGTTGTGGAACGCATAACCGGCATGCAGATCGACACGTGTGATTGGCCGCACCCACAAATCATCCCAGGGCGCGCCTTTACCGAGATAATCGTAAGTGGCGAGGTACGAACCGGCGTAGTGGTAGCTCAGGTTCACCGAAAATCCGTTCTTTTCATAGAACAATTCGCCATTGGCCATCAGGTTCGGTGCGTTCTGAATCCGCTCGTTGTGGAAACCGGTCATGCCAAGATCCACCGAGGTGCGCTGCCCGGTCATGTTGAAACCCACACCGAAACCGTCCAGCGGTGCCGGCATATCCTGGAATTTCTGACGCACGGCCGCTTCGATGCCATACACCTTGCCGTTGCCACCGTTGGTCGGCCTGATGTACTGGATCGATCCCGCATCGACCGTTGCGGCATTAACCGGGTCGCTGCCGGCTTCGTAAATGTAGTTGGACAGCTTCTTGTAGAAGCCCGCCAACATCGCGTGACCGCCGCGCTGGTTGCTCCATTCGCCGGAGAGATCGATGTTGAGCGACTCGATCGGCTTCAGGTCCGGATTACCTTCGGTAATGGTGGTCAAGCCATCCGCCGAAACACTTACCTGCGAGCCACCGCCCAACTGCACAAACGCCGGACGGGTGTAGCTGGTCCAGATCGAGCCGCGATAAACCGTATTCTCATTGGGACGATAGTTCACGAACACGCTGGGCAGCGGCTCGTTGTAATGCGTGTAGTTGTTGGCGAAATAGCCGGGAATTTCATTGCCCGACGCATCCTGCGGAATCACCCAGAACGTGTTGCGGATATCGGTGTGCTCAAAGCGCAAGCCGGGAATCACTTCCAGATCGCCCCACTTCAACGTTGCCATGGCATACGCTGAAGCCACCGCTTCGTTCGCGCGCTGCGTATTGCAGTTCCAGTTATTGATGTAGAGATCGCTGCAGGTGTCCAGGTCCGCCGGCACCACGTGGGCGGAGATCAGGCGCTTCAATGCCGCCTGGTCGATGGTCGGAACGTCATAGTTGTAGACGCCCGGGAAAACCGATGAGTAGTAACCATCGATCAAGCCCAGCGAACCGAAGCTGCGCCCGTCTGTGAATTTGGGCGTGGTCCAGTCGCGATTAGTGAACTCGCGATGGCTGTCGACGTATTTCACGCCCATCTGTATTGACGTAAGTGCACCATCGTTGAAATCGTAGCGTGCATCGAACTTGGCGCCGCCCTTCTCCTGGCCGCTATACGACTCGGTCAATTCACCGGCGCGACGCGCATACAGCGTGGACACGCTATTAAGCTGCGCCGTCATCGCCGGCGTCAGCATGGGATATGCAAAGCCATTGGAGCCGTAGCTCATGACCGTGCTGGCGCCATAGGGGAAATTGGCGGAAGAATATTCATCGTTGCGCGCGGAGATTTCCACGTGGTCCGGACGATCATTGTGGCCCCAGCTGTAGAACAGATTCGGTGACAAGGTCCAGCCGCCCACGTTCTTGTCCGCACCGAGCTGGAAAGTGCCAAGGTCGGCCTTTTCGGGATTCGTTTCGTACCAGAAACGCGTGGCAATGCGCCCGATCACCGGTTGATAAATGCCCGTGGTGCCGATCTGGCTGTAGCTCACGTTGGCGGGAATCAACTGCAGATACGTGGTGTTCTGCGACGTCTTGGCATACGCGTACGTCATGCGCGCATAGGTGGCAAGCGTGTCGTCCACCTTCCAATCGAACGACACGTTGCCACCGTAGCGATGGGTATCACCCGAAGAAGTACCCAGGTACGTGCCGGTGCTTTCCAGATTCCGTTCCGGATCGACACCCGGCGCACTGGCGCCTGTCGCCGTAGTGCGCGCGAACCGCCATGCATCATCGCCGTGTGCCGCCGTGGCACCGGCAACCTCGCTGTTTACATAGTTGCGGCTATCGTAATAAGCGCTGGTGTAAATGCCGAACTGATGCGTCGCGCCAAACTTGGTCTGGAACTCGCCAGCCAGTCCACCGCCCAGCCCGTTATCGCCATAATCGCGCGCACGGCTTTCCACCCGACCGCTGGCAGTGATGCTGCCGCTGGTCGGTGCGCTGAAATCGAACGCGGTCGGCGTGCGGAAATCGATGGTGCCGCCGATCGCATCGCCGTCCATGTCCGCCGTGGATGTCTTGTTGAGCACGATGGTCTGCAAGCCGGAAGGCGGCAGCAAGCTGAGCTGCACGCCGCGGCTGTAAGCCATGCCCTGGGCCACGTTCACGCCATTGATCAGATTGATGTTGTATTCGGCATTCAAGCCACGCACCGAGGTAAACATGCCCTCACCGCGCGAGGCACCGTCGATGCCGCCGAAATAGGATTGCCCAGTGTTGAACACGTTCACGCCGGGCAATAGACCAAGCGCCTCGGCCACGTTGTGCACGGCGGTGTATTTCAAGTCGTCCGCCGACAGCACGTTGACCGTATTGGTCGCGTCCATCTGGATCTGGCTGGCGTCATAGCGATTGGCCGCCACAGTGATCTTCGTTAGCGAAGCAACACTATTGAACGCTGCCTTCACCGTGCCCTGCTCCGGTACGTCCACCGTGGCGGAAAGCGTATGAGATGCCGCAGCCGTCAGCGTGTAGTGACCTGCCGGCAGGTTTGTCAGCGCAAAATAACCGGCAGCATCCGTCGTTGCGGTCTGTCCGGTAGCCGCGATGGATACCGTGACACCGGCCAACGGCTTGCCCGATGACGGATCGGCAAGTACACCCGTAACGTCACCGGCATGCACCGCCGGAACAAGACCACTCATCGCAGCCAGGATTGAATAAGCCAGCAAACGTCGTTTCGCTTTATACATCTCAACATGCTCCAGTAGTGAACCCGACCACTCATCACTCACAGGAGGACAAGCGAAAGCCGGCAAACCTAAAGGGCGCGCATGAACTTTCGATGGCAGTGATATGAAAAATCATGCGCCCATGGAACTGCGTCACTCATTTGCGTGTCTTCGCATACTTTTATTTAGACGTCTAAATGATGATGGGTGCGTTTCATCGATGTGTCACATGGATGCAAGGTAGATATACAAAAAATGCCCTATATAGATCGATTGAATTTTTAAAACGACCAAGCCATCCTCTCGTCCATGCATGCCTTGCAGGACGTCATTCCCGCGAAAGCGCGAATTCGTCTGTGTTTTGCATCAGGGCAACATGGATTTTCGCTTTCGCAGGAATGACGATGAGGTTGAATTGGCCTTACGGCAAGACAGGCAGATAACCACACCCTGGCGCATGAAATGGCGCAGAGAATGGCAAGCTGAAGCTCAACACCAACCGGGAAACGCCACGATGGACAAGCAGCATAAGTTGCCCTCACGCGGACTTCAGCGCGCAAAGTACGCGCCCATCACCACAAGCATCCTTGGCGCAGCACTCGCTTTAGCCGCGCCGCATGCCGCCTTCGCGCAATCAGACTCAATGCGCCTCAACCAACTTCAATATGTCGGCAGCCACAACAGCTATCACGCAGGCCTCGCCCCCAGCGAAGCCGCACTGTGGAAACGCACCGACCCCGCCACCTTCGCCACGATCGACTACGCCCATCCCGCACTAACCCGCCAACTTGACGACGGCGTGCGCCAACTCGAGCTGGATGTCTTCAACGACCCCAAAGGCGGCCTCTACGGACATCCGGCCATCGTCGAGCAAGTGCGCAAAGCGGAATTACCAGCGGACCCGCCCTTCGCCGATCCCGCGGTCATGCAACGCCCGGGCTTCAAGGTCATGCACATCCAGGACCTCGACCAGCGCAGCAATTGCCAGCCCTTTATCGCTTGCCTTACCGAAATCCACGCATGGTCGAAAGCACACCCCAAACATCTGCCGCTTTTTATCCTGGTTGAAACCAAACGCTCCGATATGCAGGCGCCCTTCCCTACTGTGCATCCGGAGCCTTTCGACAGTAAAACGTTCGATGCGCTGGATGCAGAGATCCGCTCCGTATTCACGCGCAGCGAATACATCAGCCCGGACGATGTACGCGGCCGTTTTGCCACGCTCAACCAGGCCATCCGCAAACAAGGCTGGCCCACACTGGCTAGCGCGCGTGGCAAGGCGATCTTCCTGCTCGATCAACGCTGGGCAGGGCCGATCTATCTGCAAGGACACCCTTCATTGCGCGGCCGCGTGCTATTCACCAATGCTGCACCCGATACTGAAGATGCCGCATTCACCGAGCTAAACGATGGCGACGCTGCCAGCATCACCAAGCTGGTCAAACAAGGTTATCTGGTACGCACCCGCACCGATGCCGACCTCAAGGAACCCGCTCACAACGACACCACGCGTCGTGATGCCATGCTGGCCAGCGGTGCGCAGATACTGAGCACCGATTACCCGGATGGCGAACCCGCCGCTTCCGGTTATGTGGTGAGTTTCCCCGGTCACCTGCATGCGCGTTGCAATCCGTTGTTTACGCAAACGCATTGCACCGACGCCGATCTTTCTCCCTGAGCTGGCATGGCTATTCGATTCAAGACATGCGGCAAGCTTCTGGTTGCGGCGCTTGCCGTAACGATCGCCGCAACAGAAGCTCATGCTGCGGACAGTTTGCAACTGGAGCGTGTCGTACTGCTCTACCGGCACGGCGTACGCACACCGTTGCCAGGCGAAATTCAACTCAACGAAGTCACCGGCAAACCCTGGCCGACATGGGCGCAGCCACCCAGCGAGCTGACACCGCACGGCGCGGCCGGCGCTCGGCTGATGGGCCGCTATGATCGGCAACGCCTTGCGACAGCGAAATTGTTTTCCGTGCGCGGTTGTCCCGGCTCCTCGCAACTAGGGTTCTGGGCCAACACGGACCAGCGCACCATCGCCAGCGCCCAGGCCCTGGCTGAAGGATTCGCGTCCGGTTGCCATATCCACATCGGACACTTGCCCCAAGGCAGCGAAGACCCGCTCTTTCATCCTATCGAAGCAGGCGCTACCGCTTGGAATGCGCAGGACTCGGTGGCGTCGATAACAAGCAGCACCGGCGGCCCGGACGCACTGATCGGCCCACATACCCTCGCACTCGCCACGTTTGCAAAAGTGATGGGCTGTGGCTCGAATCGCGATCCTGATTGGTGCCATTCAGATCATTGGCACGGCAGCCTCACCATCTCGTCTGACGCACAACACATGGTGCTGAGCGGCCCCATCGCCACCACCTCCGGCACCGCCGAAGTCATCTTGATGGCTTACGCAGAAGGCCGCCCGATGCGCGATGTCGGTTGGGGCCGCGTCACGCCTGCGCAGCTGGAACAACTTTCACAGTTGCATGCACTCTTGTTCGACATCTATGCGCGTCCCGACTACATGGCCGAACGTGTCGCTTCGGTCATGAGTCAACGCATCATCCATCTATTGCAGGACGAACGTGCGCCCAGGCTGAGCGTGCTCGTAGGCAGCGACAACAATATCGTCGCGCTTGCCTCCGTGCTTGGCTTGCATTTCAAAATGCCGGGTTATGCCGAAGATGATCCGCCGATAGGCGGGGCACTTGGTATCGAGCTGTGGCGGGATTCTGCTGACGGAAGGCGTTATGTGCGAGTGTTTTATCAGGCACAGAATTTGGAACAGCTGCGCGCCCTACAACCGAATGGAGAGCCGTTACCACCTGCTACCGTGGCGCTGCATCCGACTGACTGCTCGGCCGGCAACCAAGGGCTTTGCTCCCTTGAGGTAGTGACTTCCCTGTTGCGCAGAGCCGCTGCACACGCACAACAAGTGCCAGCGAAAAAGACTGCACATTAACCAATAAGGATAAAGAAACCCGCCGCCATTCCGGCGAAGGCCGGAATGGCAGTGAGGTATCGCAGAACGTCGCAAAAAAAGGAGGCTTCAACCTCCATTTTTTGTCACTCGCATCAGTGTGATTTGCCGGCAGCATTCGCCAACGGCGGCCCAGAGAACTCGACCTCAATCGACACGTCGATCGAGTCGCCTACACCCATGGTTGTGCCCGGCGCGGGTACGCCATAAGTCATACCGAAATCGGAACGCTTGAAGGACCCATGCGCAGAAAATCCGATGCGCGCATGCGGATCCATCTCCGCCATGCCTGCATATCCGCCGTTATATGTGCCGGTTAGAACCAGCGGCCGAGTGACGCCGTGCAGTTCCAGGGTGCCCAAGATTTCAAACGACTTGGCGCCAGTCATTCGAATTTTCTCCGAGCGAAAAACCATCTTGGGATATTTTTTGGTGTCCAGTAACTGAGGTCCTTGCACGATATCCATACACATCTTCGGCGCCTCATCCATTTGAAACGACGTGGTGTCGACCGTGGCCACAAGCTTGGATGATGGAATGTTGCCTGGGTTGAACGTCAAGGTTGCATCGAAGCGGCTGAACCGCGTGGTGTAAGTCGAAAATCCCATGTGACTTATGCGAAGTTGCAGGCTCGCGTGGGACTTGTCGATTTGATACACGCCTGCGGGTGGCGCAGTCACTGGGGGCATCGTTGGCGGTGCGGATGAGTCTGCGGCGCGGGACCATGTTCCATACATACCAAACAATATGGCGACCGAACTTGCTGCAAACCAACGAAAAGCTGTTTGGATCGTGTTGTTCATGACAAGTCATTCCGTCTAAGTTGAAAGGTCTCTATCCGTTCTGACAACGTGGAGAGTAGCTATCACAGGTCCTATGGCCGCTCACTTTTTGCTGTGTTGCACATCTAAGCTGCCCGCGCTCCCATCCATGCAACGAACGAGGGGTGGATAAATCGACACGAATCGATGCTCGCCTTGCCAAATATCGGTTAAGGCTGCTCTTCTCAAATCATCCCCAAGCATACCGATACTGGGATTCGCATCCTGTCCTACGCAGCCACGCGTAATTTTCACACCCCATATGCGCGAGCGCCTTATCACAACGCCGAGACGATCAACAGACCCAAAAGGCTGCTTTGCGTTAACTCACTAATACGTTGGCAGTTGCCAGGCTGCGTCAACATCTGTCAACCATGTGCGCGACGGGCCGTTAAAGCAGACTCCGACCGTCGCGTTGACGGACACCGATCGCCTGGATCGCGATGCGTTTCGATTATTGAAGAGCGCTCTTGTAGACTCAGGAGCGGGTATTTGGAGATGGTCATGAATGCGGACAGCCCGCGAACAGCCGGATACTCCCGCCGCAGCCGCGGCCTATGGATCGCAGTGGCGATCGTGGTGGCGGTCATCGCCCTCGTGGTGTTCCACCTTCTCAACAGGAAACCGGCCAGGGCCGGCGTGCCCGCACAAGTGGTGAGCGTTGCTGCCGCACACCAGGGCGACATGCCAGAGATCCAGAATTCGCTCGGTACGGTCACCCCCCTGGCCACCGTCACGGTATTGCCACAGTTGAGCGGCTACCTCACTGAAGTGGGCTACCAGGAAGGCCAGGATGTGAAGAAAGGGCAGTTCCTGGCCCAGATCGATCCGCGCCAGTACCAGATCAGCAAGCAGCAAGCCGAAGCGCAACTGGCTAAAGATCAAGCTACGCTCGATCAGGCACGCACCGATCTTGGCCGCTATACGCAGCTCTACCAGAAAAAATCGATTGCCGAGCAAACCTACATGGACCAGAAATTTCTGGTTCAACAGACCGAAGCCGCAGTGAAGGCGGACAAGGCCAGCATCGCGCAATTTGACCTGGATCTCGCCTATTGCCGTATCACTGCGCCGGTCGATGGCCGCGTCGGTTTGCGTTTAGTAGATCCGGGCAACTACGTCACACCATCCAGCTCCACCGGCATCGTGGTGATCACCACGATGAAGCCCACCACCGTACAGTTCACCGTGCCGCAGAATGCGCTGAGCAAAGTGCTGGATCGCACCAACAGCGGCGCGAAACTGCCGGTCGCTTTGTACAACAGCGACAATACTAAACAGCTCGCTACAGGCACGCTGTATGCCATCAGCAACCAGATGACCACCAGCACCGGCACGGTTACGCTGCGCGCAAGCTTTCCCAACGAAGACGAAAAGCTTTATCCGAACGAATTCGTCAACGTGCAGTTACTGGTGGATACGCTGCACAGCGCCGTGTTGGTGCCGACGCCCGCCGTGCAAACCGGTGCGCCGGGCGATTACGTGTTTCTGGTGAATGCCGACGATTCGGTGTCGGTGCGCAAGGTGACGCTAGGCCCAAGCGATGGCAAATACACCGCCATTCTCGCCGGCCTTTCCCCCGGCCAAACCGTGGTGACGGATGGCACGGACCGTTTGAGCGACGGTGCGAAGATACGTATTGCACAAGCTCGCCCCGCTAGTGCAGGCAGCGCAGATGCGCCAGCAACGTCTCCGTCTAGCGGTGCATGGCATGGCAATGGAAGAAAGAAGCACGCCGCTGGCTCGGATGCCGGCTCCAACTCCGCGTCGTAACGAGCAGCGTGTGAACCGATGAATATCTCCCGCCTGTTCGTCCTCAGGCCCGTGGCGACATCGCTGCTGATGATCGCCCTGGTGCTGGTGGGTCTGGTGGCGATGCGCTTTCTGCCCGTATCGTCTCTGCCCAGCGTCGATTACCCGACCATCCAGATACAAACCTTCTACCCCGGCGCAAGCCCGGACGTGATGGCCACCACGGTCACCGCGCCGCTGGAAGTGCAGCTTGGACAAATTCCCGGCCTGCAGCAGATGACGTCGAGCAGCTCGGCCGGCGCATCGATCATCACCTTGCAGTTCGATCTCTCGCTCAATCTCGATATCGCCGAGCAGAACGTGCAGGAGGCGCTCAACGCAGCCAACAGTCTGCTGCCTAGCGGCTTGCCCGCGCCGCCGACTTACGCAAAGGTGAATCCGGCCGATCAGCCGATCCTCACGCTGGCCGTCACGTCGAAATCGATGTCGCTGACGCAATTGCAGGACGTAGCGAACAATCGCCTCGGCACCAAGATCTCCGAAGTGTCGGGCGTGGGCCTGGTAACGCCTTCCGGCGGCAACGTACCGGCCGTGCGCGTAGAAGCTGATCCGCAGAAACTCGCTTCCTACGGGCTCAACATCGACGATTTGCGCTCACTGCTTGCCAACGTCAACGTGAGCCAGCCGAAGGGCAATTTCGACGGCCCTCAACTCAACTACACCATCAATGGCAACGACCAGATCCAGGATCCGAAGGATTATCTGGACACGGTGGTTTCCTACCAGAATGGTGCGCCGGTCTATCTGCGCGATGTCGCGCGCGTTACGCAATCCGCACAGAACGTCGAACAAGGCGCGTGGTACAACAAGACACCGGCGATCATCTTGAACGTGCAGCGCCAGCCCGGTGCAAACGTGATCGCCACAGTCGATCAGATCAAGCGCATCCTGCCGCAGCTCGAATCCACCTTGCCGGCCGGCATGCACGTGGACATTGTCAACGATAGTACGGGCGTGATTCGCGCTTCGGTCTCCGATGCGGCGTTCGAGTTGATCCTGGCCGTGGTGCTGGTGGTGCTGGTGATCTTCGTTTTTCTGCGCAACCTGCCCGCCACCATCATCCCCAGTATCTCCGTGCCGGTATCGCTGATCGGCACCCTGGCAATGATGTACGAGCTCAACTACTCCATCGACAACCTCTCGCTGATGGCGCTGATCATCGCCACTGGTTTCGTGGTGGACGACTCGATCGTGATGATCGAGAACATCGTGCGTTATCTGGAAGAAGGCGAAACACCGTTGAATGCGGCATTGATCGGCGCCGGACAGATCGGTTTCACGATTCTGTCGCTGACCATATCGCTGATCGCGGTGCTGATTCCGCTGCTTTTCATGGGCGGGGTGATCGGGCGCTTGTTCAGCGAGTTTGCAGTGACACTGGCCATCACCATCGTAATCTCCGGCGTGGTTTCGCTCACGCTGGTGCCGATGCTATGTGCGCGCATTCTGCGAGCACAGGCTGAGCGTCACCCCAGCCGCTTCGAACGAATCAGTGAGGGTTTGTTCAACAAGTTGCTGCATTCGTACGAACGCGGCTTGCGCTGGGTCATGGAACATCAAACGGTAACGCTGGTCACCTTCGTGGTAACGCTGGCCATCACTGTGATTCTGTACGTGGTGATCCCGAAGGGCCTGTTCCCGGTGCAAGACGTCGGTGTGCTGCAAGGCATCAGCATTGCGGACAACTCCGTCTCCTACAGCACCATGGTGGATCGCCAGGCGCAATTGGCCGAAGCGATTCTCAAAGACCAGGACGTCACCAACCTGACCTCGTACGTTGGCATCGACGGCAGCAACACCACGCTCAACAATGGCCGCTTCCTGATCAACCTGAAGCCGCGCGACGACCGTTCGGAAACCGCTGAGGACATCGCGCGCCGTATCCAAGGCGAGGTATCGCACGTGCCGGGCATCAGGCTGTATCTGCAGCCGGAGCAAGACCTCACGCTCGACACCACCGTCTCGCCGAACCAATACCAATTCGTGCTGCGCGGCCCGAGCCTGCAGGCTTTCCAGCAATACGTGCCGGCGCTGATCGAGCGCATGAAGCAGATCAAGTCGATCACCGACGTCACCAGCGATCTGAATAACGAAGGCCTTAGCGTCAACGTCAACGTGAATCGTCAGTTGGCGGCACGCTTCGGCATTACACCTGCAACCATCGACAACGCGCTGTACGACGCCTTGGGTCAGCGCATCGTATCGACCATCTTCAACCAATCGAACCAGTATCGGGTAATCCTGGTCGCCAAGCCGGAAAAACTGCCGACGCTGGAATCGCTGGGTGATTTGTATCTGCCCAGCCAAACCGCCAGCAGCGGCCAGGTGCCGCTGAAAGCAATCGCAAAGATCGAGGTGACCAAGTCACCACTGGTGATCAGCCATCTTGCGCAGTTCCCGTCGGTGACGATTTCCTTCAACCTGGCCAGCGGCGCGTCGCTCAGCAAAGCCGTCACCGAAGTGAATCAGGCCGAGCAGGCGGTGAATCTGCCACCCTCGATCACCTCTTCGTTTCAAGGTGCGGCGCAAGCGTTCCAGGATTCGCTGTCCAGCGAGGTGTATCTGCTGATCGCTGCGCTGGTAGCCGTCTACATCGTGCTCGGCGTGCTGTACGAAAGCTTCATCCACCCCGTAACGATCCTCTCGACGCTGCCATCGGCCGGTATCGGTGCACTGCTGGCGTTGATGGTTGCCGGTGCAGATCTGGACATCATCGGCATCATCGGCATCGTGCTCTTGATCGGCATCGTGAAGAAAAACGCGATCATGATCGTGGACTTTGCGTTGGAAGCCGAACGCGATCATGGCAAGCCGCCGGCTGAAGCGATCTTCGAAGCTTCGCTGCTGCGCTTCCGGCCGATTCTGATGACCACGCTGGCGGCGATGCTTGGTGCATTGCCGATGTTGCTCGGCACCGGCACAGGTTCGGAGCTGCGTCGACCGCTGGGCTTGGCGATCATCGGTGGTTTGACGCTCAGTCAATTGCTGACGCTCTTCACCACGCCGGTGATTTATCTGTTCTTCGATCGTTTGGCGCAACGGTTCCAACGCAAGCCGTCGTTGGCGGCCGGGGATCGTGCGCCATGAATGTCAACGCGCATTTCGTTTCTTGCCTTCAATTGCGCCCTCCCCTACGTGCAGCAGGGGAGGGTTGGGATGGGGCGAAGCCCCCAGCCTCGTGGCAAGTCCGATTTGCATGGCACGCGCGTGCAACCCCACCCCAGCCCTCCCCTGCAAGCAGCGGAGAGGGCCGCGTTTCGCATTGGCTTGAATACCGTCGAGTGGCGTCATGAATATCTCCGCCCTCTTCATTCGCCGCCCCGTCGCCACCACCTTGCTGGCGATCGCCATCCTGCTATCGGGCACGCTTGCCTATTTCCGCCTGCCGGTGGCGCCGCTGCCCAACGTCACTTATCCCGTGATCGTGGTGCAAGCAAACATGGCCGGCGCAAGTCCGGAGATCATGGCGGCCACCGTGGCCGAGCCGCTCGAAAAACGCCTCGGCGCGATTGCCGATGTCAGCGAACTCACCTCGACCAGCTTCGTCGGCTCGGCACAGATCGTGGTGCAGTTCGGCCTCAATCGCGACATCAATGGCGCCGCGCGCGACGTGCAGGCGGCCATTCAAGCCTCCCGCGCCGATCTGCCGAGCACCTTGCGCAACAACCCCACCTATCGCGAATACAACCCGGCCGATTCACCGATCATGGTGCTGGCGCTCACCTCCGACACGCTCACCCGTGCGCAGCTTTACGATTCGGCCAATTCGGTGATCCAGCAGCAGCTGTCGCAAGTCGATGGCGTCGGCCAGATCACGCTGGGCGGCAGTGCCCTGCCGGCCGTGCGCGTGGAGCTGGAGCCGAACAAATTGAACAGCTACGGCATCGGCCTGGAAGATGTGCGCGCAGCGGTCAGCGCCGCCAATGCCAATAGCGCGAAGGGCCATATCGATCAGGACGGCCTGCGCTACGAGGTCACATCCAACGATCAGATCAGGAAAGCCGCGCCCTATCGCGATCTGATCGTCGCCTATCGCAATGGCTCGCCGGTGCAGTTGCGCGATGTGGCCGATGTGCAGGACTCGGCGGAAAACCTCCGCAACATGGGCCTGTATAACGGCAAGCCGGCAGTACTGGTGATCGTTTACCCCACGCCTGGCAGCAACATCGTTAAGACGGTGGCGCAAATCCACCAGGTGTTGCCCGCGGTAGAAGCCACGCTGCCCAGCAGCATCAAGATTGGCGTGGCGATCGATCGCTCGCAATCGGTCAATGCCGCGGTGGGCGACACAGAACGTTCGCTGTTCATGGCCGTGCTGCTGGTGATCGGCGTGGTGTTCGTGTTTCTGCAATCGCCGCGCGCCACGTTGATTCCATCGGTGGCGTTGCCGCTCTCGATCGTCGGCACGTTCGGGCCGATGTATTTGATGGGCTACAGCATCGACAATCTTTCGCTCATGGCGCTCACCATTGGCACTGGCTTCGTCGTGGACGATGCGGTGGTCGTGCTGGAGAACATCGTTCGCCATGTGGAAGCGGGCATGGACGTACGCGAGGCGGCGCTGAAAGGCAGCGGCGAGGTCGGCTTCACGGTGATCTCGATGAGCCTATCGTTGATTGCCGTGTTCACACCCATTCTGCTGATGCCCGGCATCATCGGTCTGCTCTTCCACGAGTTCGCGGTGACATTGTCGATCGCCATCCTGCTGTCGATGGTGATATCGCTGACTGTCACGCCCACCATGGCTGCCTATCTGCTGCGACCGGGCGCCGCGATGCATTCCAAAGCACGCTGGGCGGTGTGGTACGAGCAGCAGTTCGAACGCTTCAAGCAGGCGTATTCGCGTTCGCTGACTTCCGTGCTCGACAACGCATGGCTTGTCGGCCTGACGCTGATCGGGTTGCTGGTGCTCAACGTGTTCCTGTTCAAGCTGCTGCCGACTACGTTCTTCCCCGAGCAGGACAACGGCATCCTGATGGGCCAGATCATTGCCGATCAGAGCATCTCCTTCCAGGCGATGGAAAAGAAGCTGGCGCAACTGCAAGCGATCGTCCAGAAAGATTCCGCCGTGGCATCGGTGGCCGGCTTCACCGGTGGCCGCGCGTTGAACACCGCCAACCTGTTCGTTGAATTGAAACCGCTGGCCGAACGCAGGCTTTCCGCAGCACAGGTGGTGGAACGCCTGCGGCCGAAGCTCAATGCGATTTCCGGCGCGAAATTGTTCCTGCAGGCTGCGCAGGATCTTCATATCGGCGGCCGCCAATCGGCCTCCGAGTACCAATACACGTTGACCGGCGACGATCCCAACGCGTTGTACACGTGGATACCCAAGCTGATAACAGAGCTGGGTAAATACCGCAGCCAGCTGATCGATGTGAACTCCGATCTGCAGCAAAACGGCTTGCAGACGTTCGTGAACTTCGATCGCTCCACCATGGCGCGCTACGGCTTTGCACCCAACCAGATCGACAGCGTGCTGTACGACGCGTTCGGTCAGCGCACCGTATCCACCGTCTACAACCAGCTCAACCAGTATTACGTAGTGATGGAGATCGCGCCGAAATACTGGCAATACCCGCAAATGCTCGACCGCATGTATTTCAGCAAGGCCGCCGGCAATCCCACCGGCACGCAGCAGACGCAAATGCCGTCGAGCACGATCAAAGGCGTGACAAGCTATTCGGCAGTGAGCGCATCGACAGGCACTGCATCAACCACCAGCTCACGCAACGCCGATGCCCAGGCTAACCAGCTCACCAACGCCATTTCCAATTCCAGGGGCGGCACCTCCAGCGGCAGTGCGGACAGCACTGCAGCGGAAACCATGGTGCCGTTCTCCGCGATGCTGAGTTACACCAACAACCACACCGCTACGCAGGTGAATCACCAGGGCGGACTGGTGGCCGGCACCATTTCCTTCAATCTGCCACCGGGTGGTTCATTGGGTATTGCTTTGTCGGCAATCCAGCAAGCCATGCGCGAAATGGGTATGCCCGCGTCCATCCATGGCGCCACGGCCGGTGCGGCGCAGGTGTATTCGCAATCGATGTCGACCATGCCACTGCTGATTCTGGCTGCGCTCGGTGCCGTGTACATCGTGCTTGGCATTCTGTACGAAAACACCGTGCATCCGATCACCATTCTTTCCACGCTGCCGTCTGCCGGCATTGGCGCAACGCTCGCGCTGTTGATCTTCGGCACGCCATTCTCGGTGATTGCCATGATCGGCATCATNCTGTTGATCGGCATCGTGAAGAAGAACGCGATCATGATGATCGACGTAGCCATCCATCTGCAGCGCGATGAAGGCTACGATCCCGTCAAGGCCATCCACGATGCCGCGGTAGTGCGCCTGCGCCCGATCATGATGACCACCGCTGCCGCGGTACTTGGTGCAGTCCCGCTAGCCGTGGGTATCGGCCAGGGCGCATCGTTGCGTCAGCCGCTCGGCATCACGGTGATGGGCGGCTTGATTCTCAGTCAGGTGTTTACGCTGTACACCACACCGGTGATCTATCTCTACCTTGATCGTCTGCGCGCACGTTTGGCCCGTTGGTCGGCCACGTTGCCGTGGAACCGATCGGATGCGAGTGCATGACTATGAAGATGTTGCATACAACTCTGGCCGCTTCGTTGGCGATAGTTCTTAGCGGCTGCATGGTCGGCCCGGACTATCACCGCCCGCAGGTGCCCATGCCTGCGCAATATAAGGAGCTGCCCGGCTGGACTACCGCTTCACTGGAAGCGGACGAAACACCCAAGGGCGATTGGTGGATCGCGTTCAACGATCCACTGCTCAATCAGCTTGAGCCGATGGTGTCAGTGTCCAACCAGAGCGTGCAGCAAGCGTATGCCAACTATCAGCAGGCGCTGGCGGAGGTGCAGGTTGCGCGTGCGTCCTTGTTTCCTACGCTGGGCATCACCGGTTCAGCGACCAAGCAACGCAGCGGCGGCAGTTCGCTTTCCACGGCCTCATCGCGGCGTCCACTGAACACATCCGGCTCACTGGAAGGCAGCGTGAGTTGGGCGCCTGATCTCTGGGGCAAAGTGCGGCGCACAGTGGAAGAAAGCAAAGCCACTGCGCAAGCCAGCCAGGCGACACTGGCCAACGCCACGCTATCCGAGCAGGTTGCGCTCGCCAATGCGGTGATCGAGCTGCGCATCACCGATGCCGACACTGACTTGCTGCAGAAAACGGTCGACACTTATACCGAATCGCTGCGTGTGGTCGAAAACCAAGGCGCTGCGGGGACAATCCCGCCGTCCGACGTGATCACGGCACGCACGCAGTTAGAGAGCGCAAAAGCCAGCTTGATCGCACTGGGCATTGCGCGCGCGCAATACGCGCATGCGATCGCCGTGCTGGTCGGCAGGAATCCGGAAGACCTGGATATTCCACACAGCACCGTCTTCCCAACATTGCCGACGATTCCGGCCGGAGTACCCTCGACGCTGTTGCAGCGGCGCCCCGACGTCGCGGTGGCGGAACGCGACATGGCCGCACAGAACGCAGCGGTCGGTGTCGCGATCGCTGCTTACTATCCGAACCTGACGCTGTCCGCCTCGGACGGTTTCTCGCAAACGCCGCTGGCCGGATTGCTGCATGTAGCGAATCACGTATGGTCGCTGGGCGCGGATGTGAGCGAGACCGTGCTCGACTTCGGTGCGCGGCACGGTCAGGTGGCCGCTGCCAAGGCGGCCTATGAAGCCGCGGTCGCCAACTATCGCGGTAACGTACTGACCGCCTTGCAGGATGTGGAGAATGATCTATCCAATCTGCGCATTCTCTCGCAGCAAGCGGAGGTGCAGGACGCCGTGGTGCGTGACGCAACACAGGGGGCGCAGATTGCCATCAACGAGTACCAGGCCGGCACGGTGGACTACACCACCGCCGCCATTGCACAGGCCACGCAACTGAGCGCCCAGCAAAGTGCACTGAGCATTACCCAACAACGCCTGCTCGATACGGTATCGTTGATCGGCGACATGGGCGGCGGCTGGTCTGCAGACCAACTCAATGCCTCGCAACCTTCCACCGCCAAACGCTGAAACTTTATCCATATGCCCATCGATACTCGCGCCTCTCGCTTCGAACTCTCCACCATCATCGCAGGCCTCTGGCGGCTCACCGAATGGCATTTGAGCGTGCAGGAACGCGTGCACTGGATCGAGCAGGCGCTGGAATTGGGTATCACATCGTTTGATCACGCGGACATCTACGGCGACTACCGTGCCGAGTCGCTATTCGGCGAAGCGTTGAAAGCGTCGCCCGATCTGCGCGGGCGCATGCAACTGGTCACCAAGTGCGGCGTCCGCCTGCGTTCTTCAAAGAAGCCGTATCGCATCAATTACTACGACACCCATGCCGCATACGTAAGAGCTGAAGTAGAGCAATCGCTGCGCAATCTGCACACCGAGCAATTGGACCTCGTGCTGATCCACCGCCCCGACTATCTGATGGATGCTTCAGCTCTAGCAGAAACCTTCGCCACACTTACTCGCGAAGGCAAGGTGGCGCATTGGGGCGTTTCCAATCACAGCACCACGCAATTCGCACTGCTGCATCAGCACCATCCATTGGTCACCAACCAGGTTGAACTGTCACCACTGCAAATGGGGGCGTTGGACGACGGCACGCTTGATCAGGCGCAACAACTTGGTTTGCGGCCGATGATCTGGTCGCCGCTTGCCGGCGGACGTTTGTTCAATGGTGACGATGAGCAGACGCAGCGGGTGCGCACGGAGATGACTGCGATCGCTGCGCGTTATGGTATCTCGCTGACTACGCTGGCTTTCGCATGGGTGCTTCGACATCCGTCACGACCTTGTCCGATTACGGGCACGAGGCGCATGGATGGTTTACGCGATGCAGTCGCTGCCTTGAACGTGCAGCTTGATACCGAAGATTGGTATGCGATCTGGACCGCAAGCAAAGGACATTCAGTACCCTGAAATCCGTGATCTACATGGCCTTCATTCCCGCGAAAGCGGGAATGAAGGCCATGTAGATCACGGATTGCTTACTCCATGCGGCACATGACCCGTCGCCACGTGCTTGCGGGCCGATTCCACATTGGCCGGCGAGTCGTCGAAAAAGATATCCGCGCCAAACGCATCCAGGAACGGGCCTTTGTCGCGGCCACCGAGGAACAGTGCTTCGTCGATACGCACACCCCAGCGGCGCAAAGTGAGAATGACGCGTTTATGCGCAGGCGCGGAACGTGCTGTCACCAGCGCCGTACGAATGGGTGAGTTTTCGGCGGGAAATGCTGCCTGCAAGCGGTGCACAGCTTTGAGGAAACCGCGGAATGGGCCGACGGAGAGTGGCTGCTCGGCAAGCTCGGTCTCGTTGCGGTGGAAAGCTTCCAGCCCTTCTTCGCGCGATACGCGTTCACCTTCATCGCCAAAGATCACCGCATCGCCGTCGAAGGCGATGCGCAATTGCTCGCTGGCGCGTGGCGGTGCGGTGGAAGGCAGAATCGTTGCTGCGGCTACGCCGGCTTTCAACGCGCGACCGACGTCTTCAGCGTTGGCGGAAAGAAAAAGATCGGCCTTGAACGGGGCGATGTAATCGGAGGTCGGCGCACCGCTGGTAAAGGCGGCGCGGCTGATTTCCAACCCGTAATGCTGGATGGAATTGAAAATGCGCAGACCGGTGTCGCCCGAGTTGCGCGACAGCAGGATGACCTCGACCGGTGGCACATCGCCCGCAAGCTTGTTGAGGCCCAGCAGTTTTTGCACCAGCGGAAACGCCACACCGGGTTGCAGGATCTCGTCCTCATGCTCGATCTGGAAGCCACGGTAGGCATCCAGCCCATCCCGCTCAAATAAGGCATGACTGTCGCCAAGATCGAACAATGCGCGCGACGAGATGGCGACGACCAGCCTGTTGTCGCCAGTGGCGCTGGGATCGTGGGCGGTTTTGGTGGGGCGGGTCATGAGGTCAATCTAGCGCGATCGGCGTAGGCTGGGTTAGCGCAGCGTAATCCAACAGTGATGTGCGAAATGGCTGGGTTACTCCCGGATCAAGCCAGGGCTAACCCAACCCACTCAATCCGCGGCGAACTGCTCGTCCAGAATGCGCTGTTCCAGATTGTGCTCCGGATCGAACAACAGTTGCACGCCCTGCTCGCGCGATTGGCGCACTTCCACCGTACGCACATTGCGCACTTCCAGAAAATCAGCAGTGGCACTCACTGGCCGCTTGCCCGGATCGAGCACGCGCAAACTCACCAGCGTACGGTGCGGCAGAATCGCACCGCGCCAGCGCCGCGGACGGAACGGGCTGATCGGCGTAAGCGCCAGCACGTTGGCATCCAGCGGAAGAATCGGACCGTGGGCGGAAAGGTTGTAGGCGGTGGAGCCGGCCGGCGTGGAGACGAGGATGCCGTCGCAGATCAGGTTCTGCAGTTTGACGATGCCGTTGAGCTTTACTTCAACGTGCGCGGCCTGGTTGGTCTGCCGCAGCAGCGATACTTCGTTGAAAGCCAATGCGGTACGCGTCTGACCGTCGCCGTCGATCGCTTCCATCTCCAGGGGAAACAGTTCCGCGGCGTGCGCGCGTTCGATACGTTCGGGCAGCTCATCCAGATGATGCTTATTCATCAGAAAACCGACGCGGCCAAGTTTCATGCCGTATACGGGTATGCCGACGGCGCGATGAGCATGCAGGGTGCGAAGCATGAAGCCGTCACCGCCCAACGCAACAATCACCGAGGCTTCGGTTGCCGGTGTGTCGCCATAGCGTTCCACGAGTTTGCGCCGAGCCTGTTGGGCAATGCTGGTTTCGCTGGCGACGAACGCAAGACGCATGGCGTGAGATCCATCTGAGTGCTTGGGCGACCGAGCTTACGACAGGTGGCGTGAGCTGACTATGTCTGCCACAACCGTGGCTCCCTCCCCTGCATGCCGGGAGGGTCGGGGTGGGTTGTTGGAGCTTGCCGCGTTACTTGAACTTACCGCGAGGTTGCCTCACCCCACCCCAACCCTCCCCTGCTACACGCAGGGGAGGGAGGTATTTCCGTCGAGCGTGAATTACATTGGCACCTGCGCCAACTGCGCCAGACGACGCACCGCCACCGAAGCAATCGGGTAATCCGCATTCTGCGTGAGGATCTCCGACAGCATGCTGCGGGTGTACTTCAACGTGGCGTCGTCGCGGTTGAGCCAAGCCTGCACCGGCGATACATCGTTGCCGCCGCCGTTCAACGCCAGTACCTGGATGGCCAGCGCGCGATGCTGATGGTTGAGCTCATCCAGCAGCGAACCGCGTGCCTGTGCGTGCCAATGGCCGTCCACCGGCAACGCTTCGATCTGGCCGCGCAGCCATTCCAGGTCCAACGCATGCCCCAATTCGAAAAACACGCTGGCGACCCGAGCGATCGGCTGGCCGGTTTGCTGTGCCACTTCCACTACGTCGAGCATGGCGCGCAATTCGGGCAGTTTGGCCAAGCGCAGTGCAAGGTCCGTGGGCAATCCCAGGCCTTCCCACTTCTCCTGGCTGGTGGCGAAATCAGCCTTGCCGGCCGGCGTCAATGTGTCGGGAACCGTGGCGCTGAGTTCGGCCACGGCAGACTGGTAACGCTCCACGTTCGCGGCAATGTCCAACGTGCCGCCCGGACGGTTGAGCAACCAACGCGTGAGGTGGCGCAACAGCGACCAGATCTGCATCACTGCGTCCACCTGGGTGTTCTCGGCCACCTTGCTGTCCTGTGCTTCGATGTCCGCCCACAAGTCACGCGCACCGAGAATTTCGCGTGCCGCGGTGTATGCCTTGGCGACGGCTGCCGGTCCCTGCCCCGTGTCTTCCTGCATGCGCATCATGAAGGTGGCGCCCATGCGGTTGAGCGTGGAGTTGGTCACCGCGGTGGCGATGATCTCACGCTTCAGGCGGTGGCGCTGCATGTGCGCGGCGTACTTTTCGTGCAACGGACGCGGGAAGTAGCGCACCAGTTCCTTCGAGAGGTACGGATCTTCCGGCACATCCGAATCCAGCAATTGCTGGTACAGGCGAATCTTGTCGTACGACAACAGCACCGAGAGTTCCGGGCGCGTCATGCCTTGACCGCGCGTTTTGCGATCGCCAAGTTCGGTTTCGCTGGGCAGGTTTTCCACCTGACGGTCGAGCAGGCCTTCGCTTTCCAGTGTGCGAATGAAATGCGCCATCGAGCCGATGCGCTTCACCGACTGACGTTCCATCAGGGTGATGGCCTGGTTTTGGCGATAGTTGTCCCACAGCACCAGTTCGCCGACTTCATCGGTCATCGTGGCAAGCAGGCTATTGCGACCCTCGGTGGTCATTTCGCTGCGCTGAACAGCGTCGTCCAGCAGAATCTTGATATTCACCTCGTGGTCGGAGGTATCCACGCCGGCGGAGTTGTCGATGAAGTCGGTATTGAGCAGCACGCCATGCTGCGCCGCCTCGATACGACCCTTCTGCGTGCAACCAAGATTGCCGCCCTCGCCCACCATCTTGCAGCGCAATTCGGCGCCGTTGATGCGCAATGCGTTGTTGGCGCGATCGCCGACGTCGCCATGCGTTTCGCTGGTCGCCTTCACATAGGTGCCGATGCCGCCGTTCCACAACAGATCCACCGGCGCCTTGAGAATCGCGCTCATCAATTCGTTCGGCGCCAAATGCTGCACATCGGCACGCAAGCCCAGCACGGTGCGCACCTCCGGCGAGATCGGAATCGACTTCACGCTGCGCGGCCACACCCCGCCGCCGGAGGAAATCAACGACTTGTCATAGTCGTCCCAGCTTGAACGCGGCAGCTTGAACATGCGTTCGCGCTCCGCGAAGGACTTGGCCGTATCCGGATGGGGATCGAGGAAGATGTGGCGATGGTCGAACGCGGCCAGCAAGCGAATATGCCGCGACAACAGCATGCCGTTGCCGAACACGTCGCCGGACATGTCGCCGATGCCCACGCAGGTGAAATCTTCGCTCTGGCAATCGCGGCCCAATGCACGGAAATGGCGTTTCACCGATTCCCACGCACCCTTGGCGGTGATGCCCATGCCCTTATGGTCGTAACCGTTGGAACCGCCGGATGCGAACGCGTCGCCCAACCAGAAGCCATGTTCGATCGAGATCGCATTAGCGATGTCGGAGAAGGTGGCTGTGCCCTTGTCGGCGGCCACCACCAGGTACGGATCGTCATCATCGTGGCGCACCACATCGTGCGGCGGCACGACCTTGCCTTCGACGAGATTGTCAGTGATGTCGAGCAGGCCGTTGATGAACAGGCGATAGCAGGCAATGCCTTCGGCCAATTGCGCATCGCGATCGCCGCCGACCGGCGGATGCTTGACGAAGAAACCACCCTTCGAGCCTACCGGCACGATCACGGTGTTCTTCACCATCTGCGCCTTCACCAGACCAAGCACTTCGGTGCGGAAGTCTTCGCGGCGATCCGACCAGCGCAAGCCACCGCGCGCGACCGGCCCGAAGCGCAAGTGCACACCTTCCACACGCGGCGCATACACGAAGATTTCGCGATACGGCACCGGCTTGGGTGCGTCCGGCACCTGCTTCGAATCAAACTTGAAGCTGATGTAGTGGCGATGCGCATCATCCCACTTCTGATAGAAGCTGGTGCGCAGCGTTGCGCGGATCGTATTCATGAAGCTGAGCACGATGCGCTCGTCGTCCAGGCTGGCAACGTCGTCCAGCAACGATTTCAGCGACTGCCACAGCACGTGGATTTGCTGATCGCGTTTCTCGGCCAGCGCGTTGACGATTTCGTCGATCAGTTCCGGCTTGGCTTTCTGCGTCTCGGCCGGAATCAGCGCCTGCATTTCGCGGCGCAGATCGGCCTGGGCTTTTTCCAGTTCCGAAGCGGAAAGCAGCTCGCGACGCGGATCGAACTTCGCACTGAACAGCTCAATCAAGAGTCCCGCGATCGCCGGATAACGATTGAGCGTTTCCTCCATATAGCTCTGCGAGAACGCGATGCCCACCTGCTGCAGATATTTGCAGTAGCCACGCAGCATCGCGACCTGGCGCCAATCTGCCTGCGCCAACAGCACAAGATTGTTGAAGCCGTCGCTTTCGGCCTCGCCGCGCCACAGCGCTTCGAAGCCGCGCTCGAAACGGTCACGCAGATGCGCCAGATCGAACTTCAGCGACTGCTTCGCCTTCAGCTCGAAGTCGTGAATGGTCAGCGTGCGATCGTCGCTTTCCAGGGTGTAGACATGCTCGGCGAGCATGCGCACACCCATGTTTTCCAGCATCGGAAGTGCTTCGGACAGCGAGATCGGTGCGCCGACGTGAATAACCTTGAAGCGCAGGCTCTGGTCGCGTGCGTCTTCATAGAGATGCAGGTGGATCGAGTCGTCGCTCTTGAGTGTGGCAAGCGCAGTCACGTCGAGCGCGGCCTGTTCCGGCGCCACGTCTTCGATGTAGCCGGCGGGCATCAGTTTGTCGAAGCGATTGAACAGCGCCACACCGTGCGCGGCGCCAGCGTGACCGATCAAACTGTCGCGCAGGCCATCGTGCCAGTTACGCACGATGTGCAGCAAACGTGTTTCCAGCTCCTGCACATTGAACTTTGGATGATCGCCCAGGTGCGGGCGTACGGTAACGTGCAAACGCGCCAAGGCGGATTCGCCCATCAGCACGTTGGAATCCAGGCTCTCGCCGTGAAACACCTCGCGCAGCATGGCTTCGATGCGTTCGCGCACCGACGTGTTGAAACGTTCGCGCGGCACGAATGCCAGGCAGGTGAAGAAGCGACCGTAGCGATCGCGGCGCACGAACAGCCGCGTGCGGGCACGCTGCTGCAACTCCAGGATGCCGGTGGCGGTGGCGAACAGCTCATCTTCCGTGCTCTGAAACAGTTCTTCCGGCGGCAGCGTTTCAAGGATATGGCGCAGCGCCTTGCCGGAATACGCATCGCGCTTCAAGCCCGAACGCGCCATCACTGCTTCCACGCGCTGACGTACCAGCGGCATGTCCTGCGTGCGAGTCATGTATGCGTTGGAGGTGAACAGGCCGAGGAAACGTTGCTCGGAAACCGGGGTGCCATAGGCGTCGAACTTCAGCACGCCCACGTAATCCATGTTGCCGGCGCGATGCACATGCGAGCGCGCATTGGTCTTGGTGAGGATGATGGCGTCATACGAACCGGACTGCGGCAGATCGTGCGCCGCGAGCGAGCGCAGGGAACGCAGCGCCACCGAACGCTCGCTCTTGTGCAGAATGCCCAGGCCCGACTCCTCGATCGGACGCAGCACTTCATCATCACCGGCCTTCGCCACTTCGTATTCGCGATAGCCCAGGAAGGTGAAGTTGTCGTCGGCCAACCAGCGCAGGAATTCACCCGCCTCTTGCATCGATACCGCATCGAGCGGCTGCTTGCGCTGGGGCAAATCCGCCGCAATCGACAGCGCCTTGTCACGCATGGCGCGCCAGTCGCGCACGGCCGCGCGCACATCTTCCAACGCATCTTCGATACGCGTCTTGAGCTGCGCCTGGATGGATTCGTCCAGGATGCTGTCCACTTCGAAATGCATCACCGATTCGGATGCGCTGTTTTCGTCGCCGATGGCTTGCAGCTGGCCGTTCGCATCGCGGCTAACCTTCACTACCGGATGCAGCACCAGATGGATGGGCGAGTACTCGGACAGGATCATGCTGGTCGTGTCGACCAGGAACTGCATGTCATCAGTGATGATTTCAACCGCAGTGCGCGCTGCATGCGCCGCACTGGTCACGCGCACCGAGGCACGCTGGGGTGTGCGCTGCTGCAGAAAATCGAGCAAGCCGGCTACGACCTGAGCCCATTCGGCGGGCGTGTGCAGATCGACATCGGTGCTGGCGATGCGCGCGAAAAAGGCGCCGATAAAAAATTGCGCCTCATCAAGGCGCTTGGTCGGGTAACCGCTTTTCTTCAATTCTTCGAACACGACAGACACGAGGGGAATGTCGTTGGCCGCACGGATCGCATTCATGGCTTCTACTTAAGAAGTGGAGATGATGGGGTATGTGGAGCAGAAAGCCTTAAAAGGATACGCTTCGTGCTGCATCGAATCTATCGGCAGCGCAGCAACATACGTCGTACAAATATTTTTGATCGGCGACATTTCTTGGTGCGATGGCACTGCTGTGCATCGTTCCGCAGAGGCGAAGGGGCCTTGCAGCAGCGAAGCTGGTCAATCCATCTTTCTTTTCATCGAAAGGGCGACAAGGAACTCCTCGTCCCTCAAAGCCGGCCACCTCCATACACTCGCTTCCACGGGATCACGACCACGGAAATTTCACCGCGCGCCGCACCAGCTGGTGCGCCCCTGCCCCGCCGCCTTCGCTTTGTTCACAACCCTGCCCATCGATGCCCGTGTCGCAAGTCATCCTCGCGAAAGGCTGGATTCCCGTGAAGAATAAATTGTAAACTGACCGGTATAGTCTTGTTCGGATACCGCTCAGCGGGACGAACGACACAGGAAAAATAAACCGGAATCCGATAAAGGTAAGCGTTTCCTGCCTGACCCGCCGGGCACTGGGCAAAGCCCGCCCGCCCACTACCCCCGATTACGCAAGTCATGGAGTTCTCATGAAGTCGACGCCAATGCGCACACCGGTGCTGTGCCTGAGCCTGCTGGCACTGGCCGCCTGCAGCAGCAAGACACAAGGTCCGCCCCAGATGCCGACGCCGACGGTCGGGGTTATTGAAGCCCAGCCGCAGACCGTGCCACTGACCAAAGATCTGGTGGGACGACTTTCCGCCTACCGCAGCGCCGACGTGCGTGCCCGCGTATCGGGCGTGCTGCTCAAGCGCGTGTATACGGAAGGTACGGACGTAAAGCAGGGGCAGTTGCTGTTCCAGATCGATCCGACGACCTATAAGGCCAACCTCGCCAACGCACAGGCAGCACTGGCTTCTTCCCAAGCCACCTATACCAATGCCCACATCAAAGCCAATCGCGATCGCCAGTTGGTGCCGCAGGGCTACATCTCGCGTCAGCAGTTGGACAGCGATGAGGCTGATGAGCGCTCGGCGCAAGCGGCGGTCAGACAGGCCGAAGCGAACGTGCAGACCGCACGCGTCAATCTTGGCTACACCGACGTGACCTCACCGATCGACGGCCGTGCCGGCGAGCAGCAGGTGACGGAAGGCGCAATCGTCGGCAACAGCACGGCCGATACGGGTGCCAGCGCCACCTTGCTGACGACGGTGTCCCAGCTCGATCCGCTGTACGTGAACTTCACCCTTGGCGCCGCCGACCTCGACGCGCTGCGCCACGCGCAGGCCAAGGGCAATGTGCAATTGGCCCAGCAGGACAAAACCACCGTCCAAATCACCCTGCCTAGCGGCGCCAAGTACGACAAACCGGGCACGCTCAACTTCTCTGACACCTCGGTCAACCCGACCACCGGCGCCATCAATCTGCGCGCTGTGGTGCCAAACGCCGACCGCCGCCTGCTGCCGGGGATGTACGTCACCCTCACCGCCAATATGGGCGAGCTAAGCAAGGTGTTCCTGATTCCGCAGGCCGGCATCCAGCGCGACCCCGGTGGTGCTTTCGCACTGGTGGTCGGAAAGGACGGCAACGTAGCGCAGAAGCGCGTAACCGCTGACACCATGCTTGGCCATGACTGGATCGTCAGCAATGGCCTCGACTCGGGTGACCAGGTGATCGTGTCGGGCGTCCAGGGTGTCAAGCCGGGTGCGCCTGCCAAGGCAACCCCGTGGAAGCCTGACCAGGCGCCGGCCGGCCAGGGCCCTGCTGCCGCTGGCCATCAGTAAGGAGAGCACTGATGCCGAGTTTCTTTATCGACCGCCCCATTTTTGCGTGGGTGGTCGCCATTCTGATCACCCTGGTTGGCATCATCTCGGTGCTGGGCATGGGTGTGGAGNCCTACCCCAACATTGCGCCACCGCAGGTCACGGTGACGGCTACCTTCCCGGGCGCCAGCGCCCAGACCATGGAAGACACCGTCACGAAAGTGATCGAGCAGCAGCTCACCGGTGTCGACAACCTGCTGTACTTCAGTTCGGCCTCGAACTCGAACGGCACGGCCACGATCACGCTTAGCTTCGCTACCGGCACCAACCCCGACATTGCTCAGGTACAGGTGCAGAACAAAGTGTCGCTGGCCCAGCCGCAGTTGCCTGCCGCAGTAACGCAACAGGGCGTAGTGGTGGCCAAGGCCAACCCGGACTTCCTGATGTTCGTGGGCCTGATCTCCAACAATCCGGAAGTCGATAGCGGCCGCCTCAGCGACATCGTCGGTTCACAGGTGATCAACCAGGTCGGCCGCATTCCCGGCGTGGGCAGCACCTTCCAGGTGGGCTCCGAGTACGGCATGCGTGTGTGGCTGAACCCGGACAAGATGCAGGGTTACGGCCTTTCCGCCTCGCAGGTGCAAAGCGCGATCTCCGCCCAGAACGTGCAGTTCGCTGCCGGTTCGCTGGGCTCCGATCCCGCCCCCAATGGACAGAGCTTCACCGCCACCGTGTCGGCCGAAGGTCTGTTCCGCACGCCCGAGGAGTTCGGGAACATCATCTTGCGTGCCAATTCGGACGGCACCGTGGTGCGCATGAAGGATATCGCGCGCATCCAGCTGGGTTCGCAATCCTACGGCTTCGCCTCCACCTGGAGCGGCCAGCCGGTGGGTGGTTTCGGCGTGCAGTTGCTGCCGGGTGCGAACGCGTTGCAGGTGGCCGAAGCCGTGCGCGCGAAGATGGACGAACTTTCCAAAGATTTCCCGCAAGGCGTCACCTGGTTCGCGCCCTACGACAGTACGCCGTTCGTGCGCGTGTCGATCAATGAAGTGGTGCACACGCTGGTCGAGGCGATCATCCTCGTCTTCTTCGTGATGCTGATCTTCCTGCAGAACTTCCGCGCCACGGTCATTCCCACACTGGTGATTCCGGTTGCTCTGCTCGGTACCTTCATCGGCCTGGCGCCGATGGGCTTCACCATCAACCAGCTCACCCTGTTCGGCATGGTGCTGGCCATCGGTATCGTGGTGGACGACGCGATCGTGGTGATCGAGAACGTCGAACGCATCATGACCGAGGAAAACCTGCCGCCGAAGGAAGCCACGCGCAAAGCGATGAGCCAGATCACCGGCGCCATTGTGGCCATCACGGTGGTGCTTGCGGCGGTGTTCGTGCCGTCTGCACTGCAGCCAGGCGCCACCGGCGTGATCTACAAGCAGTTCGCGCTGACCATCGCGGTGTCGATGGGCTTCTCCGCGTTCCTCGCGCTGTCGTTCACACCGGCACTGTGCGCGACCATCCTCAAGCCCACGCATGAGGAAAAGAAGAACTTCGTCTATCGCTGGTTCAACAAGACCTTCGACTGGGTCACGCACACCTATCAAGGCCACATCGGCAGTGCAGTCCGCCATGCGCCGCGCTGGATGATCGTGTTCGCGCTGATCACCATGCTGGCCGGCTTCCTCTACACCAAGCTGCCCACCGGCTTCGTGCCGAGCGAAGACCAGGGCTTTGCGCTGGCCATCGTCAGCCTGCCGCCCGGCGCGTCCCTCGCACGCTCCGAACAGGTCATGAAAGAGGTCAAGGACACGCTGGACCATAGCCCGCTGAAAGATGACTACGTGGGCATGTACCAGATCAGCGGCTTCAGCTTCGTGGGCCGCAGCGAAAACGCCGGCATGGTGTTCATCAAGCTCAAGGACTGGAGCGAACGCTCGATTACCGCGGATGATTTCATCCGCCAGGCCAACGGCGTGCTGCATTTTGGCATTCGCGACGCGATGATCTTCGTGGTGAACCTGCCGACCATCCGCGGCCTCAGCCAATTCGGCGGCCTGGATATGTACCTCCAGGCGCGCAACGGCCAGTCACGCGCCGAGCTCGGCCAGGCGATGGGTATGCTGCTGGGCAAGGCGACCCAGAGCCCCGTGCTGTTTGGCACCCGCCCGAACATCCTGCCGGATGCACCGCAGTACAACCTCACCGTGGATCGCGTGCAGGCCGGAGCACTGGGGCTGTCGGTGAGTGACGTGTACACCGCCATCCAGTTGATGCTGGCGCCGGTGTACATCAACAACTTCATCTACGAAGACCGCGTGAAGCGCGTGATGGTGCAGGCTGATGCAGCGTATCGCATGGATACGAATGCGCTCAGCCATATCTATACGCCCAGCTCGCTAAGCACCGGCACCACGCCAAGCACGTCGACCACATCGACGAGCGGTACGGGTTCGCCATACGGTCCGTACAACATGATCCCGCTGTCCAGCGTGGTGCATTCCACCTGGAGCATGGCGGCACCCTCGCTCACGCGCTACAACGGCTACCCGGCCATTGAAATTGTGGGCGATTCCAACAAGGGCTACTCCACCGGCCAGGCCATGTCGACCCTGCAAGGCATCGTGACCAACGACCTGCCCCACGGCTTCGGCGCGGACTGGACGGGCCAGTCGTACCAGGAACTCCTCGCTGGCAACTCGGCCACGCTGCTGATGATCCTTTCGATCTTCATCGTGTTCCTGTGCTTGTCGGCCCTGTATGAAAGCTGGTCGATCCCTGTGGCCGTGCTGTTGGTGGTTCCGTTGGGCCTGCTGGGCATGGTGCTTGCGTCCATGTTGCGCGGCTTCCCGAACGACATGTACTTCAAGATCGGCATGGTGACGGTGATTGGCCTTGCCGCGAAGAACGCGATCCTGATCGTGGAATTCGCAGTGGAACAGCAGGCCGCAGGCCAGACGTTGTTCAACGCCGTGGTCACTGCGGCCCGGCTGCGACTTCGCCCGATCCTGATGACCTCGATGGCGTTCATCCTCGGCGTGCTGCCGCTGGTGACGTCCTCCGGTGCCGGCGCCAACTCCCGTCATGAAATCGGCACCGGCGTAATCGGCGGCATGCTGTTCGCCACCTTCTTGGGTCTGCTGCTGATTCCGGTGTTCTACGTGAGCGTGCGCCGCATGCTTGGCGACAAGATGGATCAAGCCACGCACAAGCTGGCTCGCCATGATCATCAGCAACCGTTCGATTCGGATCCGAATCGCGGGCATTGAAGCGGAAGTTGCAGCGTCAACAAAAAGCCCCGGTACATGCCGGGGCTTTTTCTTTTCCCGTCTTCTGCATATTCCATATGGCCGTCATTCCCGCTTTCGCGGAAATGATGGCCATGTCGTTTTACGCGGTCAGCGCAGGCCGGTTTCCGCGCGCGCAATGACAAGCCGCTGGATCTCGCTCGTACCTTCGTAAATCTCGGTGATCTTCGCGTCGCNGAAATAACGCTCCAGCGGCATCTCCTTCGAATAGCCCATGCCGCCGTGGATCTGCACGGCCTGATGCGAAATCCACATCGCCGCTTCCGATGCCACCAGCTTGGCGATCGATGCTTCGGTACCGAAACGTCCGCCGTTCTTCTCCGCCTCACCCTTCGCCCATGCAGCACGCAAGGTGAGCAGCGTGGCTGCGTCAAGTTTGCACTTCATGTCGGCGATCTTGGCCTGCGTCATCTGGAACGTGCCAATCGGGTGACCGAATGCCTTGCGATCGCGCGACCACTGCAACGTCGCTTCGTACGCTGCGCGAGCGATGCCCACAGCTTGCGATGCGATACCGATGCGGCCCGCATCGAGCACACCCATGGCAATCGAGAAGCCCTTGCCCTCTTCACCCAGCAGATCTTCCTTCGGGCAGAGGTAGTCGTTGAGTTCGATTTCGCAGGTGGCCGATGCGCGAATGCCAAGCTTTGGCTCGGTCTTGCCTGCATGGAAACCGGAGCGCTGCGTATCGATGATGAAAGCGGACACGCCCTTCGCACCGATGCCCGGCGTGGTGATGGCGAACAACACGATGTAGCGCGCCACCGGACCGGAAGTGATCCAGCTCTTCTTGCCGTTGATCACCCAATCGCCATTGGCATTCTTCGACGCGCGCGTGTGCATAGCGGAAGCATCCGAACCCGATTGTGGTTCCGTCAGTGCGTACGCGCCAATCCCCTCACCTTGTGCGATCGCGCGCACGTACTTTTGCTTTTGCTCTTCCGTGCCGTGCTTGAGGATGCCGTTGCAGAACAGCGAATTGTTTACAGACATGATGGTGGATGTAGCAGCGTCCGCCGCGGCGATCTCGATCATCGCCAGCACATAACCGACCGGGTCCAGCCCCGCACCGCCGTATTCATGCGGCACTTCGATACCCATCAGGCCGAGCTGCCCCATCTCGCGGATGTTGTCCAGTGGAAACTCGCCCTTGGCATCGAGTTCGGCCGCCACCGGCACGATGCGCTTCTGTGCGAAATCGCGGGCGATGGACTGGATGGACAACTGGTCTTCGGTGAAACGGAAATCCATGAGCGGCTCCGGGGGAAAGAGGTGGGGAAAGCCGCTTATTTTAGCTGTGGGAGGCGTAATGACCTTGCTGCGGGGCAGCAGGGAGGCACAGTCGGGTGTATCAACTTGTCCAACAAATTGGCCTATATCGCGTGTAGCACATCGACGCTACAGCGTTTGCAAGAAAACCATAACCCGTCGTCCCGGCGAAGGCCGGGACCCAGTGACTTTGATTTCGCACCAGTCACTAGACCCTCGCTTTCGCCGGACGACGAAGCGAGGCGTTCTTCATATTTCCTTACTGCTTAATTTTCCCCGGGCCTCCTCACCTTGACGCGCTCACCCTCCCGCCCTACTCTTACTCATCTCTTTATCGCGATATAAGGATGCAGGATGGATCTGGCCACCGCCTCCAGCGTCTTGCGCTTGTTAGCCGACCCGACGCGCGTGCGGTTGCTGGCCCTGCTTGAGCGTGAGGAGCTGACCGTGGCCGAGCTGGCGGCGGTGCTGCATCTGGCGCAACCGCGCGTGTCCACGCATTTGGCCAAGCTGAAAGAGGCCGAGCTGGTGCGCGACCGGCGTGCCGGCGTTTCGGCGTATTACCGCGCCAACAGCGAAGGCGACGAACGTCAGCACGCCCTGATCCGCTCGTTGCGAGAGAGCATCGACGATGCCCTGCTGCGCGAAGACGCGGCACGCCTGACAGCTGTGCTGGCCCAGCGCGCCAATCAACATGGTTGGGCCGACACGGTGGCCGGGGACATGGAGCGCCACTACTCGCCCGGGCGCACCTGGGAAACACTCACACGCTCGCTGCTGCAGTTGCTGGAAACCGGTGACGTGCTGGATATCGCGTCAGGCGATGGCGTCACTGCTGAATTGTTGGCACCGCACGCACGCTCGATCGTCTGCGTGGATGCCAGCGAACGCGTAGTGGAAGCCGCGGCCAAGCGCCTCGCTCCGTTCCGCAACGTGGAAGTACGTGCCGGCGACATGCATGCCCTCAATCTGGAAGCCGGACGCTTCGACCTCGTGTTGATGCTGCATGCGCTTACCTATTCCGAACACCCGATCAAGGCCGTGACCGAAGCGGCGCGCGTATTGCGCCGTGGCGGAAAGCTGCTTGCCGTGACGCTGGGCAAACACGATCACCGCGCCGTGGTGGAACCATTCGACCACCGCAATCTCGGCTTCACCGAGCAGGACCTGCGCAAGCTGGCCTCGCAGGCCAAGCTCGATGTGATCAGTTGCAACCGCATCAGCCGCGAACGCAAGGCGCCGCATTTCGAAGTAATCAGTTTGCTGGCGCGCAAACCTTAAGGAGTACCGCATGAGCACCCTACCCTGGCGTCATCCCGATCGCGTTGCTGCGCTGGAAGCTGCGCTGAGCGAACGCATTCTGATTCTCGACGGTGGCATGGGCACCATGCTGCAAGGTCATCAGTTGGACGAAGCCGGTTTTCGCGGCGACCGCTTCGTGGAAGGCCGCGACCGCCAGCACACGCATGCGCACGATCATCCCGGCAGCTGCGATCTGAAAGGCAACAACGATCTGCTCACGCTCACCAAACCGGAGATCATCCAAGGTGTGCACGAAGCGTATCTTGAAGCCGGCGCCGATCTGGTCGAGACCAACACCTTCAACTCCACGCGCATCAGCCAGGCCGATTACCACCTGCAGCATCTCGCCTACGAATTGAACCGCGAAGGCGCCAAGCTCGCACGCACCGCCTGTGATGCCTATACCGCGAAAAATCCGGCCAAGCCGCGCTTCACCATCGGCATTCTTGGCCCCACCAGCCGCACCGCTTCGCTGTCGCCCGACGTCAACGATCCGGGCTTCCGCAACGTCACGTTCGAAGAACTGGTCGACAACTACAACGAAGCCGCCAGCGGACTGCTCGACGGTGGCGCGGACGTCATCATGGTGGAGACCATCTTCGACACGCTCAATGCCAAAGCGGCGCTGTTCGCACTGAGCGAACTGTTCCGCGCGCGCGGCAACCGCGTGCCGGTGATGATCTCCGGCACCATCACCGATCGCTCCGGCCGCACGCTGTCGGGACAAACGGCCGAAGCGTTCTACTACTCGGTCAAGCACATCCGTCCGCTGTCGGTCGGTTTGAACTGCGCGTTGGGTGCGGCCGATCTGCGTCCGCACGTGCAGACACTGGCCCATGTTTCCGACTGCTACATCAGCACGCATCCGAATGCGGGCCTGCCGAACGCGTTCGGCGAGTACGACGAAACGCCGGCGCAGATGGCGGCTGTAATTGGAGGTTTTGCCCGGGAGGGTTTGCTCAATATGGTCGGCGGGTGTTGTGGAACGACGCCGGCGCATATCAAGGCGATTGCGGAGGCGGTGAGTCGTTGTGTGCCGCGTGCATTGCCCAGTGAAGAGAAAGAGGCTGCGTAACGATCGCACCTCTCGCTGAAATCCCTCTCACCCTAGCCCTCCCCTTCTTTGATCAGAGACAGGGAAGAGGGAATGATCAGCTGCAAGAACACAATTAATGAACATCATTCGCCACACCCGCCTCTCCGGCCTCGAGCCCCTGGTCATCACCCCGGACCTGCTCTTCGTCAACGTCGGCGAACGCACCAACGTCACCGGCTCGGCACAATTCAAGAAGCTGATCAAGGAAGATCGCTACGAAGAAGCCGTGGAAGTCGCACGTCAACAGGTCGCTAACGGCGCGCAGATCATCGACGTAAACATGGACGAAGGCTTGATCGATTCGGAAGCCGCGATGACGCGCTTCCTCAACCTGATCGCTGCCGAGCCGGATATCGCACGCGTGCCGGTGATGGTGGATTCGTCCAAATGGAGCGTGATCGAAGCCGGCCTGCGTTGCTTGCAGGGCAAGGGCGTCGTCAACTCCATCTCCATGAAGGAAGGCGAGGACATTTTCCTCGAACACGCGCGCAAGGTGCTCGAATACGGCGCCGCCGTCGTGGTGATGGCGTTCGACGAACAAGGCCAGGCCGATACGTGCGAACGCAAGGTGGAAATCTGCTCGCGCGCCTACAAGCTGCTCACCGAGAAGTTGGACTTTCCGCCGGAAGACATCATCTTCGACCCCAACATCTTTGCCATCGCCACCGGCATCGAAGAGCACAACAACTACGCGGTGGATTTCATCGAAGCCACGCATGAGTTGAAGAAGCGCTTCCCGCTCAGCCATGTGTCCGGTGGCGTGTCCAACGTATCATTCTCGTTCCGCGGCAACAACACCGTGCGCGAGGCGATCCACTCCGTATTCCTGTACCACGCGATCAAGGCGGGCATGGACATGGGCATCGTCAACGCCGGCGCGTTGATGATTTACGACGACGTGCCCGATGAATTGCGCGAGCGCGTCGAGGACGTGGTGCTCAATCGCCGCCCGGATGCCACGGAACGTCTGTTGGAAATTGCCGATCGCTTCAAAGCCAAGAAAGGCGAGACCGTAGTTGAAAACCTCGCCTGGCGCGAAAAGGCGGTGCACGAACGCCTGGCTCATGCCCTGGTACACGGCATCGACCAGTTCGTCGACGAAGACACCGAGGAAGCACGCCAACTATCCACCCGCCCGCTCGACGTGATCGAAGGCCCGTTGATGGCCGGCATGAACATCGTCGGCGATCTGTTCGGCGCCGGCAAAATGTTTCTGCCGCAGGTAGTGAAATCCGCGCGCGTCATGAAGAAGGCGGTGGCTTATCTGCTGCCGTATATCGAAGAGGAAAAGCTGCGCACCGGCGATGTCGGCAAGAACAACGGCACTATCGTGATGGCCACAGTGAAAGGCGACGTACACGACATCGGCAAGAACATCGTTGGCGTCGTGCTCCGCTGCAACAACTTCGAAGTGATCGACCTGGGCGTGATGGTTCCGGCGCAGAAGATCCTGGATACCGCACGCGAACATAACGCCGACATCATCGGTCTGTCCGGCCTGATTACGCCATCGCTGGAAGAAATGAGCCAGGTTGCACGTGAAATGCAGCGGCAGCAGTTCCATATTCCATTGCTGATCGGCGGCGCCACGACGTCGCGCGCGCATACGGCATTGAAGATAGAGCCGCACTACAAAGCGCCAACCGTGTGGGTAAAGGATGCCTCGCGCGCAGTGGGCGTAGCGCAATCGCTGGTGAGCAAGGAACTGGTCGATAGCTTCATGGCCAAGATCCGCGCCGAATACGCCGACATCCGCGAACGCCACAAGCAGCGTGGCGCGGCCAAGACGCTGGTGCCACTGGAGCACGCGCGCAAACAGCGCTTCACCTGTGACTGGGCGAATTACACGCCACCACAGCCGAACAAACCCGGCATCACCGTTTTCGACAGCTATGATTTAGCCGAATTGCGCACGTATATCGATTGGACGCCGTTCTTCCAGGCGTGGGAACTGGCCGGTCGCTACCCCGCCATTCTCAAGGATGAGGTAGTTGGCAAGCAGGCCAGCGAACTGTTCGCCGATGCCCAGGCGATGCTCGACAAGATCATTGCCGAGCACTGGTTGACGGCGCGCGCAGTGATCGGGTTCTGGCCTGCTTGCAGCGTTGGCGACGATGTCGAAATCCGGTTGCCGGAAGAAACGCGGCGGCTTCATCACCTGCGGCAGCAAGCCGAGAAACCCGTCGAGCGTCCGGACTTCTGTCTGGCCGATTTCATTGCGCCGAAAGAGGCCGGCAAGCAGGACTGGATTGGCGGGTTCGCCGTGACAGCGGGCATCGGCATCGAACAACACGTGACGCGCTTCGAAGCGGACCATGACGATTACTCCGCCATCCTGCTGAAAGCCCTTGCCGATCGCCTCGCCGAAGCTTTCGCCGAGCGCATGCACGAACGCGTACGTCGCGAGTTCTGGGGTTATCAGCCCGACGAGAAGTTGAATAACGAAGCGCTGATCGACGAGCAATATTGCGGCATCCGCCCGGCTCCTGGTTATCCCGCCTGTCCCGATCACACCGAGAAGGCAGCGCTGTTCGAGTTGCTCGACGCCACCCACAACGCTGGCATCCAATTGACCGATGGCTTTGCGATGTATCCCACCGCAGCTGTTTCCGGCTGGTATTTCTCGCACCCGGACAGTCAGTACTTCGTGGTGGGCCGCGTTACGCGCGAGCAAGTGGACGATTACGCCAAGCGCAAGGGCTGGACGCGCGAAGAAGCGGAACGTTGGTTGGCACCCAACCTCGATTACGATCCGGAGTGAGCAACATCTGCTCCCTCCCCTGCACGCAGGAGAGGGAGCAAAACCATTACACCTCGCCCCCCACTTCATCCCTCCCGTGATGCCGCAAATGCGTCACCAGGTTGTAAACCGATACGAACACCGGGAAGAAGTTGGAAAGAATGCCCACCGAATCGTTCTTGCCGAATACAAAGTACGCCAGCAACAACGCGCTGCCCGTCACCGACATCCACCAGAACGACAACGGCATCACCACGCGTTTGTACTTGCGCGTGTAGTACAACTGCACGAACCAGCGGCCTGTGAACATCAGCGTGCCCAGGTAGCCGATAACCTTCCACGGCGTTACGTGGAAGTTCTGCAGGGATTGCAGGATGTGCGTGAGATCGAAATGCATGGGACACGGCCGCCTGGCAATGGGGAACGGGGCATTTTAGCTGCCCTGGCGTTTTAGCCCAGAAGAACGCGCCAACCCGCCGGCTGTTGACGTCCCGCCGCCTGGCCCGTATAGTTTCGCGTTCCCGGCGGGCGGTTAGCTCAGCGGTAGAGCACTGCCTTCACACGGCAGGTGTCACAAGTTCGATCCTTGTACCGCCCACCAATGAATCCAGCTACTTAGGCATTTTCAGTTCAGCCTTGAAACGCCAAGTACGGAAAAAGTACGGAAAACCGCCCTGTAAAAAGGGGCGGTTTTTTTTGCCTGAAAATTCTGATGTGGCAGTCTATTTGGAACAAACTACACTGACTCATGACACCTGCTAAAAGACCAATGTCTCTCCATTGAGAGCCAGCTTGTTAGCGCAGCCCGGCGTCACGGTGATCGCCTGCTGAGGGAACCATATGGGAAGTGGTTGCGCACCCGTCTACTGCCGGTAGCAACGCTCCTCGTAGTGATACGTCGCATTATTCCTCTGGTGGGCTTCCTGCACTTTCTTGCCCGCATAACCGCCGGCGACCACGCCACCCGCCGTCGTCAACACCTTGCCCTTGCCGCCGCCAAACTGATTGCCGAGCAAGCCGCCCGCTGCGGCGCCGACCAAGGTACCCGCTATCTGATGGCTGTCCTTCGGCTTGTCTTGCACCTTGACCCGACGGCATACCTCATGGGTGGATGTCCCGCTATGTTCCTGCGCTACGGCAGTGCCGATACCCGACAACATCAGCCAACTGATCAATCCCAGACTTGCCGGCACTCGCATGTTCATAGACACCACCTGTTTTTCGCATGAAGGAACCGCATTATCTTGCGCCGAATGCGAGCCGTGCATCATGACTCCGCAAACACGTTCAGCCTGCGTATTTGCAATGCGGCGGTGTCTAATGCAAGGAACCGTTCGCAACGATCGCCGCATGCAGCTCGCGCGATAGTTCATCGATGGTGAAAGGTTTGGAAATGAGCCGCACGCCCGCATCCAGCACACCGTTATGGACGATGGCGTTGCGCGAATATCCGGTCATGAACAACACCGTCATATCGGGCCGCTCGCCGCGAACGTCGTCGTACAGCTGCCGGCCATTGGCGCCCGGCATTACCACGTCGGTCAGCATCACGTTGATCTTCCGATCGCCATCCAGCACTTTACGCGCCGATTCGGCGTTGTCGGCGGCGATCGCTTCGTAGCCAAGGTCTTTCAGCACGGATACCACGAACGTCCGCACGTCGGCATCGTCTTCCACCACCAGCACTTTGCGTTGCGGCACGCTGGGCATTGGCACAACCGTCGGCCGTGCTGGTTTTTCTTCTTCGTTGGAACTGTCCATCGGCAAATAGAGCTTTACGGTCGTCCCTACATCCAGCTCGCTGTAGATCCTCACGTGCCCATGCGATTGCTTGGCGAAGCCATGTACCTGGCTTAGTCCAAGACCGGTACCCTGCCCTACTTCCTTGGTGGTGAAAAATGGATCGAACGCACGATTCAGCACCTCCTCGGGCATGCCGCTGCCGGTGTCGGTGATGGCGACCATCACGTAATGACCCGGTTCCACACCATCATGCGCATCGGCATAGGTACTATCCAGAAGCACATTGGCCGTTTCGATGGTGAGCTTGCCTACGCCTTTCATGGCGTCACGCGCGTTCACCGCCAGATTGAGAATGGCGCTCTCCAACTGCGGCCGATCGACGAAGGCACGCCACAAGCCACTGCCCTGCACGATTTCGATCTGGATGTTTTCGCCTAGCGAACGGCGCAACATCACTGAGACATCGTGCACGCACTGATTGACATCGACCCGTTTGGGCTGCAGCGGTTGCTGGCGCGAAAACGCCAGCAACCGCTTGGTGAGTTCTGCTGCACGCTGCGCACCGGTGAGGGCATTGCTGGCGAACGTGCGGTTACGACGTTCTGTTTCCGGCAAGCGCCTGATCAACATCTCCAGATTGCCAACGATAACCGCCAACATATTGTTGAAATCGTGCGCCACACCGCCGGTGAGTTGACCCAGCGCCTCCATCTTCTGAGACTGTCGCAACTGCAGCTCGGCCGCTTCTCGCTGCGCGATTTCTTCGCGCAATGCCTGGTTTTTTTTGCGCATGTCATTGGCATAGCGGCGCGCTTTCAAAGCGATCACGAAACCGAGCGCACCGGCAAGCAACGCTACCAGTAGCGTTGCCGTAGTAAGAAGCGTGCGATGCATGGCGGCGATCGTTTTGCGATCGCGCAGCATATCCAGCTCGGTGCGATCGAAATCGGCGCCCAGATCCTTGATGCGCCCCGTCAGATTGCTGCCCGGCGTGGTCGTCTTGGCTAGCCGTTTGGTGGTGCCGTGATGAACTGTCTGATGAACCGGATGAGCCGCCTGCCGTCGCTCGATGGCGCTGGAAAGTTCTGCCATCTTCGACGCAATCAGCGGGTAGAGCGCGTCCAGTTGCTGTTGATGTGCGGGGCTCTTTTCAGTGAGCTGACGCAATTGGCCTTCAAGCACGGGTAGCTGTGTTTTCGCCTTGTTGAACGGTTCGACATAGGCGGAATCGCCGGTGAGCAGATACCCGCGCTGCCCCGTTTCGGCTTCCTGCAAGGTGCCTAGCAATTGTTGGAGGGTTTGCCTGACCTGCATGGAATGCTCGACCAATTGGTCGGCCCCCATGCTCGAGGACGCCGCAACAATTACCAGCGTGCATACGCAAAGCAGTGATGCGAATCCGCCGATCAACCCCAGACGAATGCGCGCTTGCGCCGATTCGTGCTCCATACTTCAAGCCTTTGATCTCACCGGACGGCAGGCACGCGTCCCTGCACGCTTGTCCGGATCGTTAGGGCGATCCTTGCCGGAAAGCCCATGCTTCAGCGCCATCGACAACCGATTACGCGTAGTCGGTAATGGCTTTCAACAAAGTCTTGCGATCAAAAGGCTTGGACAGATAGATCATCCATGATTGCATGGCGGTTTCAGGCGGCTCGAGATCGCCGGACATCACGATCATGGGACATGTGAGCCCTTCTTCATGCATGGCCACGCCCATTTCGATGCCGCTCATGCCCTGCTTCAAATTGAGGTCGGTGAGAACGACACCGATATCGTCCTGGCGTGCGGATGCAACTTCCAAGGCTTGCTCGGAACTGCTAGCAGCGACCACTTCATAACCCGCATCTTCCAGCATGAATGCGGTTACTTCGAGCACATCCCGATTATCATCGACGAGCAGAACAGTCTTCATGCCATCCCCACCCGATATATGCCGATCCCGGCGACCCGTTGAACCTATTCGGCGTCAACACAATGGATAATGAATGTGTAACCGAGGTGTCGACAATATCGAAAACCCGCGCATGCAATGTGAAAGCAAGGTCAAAACTGGCTCGTTCATTCGTCAACGAAACGTGTCCATTCACGAGCGAGTGACCTTTAACTGACTAGGTTGGCATCACGTCCCCCACTCTAGTTGCGCATGGTGCTGAAACGAATCGGCTGGATCGTGTTCGTGCTGCTTCTGGCAGGAATCATTCTCGCCGGCGCATACCGCGCGATACGCCACGAGGAAGCGCGTCCGCCTACGCCGCACGCGCCGCCCTATCGATAACCGGCTCTTGCCGGCGACTGATCAGTGCCGGAGGCGTTCGTCGTGAATCAGTTCATCGTTCGGATAGCGTTTCAAGGCATGCATCTCGTCAAAGCCTTCGCGCACCGACGGGTAAACACTCATCACCACCGTGCGCGACAGTTGCGATAGCCGTTCGTTTTCCAAGGCGCACTCATACTTCGCTTTGACATGTTCTTCGCCACGCTCCACCTCGTCGATCAATGCGCAGTAACCGTAATCCATCGCGTAACGAAGATTGCCGAACACATGCGTGGTGTGGATGACGGAAAAGCCGTCCGCCAGATGTACGCCGCCAAAAGTCGCAACCTGATGCTGCAAAGTCTGCGCAACTCTGCTTCGCTGTGTCGAAAGATGATCAAACACCGCTCGAATGCGTAAACTGCCTATATTTCCCGCCACCCTCCGGTAATGTCTGGCGCTGTCCAGCGTCGCCCAAATCAGGTCATTGAGAATATCGACGTCGTCGTTTGCGTACATGAGCTGCCTCCCCGTACAACGTTGTTCATTGCAATGCAGATGTTGAATGCACGGCTGTTTAGGGGCGGCTTAATAAGAGTAAAAATTTGCCTTTAAGGCAAAAAATCGGTGCACTCGCAAAGCTTCGTATTTACCTATTGTCGTTTCCGCGAGAGCGCACTGCGAAGAGTCGCTTCCTTGCAAAACGAAACTTCGTCAGTAAGTCCCTGTTGCTGCGGAATAGGTTGCCGAAGGTGTGCCGCTTGCACCGGCAAGAAACTCGGCGCCGAAGAAGAATTGCCGGTGCGCGTCAGTTCACGCAGATGACGGCCACCCTCACCCGATGCAGCCGGAGGCATTACGTGCCGTGCCGCACGCTGCTCATGCCGCAAAGCTCGGCCGAATGGCTAGCAGCGTAAAGAGCCGTGGAAGGAGGCCGCGGGAGGAATGGATGCCTCCCGGCGGCCTCATCTCGTTCCGATCTCTGCACGCACAACGATCCGCCTCCTCGGGAGAGGAAGCGGATCGGCCTGCGAGGGTGGCTTATCGCTTAGTGTCCGGCGGTCGATGCCGGTGCCGGCATGGGCGACTGGGCGGTGCCGCTCGCAGCCGGTGGCATCGCGGCGGTATGCGAGGGCGCCGGTGCTGCTGCCGGCGGCGGATTGGCAGGAGCTGCCGGCGCTGCCGCTGTGGACGGGCTACCCGGCGCGGCTCCGCCTCCGCCACTGCTAGGGTTGTTGCATCCGCCAATGGCCAAGCCAATACAGGCGACTGCGATACCAAGTGCCGTGCGATTCATGATTTTCTCCTGACGTGACATGTGTTGTTTTCCCGTCTTGGCCAAATCGGCCGTAACCGCCTTCATGCATCCCCACGGCCGCTGGCCGTGCCTCTCATTTAACGATTACCGGTCTCACCTTGATCTCCTTTTATGCAAGGCTTTGTGGAGTAATTGTCAACATCTCGTTGCAAAAACCGAATGGATGCTGACAAATCGCCCTGTTCGCCCCGAAAAAAGGGTTTTAGCTGAATAAAGGCTCATCGCATCTGCGCCGTCTCCCGTTTATGCCCAATCAGCAGCGCCCGGGCCGCCGTGCATACCCGGTCCACCGTAAACCCGTATTCGCGCACCACCGTTTCGCCCGGAGCCGATGCACCAAAACGGTCTATGCCCAGCATGGCGCCCTGTGCGCCGATGTAAGGTTCCCAGCCTTGCGAAGCGCCCATTTCCACGGCCAGGCGCGCGCCTATCGATGGTGGCAAAACTTTGTCGCGTTCGCTCTGCGGCAGCGCTTCGAACAGTTCGTGGCTGGGCATCGAAACACAACGCACGCCGATACCCTCCGCTTCGAGCCGCTTGGCCGCTTCCACGATCAACGGCACTTCGGAGCCGCTCGCGATCAGGATCAGCGAAGGTTTGCCGCCAGGCGCATCGGCCAATACATAAGCACCTTGCCGCAACCCTTCGGCCGACGCGTAACGCTTGCGATCCAGCGTAGGCAGCTTCTGCCGGCTTAGCGCCAACAACACCGGACGATCTTGCGTTTCCACCGCAACCTTCCACGCCACCGCGGTCTCGTTTGCATCCGCGGGGCGAATCACGATCGCATGGGGCATGGCACGCAAACTGGCGAGCTGCTCCACCGGCTGATGGGTCGGACCGTCTTCGCCCAGCGCAATGCTGTCATGTGTAAACACATGCACCACATGCAAGCCCATCAGCGCCGCCAGGCGAATCGGCGGTCGCATGTAATCGGAAAACACCAGGAACGTCGCGCCATAGGGAATGAAACCGCCGTGCGCCGCCAAGCCATTGACGATCGAACCCATCGCGTGTTCGCGCACGCCGAAATGGATATTGCGCCCGGTGTAGTCGCCATGCTCCTCAAGCAAGTCGCGCTGTCCCGGCTCCCCGGTATGCGGCGGCCGGAAATCGCCGAACTTGCTCAAGGCCGTTTTGGTGGAAGGATCGAGATCCGCCGAGCCGCCCATCAACGCGGGTAACCTCGGCGCCAGCGCATTCATCACTTTGCCCGAGGATTCGCGTGTGGCGAGCCCTTTCTCGTCCGGCTCGAACACCGGCACATCCGCATCCCATCCTTCCGGCAAAACACCGCGCAGACGGGTGTCCAGCTCTTTGAAAAGATCCGGGTGGTCGCCTTGGTATTGCTTCAACCGCTGCTTCCATTCGGTTTCCAGATCGTCCCCCTTTGCAGTCGCCCTGCGCATGTGCGCGAGCACATCGTTCGGCACCAGAAAATCCGGCTCCACCGGCCAACCCAAGCGCTCCTTGGTTTTGCGCACGTTCTCTTCGCCGAGCGGCGAACCATGCGCTTTGTAACTGTCCTGCAAAGGCGAACCGAAACCGATATGTGTACGCACCCGAATCAGCGAGGGGCGCGCCACTTCCAGCCGCGCCTGGCTCAACGCGATATCGATGGCAGCCAGATCGTTGCCATCCTCCACGGTCGCGGTATGCCACCCATACGCCTGAAAGCGCTGAATGCGATGTTCCGAAAACGTAACGGCCGTGCTGCCGGCCAGCGTGACGTTGTTGTCGTCGTAGAAGCAGATGAGCTTGCCCAGCTTCAGATGACCGGCCAGCGAAGCCGCTTCGGAGGCAACACCTTCCATCAAATCACCGTCGCTGGCCAGCACATAAGTGTGGTGATCGATGACTTTGTAAGGCTCGCGGTTGTACCGCGCAGCAAGTTGCGCCTCTGCGATCGCCATGCCCACCGCATTCGCAAAACCCTGCCCCAGCGGCCCTGTCGTCACTTCGACACCCGGCGTATGGCCACGCTCAGGATGCCCCGGCGTTTTACTGCCCCACTGCCGGAACTGACGGATATCGTCCAAGGTAAGGCCATACCCGGTCAGAAACAGCAAGGCGTAAAGCAATGCCGAACCATGCCCTGCCGAAAGCACGAAACGATCACGGTCCGCCCACAATGGATTCAACGGATGGTGTTTGAGATAGCGATCCCACAGCACGTACGCCATCGGCGCTGCACCCAGCGGCAAACCGGGATGCCCACTATCCGCCTTCTGCACCATGTCAACGGCGAGAAAACGGATCGTATCGATGCATGGCTGATCGAGCTGGGAAGGCATGTCGGGATTTTGTAACTGAAATAGCCGGCATCAAACGCCCTGCGCAGCCGTGCACTCTTCGTGCCCACAGCTGCACTGCGTACTTTCCGCGCGAAGCTTATCGGCCTGACTGCAGTGGTCGCTGCAGTACTGCCCTGCTTCAGGCACTTTGCACTGGCATGGTCCGTAGGCGCATTTGTGATCGATCTGCATGCGGAGGTCGCCTCTTTGGTATTACGAAGGGATCGAATAGCCAAGTGCGCACCATGCGATGCGGACGGTTTTTATGAAGTGAAAATAAGATCGCTGCGATGGAGACATGTGGGTGTTTGGCGGATTTCATTCGCACCATCGCCACGTCGGTCGGCACAACGTTGTATCCACATATGGTTACGCAGGCCACCACGAAATGCCTGAGCCGCGTTCGGCAGATCGCCTATCAGGGCGGTTAGATTTAGGTGGCGCTGAATCGATTTGTCGACAACCAGGCCGCCACACGGGCCATTAACGATGTGTTCTGGTGCTTCTTTATCGTCGCCATGGTCGCGATTTGGTTCGCGAAACCGCCGTTCGTATCGAGTGGGCAAGCGGGCTGATGAAGAAGGCTGACACACGCCCGACATCTTCTGTTCACGGCGGAGTCACCGCGCGAGTGAAAGATGCATAGACGGGGAATGCAGAATGCCGTGCGCAACGGAGACGAGGATGCATGTGCTGCTCGTCCAGGACGATCTGGACACCCGCGATCTTCTGCAGCATGCACTGAAGATAGAAGGCCATGAAGTTTCCCAAGCCTTCGGGACAACGGACGCATTGCGGTTCTCGCACACGCATCCGGATATCGATGTGGTGGTGATGGACGTCTCCCACAGCCGAGGATTCTCCATGATGGCGCTGGTGCAGGAGCTGCGCCGGTGCCTGCACAATGGCTATTACATCCTGGCCTCAGGCGATTGGGACACGCTTGAACCGTCCTGCCAGAAAGACATGACGGTGCTGCGCAAGCCCTACGGCAAGCGGGATGTATTGCAAGCAATCAGCCTCTGCACAGACCGCCTGGCGCACAGTGCATGACCACGCGCAATTGGCGCTGGCATCACGCAAAATCAGCCATATAGAAGGCCTTTCCTCGATGCGGAGGCAGTCATGGCGCGCCCCATCTGGACCGGCAACCTGACCTTCGGCCTGCTTAACGTACCCGTCTCCCTGATGTCGGGCGAACACGGCACCGATCTGCACTTTCGCATGCTCGACAGTCGCGACAAGGCACCCGTTCGCTATGAGCGGGTCAATGCGGAGACGGGCGAAGAAGTGCCATGGAAAGAAATCGTCAAGGCGTTCGAGTACAAGAAGGGCAACTATGTGGTGCTCGAGCCGGACGACATCAAATCTGCCGCAACGGAAAACCGCGAATCGGTGGAAGTGGAAGCCTTTGTCGACGCCGAGCACATCGGCGCGGAATATTTCGAGAAACCGTACGTGCTCGTTCCCGGCAAGAAAGCGGAGAAAGGTTATGTGCTGCTACGCGAAACGCTCAAGCGCACCGGCAAGATCGGCATCGCCAGGGTGGTAATCCGCACGCGGGAGTATCTTTCGGCCATCATGCCTCGCAAACATGCGTTGATTCTGGTGCTGATGCGCTTTCAGCAGGAACTGGTCGATGCTGAAGAGTTTTCGCTTCCCAAGGAAGACATCAAGCACTACCGCATCAGCGAACGAGAACTTTCCATGGCCGAACAATTGATCCAATCCATGACCAGCGACTGGAATCCCGAGGAGTACAAGGATGAATTCCGGGACCGGCTGCGCCAGGTGATCGAGAAACGCATGAAATCCAAAGGCGCCCTTGCCACCGTCGAAGAACCGGAAGGCGAGGAAGCGGAAGCGGCCACCAATGTGGTGGATTTCATGGCCTTGCTCAAAAAGAGCATCGACACCAAGAAGCGTACGCCTGCGAAGGCGGCAAAGAAGGCAAAGCCTTCGCGGCGTGCGGCGACAAAGAAAGGCAAGCCGGCCAAAAAATCAGCTGGGCGGCGCAAGGCGAGTTGATCTGCAAAGGAGCCCTCGCATGGCCAAAACCCGCATCGGCATCTCCGGGTGGCGCTATGCTCCGTGGCGCGGTGTGTTCTATCCCGAAGACCTTCCCCAACGTGATGAACTCGCCTACGCCTCCCGCCAGTTCAATACCATCGAGATCAACGGCAGTTTTTATTCGCTGCAGAATCCGGCCAACTATCATCACTGGTACGAGGGAACACCACGCGGCTTCGTCTTCGCTGTAAAAGCGCCGCGTTACATTACGCACATTCATCGCCTCAAAAATGCCCAGCAGGGCCTGGCCAATTTCTTTGCCTCCGGCCTATTGGCGCTTCGGGAAAAATTCGGCCCCATTCTCTGGCAACTTCCTCCCAGTCTTCGCTATGACGAGGAAAAGCTGGAGACATTTCTATCGCAACTGCCGCACGACAGCGAAAAGCTGGCGGCGATGGCGCTCCATCACGACCGCACTATCGCCAAGGCTGTGGTAAAGGCGGACCGAAAGCGTACGGTCCGACACGCCATGGAAGTGCGCCACGCCAGCTTCGTCGACGAGACGTTCATTGCGCAGCTTCGTCGTCACAACGTGGCCCTGGTAGTGGCCGACACCGCGGGCAAATGGCCATTCCTGGAAGACGTGACGGCAAGCTTCATGTATCTGCGCCTGCACGGCGACAAGGAGCTGTATGCGAGCGGCTATACCAACTCCGCGCTGAACCGCTGGAGCAAGCGTATAGACGCATGGCGCAAAGGCAGCGAACCGAAAGACGCCACGCGTTGCAGCAGTACGCATCCACGCAAGCGCGCAAGCCGCGACATCTATTGTTACTTCGATAACGACACCAAGGTGAAAGCGCCGTTCGACGCGGGCAAACTGGCGGAAAAACTTCCCTGAAGCTGCAAATCAAATGGCGCGTACTTAGCCCCCTCCCCTCCGGAAGAGGGGGAGCAATGCATCGCAAATGACCAACAATGGCACCTAACCTACATGGCCAACTCGGGCAGCGCCAAACATCCTGGTCACATTCAGTTGCCTTGTCTTTGACATATGCCGTTGCAAGTTAAGGTGGATGGTGTCGAGTGGATTCGTACACCTGCATCGTTACGCCAGCGGAGCAGCCGTGAGCCTTCGGGATTATCAGCGCAAGCGCAACTTCGAAAGCACTCGGGAACCGAAGCCGGATGCGGCTGTTCCCGAGGGCCGCCGCGCGCTGTTCGTGGTGCAGCTGCATCATGCCCGGCGCCGTCACTTCGATTTCCGTCTGCAGGTAGGCAATGCGCTGAAAAGCTGGGCGGTACCCAAAGGCCCCAGCTATGACCCCAAAGTGAAGCGGCTTGCGGTGGAAGTGGAAGATCATCCGGCGGCCTACGCGGATTTCGAAGGCGAGATCGAGGAAGGTTATGGCAAAGGCCATGTCGATCAATTCGATCGCGGCGTATGGGCCACCGAGGGCGATCCGGTCAACCAGTTGAAAAAGGGGCATCTGCAGTTCGAGTTGTTCGGTACCCGCCTCAAAGGCAGCTGGCATCTGGTGCGCAGCAGCCGCAAGGAGCGCAAGCAACCCTGGTTTCTGATCAAGGACAAGGACGCGTTTGCAAGCGACGTCGAAGCCGACGACTTGATGGATGCAAAGATGCGCGAAAGCACGCGCAAAGCAGCCAAGTCGGAAAGCACACGTGTCGCAGCGAAGAAATCGACGGCGCACGTGCGCAAGCCGCCCACGGCGCGCAAGCTCGGAAAAACCGCGCTGATCAACCGGGCCAGAGCACTGGAGAATGCGAAGAAGGCTGCACCAAGCGCGGATTTCTTCCCGCCTGCACTGACTCAACTGCGCTTGGAACCGCCGGCAGGCGACCACTGGATTCATGAAGTGAAATGGGATGGCTATCGCATCCTCACCACCATCGCCAAAGGCAAAGTGGCGCTTTGGTCGCGCAACGCATTGCGTTGGGACGAAAGGATTCCCGACATTCTGCAAGCCATCGAATCGTTGGGACTCGATTCGGCACGATTCGATGGCGAACTAATCGCCACCGACAGTCGCGGCCATAGCGACTTCAACGCGCTGCAAAAAACGCTGTCCGGCGAAGCGCAGTACCCCTTGGTGTATGTGCTGTTCGATCTGCCCTATTTCGAGGGCTACGATCTTTCGCGCGCGCCATTGCTGGAGCGCAAGGCGCTGCTGGAGCGAATACTGAGTCACGGCCGACGGCATCTCGCCTTTAGCACGCACACCCAGGGCAATGGTCGGGAAGCCATGCAGCATGCGGTAGAACACCGCCTGGAAGGCATCGTCTCCAAGCGCGTGGATTCCGGCTATCACGCGGGACGCAGCGGCGACTGGATAAAAGTGAAGCGCCTGGAAGGCGACGAATTTGCGGTGGTCGGTTATACGCCGCCGAAGGGCAAACGCAGCGGCTTTGGTTCACTGCTATTGGCAAAGCCGGACCCGGAACATCGCAGTGGCTGGCTGTTCGCAGGCCGTGTCGGCACGGGCTTTTCCGACAAAATGCTCGCGGAAACCGCCGCGCTGATCAGCAAGAAGGCATCGCGAAAAGCACCGTCGAATCTTCGCAATATCGATCCGCTGTTGCGCGATGCATGGTGGATAACGCCAACGCTGGTGGTGGAAGTGAGCTATCGCGGCATTGGCAACAACGACCTGCTACGCCAACCCAGCTTGAAGACACTGCGCATGGACAAACGTCCAACCGACCTGAGAAACGCCGACCGCGCGCCTGCGAAATCTGCTTCGTCCAAAACGGCAAAGAAAGCGTCGGCCAAGCCATCCTCGCGTGCCCGCCCCGCATTGCATAACACCGAGGCAGGCGCCATCACCATTACGCATCCGGATCGCGTGGTATTCCCCGGCGACAACATCACCAAGCAGCAAGTCGCCGACTATTACCAAAGCGTCATGAACTGGCTGCTGCCCGGCGTGCTCGGCCGGCCGCTCTCGATCATCCGTTGTCCTGAAGGATCGGGAAAAGCCTGCTTCTTCCAGAAGCATCCGATGCAGGGGCTGCATCGCGTAGGGCTGGTGCGTTTGAAAGAAGAAAAAGGTTCGCAAGCCACCTACATGTACGCCAAAGATGCCGATTCCGTGCTGGAACTGGTGCAGTTCGGCACGCTCGAATTCCACCCATGGGGTGCGACCGCCGATCATCCCGATCGATGCGATCGCGTCGTGTTCGACCTGGACCCGGCGCCAAAAGTCGGTTGGGATCGCGTCATCGCCGCTGCGCGCCTGCTCAAGAAATGGCTGGATCGCATCGGCTTGCAATCGTTCCTGCGCACCACCGGCGGTAAAGGCTTGCACGTAGTCGTGCCACTCAATCCCGGTTGCCCATGGTCACAGGTGAAGGACTTTGCACACGCAATGGCCAGCACCATGGCAGCGGCCTATCCCGATGATTTTGTGGACACCGCCACCAAGGCCAAACGCACCGACAAGATCTTTGTCGACTATCTGCGCAATGCGCGCGGGTCGACCAGCGTCACCAACTATTCGCTGCGCGCCCGTAAAGGTGCGCCCGCAGCCACACCACTGCGCTGGGAAGAGCTGTCGAAAGTCGAGCGTGGCGACGCGTTCAACATCCACACGCTTCCCAAACGCCTGGCGCGGCTGCGCAAGGATCCATGGGAAGGCATCGACTCGGTCGAGCAAACGCTCGATACCGCGATCGAGCAATTGAACAAGCGCTAATCACTTCTGTTGACCCCGGAGGTTCGCACATGACGACCACGCTTGATAAACCCTTGAGGCGCGAAATCGACGTCGAGGGAGAGGCTTACACCGTGGTGTTCGATGCCCAGGGCATCAAGATCACGCGCAAGGCTCACCGAAAAGGTGTAGAGCTGCGATGGAGCGATATGATCAATGGCGACGCGGCCGTTGCGGCAGCCTTGAATGCGTCGGTGGCGAGCGAGCAGGGATAACAGCAACCTCGCTGCCTCCTCTGCTTGCGGAAGACAATGCTCCAAACTTGAGCTTCGCAGGCACGCATGGTCTTGCCTGACGTCATTCAGGCGAAGGCCGGAATGACGACTCGTTCTGACATTGCCTTGAGGCGAGCGTTAGGTTCAGAGTGGAGTCGCAGATGGTGCGGTAGCGCTTAAGCCCATCGCGAGGTAGCTTCGCCCCTCCCCTGTTGCATGCAGGAGAGGGGTTGGATGGGCAAGCCCATGCACAGCATTCCTACGCAGCTTTCTTCCTCGTCCTCGCCGCTTTCTTCGCAGCGGCCGAGCGGCCGCGTGCGCCTTTCGTGCGAGCCGCCTTCTTCGCCGCCGCCGAACGCGATGCTGAACTCCGCTTGGATGCTGCACGCTTTGCGTGAGCCGACAGCGAACGCTTCGAGGCGGAACTTCTTCCCTCACGCTTCAACGCACCCGATGAAGCGCGGGCACGTTTGGCGCTCGACCGCTTGGTGGTGGCACGCTTGCGGCTGGACGTCGATTTACCGGCACTGGCGCGTTTACGCGTGGATGCCTTGGATGTGGACGATTTCTTGCGTGGCACCTTGACGCCCGCGCGCCGCGCTTTCGACAGACCGATGGCGATGGCTTGCTGTGGCGAACGTGCGCCATGCTTGCCCTCACGCACGTGCTCGATTTCCTCGTGCACGTATTCGCCAGCCTGAGTGCTCGGGGATTTTCCCTGGCGTTTGTCTCGGGCTGCAGCTTGTCGGGTTTTTCTCTCGGGCATGTCGTATCTCCCATCTGTACGAACCGAACCAGCTTTACTCGTGTATGCGTCGACAAGCTGTCAAAGCAGTCATGTCAGGCCTTGCGAATGAGCGTGATGCGCCCATTCGGTTCCAATCTCGCAATGCTTATGTTCCTGGCGTCCTCCATGCCCGCTGCATGCAGGGCGCGCCGAAAAGCCGCTTTGGGAAGGCAGACGCTTTCCAACGATCCCGGCACGATTTCGCCATCGTGCACCAATACGGTGGGACGTCCTTCCACAAACCGATTCAGCCACGGCGATCGCGTGCAGGCCCATGCAAGCGCGCGGTCTGCGGCGAGTATGGACGCCACCGCAATAAGTCCACCCGGAAAAGAGCTATCGGGACCCACGATGGTATTGCGCAGCGTGCCGCCGACCAGCACCAGCACGATGATATCGAAGGTGGACATGTCGCCAAACGATCGCTTGCCCACGATACGCATCATGACCAGAGCTGCCAGATAGGCGCCGATGCCGCGCCAGATGAATTCCCACCACGGCAAAGCCAGTTCGAATGTATTCATGCGACATACTCCTCGACCGTTTCGCTGAAACGGCCAGCACTATGTCGCGCCTTCGGATGACAAATCGTCGAACAGACGTGAATACATGTACGCAAACGAGCCGATGCGTCCTGCATCGTCACAAAGATTTCCTTTCACATGCACACGCACGCGCTCACAGTCGAGGCGTACTGTTTCATGGCGAGATGGTGAAATCATGAATCGCATCCATGCAGAAGTGCCGGCACCGGATCCCAAGTCGCCGCCCGCGCCGACACCTTCCCCCGATCTCCCCCAACCCGACCCTGGGCCGCCCTTCCCTACGCCGGAACGCCCGCCGCTTACCGATCCGGAACCACCGCCTGCACCGATTGGCGATCCGACAGGTTTGCCGCCGGTGCCGCAGGCATTGATTTAGTAGCCACACCATGTCCCTCTCACTTAGGGAGAGGGACTCACTTACGAACCATTACGCGCTGCAACAGAAATCAAAGCGAAGATGCCAATGCCAAATGATGCTGCAGGGTTGGCAACGCCTGCGTGGCAAAGCTCTTCAACTTCCCTTCATTGCCCGAAGTCGACTCAGCCTGAAACAACGCCACTGCATCGCGATGATCGTTCACCATCATCGACGCGAAGGCCGTATCGAAGTCTTTGCCATGCAACGCGCGCAGCTTGGCGAGATTGGCTTGCTGATCTTGGGTAGGCGCGCTCGACAAGGTATAGCCCTCTTTCTGAGCGATTGTCTTCAGCTCGCCATTGGCCTTGCCATGATCGCGGATCATCGTTTCGGCAAACGCCTTGACCTTCGCGGATTGCGCCTGCGTCGCCGCCAGGCGACTTGCCATGATCTCGGTTTCTCCGCCTGCCGAAGCGGCCGTCACGAAGCGGACGTCCTGTGCAGTATGCGCACCCGCGGCGGGCGCTGCGTTCGGCGTGCCGCTTTGTGCCCACGCGAACGAGGCCGTCACCAACATAAACAACGGCACAATGGATGCCTTGATGAACCGTGACATGTTTGCGTCTCCAAAACAAAAGACGTGGTCATAGTTAACATCGATGATGTGACTCGCGTGTATCGAGCAAGCAAACATGTCCATGACATGTCTCACTCACGCGAGGGTTATGCGCATCGGTCTAAGGTGTCTTCCACGAACGACCTTACGGAGGCACGTCATGGCCGAACTAGTCGTTGCATGTTTCGATACGCAATTCGACGCCAATGCCGCCGCCGAAAAACTGTTGTCCCGTGGGTTGCGGCGTGAACAGATCGTGTTGAGTTTCGACGAGAGCGTCGGCACCTCGCCCTCCAGTTCCAGTGCGCCGACGACGGTGATTTCCCAGGCCAGTCATACCGGACGCATCGACACCAGCACGGGGCAAGAAAAGCGCAACGGCCCGCCATCAGGGTTTTCGCCATCGCGCACGCCGCCATTACCCGATCCTTCTCTGATCGGCCATACCACGCTCGTGGTTGAACTGCGCGGCGAATTGTCGATGGATGATGTGTGCGTGTTGCTCGATAACGCGGGCGCGAGTTCGATCCGCCCCAAGGGAAAAGGCGAACAACTCATCCAGGAAAATCCGCACATGTGGCCATCTGTCGGCCATGCATCGCGCGAAGATGTTCAGCGCAGCATCGATGCGGCGAAAGGTGGGGCCAGGTTGAGTACGCGCAGCCCCGGCAAAACCTGATTACTGCCGTGCCTCCAGGCGCATGCCACGTGGCGTAAGCCAGCGTTCCACGCCTTCAAACAAGCCTTGCACGACCAAGGCCATGCACGCTGCAGGAATGGCGCCCTCAAGAATCAAACCGGTATCGTCCAACCGAATGCCGGTCACGATGGGTTGCCCGTAACCGCCGGCACCGATCAGCGCGCCCAACGTAGCGGTGCCTACGTTGATCACCGCCGCTGTCTTGATGCCCGCAAGAATGCTGCGTATCGCCATCGGCAACTCCACGCGACGCAACCGCACGCCGCGCGGCAAACCCAGGGCGGCAGCGGATTCGCGCAGGTCCGGCGGAATACCGGTAAGGCCCGCATAGGTATTGCGCACGATCGGCAGCAGGCTATACAGAAACAACGCGGCGATGGCCGGCCATGTGCCGATGCCGAAGAAAGGAATCATGAAGACAAACATCGCCAGCGACGGAATCGTCTGCAACACGCCGCTGAGCGCCATGATGAGATGACCAAGCCGTTTCGTACGCGCAGCCCGGACGCCCAAGGGAATCGCGATCACCACCGCCGCCGTCAGCGAAATCAGCACCAGCCGAAGATGCTCCAGCGTGCGGCGCCACAACCGCCCCCACAGATTCGCACCGTCGCCATCCGGTTGTACGCCGAGGAAGTCCGCGGCTGCCAGGGTTTCTTTTTCACCGTGCAACTTCACCATGGCATTCAGCTGACGCATCGCATCCGCACTGATGCGCCCGGTAAGTTTCTTCAGCACGTCCACGAAAGCAGGCGAACGGTGTTCGAGATCGAGCCGATAGACGAATACCGCTTCGTAGTGCGGGAAATAGTGTCGGTCATCGTCGAGCGTGCGCAGGCGGTAATACGGAATTTCGGCGTCCGTACTGTAGAGATCGATCGCATCCACCGCACCGCTGGCCAACGCGCGATACGACAGCGCGTGATCCAGCCCGCGCACCTGCGTTTGCGGCATGCCATACCGTTGGCGCAAACCCGGCCAACCGTCGCCGCGAGCCATGAATTCATTGGAAAAACCCAGGCGCACTTCGGGATGTGCGGCGAGATCGGAAAGACGGCGAATACCAAGTTGAGCGGCGCGATCCTCGCGCATGCCGATAGCATAGGTGTCGTCGAAGCCCAGCGAATCGGTGATGCCGACGCCCAGCGGTTTCAGCGCAGCGCGCAAGGTCGGAATATCCGCGTCGGGCGCGACGTTCTTCAGCAGCTCATGCGTGAGCGTGCCGGTGTATTCGGGATACGCATCGATATCACCGTGCTGAAGCGCGCTCCACAAGATGGCGGTGCCGCCTAGCTCGCGTTGATGCGCCACCGGCATGCCTTGTTGCCGCGCCGCCAGCCTCGCCATTTCGCCGAGAATCACCGATTCGGTGAATTGCTTGGAGCCGATGCGCACCGGCGTTGCATGCGCACAGAATGGCATCAGCAGCACCATTGTGACGACGAGCCACGCGCGCTTCATGAGGAAACGCCGCGCAAGGTGCGTTGTGCCCGCACGAACCGCGTCACGAAGGGATCGGCAGGTCGCTGGCAAAAATCATCCAGGCGACCGTCCTGCACCACCTTGCCGTTGCGCATCAACACCAGGCGATCGGCAAACCACGCCGCTTCCGCCATGTCGTGCGTCACCACGATGACCGTTTTTCCGAGCTGGTCGAAGATTGCTTTCAGTTCGTCCTGTAGCTCATGACGCACGATGGGATCGAGCGCACCCAGTGGTTCGTCCATCAGCAAGGCATCGGGATTGAGCATCAGTCCGCGCATCAAGGCGACGCGCTGGCGTTGACCACCCGACAATTCCGCCGGATAACGCTCCAGTGCCCAGGGAGGCAGATGCGTAAGCGTTGCAAGTTCCTCGGCTCGTTGGCGGATGCGATCGCGGCTCCAGCCAAGGTGATGCGGCAGCAAGGCGAGATTGTCCAGCGCGGTGAGATGCGGAAACAGGCCGCCTTCCTGGATCACATAACCGACGCGCCGGCGCAGTGCCAATACGTGCGCGGGTTCCAGTACGGCTCCATCCACCCGAATCTCGCCGCTGTCCGGCCACTCCAAACCCAGCAACACGCGCAGCAAGGTGGATTTGCCAGAACCGCTGCTGCCGATCAGGGCCGTATTGCCGCCTGTCGGGAAGCGCAGGCTGACATTGTCCAATGCAGCGATGGCGCCATAGCGCTTGCTGACGCCGCGGAGCTCGAACGCTTCGGGGGAGGCGTTGGGGGTGGTTGGCATGGGAGCGCGGCGGCAATGGGAAGCTCGATTGTAGGCGCCACCATAGGTTTTGGGGTGCAAACCCCAACGAACTAACCGAGCTGGCGGTGCATTTCGAAAGGCAGATGTTGCATAGCAACATGTATCCTTGCCCCATGCCATCCCACGCCACCCTCCTCCACTACTGGCGCCGCCTGCGCGGTTCGGACCGCTTTGCCGAATGCCAGCGGGTGCTGCTCGCACTCGGCGGCGTGATTCTCTATTGCCTATGGAGCAACCAAGTCGCGGCGATGATCCCGGCCATGCTGGGGGTCATCGCCTGCGCACTGGCCGAAACCGAGGACCACTGGCGCAGCCGCCTCGCCACCTTGCTTATCACACTGTGCTGCTTCGCAAGCGTGGCTTTCATCGTGGAGTGGCTGCTGCCCCGCACGTTGCCGTTTACCCTCACACTGGGCTTGATGACCTTCGTGCTGGTGATGCTCGGCTCCATCAGCGCGCGCTACGCCACCATTGCGGGCGGCACGCTGATTTTGGCCGTCTATACGATGATCGGCACCGATCAGCCGCACCCGCCGACGTCGTTCTTCATCGAACCTTTGCAACTGCTGGCTGGCGCCGCCTGGTATGGCGCGCTGTCGCTGGTGTGGAGCGTGCTCTCGCCACAACTGGCCGTACGCCATGCGCTAGCCCGCGTGTTCGACGCGCTGGGCGATTACTTGGAAACCAAAGCCGCGCTATTCACCCCGGTTCAAGGCATCGATCGTGAAGCGCTGTTGCTCACGATGGCCATGCAAAACGAGCATGTGGTGGAAGCCCTCAACGACACCCGCATCGTGCTGATCGACCGCATCGGCATGCGCCGCCCGCGCGGCGCCACGGCGGCGCGTCTGCAGTTGTACTTCAAAGCGCAAGACATCCACGAACGCGTCAGTTCTTCGCACCATCCGTATGCCGCCTTGGCAGAAGCGTTCTATCACACCGACGTCTTATTCCGTTGCGAACACATCCTGCGCCTGCAAGCACGTCAATGCCACGAACAAGCCCAAGCGCTTCGTCTGCGCATTGCGCCCGCGGCAACCACCGATCTGCGCGCTGCACAGAATGACCTGCGTAACGCCATCAACACGCTGCACCACACGCCGCCGGTGCCGGCCGAACATCTGCTGCGTTCGCTGGATGCGCTCTTACGAAATATCGCTGCCATCCAGGCGTTGCTGGAGAACGACCACGCGCCGACGACGCTGGATGGTGAAGACGGCGCATTGCAGAACCCGGGCCCACAATCGCTAAGCGAAGCCTGGGATCACATCACCATCCAGCTCACTTCGCGTTCTTCACGTTTCCGGCATGCGGTCCGTCTTTCACTCGCGCTGATGGCCGGCTTCGGCGTGCTGCGCCTGGTGCATCCACAGCATGGCTACTGGATCTTGCTGACGACTTTGCTGATCTGCCAGCCAAGTTATGGCGCGACCCTTTCCCGCATGCTGCAACGCGTGTCCGGGACGGTCATCGGCGTGGTAATCGGCTGGGCAACCTTGCGATTGCTGCCCGCAGCACCGTGGCAATTGCTGCTGATTGTGCTGTCCGGCGTGATGTTCTTCGCGGCGCGGCTGCGGCAATACACCCTCGCCACCGCATCGATCACCGTGTTCGTAGTGCTGTGCTTCAACCAGGCCGGCAACGGCTATGAAGTAATGTGGCCGCGTCTGCTCGACACCCTGATCGGTGCGGCCATCGCCGCACTCTCCATCTACCTCGTGCTGCCCGACTGGCAGGGACGCCAACTCGACCAGGTGCTGTCCAACACCCTGCGCAACGATGCGCGCTATCTACAGCAGATCATCGCGCAATACGTACATGGCAAGCGCGACGATTTGCCCTACCGCATCGCCCGTCGCGAAGCCCACAACGCCGATGCCGCGCTGAGCGGCATGCTCGCCAACATGCTGCGCGAACCGGATCGCCAGCAGCGCGGCAACGAAGATCTGCTGCGTTTCCTTACCCTCGCACACACCATGCTTGGGCATATCTCCGCACTTGGCGCACATCGCCAGGCCATCGCCTCCACTCAGGCGCGCGACACCGTAACGCTTGCCGGCAACCTGATCGTGACCAAGCTGGAACACTTGGCCGATGCGCTGCTTGCCAACACCGCCACAGCACCGGACAGTGAAGCGGAGCAAAGCATGATGCCGCATGCGGAAGGTGCGCAGGATGAGACTGCACGGTTGGTGCTTGGGCAGTTGGGGTTGATTCTGGTGTTGCGGGATCGGTTGGTGAGTGTGGTCAGGGATATTCGTAGCGGGTGAGTTTTTCGTGTTCCTCCATGGAAACACTTACCCAGCCATCCAAATGCCCGCGCAAGTCAGTGGCGCGGGTTGGTACCCCTAACATTTGCGCATAGCTGATGCATGTCACAACAACGCGAAATACGCACACCCCATAAACAGCAACTAAAACTAACAAAACCGTAATAGTCGTATCCCCCACCCCCGCGAATAGTTACACTAATCACAACACCCACAACTCCGAAGGCGCCCAGCCTACGGTTCCCCCAAGGAATACGGCCAGGCGTCCGTGATCCCCCAAAAGGATCACCAGGGTGAACGCGGAAACGCGTTCGCCTCCCGGCTTGGAAAGGAGCAAAGACACATGTTCCCGCTGGCTGACCGATACGGCCGTCGGTTTCCGTACTTGCGGTTATCGGTCATTCCCGCGTGCAACTTCCGTTGCACGTATTGCCTGCCGCACGGCTACCACGCCGATGCGAAGGCGACTGCGCCGTTGTCGCTGCCGGAGATCACGCGCCTGCTGCGCGGGTTCACGGAACTGGGCATGCACAAGCTGCGCATCACGGGAGGGGAGCCTAGCGTGCGCCAGGACCTCACCGAGATTCTGCGTACCGCCGCCGCAGTGCCAGGCATCACCAAGCTGGCCATGACTACCAATGGCACCCTGCTCAGCAAACGCCTGCACGAATGGACGGATGCCGGCCTCAACACCATCAACGTCAGCGTGGACAGCCTGGACCGCGCCGCGTTCGCCCGCATTACCGGCCACGATCGGCTGGAAGACATCCTGCACGGCGTGGAGATGGCGCTGGATGCCGGCCTGGCTTCGGTGAAACTCAACGCCGTCCTGCTGCGCGACGTCAACGATCGCGAGTTGCCGGCGTGGCTGAATTACCTGCGCGACCGGCCCATCGGCCTGCGCTTTATCGAACTGATGCAAACCGGCGACAACCTCGCCTTCTTCCGCGATCACCACGTGCGTGCGGAAACGCTGGAAACCGAACTGCTGGACGCCGGCTGGCAAGTGTTGCCACGCGCCGCGGATGCCGGTCCCGCACGCGAATACCGCCATCCGGATTACGCCGGCCGCATCGGCATCATCGCGCCCTATTCCAAGGATTTCTGCGCCGGCTGCAACCGCTTGCGCGTGACCGCCACCGGCGACCTGCGCCTGTGCCTGTTCGGCGAATTCGGCATACCGCTGCGCCCGCTCTTGCAGTCGGACGATCAGCTCGAAGAGCTGGTGCGCGCCATCGGCGGTCAGATCGGCCGCAAGGAAGAAGGGCATTTCCTGCACGACGGCCGCACCGGCATCACACCTCATCTTGCTTCCACCGGAGGTTGATTACATGTCCCAGGCTGACGCCCATTTCCACATGGCGGACGTGCGCCGCAAGCGCATCACCGCGCGTCGCGCCGTGGCGGTTGGCGAATTAAGCGCAGGTGCTGCAGCCTTCGCGCAAATCGTTGAACGCCGCCTGCCGAAAGGCGATGCGATGGTGATGGCTGAAATCGCCGGCTTGCAAGGTGCGAAAAATGCCTCGCAACTGATGCCGCTCTGCCACCCGCTGCCGCTGGAATACATCGACGTGCGCTGCGAACCGGTTGCCGAGCGCCACGCCATTCGCGTGTATTGCGAAGTGGCGACGTTTGCGCGCACGGGTGTGGAAATGGAAGCGCTCGCTGGCGCCAGCGCAGCGTTGCTGACGCTATACGACCTGACCAAACCGGTGGAGCCTGCGCTTTCCTTCGGCGGCGTGCGATTGCTGTTCAAGGAAGGCGGCAAGAAAGGTCTGTGGCTGCATCCCGAAGGCATGAGCGATGCCGAGCGCGAGCGCTACAAACCGCGCGGGGTGGCGAAGCTGGATAACGTCAGCGCCGCCGTCATCACGCTCAGCGACCGCGCCAGTCGCGGCGAATATGCGGATGCATCGGGTCCGTTGCTGGCCGAACGCTTGCGAGAACTCGGAGCGAACGTAAGCGACGTCGAGTTGCATCCTGATGAACCCGCACCGCTGGCGGAACGTCTGCGCGAACTTTCCGAACAAGGCGTGCAACTGATTCTCTGCACCGGCGGCACCGGCCTTGGTCCGCGCGACCATACGCCGGAAGCGCTGGCGATCGTGGCGGATCGTCAGGTCGACGGCATCGGCGAACTGTTCCGCAGCGAAAGCAGCCAGCACACGCCGATGGCATGGCTGAGTCGCGCGCATGCGGTGCTGATCGGCAACACACTGGTCATCGCCCTGCCCGGCAGCGCCAAAGCGGCAGCTCAAGGCATGGATATTCTGGCGCCGATTCTCGCGCATGCATTGAGCATGGCCGCCGGTGGGGGACACGCGTGAGTCAGGAAACGCTCGCTTACGAAGATGCGCTGCGGATCGTGCTTGATACGAGCGCCAAGCTGCCGACTGAAGACTGCCCCGCAAGCGCATGCATAGGTCGCGTGCTGGCCACGCCTGTCATCAGCGATGCCAACCTGCCTCCTTTTGACAACTCGGCCATGGACGGCTTTGCCTTGTGCGGCCACTCCAGCGTACCCGCCGGCACCGAGCTGGACATTGAAGGCGAACAAGCCGCTGGCGATGGCATTGCGCGCGCTCACAACGGCGCGTGGGAAATCATGACCGGCGCACGGGTGCCGGACGGACTTGATCGCGTCATTCCGGTGGAACAAACCGAGCGCTTGTCGAACACGCGCGTGCGGCTGCTAGCGAACGTGGAAGCAGGACAAAACGTGCGCACGGCGGGTTCGGATGTAGCGCGCGGTGAAACCGTGCTGGATGCCGGCACAACGTTGCAGCCGAATCATTTGATGCTGCTCGCTGCACTCGGCGTTGCCAACGTATCGGTAACTGAGCGTCCACGCGTCGCTGTACTTTGCACGGGCCGCGAGTTGGTCGACGACGCAGCCCAAGCGCTCGCCCCCGGACAGATTCGCAATTCCAACGGGCCATTCCTCGCCGCTCGCTTGCCGCTGGCCGGTGCGGAAGTGGTGCACGTAGAAACGGTGGGCGACGACGCTGCAGCGTTCGAGGCCGCCCTGCGCCGTGCATTAAATGCCGGTGCAAAAATCGTCGTGACCAGCGGCGCGGTTTCCATGGGCCGCTACGATTTTGTACCGCAGGCGCTGGAACGCCTGGGTGCGCAAACCCTGTTCCATAAGGTCGCCATACGCCCCGGCAAACCGCTGCTGTTCGCGAAGCTCCCCGGCGACGTGCTGCTGTTCGGTTTGCCGGGCAACCCGATCGCTGTCGCCGTGGGCCTGCGTTTCTTTGTGGAACCGGCGTTGCGCGTCATGCTCGGCTTGCCGCAGGAAACGGTGCGCCGCGTACCGCTCAGCAAGCCTTACAGCAAAAAGCCGCGCCTGCGTTTTCACCTCAAAAGCCGTCTGCACATCGATGCGCAAGGCCGGCTTGCCGTGGCGGTGCTCGACGGTCAGGAGTCGTATCGCATCCGCCCGCTTTCCGACGCCAACGCCTGGGCGGTTGTGCCGGCGGATGTCGATGCGTTGCCCGCCGGCGCACTGGTCGACGTGTATGGTGTTGGGCACCTTGAATTTCCCTTGCCTGCCGAGAGTGCGATATGAAGGTTCGCATCACCTTGTTCGGCGCTTTGCGTGACGCTGACGCGCGCGGCTTTATCGAGCTGGAAGCGCCGGACAGCTGCACCATCGGCGAACTGCGCGAACTGTTGCGCAATCATTTGCGTGAGCACGCGCCGAACATCAGCGCAGGCCTGGTGCAACGTTCGGCGTTCGCCAGCGAGGATGAGATCCTGCACAACCATCGCGCGTTGCCGGCGAATGGGCAGTTGGCAGTCTTGCCGCCGGTGAGTGGGGGGTGAGATGCATGCCGGATGCAGCAAATCTTCTCCGTATCGATATTCGCCGACTTTCGAGCACTGAAATACATGACTGACCTCCACACCGCCGTCATCGACATCTGCGACGGGGTACTGAACCCCGCCGACGCTCTCGCCTTCGTCTCCGATCCACGCTTCGGCGGCATCGACATGTTCATCGGCAAAGTGCGCGAGCATAACCTCGGTCGCGTGGTCACCGGCATCAGCTACGACTTGTTCGAGCCACTGGCATTGCGCACATTCGAAGAGATTGGCGAACGCGCGCGTAGAAAATTCGGCAGCCCGATGAAGCTGTATATCGCGCATGCGAAAGGCGAGCTGCGCATTGGCGATATCGCGGTGATTGTCGCCGCCGGCACAGCGCATCGCGATGAAGCGTTCAAGGCCTGTCGCCTGGCCATCGAAGCGGTCAAACACGAAGCGCCGATCTGGAAACAGGAGCACTACACCGACGGCGACAGCGCATGGAGCGAAGGCTGCTCTCTGTGCGAGGAACATCGCGAGGCCGAACAGCGCGGCAAGGCGCATGATCACGGCCACTGAATCGATGCCATGCATTGGCGTGGTGCTGGCCGGCGGGCTTTCCTCCCGCATGGGCCGTGACAAGGCGTTGTTGCCATGGAACGGCCATCCGCTGATAGAACATCAGATCGCCGTACTGCTAGCCGCCGGCGTGCGCGAGGTCAAAGTGAGCGGCGACCGTCCCGACTACCACGGTGTCACCGATCCGGTACCGCAGGCCGGCCCCGTGGGTGGCATTGCCGGCGTCGCGGCAACGTGCGAAGACAGCCAACTGCTGATCGTTCCGGTGGACATGCCCAAGCTGCAGCCGTCGTTACTGCAACGCTTGCTTACTGCAGCGAGCACTGCCGGCTGCGTGCGCTTCACGGATTACGTGCTGCCCATGCGCCTGCGACTGGATGCACGTTGCCGCGATGCGCTGCACGCCTTGCTCGCTACGAACGACAAACGCGCACGCTCGGTGCGCGCATTGCAGGAGCGCGTCGGCGTGCATGAAATGATCCTGCCCGCGGCCGACGCTGCTCAACTCATCGATTGCAACACCGAAGAAACCTGGCGGGAGCTGAGCCCATGAGAGTGCAACTGGAAGGCCAAAGCCTGCGACTGCGCATCAACGAAGACGAACTGACGCAACTGCTCGACGGAGGCGCGGTAGATAATCGCACCGACCTGCCCGATGGTCATGTCGAAATACAGCAAGTCAGCTTGGCGCCTCGCATTGCCTGGCAGCGCGAACACACCGTGTGGCATATCAGCCTGCCGGAGGTTGACGTGCGTGCATTGAGCCAGCGGCTTCCTTCGCGCGATGGCCTGCAATTTTCCCTTTCGACACCGGGCGGGGAAACCTTGGTGATCATGTTTGATGTGGATGTGCGCGATAGCGCACGCAAGCGGCTGCATAAAACGTCAGAAGGAGATGCGTGATGAGGTGGACCGTGGGTTTCTTTGCGCTGTGTTTCAGCTTGCTGGGAACGAACGCCATGGCGCAGACAGCTCCCGTCGTGCGCATTGCCTATGCCGGCTCCATGGGCGTAGTGATGGACAACGCTGCCGGCCCCGCATTCGCCAAAGCGCATCACGCCACTTACCAAGGCATTGGCCAAGGCTCCTACGCACTGGCGCGATTGCTCGCTGCACATCAACTGCAAGCGGACGTATTCGTCACCATCACGCCCGGCCCCATGGACGTGCTCAAGCAAGCGGGATTGGTTATCGCTGCCGCGCCGGTGGCGAGTACGCAAATGGTCGTCGTCTACAGTCCGCGCAGCCGCTTCGCGAACGATTTCGCTGCGGCATCGCGCGGAGAAAGAAAGTGGTATGAAGTGTTGAGCCAGCAAGGTGTCCGCCTGGGCCGCACGGACCCGGCCATCGATCCGCAAGGCGCAAACGCGTTGCTGACCTTGCAGTTGGCTGAAGAGTTCTATCATCAGCCCGAACTGCTGAAAACCGTGGCTGGCGCCGTGCAGAATCCGTCGCAGATCTTCACCGAACCGTCGTTGATGTCGCGACTCGAAGCAGGCCAGATCGATGCGGCGATCGGTTATGCCAGCGCGGCGCAATCGCATCATTTGCCGACGATTGCACTGCCCGACGAGATCAATCTTGGCCATCCGGATCTGCAGAAGTCGTGGTACGACCGTGCTTCCGTTCCGTTGGCCAATGGCAAGATACTGCGCGTGCAACCGCTGGTGTTCTATGCCGGTGTGCTGACCAACGCGCAACAGCCTCAGCTTGGGCATGATTTCGTGAAGTTTCTACAGGGGCCGCAAGGTCAGGCGTTGTTTCGCGAGCATGGTTACAACGCGCCGCGCGGGAATGGCTTGTGACGAGAGCTCCCGCAGGTTGGGTTACACCTGACTTGACCCGGGACACCCCAACACATCTTCCCTCGAACCATTGTTGGGTTACGCTCCGCTAACCCAAGCTACGTGGACATCGCGACAAGAGCGGATATGACCCGCACTGCATTCAACCTCGGGCTTCCCGCCATCGTCAGCTTCCTGACGCTGCTGTTGCTTGCCGCCCCCTTCATCGGCCTCGCCTTCGCGACTTCATGGCACAGCTTCGGCTTCACCGATGGCGACGGCAGTGCCATTGCGGTATCGCTCTGCTACAGCTTGCTCGCACTGGTCCTGATCATCGCGCTGGGCACCCCACTCGCATGGTGGCTGGCACGTCATCGCGTACGCGGCTCGTGGCTGATCGATGCGTTGCTCTTGCTCGCCTTGCTCACACCACCGTTGGCCATGGGTTTGTTGTTGACGTCGATGTATGGGCCCTACGGTACAGCCGGCAGCTTGCTGGAGCGTGCCGGCCTGGCGCTGACCAATTCAGGCCCTGCGTTCGTGATGGCGCAGTTCTACAGCGCCCTGCCCTACTACGTGATCGCCGCACGCGCTGCATTCGAAGGCGTGCCGTGTGAGCTGGAACAGATGGCGCTCACGCTCGGCCAGTCGCCATGGCGTAGCTTTGTATGCGTGAGTTTGCCGCTGGCGCGATTGGGATTGGCGGCGGCCATCGCATTGGCGTGGGTGCGCGCGCTGGGTGAATTCGGTGCCGTGCTGATCGTGGCGTATTACCCGCAAGGCATCCCCGTAAAGCTGTGGGTGAATTTGCAGAACGTCGGTCTGAGCGCGGTATATCCCCTGCTGTGGGTGTTCTTTCTGATCGCCATGCCCTTGCCGTTGGTGCTTGGGCTGGCCGCTCGCCGCAGGCGCTTGATCTGATGCGCATTGATTACCGTATCGAGCAGCCGGTTGCGTTGCATGCGGCCTTCGATGTCGAAGGTTTCACGGTATTGCTCGGCGCCAGCGGCGAAGGCAAATCGCTGCTGCTGCGTGCTATTGCCGGCCTGACGCCGGCGCGCGGCGAACCGTTCGACGGCATGCCCGCGCAACATCGTGCAGTGGGTTATCTACCGCAGGGTTATGCATTGTTTCCGCACCTCAATGCATGGCAGAACGTGGCGTTTGCATTGCGCGGCTCGCAGCGGCGCGTGCAGGCCATGCATTTGCTGGAACGCGTGCACATGGCGGAATTCGCCGAACGCTATCCATCCACACTATCGGGCGGGCAACAGCAACGCGTGGCGCTGGCGCGCGCCTTGGCGCGCCGGCCGCAATTGCTGTTGCTGGACGAACCCACGTCGGCGCTCGATCCGGTCACGCGCGACGACGTGATCGCGGAATTGATCGGTGAGGTGCATGAATTCGGCATACCCGCATTGGCAGTGAGCCACGATCCGCATTTGGCTGCCGTGGCAGATCGATTGGTGTTGATGCATGAGCAACGCATTATCCAGATCGGCGCGCCGGCCGAGGTCTACGCGAATCCGGCGAACGGGGCGGCGGCGCGCTTACTCGGACATCGCAACGTGCATCGTGGGCGGATCAACGGTGCACAGCAATTGATATGGCAGGACGGTGGCATTGCATTTCCCGTCAACAGCGATGCTTTTGAGGGAGATGTGGACTGGACGATCGATTCGGAAGCCATTCGCCTGGTTGAAGCACGCGAGGGCTTACCGAATGCTGTGCCGGCGTCGATTGAGGTGCGGCATGTGATGGGGCGCACGGTGCAACTGGGTGTGCGATGCGGCCGGGGGCGGTTGTGGATATCGGTGCCTGTAGACCAAGTCATTCTCGAATCGGCAGCCGTGCAGTTACCTGCTGAAGCGATTCGCTGGTGGAAGCGGGATTCATAGATTGGGGTGCGAACCCCAACATCGGCATGCGTGGAAACACCACAGTGTTGGGGTTCGTATCCCAATCTACGAGCTTCTCGTGACCATCGCGCTATCGGTGGCTCAACACCAAACGAAATCCCTGACCGGGCCCTCTGCCATTCGCCGCCAAGCTACCTCGAAACGCCGTTGCTTCCGTAAAGGCAACCCCCATCCAGCCGCCACCTTTCCAAACCCGGCCAAAGCCGCTTTGGCTGCCTTTGGGATCAGTCACGTTGGTTGTCAGCGCTCCAAACCAGTCCCGGGAAGGTCATGGTTGCCGAGCCGCTGCTGGTGTACAGCGAGTAGTAGTAACCGTTGTGGGTGCCGGTACCGTTGTTCTGCACGGTCTGTGCGTTTACCGCCATCGTGGCGCTGATGGCCATGAGCACGCACAGCATGCGCGCGTGAAAGCGTGATGCGGCGAAGCGGATTGCTTGCATACGAATGGTCCCCGTTCGTTGAGGGCGCGCTGCGAAACGCGTAGTTTGCACTGGCGAATCGGCGCCGCCGTTGCATGAAACAAACCACGTTTGCCGCCCGCAGAACGGCGGCCCCTTGCTGCACGCTGACGATGCAGCCCATCGTGTTAACGCTACCACTTGTGCGCAAAAATCTACGCATGATGCTGGCAGTCAAGCGGCGTGTGTGTCAGATGGCAATCAAAACGCAGTTTTACGAATTTGCGTGTGCAAGAAAATGCTTCATTTGAAGATCAACCGCATCTACGCAAACGTGTTGCCCGCCTTCATTTCATCCGATCGCCACGCATTTGCCGCACCATAATTCCGCAATGCACCAAAACATTTAACCCTTAAATCAAGGTACTGGTAGCGCTAACTCAATGCCGCAACTGCAAACGAAAAATCATTACACCCCATCCGCTGTTTCGTAATTGTGCCTGCATAACCCGTCATATCCACTACGCCAACGCCCAGAATGGCGGCGCCGGGGAGGCGCCCGCCGCAGTTTCACGGCTCGAGCCCGGCATGACGATGAAAAACAGATAAGCCGGCTGGCAAACGCCAGTAACGGCCTTTGCATACCAACGAGGGGAGTGCGCAGATGAAGAGCAAGAGGCAAGCTTCAGGGTTGCAGCATGGCGCGTATCCGGCTGCCGCCGCTTCATTGTCTGGCCGGCGCCTGGCCATGGCGGTCGCCATCGGTTTGGCGCTGCTGGACACTCCGACGATCGTGCTGGCGCAAAACGCCGGCCCCACCGCCGACACCTCCACGCCCAAGCCGGCCGTCACCGATGCAAACGCCGATCCAGCCAAAAAGACCAAGGCCGAGCAACAGAAGGACATCAAGAATCTTGCCGGCGTCACCGTCACCGGCATCCGCGCCAGCCTGGCATCATCCCAATCGCTGAAACAAAACGCCGAGCAGATCGTCGATTCGGTCACCGCCACCGACATCAACGCCCTGCCCGACCGCAGCGTCACCGAAACGCTGCAGCGCATCAGCGGCGTAACGGTCGACCACTACCTGGCCGACGACGATCCGGACCATCCCTCCGCCGAAGGCAGCGGCGTGTTGATCCGCGGCCTGCCCTACGTGGCCAGCCTGCTCAATGGCGCCGAAAGCTTCTCGGCCAACAATGGCCGCGCATTGAGCTTCGAAGACGTACCGGCGGAGCTGATGCAAGGCGTGGACGTGTACAAGAATCCGTCCGCAGAACTTATCGAAGGCGGCATCGGCGGCACGGTGGATCTGCGCACGCGCATGCCGTTCGATGCGCCGGGTCAGGTCACCGCCTTCTCCACCGGCATCAATAAAGGCGACATATCGAAGCGGAGCAAACCGTCCGCGTCGTTCCTGTACAGCAATCGCTGGAAGACCGAGAACCTGGGTGAATTGGGCCTGCTGCTCGACGTGTCTTTCTCCGAACTGGCTTCACGCACCGACGGCATTCAGATCAATCCCTACCTGCTCGAGCCCCAGAACAATCTCGGCAACTGCCCGTGCGAACCCACCACGACCGCGGGCAACGTGGCCATTCCCGGCGACATCAACTATTACCAGATGGACCTGCAGCGCAAGCGCACCGGCATCTACGGTGCCCTTCAGTGGCGGCCAACCAACAACCTGGAGTTCGATTCGCGCTTCTTCCGTTCCAATTACAGTCTTCAGTGGCAGGAGCACGAGGTGCAGGCCAATGAGGGCAACTACTACAACATGATCCCGGTGCCGGGCACGTCCTTCAGCTACGACAACGGCGTCTACGAGAACGGCGACATGGTGTCTGCGTCGTGGCAGGGCGGCGGCACCGGCCCCGCCAAGGCAACCTTGAATACGGGCTACCCGCCGATCGGCGGGCCCAATTACTACGCCCTCACTCGCCAGCAGACCCAGTTCGTTCGCACCACCGACTGGACCAACACATTCAAATACAACATCAGCGACAGCATGATCTGGTCAGGCGGCATCCAACTGGTCAAGTCCACCGCCAACACGCTGGACTTCACGGTGTACAACCAGTTCTACATGCCGCCTTCGGAAGTGAACATGAGCAGCGGCACGCCCAGCCTCACGCTGCTGAACAACACTGCGTACAAGTACATTCCATCGAACACTACCAATCCCAACAGCCTCACCAACTACGCGAACTATTATCTCGGCGCGGCACTGGACCATCTCGAATACGACTACGCCATGCTGCGCGCCGCGCGCACCGACCTGGAATACAACTTCCAGGACAGCAACTGGTTGCGGTACTTCCGTGTTGGCGTGCGCGTCACCAGCCACGATACGTACAGCAGCAACAACAGCAGCAGCTACAACTGGGGGCCGATCAGCCAGGTCTGGCAAAGCGGCTACACCGGTCCCTCCTCGCTGGACTGGGCCAACAACATACCGGCATGGATGAACCAGCAGTTTACGTTCAGCAATTTCTTCCGCGGCCAGACCAAATTGCCGAGCACGCTGGTGTTTCCCACCATGGCGCTGGTGGGCAATTACTACGGTGCAATTTCGGCGCTGCGTGCGCTTGAAATGTCCGGCGGGGCCGGCGGCTGGTGTCCGCAAATCTTCAGCACGAGCCAAGGCAATGTATGCAATCCCGGCGCAGGCATGAGCGCCGACTACATGCACGAATCGACGCAAGCCGCCTACGCCTCGCTGTATTTCGGCAACGACACGGCACTGGGCATGCCCTTCGACGGCAACATCGGCCTGCGCTTCGTGCGCACCAGCTTAAATGCGAACGGCTCGGTCACCTACCCATCGTCCAGCACCATCCAGAATTCCGCGGGTATCACGCCCGCCGAAATGGCACTGTTCAACGGCGCCACCACGCCGATCAATGGCGCGTACAGCTATCACAACCTGCTGCCGAGCCTCAACCTGCGCTTCAAGCTGACTGACGATTTGCAACTGCGCCTGGCCGCATCCAAGGCCATCACCCGACCGACCATCAGCCAGCTCAATTCGTACATGGTGATCGGTACGTCATGGACCGCAGCCGGTGGCGGTCAGCAGGCAAGGTTCGCCGGATTCAATGCCAGCACCGGCGGCAATCCCACGTTGAAGCCAATGGAAGCCAACCAGTTCGACGCTGCGCTGGAGTGGTATTTCGCGCCCACTGGCGAGCTGTACACCACGGTGTTCAAGAAGAACATCTCCAACTACGTCACCACCGAAGTGCATACGCAGATCGTCGATGGCGTGCCGGTGGCGGTGAGCGGCCCCACCAACGCGGGCAAGGGCACGGTCAAGGGCGCTGAACTGGGGTACTCGCAGTTCTTCGATTTCCTGCCGGGCGCCTTGAAGGGTTTTGGCCTGCAGGCCAACTACACCTTTCTTCAAAGCAGCAAAGTGCACGGCACCACATCATGCGATCCGAATCATGGCAACGGCTCATGCCCGTCGAGCGATGTCGTCACCAATCCTGGCCTGCCCATGCAGGGCCTGTCGCCGCACAACTACAACGTCACCGGCATGTACGAACACGGCAACTGGTCGGCGCGCCTGGCTTGGTCGTGGCGCAGCCGCTATCTGATCACGCCGGTCGATTCGGGCGACACCTACCTGCCGATGTGGAACGCCGCTTCGGGGCAACTTGACGCGTCGATCTTCTATCACCTCAACAAGAACATGCAGGTGGGTCTGCAGATGAACAATCTCACCAACACCGAACAGAAAGTACTGATGGGCCCCACCACGTACATCAACGGCTTTACGGACTGGCGCTTGTACACGCGCGCATTGTTCATGACGGACCGACGGTATGAATTGGTATTCCGCGCGAACTTCTGAGGCTCCCCGGCCGACAAGCAAACTGCTTTGATGATTGCTTCTCGCCGTTACCGCCGCTGGCATGTGTGCATGCTGGCGGCGTTTTTTTAGGTTGGAGTACGAACCTACAGATCATGCATGCAGCTTGCTATCGATCTCCACCAATCGTTCAACACCCTTCTTCGCCAGCGGCTCCAACCCAGCGCCACCCGCTGCCAGATGCGCAGCAATCTGCTTGCGCATGCCTGGTTCCCAAAACCGTTTCAGATGATCGGCCACACCCGCCGCTCCCACGGCCTGATCCGGCTCAGATTCAAAGTAACGGCCGATGTCATTGGCCATCTCAACCAGGCGTCCGATATTCATGCAATAACCCCAGCGTGCAGCAAACGCTGCGGATGAGTGTAAACCACGTAGCTCCCCGGTCGCGCAAAACCGACCAGGGTCATACGCGTGCTCTGGGCCAAATGAATCGCCAGCGCCGTCGGTGCGGAAATCGCGGCCATCAACGTGATACCTGCGCTGGCCGCCTTGGTGATCATTTCATAGCTGGCACGGCTGGTAACAAGCAGAAAACCACGTTCCGGATTGATGCGCGCCCTGACCATCGCGCCAATCAGTTTGTCGAGCGCGTTGTGGCGACCGACATCTTCGCGCACCAGCACAATGGCGCCATCGACATCGACCCATGCCGCCGCGTGCACCGAGCCGGTGGCGCTGTTCAACGGCTGCGCGGCCTGCAATGTTTCGAGCGCACGTTCCAATGCAGCCGCTTCGATACGCGGTCCAGTGCCTACGGGCGCGGGATGGCGTACGGCATCTTCCAGCATGCGCGCACCACATAGCCCGCAACCGCTGCGGCCGGGCAGCAGGCGTTCGCCGCTGTCGCCAGCGCGCTGTTCGACGACGTCGGAATCCACACGCATCGCCAATTCAATGCCTTCCAGACGCGAACGCACCTCCACGGATTGCAAATCCTCTGGCTTTGCCACCAGACCTTCGCTAAGTGAAAAACCCAGTGCAAAATCCTCCAGATCCAACGGCGTCACCATCATCACCGCAAAGGGTACGTCGTTGTAGACCATCGCCACGGGCACTTCTTCGGTGATGGCATCGCTGGTGTATTCGTGTTCGCCGTGCCGGTAACGATCGACACGGCGAATAACGTAGCCACTATCTGGGAGTTTCGGCTGCATCCAGCAATGCCTGCTGTGTTTGCGTGAAAGCCTCGTAGCGTTTCTGCCACGCCGAGGGCTGGTTGACACGTGTGACCTGCACCGCCGTCACTTTGTATTCGGGGCAGTTGGTGGCCCAGTCCGAATTTTCGGTGGTGATGACGTTGGCGCCGGAACCCGGGAAATGGAAAGTGGTGTAGACCACGCCCGGTTGCATGCGCTCGGAAATACGCGCGCGCAACACGGTTTGGCCGGCGCGGCTTTCGATGCCTACCCAGTTACCTTCGCTGATGCCGCGTTCCTCCGCGTCATGCGGATGGATCTCCAGGCGATCCTCTTCATGCCATGCCACGTTGGGCGTGCGGCGCGTCTGCGCGCCTACGTTGTACTGACTCAGAATGCGCCCGGTAGTAAGGATCAGCGGATGCGTGGCGTTGACCTTTTCCGACGTCGGCACATATTCGGTAAGCATGAAACGGCCCTTGCCGCGCACGAATTCGCCCACGTGCATCACCGGTGTGCCTTGCGGATGCTCTTCGTTGCACGGCCACTGGATGGAACCAAGCTGGTCGATCTTGTCGAAACTCACGCCGTGGAAGGTGGGTGTGAGCTGCGCGATTTCATCCATGATCTCGGATGGATGCCGGTACTTCATGGGGTAGCCCATGGCGTTGGCCAGCAATTGGGTCACTTCCCAATCCGCATAACCGCTCTTGGGCTCCATCACCTTGCGCACTCGTGAAACACGGCGTTCGGCGTTGGTGAAGGTGCCGTCCTTTTCCAGGAACGAACAGCCCGGCAGGAATACGTGCGCGTATTTCGCGGTTTCATTGAGGAACAGATCCTGCACCACCACGCATTCCATCGCTTCCAATGCGGCGGTGACGTGCTGCGTGTTCGGATCGGACTGCGCGATATCTTCGCCTTCGATGTACAGGCCCTTGAAGTTGCCGTCGATGGCCGCTTCGAACATGTTGGGAATGCGCAGACCCGGTTCGTCGTGCAGATGCACGCCCCACGCCGCTTCGAACGAAGCGCGCACCGTGGCATCGCCCACGTGACGATAACCCGGGAATTCATGCGGGAACGAACCCATGTCGCACGAACCCTGCACATTGTTCTGCCCACGCAGCGGATTCACGCCCACGCCTTCGCGGCCGATATTGCCGGTGGCCATCGCGAGGTTGGCGATGGCCATCACCGCCGTCGAACCTTGCGAATGTTCGGTCACACCCAGGCCGTAATAGATGGCCGCATTGCCGCCGGTGGCGTAGAGGCGCGCGGCACCGCGAATCAACGCCGCGGGCACGCCGGTCTCGGCTTCCATCGCTTCGGGGCTGTGCTTTTCCAGTGCGACGAAGGTGCGCCATTTTTCGAAAGCGGCAGGCTCGCAACGCGCGGCGACGAAACCTTCATCGACCAATCCTTCGGTGACAATCACATAAGCCAGCGCATTGAGCACGGCCACGTTGGTGCCCGGCTTGAGCTTGAGGTGGTAATCGGCCTTGATATGCGGCGTGCGCACCAGATCGATGCGGCGCGGATCGACCACGATCAACTTGGCGCCTGCGCGCAAGCGCTGCTTCATCTGCGAACCGAACACCGGATGCGCATCGGTGGGGTTGGCGCCGATCACCAGCACCACGTCGGTCTGTTCGATGGAATCGAAATCCTGCGTACCGGCCGATTCGCCCAGCGTCGCCTTCAAGCCATAGCCGGTCGGCGAATGGCAGACGCGTGCGCAGGTATCCACGTTGTTATTGCCGAAACCGGCGCGAACCAGCTTCTGCACCAGATAGGTTTCTTCGTTCGTGCAGCGCGATGACGTGATGCCGCCCACGGAGAACTTGCCATACGTGCCCTGCAGCCGTTTGAACTCGCTGGCGACGTGCGCGATCGCTTCCTCCCAGCTGGCAATGCGCCATGGATCAGAGATCTTCTTGCGGATCATCGGCGTATTGATGCGATCGGGATGCGTGGCATAACCGATGGCAAAGCGCCCTTTCACGCAGGAATGCCCGTGATTGGCGTGGCCATCTTTGTTCGGCACCATGCGCACGATTTCCTCGCCCTTCATTTCGGCGCGGAAGCTGCAGCCGACGCCGCAATAAGCGCACGTGGTGACCGCACTGTGCTCGGCTTGGCCGCGCTCGATCAGCGTGTTTTCCGATAGCGTGGCGGTTGGGCAAGCCTGTACGCAGGCGCCGCAGGATACGCATTCGGAATCAAGGAAGGTGTTGTCCTGGCTGGCCGACACTTTCGAATCAAAACCACGTCCTTGAATGGTGAGTGCGAAGGTGCCTTGCACTTCGTCGCAAGCGCGCACGCAGCGCGAGCAGACAATGCATTTGGAGGGATCGAAAGTGAAGTAAGGGTTGGATTCGTCTTTCGGCGCAAAGAGCCGATTAGCGTCGCCGTTCTTCGCCTTCGCGAACACGTGATTTTCGCCGTCGTAGCCGTAGCGCACTTCGCGCAGGCCGACCACACCGGCCATATCCTGCAATTCGCAGTGACCATTCGCTGGGCAGGTCAAACAGTCCAACGGGTGATCGGAGATGTACAGCTCCATCACGCCACGGCGGATCTCCGCCAATTTGGGTGTCTGCGTATTGACCTTCATGCCTTCCGTCACCGGCGTGGTGCATGAAGCGGGATAGCCCTTTCGCCCTTCAATCTCCACCAGGCACAGACGGCAGGAGCCGAACGCCTCCAACATGTCGGTGGCGCATAGCCTGGGAATATTGATACCGGCCTGCGAGGCGGCGCGCATCACGGACGTGCCTTCCGCTACGCGAATGCTGCGGCCATCGATCTCCAGCGTGACCTGCTTGTCCGTTTTGACGGCGGGTGTACCGCGGTCGATTTCGACGATGGACAGCATGTGGACTACCTCCTCAACCAATCACCGCGGTGCTCAATCACGAACGCGTAATGCATCTATCTTGCTTGACGTCATTCCCGCTTCCGCGGGAATGACGGCCGCTGCTGCAGCCCTATGGGACAGCTTGCTGCTCCGCACCCTCAAAATCCTCATGAAAATGATCCAACGCACTCAACACCGGAAACGGCGCCATGCCGCCCAGCGCGCACAGCGAGCCGGCCACCATCGTCTGGCACAGATCGCGCAGCAACACTTCATTGCGCGCTTTCTCCGCCGCATCGCCAGCCACGATGCGATCGATCACTTCCACGCCACGCGTAGAGCCAATCCGGCACGGTGTGCACTTGCCGCAGGATTCGATCGCGCAGAATTCCATCGCGAAACGCGCTTGCGCAGCCATGTCCACCGTATCGTCGAACACCACCACGCCACCGTGACCCACCATGCCGCCGATGGCCGCAAAGGCTTCGTAGTCAATCGGGGTATCCAGTTGCGACGCAGGAATGTAGGCGCCCAGCGGACCACCCACCTGCACCGCGCGCACGGGGCGACCGCTGACGGTGCCTCCGCCGTATTCTTCGATCAACTCACGCAGCGTGAGGCCGAAGGCGCGCTCTACCAATCCCGGCCGCTTCACGTTGCCGGCGAGTTGCAAAGGCAACGTGCCGCGCGAACGGCCCATGCCGTAATCGCGATAGAACGCCGCGCCGCGATCCAGAATGATCGGCACGCTCGCCAGCGTAATCACGTTGTTGATCACGGTCGGCTTGCCGAACAAACCTTGGATGGCCGGCAGCGGTGGCTTGAAACGCACCTGCCCGCGCTTGCCTTCCAGGCTTTCCAGCAATGAGGTTTCCTCGCCGCATATATAAGCACCGGCGGCCATGCGCACTTCCAGATGGAAGGCTTTGCCGCTGCCGCAGATATCGTCGCCGAGATAACCGCGCGCCTTGGCGGTTTCGATCGCCGCTTGCAGCGCACGTTGTGCATGAGGATATTCGACACGCAGATAGATGTAGCCGCGCGTCGCCCCCACTGCCAGACCGGCGATGGTCATGCCTTCGATCAGCACGAACGGATCGCCTTCCATGATCATGCGATCGGAGAACGTACCCGAATCGCCTTCGTCGGCATTGCAGACGATGTATTTCTGATCGGCCGCAGCGTCCAGGCAGGTTTTCCATTTGATGCCGGCCGGGAACGCCGCACCGCCGCGACCGCGCAAACCCGAATCCGTCACTGCCTGCACGATCAACGTCGGCTGCAAGCTCAGAGCAACAGCAAGCCCGCGATAGCCATCGTGCGCGAGGTAATCATCCAGGCTGCGCGGATCGACCACGCCCATGCGCGCGAAGGTCAGGCGTTGCTGGCTTTTCAACCACGGAATGTCTTCGGTAGGCCCCAGCTTCAATACGTCTTCGCCGCCATGCAGAAACCCGGCGTCGAACAAACCCATCACATCCGTAGGTTGCACCGGCCCGTAGGCGACGCGGCCCGCCGATGTTTCCACTTCCACCATCGGTTCCAGCCAATACAAGCCACGCGAACCGTTGCGCACGATGCGTACATCGAGCTTGCGCGACGCCGCTTCCGACTCGATGGCCCTGGCGACAACGTCGGCACCCAGCGACAACGCGCTGGCATCACACGGTACGTAGACGGTAACGCTCATTTCCCCTCCGACAGCAGCCAGGCGTCGAAGCTTTCGGGCGTCACGCGGCCCTTCAGTTCGTCATCGACCATCATGGCGGGCGAGCATGCGCAATTGCCCAGGCAGTAGACAGGTTCCAGCGTCCATGCGCCGTCCGTGGTGGTTTCGTGAAAATCCACGCCCAACCGCTGCTTCACGTGCTTTTCCAATTTCGCTGCGCCCATCGACTGGCAGGATTCCGCGCGGCAGAGATAAATGACGCGCTTGCCCACTGGATGCGTGCGGAAGAAGTGATAGAACGACACCACGCCATGCACCTCGGCGCGCGAAAGATTCATCTCCCGCGCGATCAGCGCAATGGCATCCTCCGGCACGTAGCCCAAGGAAGCCTGCACACCGTGAAGCACGGGAAGCAAGGCGCCCGGTTGATCCTTCAACCGGGCAGTCACATCGAGTACGGCCGCGCGGATCTTGTCATCGATAGGCGGCAGCGATGCGACGTTTTTGGCGGGTTTCATAACAAGTAAATCCTCACCGGATAATTGTTCCCTCCCCTGCTTGGCAGGAAGGGTTGGGGTGGGGTTGCACGAGCTTGCGGCATGGGTTTAATTCACCGCGAGTTTGCTTCACCCCACCCTGGCCCTCCCCTACTACACGTAGGGGAGGGAACAAATTGCGCATGGATGAGCTTCAAGGCCAATCCAAAATCCTCAAAACAGTGCAGCAGCCTTGCTTAGCGCAATCCACACGCCGATCAGGAACGGAATACCGACCAGCGCCCAGGCAACGATGCCTACCACACCGAACCCGCCGCGCGCCGCCTGATCGGCATTCGCCACGACATGAGGCGCCTCGTGCTGCAGCGAACGCTCGCGTGCCAGCTCCTCGTCGGTCATATGGTGCGCTTCCTTGACTGGCCTGACCATTAAATTGGCGATAAGGCCCACCAGCAGCAAGCCGGCCAAGATATAGAGCGTACGGTCATAGACCAGATTCTTGGCCACGCCGGCGTTCAATTGCGCCTCGCGGATCGCCGCAATCAGGAACGGCCCCGCCACACCCGCCACTGACCATGCGGTGAGCAGACGACCGTGAATGGCGCCGACCATTTGTGTACCGAAAATGTCCGCCAGGTAAGCCGGCACCGTGGAGAAGCCGCCGCCGTACATCGACATGATCACGCACACCGCAATCACGAACACACCGGCCAAGCCCATATGCCCTAGCGTCGGCAGGCTGCAATACAAAAGAATGCCCAGCACGAAGAACACCACATACGTGTTCCTGCGGCCGATGAAGTCGGACGTGGATGCCCAGAAAATGCGGCCCAGGCTGTTGAACAAACTGATCAGACCCACCAGGCCCGCCGCTGCCGCAGCAATCTGCGCCTTCTGCGCGACTGTAAGCGCAACGCTCGCATCCAACCCCAGCAAGCGGCCGCCAAACACGTCCTGGAACATCGGGCTGGCCATGGCAAGCACGCCGATACCCGCCGTCACGTTCATGCACAGCACGATCCACAGCATCCAGAACTGCGGCGTTTTCCATGCACGATTCAGATGTACATGCTTGGTGGTGATCAAGCTGCTCGTCACCGTCGGGCCATTCCACCCGGCCGGCTTCCAGCCACTCGGCGGCACGCGGAACCCGAACGCACCCGCCGACATGGCAATGATGTAAATCACACCCATCACCATCAATGTACCGGCCACACCGGGCACATCACCATGCGTGAAGCGAGCCATGAAATTCACGGCAATCGGCGCACCGATCATCGCGCCGCCGCCGAACCCCATGATCGCAAAACCGGTCGCCAGACCGCGGCGATCGGGAAACCACTTGATCAGCGTCGACACCGGCGCGATGTAGCCCAGCCCGAGGCCGACGCCACCCAGCACGCCGCAACCGAGAAACACCAGCCACAGCTGATGCATCGACACGCCAATGCCGCCGATGACCAATCCGCCGCCCCAGCACAGCGCGGAAATGAAACCCGCCTTGCGCGGCCCGGCATGCTCCAACCAGCCACCCCAGATAGCGGCCGAAATGCCGAGCATGGCGATGAAGGTTTCGAAAATATGCGTGACGGCAGGCACCGTCCAATTGCACGATCCTGCAAACAGCTGTGCGAAGAAACCAATGTTCCCGCAACTGGCCGCACCCGGCAGCAGCTTGCTCATCGGCAACCAGAACACCGAAAAACCATACGCCATACCAATACATAGATGGATGGCCAAAGCCGCGGGCGGCACCAACCACCGATTGAAACGCGGCCCCGCAATCGTGCGCTCCCTCGCCAACCAACCCGACGCCGTTCCCTTCGACGCCCCTGCCGTTTCAGACACCGCCATGTTTCTCTCCCCTGGTTGACTTGGCGCAACAAACCTATCGCACCCGCGATGCAGGCGACTCTAGCGCAAAAGTATGAAATCGATGATTACAGTTGTGAAACTTTGCTGCTGGGCAACATGACACCGCCATGCGCCGCGGTGAGGTATGTCACACATTGCCGGCGGAAGGTTGCTCGCTTGATCGGTGCTCGCGCAGATGCGCATTGAAGAATTGCAGCACCCTGTCTTTATAGGCCACTCCGGCATAACCGGTACGCCCCCGATTCCGTAGACACCTGATAGTGTCTATTGAGGATCGGAGGATCTATGACCAGCAAACGTTTCACCGACGAGTTCAAGGCTGAAGCGGTCAAGCAAGTCAGCGAGCGTGGCTACCCCGTCATGGAGGTGGCCGAGCGGCTCGGCGTGTCATCGCACAGTCTCTATGCATGGCTTCGTGAGCGCGGCGTTAGCCGCGATGCGCGCAAAGCGCAGAAGGAAGTCGACTTGGTGCAGGAGAACGCCCGGCTGAGTGCCGAGCTACGTCACGCTGAAGAGGAGCGTCATGTGTATGGCGCGATTTAAGGGTTAAGGGAGCCCGCCAATGGTCCGCAAAAGCCCCTAAAACGAGCGAGATTTAACGCCAAGAGGGTCCACACCTACCACCGTGGCCCAACGGGCCACGGGCAGAGACAGGAATGATGCAAAGCTGAGACAAACATCAGATGAAGGTGCCGCACCGATACGTCATTGGTGATGCAACGATGAGTCAAACGTGGTGCGGCGATGATGCAATGCGCTTGGCTAGTCGCCGCGCTCAGGCTGCGACGCGGTGACGGACGGAGGGCCGCCGGGACGCGTCCAATTGGTGCCGGGAGAGCTGGCGGGATATCGCTGCAGTCGATGTCGCTGTCCGGCATGACAGCTAAACGAGCAAGCATCGCTTGCTCGTCCGCACTCAGCGGTGTGGCGGCGTCGCGAGTAAACCTAACGACTTTTTTAGTTCCCCGATTACCCATCTCAGTCACTCGGCATACTTGAACCCATATTGGATTGAGCGATTCTTTAAAAGTGAGGCCATTACGTCCAGATCTTGAAACGTCCCTGGCACATACATCATTTGCTTTCCATCGGCCGCGTAAATTTTAAGCGATCCAGCATCACGCCCTATTGTCGAGTACACCACCTTCCCGATGTCCTCGTACCTCACTTTCAGACTGCCTCGTTTCTTCACAAAGGCAATAAAATTTTCGCCAACCTCATAACGAACACTGCGCAAATGGCCGTACCCCGCCATCACGCCAAGTGACATTAAGAAGCCGATTGAAAAGAGAGCTATCTGTGACTCCCAGCTCATCCTCGGAACTGTTACCCACCATACAAAAAGCACCATCAGCATCGGAGCGGGAATGCAACACAGCAACACTTTAAGCAACCCAGGCTGATATCGGAAAATTTCCGCACCCTTTGTTGTCTCATGCCCTTTTGAGTGGGCTAGAGCGAGAATGATCGCAAGCGTCAGCGACGTCATAATGTAAACAAAAGCCGTTTTCATCAGTTACATCCTATTGGGCTTGACACTCGCAGCTCTCACCAGCATCAGCCGCCTGCCCACCTTTTACCTCAGAATTTGGCAATCCCCACGAGCCCCCAAACGCACTTCCCAGCGCACCGGAAATGTACTTGTTTAGACCTGCTCCCTCCGCACCGCCCGACAAACCATCTCCAAACACACTACCTGCACCGGCAGCAGCGATATCAACGTAATTAATTTCATCCCAGTTATGGCAAGGCAAGGACGCGCTCACAATTTGGTGAGCGGCTTCAATACCCGCGCTCAAGATTGCACGTGCTGCCATCGCCCCACCCTCTGTTTCAAGAAGCGAAGCTCCATTGGTCAGACCAGCCAATGCGCCGGTTCCCCCTCCGGCCAAGCCATCTAACGCCAAAGCCCAGCCCGTGTCGCCAGATACATAACCATTGTAGAGGCCCCAGGCACCACCTATCACTCCGCCTATGAGCGCCAATCCAAGCTCGCGTCCCTGTGGATCACGATACATAATCGGGTCCCCACCGAACCCGGCGTAAAAACTCAACTGACCACCACCAAATCCGATCGGGTCTTCACTGATGAAGCCAGCCATCATTGGACTGTAGTAGCGCGCACGGTAGTAATACAGACCTGCCGTATCGGCTTCTCTTCCCGTGTATTGGTACGGATTCGTGAAGCCGGTAGTCGTGTCGCTGGACATGACATTTCCATATGGATCGTAGCTGTATTTCTGCCTGATCACCCCAGTTGGATCAGTCAGCACAAGCGTGCTGCCTAATCCATCCGCGAGGAAATATGTCCGTCCGGTCACATCGTTGCGCGCGAAACGCTCGTCGATGCCCAACCCCGTGAGGATCGGATTGATCGTGCTGCCTTGCGTCTCTTGTACGGCATTCGCGCGATCGTAGAGGTACTGCGTCGGCGTACCGCCTTGCACCGTCTTGCTGATCCTTCTTCCTAACGCATCGTAGGCATAAGTGAGCTGTGCCACACCATTCTGACTCACCTGCGTCAGTTGGTTTCTGGCATTCCACGTATACGCGTTCGTGCCATCACTGGTCAGATTGCCGTTCGCATCATAGTTCAATGCTTGCCCATTGAAGCTCGTCTCTCGATCATTAAGGTCAAACGTTGCTGGCTGCGTGGTCGCGGTCGGCAGGACATCCGTCGCAAAGGTACCGCCCTTGCTGATGATCTTTCCGCCGGCGTCATAACCGTAAGTGAGATTGCCCAGCGCCGTGCCATTGCCTTGGTTATAGGTGAGCCCAGTTAACTCACTGGAGGCGTCATAGCCATAGTTGACGGTGATGCCATTGGGCAACGTAAGCGTCGTTCGACGGTTGTCGGCGTCATACGCCAACTGCACTGTTTCGCTGCCCTGCGTGATCGCCGTCAGGCGATTGGCATTGTCATAGGTGTAGTTGGCGATTGCCTGCGCAGCAGCAGTCATGCTCGTGCGTCGTCCGGCCGCGTCGTAGGTGTAGCTGACGCCGCCCTGCGGACTATTGGTACTCGTTACCCTGTCGAGACCATCATAGCCCCAGCTCAAAGTGCCACTGGTCGAGTCGACGAGGCTGGTCATGCGATTGCCCGCATCGTAATTGGCTTGCATGCCGGAGCCATCCGCATAGGACACCAGACTCTTGCGATTGAGCGCGTCGTAGCTGACGTCGGTCACCTGTCCCTTGCGGTCGGTATGGGTGAGTACCTGCCCCATGCCGTTATAGGTCCAGGACTCACTTTGGTTCATTGCATCCGTGCGCGTGATCAAGCGATTGCGGTTGTCGTACGCGTAGCCAATGGCGCCGGCATTGGGCAGCGTAACGCTCAACAGGTTGCCGTTGCCGTCGTAACTCAACGCCGTGGTTTGATTGAGCGCATCCGTAGCCGACACGGTCCGATTGTTGGTGTCGTACTGAGTAAGCGTGACATTGCCCAGGGCATCGCGGGTGGCGATGCGACGGCCTAGCGTGTCCACCACGTAGTTGGTGGTCCGATTGAGTGGGTCGGTGATGCTCTGAAGGTCATAGCCCTGATAGGCAAATGTCACCGTGTTGTTCAGCGCGTCCTGTACTGTTATTGGCTGACCAGCACTATTGCATTGAATCGTCGAGCTATGGCCCAGTGGGTCGGCGACTTGAGTCAGACAACCATTGGTGTAACTGAAGTTGGTTGTATGGCCGAGTGGATCGGTCACCGACGCGAGTTGGTTATAGTCGTTGGTGTAGGTGAATTGAGTCTTGACCGCATTCGATGTACCAGACAGTCGCGTAATGCTCGCGACATTGCCCAGCGCATCATAGTATAGGCGGTGGTACGGCCGAGGGCATCCGTTTCACTATCGACGAGGCCCGATGGCTCACGCTGGAAAGTTGTCGTTTGGGCTAATGAGGTGCCGTACGCCTCTGTGATGCTGGAGGGATAGCTGCTGGCGGCGTCAAACGCCACCTGCTCCTGATTGCTGTTCGGATCGGTCACCGTCGTGGCGGTAACTTTGTTGTTGCTATCGGTTGTGTAGGCAAACTGGTAAGACGTATTGTCTGCGTAAGTCTGCTTGGTCACGCGTCCGTTGGCATCGTATTGGTTGGTCACCCACACATGCCCGCGCCGGTCCTGCATGGTGAGCATGCGATGGTTGGCGTCGTAGGTGTATTGCTCGGTCGTGGTGTCCGGATAGGTGACCGTGGCAAGCGTGCCGGCACTGTCATATGCATAGTTCATCGTACGACCAGCATTATCCGTCGCACTCGTGATGCGATTGCTGCCGTCGTAATTGAAGGTAATACTTCGACCGCTCGGCGAGACCATCTGTTGGATCAGCCCGCCGTTGTAGTTGAACTGGATCTGGTTGCCGTAGCGGTCTTGAATCCACGAGAGCGAATTGGGCACATGGCGCGTGAAGGCGTACTGGGTGCCGTCCTTCATCGTCAGAATCCAGTGCGCGCCGAGCGGCGTGTTGTCCATCAGGAACTGAATGGTGGAACCGTAGAACGCCGATTTGGTGCCGGTGTGCTCCCATACGGCACCTGTCAGCGGCCAGTTGTCGTTACCGCTGATCTGGTTGTATGCAATGCCTTCGCCACAGGGCAACACCAACGACATGCTGGTGCTCACATTGCTACCCGCACTCCACAAGTGGATGCCGAAGTTGGCGTTGCCACCAATGCCAAAGGCGTGTGAATTGGCGTCTGCAGACGTGTAGGCCCGCGTGAGCATAAGCGGCATCACGTCTTTGATGGCGAAATCGTTCCACTCATGGAACAAGATTCCCGTTTGCAGATCGATAGGCTGACCCGTCGAACAGTTGTCTGGTTTTTGATCGGTCGGCGGATTCCCACTGCTCTGTGACGCACCGGCTCCCAATGCCCAAGCCAGCGTTACACCAGGATCTGGCGCCAAATGCTTCGTATCAGCCGTGACATGCCCCGAGCCATACATCTGCCAACCTTCCTTGACGCTGTACACCCAAAAATCAGCCGTGGAACTCGCCTTGGCTTTGCCGTAGTTGGGATACACCACGCGAATGCCCTTGGCTGCTTCCGGCGTAAGCCCTTGCACGACTGCATCACCCGGCTGGATGGTGAAGTACATCGGGAAATTGTCAGGCAGCGGGAAAGGTGCGTGATCGACCGGCGTTGGCACGAGCGCGATATGTGTCAGCACATGACCGTCGCGATCCTTGAATACCGCACCCGCGGGCACGTGCAGCTCCAGACCTGGCATATCCGGATGCGTCAATACCACTTCACGCGTGGTCGGTGTCGGCAGCGTGATCTCATCGCGCGGCAGGATGCGTGGCAGGTACATCACGAACGGCATGTGGCTGATGGCCTTGGCCTTCACATCCGCGCCCACTACAAAACGACCGTATTTCTTGTCGCCATGGCTGGCCGGCGCACCATCGACGAGCAATTCGTCGCGACCGGCTGGAATGTTGGTCAGAACAAATACGCCTTGCGCATCGGTATGTACCTTGACTTCCCCGATGCTTACTTCCGCGTTGGCAACGGGCGTTTCGTCGATCTGCCTTACTTGGCCAACAAGCGTTGTCGCACCTTTTGGCAAGGTCGCTTCCAGCGCATGCGTGTCGGGCAAATGCTGATACGGCGCATACAGACGCCAATGCGCACCGGTGAAATCAGGCGTATTGTTCTTGCCGGGATAAAAGGCGCCATCGCGAACAAGGCTATGCGGACGACACAAGCTGTCGCCCGCGCAGACTGAAGCATGGTCGCCGCCCGCCATCACATAGAGCGGCGGCAGCACGGGCGCTGTATTGGAATCTTCCGGCGCAGGTCGTCCACCATGGCCGGCGACCACCACACCCGTTGCATCCGTACCGGCCGTGGTGAAGCTTACCGTTGTGTAAGGCACGGCTGTGCCACTGGCCGTTTGCAGTCCTTTGACGAACAACGTGTAACGCGATCCCGGATACAGATCATCCGGCAATTGCACGAACGCCAAGCGGCCACCTTCGGTGCCCATCACATGCACGGGCACCGTACCTTCCGGACCCAACAACGTGACGCTATGTGCACTTAACTGCTTCAAATCGACGGGCGCCGTAAAGCGCAATACCAAGGGGCCATGAATGGAGGCGGAGGTGGCAGCCGCGACCGGGCGCGTTTCGGCAATCCATGCCAACTGATTTGATGGAGCTTGCGGAGATACCGCATTGGGCTGATATGCCCACGCATCATGCAATGGCCATCCCTTGGTATCGACGCCGCCATCGATGCGCACTGAACCATCGGCCTGCAATGTCGCGATCGCATTGATGCGCGCATTGTGGGAATCGGGCAATGATGTGGCCTGATGTGAAGCCTCCTGCCATAGCACCGCATTCATGGCGGGCATGCCATCGGCAGACCAACCACCCGTCATCAGCAGCGTGCCATCGGTAAGCACCGTCAGCGTATGGCCGGCGCGCGCAGGCAATCCCAGCGTACCTGTACGCACAAAGTGCCGCGTATCAGGATTGAACCATTCGCCACTTTCGAAAACATGACCCTGCGCATCGACGCCGCCCCAGAACAGCACGAGACCGTTGGGCATGACGGTCACCGAACTGAAGCGACGAGGTTCGGGTAACTTCACCTGCTGACGCTTGCTGCCATCAATAAGGTAAGCCATACCTTCAGCCCCGTGCACTTCCAGGATGCGTCCATCCGACACCAACGTTCTGCTGATATCGGAGGAAGCCGGCAACACATAGTGGTGGCCGACACTGGTGACACGTTCGGGCACCGCGGCGCGTGGTAGTGCAAGCGCCATAACCGTGAGTGCGGTCATTCCCGCTACCGCAACCAACCCTGCGCGACCCAGTTTTACATGCTCCATTTTCATCACCGGTTCCTCAAAAATCGCTGTCGGTTTCGTTCATGTTGCTGTCGTTGCACAGACGCCATGCATCACTGTTGAGGGATGATGGGATTCCCGGAGGCGTCCGCTAACCTCGGCGTTATTTGCGCCGTACCGGCCTCACCACCCGTGGAGACCACCACCGTGTACGTGCCGGCAGCTGGCAGATCAGTCAGGTTGACCGTGGCACTGGTGGCAGACTGACCATTCACGTAAGCGCTGCTGGCAGTGATCGAAAGATCTGGTCGGTACACTTGAAACTGTACCGGTTGGCCCGCTGGGTTCGACGTACTGATGCCGGCAATCATCAACGCCATGTTGTCGCCTGCATTGGCGCTGAAGGTCACACGCTCAACTTGGCCGGGACCTAGCGTTGTTGTCGTTGTTGTGTTCAAGCCCATGGCTGGGCCGATCGTGTCGGGCTGTAGCGTGGCGTTGAAGCTGTTGATCGTGCTCCCCGAATCAGGGGGTGAGATCACTATCGTGTAGGTTCCCTGCACCAAGTTCCACAGCGGCAAGCGACAACTTGGTAGCCTGCCGGTATTAGCCGCATACACCGCGTCATAGCACTGCCCACTCAAACTCGCCACATTGGTGCCATTCGGATCAAGCACGTTCACCTTCACCGCGCTGTAAGGACTGCTGGCCACGCTCAAGTTACTGATCGTCAGCTCCAGGTTGTCGCCTGCATTCGCTGTGAAGTTGATGCCCGCGTTCTGACCTACCAGGTAGCCGCCGTACGTGCCGGATTGTCCGTTCGAGGCAATCGTCCGTTGTGTCAGCGTCAGCTGCGCCGTACCCGGTTCGCCAAAGGTGGCGATCACTACCGTGTACGTGCCGCTTACCGGCAAGTTCGTCAGGTCGAACGTGCCACCGCTGGTGAACGCNTCTGTCAGGAACGCGTTCGTGGTCAGGATCGCACCGTCCGGTCGATACACCGCAAACGTCACCGGCTGGCTCGTCAGGTTCGTCGTGCTCACGTTGGCAATCAGCAGTGCCAGGTTGTCGCCGGCGTTGCCGCTGAAGGTCATGCGTTCGACCTGGCCCAAAGCCAACGTCGCCGTCGCCGCCGTGTTCAAGCTCAATGCCGGGCCGATCGTGTCTGGCTGCAACACCACATTGAAGCTGTTCAGTGTGCTGCCCGAGTCCGGGGGCGTGACTACCACGGTGTACATGCCTTGCACCAGNTTCCATAGCGCCAAGCGGCAGCTCGAGACACGACTGGTGTTGGCGGCAACGTTCGCGTCATAGCATTGCCCGCTCGCCACGTTGGTGCCGTTCGGATCGAGCACGTTGATCTTCACCGGGCTGTAGGGACTGCTAGCCACGCTCAAGTTACTGATCGTCAGCTCCAGGTTGTCGCCTGCATTCGCTGTGAAGTTGAAATTTTCACTTCGCCCTATGGGAAGACCACCTTGCAAACCGACCTGACCGTTAGCCGGCAGAACATTCCCCTGACCCAGGTGCATTTGCACCGTGCCTGTAACACTACCGCCGGGATTTACAACGATCTGATAAGTGCCAGCGCTCGTAACCGGCACGCCAATTGTGCCGGAGCCTGATACGGAACCACTGAGGACACTTTGCTGAGCAACGTTATAAATCGTGTAGCTAACGCTCTGGCCTGCAGGATTCGTTGAAGTGCTGTCTACAAAAACGGTAAGGGCCTGATTGGCTGCGGCTTGGAATACAAGACGCTTACTTTGGCCTGGCAACGATGTCGCTGCAGTCGCCTCTGCATTGAGCATCAACGATGCGTTGCTTTCCGCCTTCAATGTGAGTTGGGCACCGCCACCATTGGGCTGAATGAACACCGCGTAGACCGCTCCCGCAGCCAGATACGGCAAATGGATCGACGGCGACGAGGATGAAATCGTGCCCTGCTGGACGACACTGTTACCAGGCGCATACACCGTGTAATTGATGGAACTTGCAGATGTGGTAATTCCGCTCGCCTGCAGGCTGACCCAGCCGCTTTGCGGCGCCACAACAGTAACCACGCCGAATTGGCCGGAAGCGCCGATATTGAGATTGATGTCATTGCCATCGACAGCGGCATTACCAATGCTGACTACGCTCGACGCACTGATGCCGCTGGGTAACACGATGACGGGTGTGGGACTGATCGCCGAGCCATAAGGAGTGGCTATCGTGACAAAGCCACTGGTGCCGTTACTCGGCACAACGTACTGCAACTGGGCGTCGGAGACTGCAGCAAGCGTGGTTATGCCGCGCTCTCCCATTTGTACGACGGTATCTCCTCCCGTAGGAGCAAGATGAGCACCCGCAACGGTGACCGTACCACCTATGGATACAACTGCTGGACTTACCTGCGTAATGATTGGCGGCACGCCAGTATCGTCGACCACAAACGGCGTCGCGCTGCTAGCGGTCTGACTGCCCACACTGACACTGATCGGTCCAGTCGTCGCCCCGCTCGGCACCGCAACAACAAGTTGGGTTGCTGCCGCGGACAAGACTGTTGCAACGGCACCATTAAAACTCACAGTGTCGTTGGCAGCGTTGCTGTCAAAGCCTTGGCCCTGAATGGTGACTTGCGTTCCGGCTTGGCCATGCGTCGGCACGAACGTGAAAATCGCCAGCTGTCCCGATGGGACCGGTGCACTGATCTGACTGGCATGTCCCAGCGCGTTATAGGAGTACTGGACACTCGTGCCGTTACTGGCCGTAACCGCCACGACGCGGCCATTGGCGTCGTACACATAGCGCGTGGACTGCGCATATGTAATACCCCATGCCAACTGCATGAGGCAGAGCAACCCGATAAGGCTGACACGAAACAGGTGATCGAGGCGGCGTCGAAGACGCTGCCTTATGCTCGATCCAACCTGACCACGCTCAACAACACGCCCACCGTTCTCCAGCGATTCCATACGCACGTCCCTATCTGCCG
>Ga0055542_1000381_pt1 | contig 45199 bp, 42 predicted proteins | sample AraplaCol_mMF_r2_2_FD_55026 | JGI IMG/M metagenome (GOLD analysis project Ga0055542, IMG submission 55026) | Arabidopsis root microbial communities from North Carolina, USA - plate scrape CL_Col_mMF_r2 | ecosystem: Host-associated > Plants > Roots > Endosphere | place: USA: North Carolina
TCGACCTGATTGAGCCAGCTCGAATAGGTCGGCACGAAGTGCATGTGCCAGCGTGGCCGCTGCGCGAGCCAGGCGCGCACCTTCGGATGCTTGTGGCTGGCNTAGTTGTCCACGATGCAGTGCACGTCCAGCTCCTGCGGCACGGCCTGGTCGATCTCACGNAGGAAGCTCAGNAACTCCTGGTGCCGATGGCGAGGCTTGCAACTGGCCAGGATTGCGCCGTTGAGCACGTTCAGGGCTGCGAACAGTGTCGTTGTCCCATGGCGAACGTAGTCGTGCGTGACGCCCTCGACGTAGCCCAATCCCATCGGCAGCATGGGCTGCGTGCGCTCCAACGCCTGACACTGGCTTTTCTCGTCGACGCATAGCACCAAGGCGTTCTCGGGAGGGTTGAGGTACAGCCCGACCACGTCGCGCAGCTTCTCGATGAACAGCGGATCTGTCGAGAGCTTGAAACTCTCGACGCGGTGCGGCTTGAGCTGAAACGCGTTGAGGTAACGAGCCACCGTGCTCTTGCTGATGCCAGTCTCTGAGGCAAGANCGCGCGTACTCCAGTGCGTCGCCCCATCCGCAGGCTTGGTGTGCANCGTCTTGTTGATCAGCTCGGCAACGCGTTCATCGTCCACCGTGCGCGGCCGCCCGGGGCGCAGCTCGTCGTACAGACCCGTGATCCGATCGCGCGCGTAGCGCCCGCGCCACCTGTTGACCGTATTGCGGTCAAGTCCCAGCCGCTTGGCGACTTCGGTGCTCGCGACGCCGGCGCCTTCGCAGGCCAGCACGATGCGCGCGCGNAGCGACAGCGCCGCAGGCAGCGAGCGCGACCGCGCCATTGACGTCAGCTCGGCACGCTCACTCTCGGTCAGCTCAAGGTTGGTTGTACGGGTATGGGCATTGGGCATCAGGCACCTCCAAGGATGCCTTATCCCAAGCACTTCTTGTGCCTATGAATTAACGGGACAGGACACTAGTCGCGCAACGGCGCCAACACCTCCATCCCCGCGCTCCACATCACACCCAAGGTTTCTTCGTGCTCCTTCGTTCCTTCCAGACCGCTGCGTTCGCGCTGGCGGCACTCCTCGCTTTTTCGCAAACTGCCAGTGCCGCCAGCGGCCCCAGACTCGAACGCTGGCGCAGCTATGCCGGCGTAAGCTGGCAGCCCTCCAGCGACAATGCGGACCCCGCGCCATTTGCCGGATCGGTCGACGCGCCGATCGCGGGCCTGCATTTCGATGCCAATGGCACCGCGTACGTGAGCACCCCGCGCCTCATCTCGGCCGGCGCGCCGGCAACCCTCAGCAAGCTGGACACCCGCGCGCGAACCGGTCCCGCGCGGCTGACGGCGTTCCCTTCGGTGCAAGCCAACGCGATCGACGGCGACCCGCAACAGAGCCTGCGCAACGTACTCGGCTTCCACGTCGACCGAAGGAACGGCTGGTTGTGGGCCCTCGACATGGGCTTCATCGCCGGCGAACCTGAGGCACCGGAAGGCGCCCAGAAAGTGCTGGTGATCGATCTCGCGTCCGGCCGTACCGTCAAGCGAATCCCACTGGACGGTGTTGCCGACCGCAGGGGCAGCTTCCTGAACGACATCGCAGTCGACGAGCGACGCCGCGTGGCCTACATCTCCGACAGCGGCATGCGCAGCGCCCCACACAACATGGTGGGACTGATCGTGATCGACCTGGCTTCCGGCCGGGCGCGACGCGTGCTCGACAAGCACCCGACCCTGCAGGTCGAGCCCGGCGTGAAGGTCGTTTCTCATGGCAGCGAGGTCTGGCCAGGCAACCCGCTTCTCCTCGGCATCAACGGCATCGCGCTCTCGCCTGACGGCCGCACGCTGTACTGGACCGTGACCACAGGGACTCATGCCCACGCGATCCCCACCGCGGTCCTGCGCAAGACCGATGCCACCGAGGCGCAGCTTGCCGCGTCGATCCGCGATCTTGGCGCCGTGGGCGGCAACACGGACGGGATCGTCGTCGATGCGCAGGGCGACCTCTACATCACCGATGTCACACGCAACGGGATCGTGAGGTACAGCCCTCGTTCGAAGGCGATGTCGCTGATGGCCGCCGACGAACGCGTCCGATGGCCGGACACCCTGTCCACGCTGCCCGGCGGTGATCTGGTTTTCACTTCGAGTGCCTTGAACGAGCACTTCGCAGGTTCGGTCAAGGGCGGCGAGGAACGCTATGACCTGTGGCGCCTACCGGTGACCGGCAGCAAGGCGAAGGTGCGCTGAGCGCGGCGTGTCTGAGCGCAAAGGGGTACCGGCGCTACGCCCCATGCCGGCACCGAAAAAGCTGGCCGATGCCGCGGGCCGACATACGACCTCGAGGAACTTCATCGATGGCTTCTCGCGAGCCGGCGCTGCGCGTGCGTCCCGACAGAAGGCCAAAGTCCTCGCTCTGTCGTGGCACGTCCGGTGCATCGGCACGTCCGCCAAGCACACGCAGCGGCTGTCGCCTGTATCGCACAGAAAGTCGGCGACCCTCACCCGAATTGGGGAGTTCGGTTTTCGGTCTTTGCATCTAGATTTCGCGTGGTCGCGGCGGCCCTGTCGAAGGTTCGCATGCTGGCCATGCGACTCCGCGAAGCAATCCACAAGAGCAATCACCATGGCAAAGACGAACATCGGGGCAGCCTTCGGTCTCCTCGTGCGCAACCATCTCGACGCAGTCGGCCTGGCACTGGCCGCGCGCGTGGCCTGCCACCTGAGCGACATGCCGCCAGGCGCTGTCCGCTCCCTCGACTCCGATCTGAGCTTCTCCTTCAAATCGATCGGCCTGAGGCCGGCTCCCGGCTATTCCGTGGCCGAGAGCATCAACTTGCGGCGCGCCAGCATGCTGATTCACAAGACGATTCAGCCCCGATCGCCCAGCCCCGCCAACTTCGACGTCAACGACAACGAGCAATACATCAGTGCTGCCAAACTTGCCAACCGGGCACTTCCCACACGGCCCGGCCACTACCTGGCAGGGAGCTACTGGGCGTACTCCGAACACAACGACCGGGTCAAGACCAGGGACGCATGGAACGAGGCCGCCGAGTTGCTGAGGGCCGGCATCCGGGTGGCCTCCACCACCGGCAACAGCACCGTCAGCGCCAACCTGTTCCGGCGCTGGTTCGGCAACGCTTCCGTAGATGTCGTGAACCATGCACTCGGGCTGACGTTGACAGGGCTGACTTCCCAGTGCACAGGAGTGGGCTACGCCCATCGCGCCACGCAGGGCAATCCACTGGCCCTCATCGAAACGGGCTTCGCCGAGGACGGTGGCGCATCCGACGTCAAGCCCGACGCAGCATGGGGCACTGCCAAGGCCGGCAAAGCCAGCATGTGCCTGGGTACCAACTTCTTCAGCGAGGCCCAGACGCGGGGCCAGCCCAACCGGCTGCATGTGCTCGATGACCTGTCGGTCATGGAAGTGTCGCGCGGCGGCGCCGTGCTGCATGAGGCCACACACCTGTTCGCACGCACCGACGACGTTCGGCTCTCCAATATCCAGGACGGCGTGATCTTCGCGCGCCTTCACGTGACGCAGCCGCTTACCCAGAGAGCTCATGGAAGCAAGGCGTACGGGCCGAAGGTCTGCCACGAACTCGCGCAAGTCAGCGGCGACGACGCGGCGAAGAATGCCGACAACTACCGCCTGTTCTGCGAGGACGCCTTCACCGTGTGACGCGACGAGTGCGATCCCGAGGATGCCGACGAGCATCTCTCCCGCCGCACCTCCGACCGCATGAACACGACTACCTCTGTGGGTTCAACCATGCGCCCCCGCGCGCATAGAGCGCCTCGACCTCCGCACCCTGCAGCTGCGGCATGTCGCGCTTCACGGCATAGCCGATCTGGGTCTGGACATAGGCCAGGTGACGATAGCCTGCGGGAAAGGCAGCCAGGCGGTCGGTGTCGAGTTGCAGCGGCACGGCGGGATCGACGGGGTCGATGCGGTCTTTCTCGTAGATGGGCTGGCGAACGACCAGGCCCCAGCGGCCATCGCGCTTCTCGAGGAAATCGTAGAAGCGCCCCGTGCACACCACGTCGCAGAGCACGCGCTGAACCTCCGCGCGCTGCGAGATCGTCATCTTGGTTTGCGCAATGGCGCGCTCGCCCGCCAGATCGATCGACGTGCCGCCGAGGAAATGCAGGATGCTCACTCCCTTGGCCATCCCCTCCTGGGTGACCCGGATGAATTCGCGCGCGGGCCCCTGGAACCAGGTCGCGTGCATGAAGCCGTCGTCGTGCCACACGGTGGCGAAGCGCTTCCAGTCGCCGGCATCGCGCCATACGGCCCAGTTCTCGATGAGCTCGCGGATCGCGAGCTTGTCGCTCCATGCATCGGTCATGTCCATGTTCCTGTTCGATTCCAAAAAAAACTCACTCAACGTGGCGGCAGCGAGCCGGTCTTGCCGGTGCGCAGGCGATAGACCTTGCCTACGCCGACGGTGGCCACATACAGCGTGTCTGCCTCCGGCCCCCGCCCGAATCCCAGGTTGACCGGGCTTTCGTTGTGGGGCAGCGCAAGGCGCGCAGCCAGCACACCGCTCGGCGTCATCACATAGATGCCGGGTCCCGACGCGGCGCCGGGCAGCGCGAGGTACACGTTGCCTTCGCTGTCGGTCGCCATTCCGTCGACACAGCCTGACTTCTGAAGATCGAGCAACACGCGCGGCGCCCCCGGCCGGCCAGCCTCATCGAGCGGATACGCGACGAGGCCGCCCGCGCCGGTCCGGTCGAGCGCCGCCTGCCCCTGCTCGCCGAGCGCATTCGTACCAGGGTCGCACAAGCCCACGTAGAGGATGCGCTGGTCGGGCGAGAGCTCGATGCCGTTCATCTTCGAGTTGTCGCCCAGGATGCGCGTGAGCGGCCACAGCCCCTTGGCGCCGGGCCCGGGCGGGTCGATCCTGTAGACGGCGTTGATGCGCTGCTCGATCGTTTCGGGGCCGAAGAGGCGAAGGTCCGAGAAATAGATGCGGCCCGCGCGATCGATCGCCACGTCATTGGGTGCGTTGAACTGGCGGTTCTCGTGGAAGTAGGCGACCACGCGGTAGGCGCCGGTGCGCAGGTCGGTGATGGAGACGCGGCGCCCGCCGTAGTCGGCGCCCTCGGCGGTGACCATCCGGTCCTGTGCGTCGATGGCCAGGCCGGCGGCCATGTTGCTGGGCTCGCGGAAGATGCGCGGCCTGCCGCCGGGCGGCACGACCCAGATGCGGCCACCCTGCACGCCACCCGCGTCGGAGCAGCCGACCGAACGCGTGATCTCGGTGAAGTACGCGCTGCCATCCGAGGCGCTCGCGATGCCTTCCATCACACCGCAGCCTCCCGAATGAACGAGCTCGAAGCTCGGAGCGGGGAAGAACTCCTGCTGCCGCGCCGGTGTCGGCACTTCAGCGTGGCTTTGCAGGACGCACAGCAGCGCCGCAAGGATCATCGGCAGTCGCATGGCTCGGTCTCTCCTTTCAATCGTCAGGCGTGACGCTGCAGAAACGGCAGCACGTGCGCCAGCACCTCGTCGGGTGCTTCTTCCGCCATCAGGTGGCCGCAGTCGATGGCCGCGCCCTCCACGTGGTCGGCCCACTGGCGCCAGATCTCGACGGGGTCGGGCCGCGCGGTGTTCGATGCGCTCCACAGCACCTGCAGCGGACAGGCGATGCGGCGGCCGGCGGCGAGGTCCTCGTTGTCGTGCCGAAGATCGATCGACGCGGCAGCCCGGTAGTCCTCGATCATCGCGTGGCGCACCGACGGCTTGGCGAACGCACGGTGGTATTCGGCGAGCGCCTGCGGCGTGACCGCGTCGAACCTGAGCACCGCGCTGCGCAGCGACCAGTCGAGGAAGTACGCGGGATCCGCGTCGAGCAGGCGCTCGGGCAGGTCGAACGGCTGCGCGAACAGATACCAGTGGAACGCCTTGAGCCCGAAGTCCATGTTCGCGCGGCCCCACATCGCCTCGGTCGGAACAACCGTGAGCGAGGTGAAGGCACTGACCACGCCGGGCTGGTCGAGGCACAGCCGGTAGGCCACGCGCGCGCCGCGGTCGTGGCCGACGATGGCGAAGCGGTCGAAGCCCAGCGACTTCATGAGCCGGACCTGGTCGCCGCCCAGGGTGCGCTTGCAGTGATGGATATGCAACGGATCGCCGCCGGGTCCGGTGCTGTCGCCGTAGCCGCGCAGGTCGGGCGCGACCACAGTGAAATGCCGGGCGAGCGCGGGCGCGAGGCGGTGCCACGCCACATGCGTCTGCGGATAGCCGTGCAGCAGCAGCAAGGGCGGGCCGCTGCCGCCGACCTCGGCGTGGATCGTGGCGTCGCCAAGCTCGGCGCGATGGACCTTGAAGCCGGGAAAGAACGGCGTGCTCATGGCTGCACCTCGCCGAAGAAGAAGTCGGCCATCGCCTCGAGCTGCTCGTTCATCATGTGCCGGCCGTGCACGATGCGCGCGCCGCGCGCCTGCGCCTCCAGGAGCAAAGGCGTGGTGGCGGGCTCCATGATGACCTCCGCGACCGTCTGCCCGGCCTGGATCGCCGAGAGCGCGAACGGCAATGCATCGCCCGGCTTCATGCCCATGGGCGTCGCGTTGACGACGAGCTCGCGAGGGCTCGCGGCATCCCAATGGCTCGCTGCATGTCCGAGCGCGCGCAGGCGCTCGACCAGTTCCGCGCACTTCGCGGCATCGACGTCGTGCACGTCGATCGACGCCGCACCCGCCGCCGCCAGGGCCAGCCCGATCGCGCTGCCCGCGCCTCCCGCACCGGCCATGCCCACGCTGCGCCCCTTCACGTCGAAGCCGTTGCGCGAGAGCCCTGCAACGAACCCCGCACCATCGAGCAAGTCACCCTGCCAGCCATCGCTGGTGCGGCGAAGGACGTTCACGGCCTGAGCCTGCCTTGCCGAGGGCATCAGCTCGATCGACAGCCCGGCCACGCGCTGCTTGTGCGGCACCGTGACGACGATGCCCGCGACGTTGCGCACCGCATGCAGCGCGCCCAGCAACGCCGCCACGTCACCGCCGTGCACATGCAGCGGCACCAGCACCGCGTTGATGCCCCGCGCCTGCAGCAAGCGCGTCAATGGCAGCGGCGCCTTCACCTGTGCGATGGGGTCGCCGATGATGCCCAGGACGGTCGTTTGGCCGTCCAGTCGCAGTCCGTCGAGGGTGTCATTCGTGGTCATGGCCATTTGCTTTCAGGAAATCCCGGGTGGCACGGTACGCTGCAGCGGCGCGCGCATGCACGTCCAGCGTGGCCATGCGGATGGCGCTCGGCGCCTCGATCGAGAGGATGGCGTCGTCGTTCAGTTGCGCCAGCAGGCGATGCACGGGCAACTCGCCCTCTCCGGGGAACAGGCGGTGCGCACGGCCCTCCTCGGCGGGCGACAGGCCCGGGTGGCGACGCGCGAGCGCATCGTTGACCTGCATGAAATCGCGGTCGACGTGCGGGCCGGCCATCTCGTCGGGCGCGCTGCCCGCGCGAAAGAAATGCAGCGCGTCGACGAGCACGCGAACCGCAGGCGAGCCCGAGGCGACGGCGAGTTCTCGCGCGACGTGCAGCGAGCGTGCTGCCGTGTAGATCATGAACTCGAGTCCCAGCGCGAGGCCGTGCGACTGCGCACGGGCCGCCAGTGCCCCGATGTTGTCCGCCGCGCGCACCAGGTCCGGATCGTCCACGTTGACCATGAGCCTGCGCGCGCCCAGCCGCTGGGCCGAGGCGAGCACGCCCGACAGCGCCTGCACGTCGAATCCCGGCCTGATCCGCACGATCTCGATGTCGTGCACCGTCATGCCCAGGTCGCGCACGCGTGCGAGCGTCTCGCGCAGCATCGGCCCGCCCTCCTCCATCGGGAACGGCGCTTCGCCGGGTCGCGCCGGCTGAAGGCGGATGCCGACCCCGCGCAAGCCCGCCGCATGCGCGGCCTCGACCAGCAAGGGTGGAGGCGCATCGAGCATGCCCAGGTGCGCGAGCGAGAGACGGAACTTCATGCTGTCACCGGCACGCTGGCCTGTCGCAGCGGCACACCCTGTGCGCGCAGCAGGGACTGCAGCCGCGCCACATCCACGTCGCGCGGCAGCACGCCGCTGTCGGCCGCCAGCGCCGCCGCCGTGCCGGCCGCCTGGCCCGTGAGCCAGCACTGGGGGATCTCGCGCAGGAAGCCATGGGAGTTGGTGTCGCAGGCGATGTGCTTGCCGGCTGCGAGCACGCCGTCGAGCGACGCGGGTACCAGCGCGCCGTAGGGCACCGAGATCGAGGGAAAGCGCGGCGACGGGCTCGGGCTGATGCCGATCTCGTCGGGCTCCACCGCGCCCGCGTCCCACGCGCTGCGCAGCACGCGCTTCACGCCGATCAGGCGCCGCCCGTGGCGGGTGCCGATCTGCGGAGCCATCAGCATGACCCACGCCCTATCGAAGCCCGGGGCGTGCGCCCGATAGAAAGCCAGGTGCTCGCTCATGCTCTGGCGCGACTCCCATTCGACCTGCGTCATCTCGTCCACGTCGAGCGCGCTGTAGCCCGCCTTGCGCGGCCCGAGGAAGGTCGCGACGTCGGGGCGCCAGGAGACGATCGGCTTCTCGAAGCTGCCCAGCGCCTCGCGCCCTCGCGCCATGAAGGCCGAGAAGGCCTCCGGTTCGCCTGCCCTGAAGTCGAGCCAGCGCTGCATGTCCACCCCTGCGAAAAGCCACGAGGTATTGATGCAATGGTGGATGTCGTGCGCGTCGATGTCGGAGTCGAAGGCCGCGCCCGCCGCCGCGTAGAGATCCCCCTCGCCGGTGGTATCCACCACCACGTTCGCCAGGATCGCGCGGCGGCCCTGCTTGCTCTCGAAGATCGCGCCCATCACGCGACCCATCTCCTGGATCGGCGCGGCCATCCAGGCATGCAGGATCAGGTCGACGCCCGCCTCGCGGACCATCTGGTGATACACGCCCTTGAGCATCTCCGGGTCGATGGTCGGCGAATGCGTGACCACGCCGTGGAAGGCGGCCGTGCGCAGACCCCAATAGGCGGCGGCGTCGGGGTCCTGCGAGCCCCATTCGTCGCGCGGCGGGCCGGCCACGGCCTCGGCGCCCATGCGCGCCATGAACTCTGCGGCGAGTCCCTGGATGACATGCTGGCCCTGCCAGTCGCTCATGCGGTCGATCCAGATCACGAGGCCCCCCGTCGAAAGACCGCCCAGGTGGTTGTAGCGCTCCAGCAGCACCACGCGCGCACCGTTGCGCGCGGCCGCCACGGCAGCGGCCACGCCCGACGGCCCGCCGCCCAGGACGAGCACGTCGCACTCCGTGTGCACGGGCACTTCACGCGCGGGCTCGGTGACATGGCCGCCCGGTACGCGCTGCCGGCGCTGGCTCTGCCTGGCATTGACGTCGGAGCGAAAGAAATAGCGTTCTTCGGAGGTGAGGGTTCCCATCGCGGGCTTTCGAGAAAAAGGAAGGTAGGAGTGAACGAAGGAATGAATGGGTTCAGGTGGCGAGATCGCTCAGCAGCATGTCGCTCAGCGGGCCGGGCGCGGTGACCATCGCGTCGTGGCCCGTGGCGAGCGTGCGCATGCGCCATCCCGCATCCGCGCGCACGCGCGCCTTGGTGGGCTCCAGGGTCGCGATCGGATCGACAGTGCATTCGATGTAGGTCTTCGGCAAACCGTTGCCCAACGGCGCCCTCAGCTGCAGCGGCTGCAGGTAGGTGCCCACGGGCTGCGGCGTCATGCGTCGCTGTACCCAGGCCGCATCGGCGCGGTCCTTCACACCGAAGGCGGACGGCGGCAACGCAGGAGCGGCGCCCACGCCTGCACCGGTTTCGCGGATCGTCTTCAGCCGCTGCTGCACCACGGCATCGGGGAAGTCCGAGAACAGGCTCTTGCCGGAATCCAGCAGCAGCGCATCCAGGAACACGAGTTGGCGCAGCCTGTCACGGGCGCGGTCCGCCACGCCCGAGATCACGATCCCCCCATAGCTGTGGCCCACGAGCACGACGTTCTGCAGCTCCTCGCACTCGAGCAGATTGACGACATCGGCGATGTGCGTGTCGAGGTTGACCTGCGGCGACAGCAGATGCCGCCGCTCGCCGAGGCCCGTGAGCGTGGGCGCATGGACGGCGTGTCCCGCCGCGCGCAGCCGTGCCGCCACGCGCGACCAGCACCAGCCGCCATGCCAGGCACCGTGCACGAGCACGAAGGCCGGCCTGGACGCAGGATCGGCAGCGTTCTCGGTCGCCCGCACGGGCGGCACGAGCGCAGCGGCGGCGCCGGCCAGGCTGGTGATGAAGAGCTGTCTGCGTTGCATCGCCCGCCTCCTATTCGGCGCGCGCGCCCGTCAGGCGGATCACGCCGCCCCACATCGCCGTGTCCTCGGCGATCTTGTGTGCGAGGACGCCGGGCGCGCTGCCGGCCGCGAGCCAGCCCTGTTCGAGCAGGCGCTGCTTCACCTCGCTCGTCTGCAGGATGCGCGCGATCTCCTGCGAGAGCCTTTCGGCCACTGGTGCGGGCAGGCTCGCCGGACCGAAGACCGCGTTCCACGAGGCGACGTCGAAGCCTTGCCTGTCGAGAGCCGACTGGATCGGCGGCACGTCGCCCGAGCCGGGGAACGCCACAGCCGTGCTGACGCCGTACAGGCGCAGCCGCCCGTTCTTCGCCTGCGGCACGGCGATCGACGGGATCATGAACGACAGGTCGATCTGCTTGCCCATCAGCGCCGTCGCCACCTGCGGAAAGCCGGGGAACGGCACGTGCACGGCGCGGATGCCCGTGTGCGTCTTCAGCAGTTCCATCGCAAGGTGCGAGCCCGAGCCCGGCCCGATGGAGCCGTAGCTGAGCTTGTCGCCCTGCGCCTTGGCGAACTCGAGGAAGCCGCGCAGCTCGGTGGCCGGCATCGCCATGCTTCCGGCCAGCACGAAGGGGCTGGTGGCCACGAGCGAGATGGGACGCAGGTCGCGCACCACGTCGTAGGGTGTGGAGGGCGTGAGCGCCTTGGCCGTGGTCAGCGGGCCGTTGCCCGTGAGGCCGATGGTGTAGCCGTCGGTGGCCCGCGCCACGGACGCCACGCCGATGCTGCCCGCCGCGCCGACCTTGTTGTCGACGATGACCGGCTGTCCCAGCGCCTGGCCGAGCGGTTCGGCCACGGCGCGCGCCAGCATGTCCGGCGACGAGCCCGGCGGAAAACCCACGATCAGGCGCAGCGGCTTTTGCGGCCAGTTGCCCGCTGCGGCGCTCGCGGCTGCAGGCGCGAGCGAGGCCGGGAGGATCGAGGCGGCGAGCGTGCCGCACAGCAGGCGGCGCCGGCGCGAGGAAAAGTCGGGATCGGTGTGCATGGCTGTCTCCGTCGCTTGTTGTTGGATGCATTCTTGGCCCGCCATGCAGCGTGCAGCGTGATACTTTATGATCCCTCGCATCACGTTTCGTGATGCCTTCCCCGGGAGTCCTGTGCCCGCATCCACCCCGCCGCGCGCTCCGCGCAGCCATACCGTCGACATCGATCTGCTGCGCGTGCTTGACACCGTGCTGCGCGTGGGCAGCTTCACCACGGCGGCCAAGGCGCTGTCGCGCACGCAGTCGGCGGTGAGCATGCAGCTCAAGCGGCTCGAAGAGCAGCTGGGCGTGCAGCTCGTGGAGCGCGGCACGCGCAAGCTCGCCGCGACGCTGGAGGGCCAGCAGTTGCTGCCGCTCGCGCGCCAGATGCTCAGCCTCAACGATCAGCTCTTCCATGACATCGACGCGCAGGAGGTCTCGGGCAGCATCCGCATCGGCGCCATCGAGCACTACGCCACGCGCGTGCTGCCCGCGCTCATTGCGGAGTTCTGCAAGCTGCATCCGCGCATCCACGTCGAGCTGCAGCACGGCGTTTCGTCGCTGATGCACAGGGAACTCGGCGCACGCTACGACCTCGTGATCGGCATCGGACCGGTGGGTTCGGGCGAGGGCCTGCGGCTGTCGAAGTCGCGCGTGGTGTGGGCCTCGACGGCGGGTTCGGCCACGCACCTGCAGCGTCCGCTGCCGCTGGCGCTGAACCCGGAGGGAGCGATGCTGCGCGACTGGGCCACGCACGCGCTCGACCAGGCGGGCATTCCATGGCGCATCGCCTACACGAGCACCACCGTCACGGGACTGGAGGCCGCCGTGCGCGCGGGGATCGCGATCGGCGTCTTCCGGGAAGCGACGATCTCCCAGCGGCTCAAGGTGCTCGGTGCGCGCGAGGGCATGCCTGCGATGCCCGAATGCGAGGTGTGGCTGGCGGCCACCCCGGGCCCGGGGCGCAAGGCGGTGGAGCTGCTGGAGGCGTTCCTGATCCACAAGCTGCGCAAGGCGAGGCGCTGAGCCGGCAGCGGTCGCGGGAGGCTGCGCCGATGATGCGTGCTCTCGTTGTGGCATCGGTCTGCCCCACAGTGGCCTGCATGTGCCCTCCAGTATCCAACCGGGCCGAACGCCCCGGATTGGAGTTCGAATTGGGAAGCTTTGGTCTATCAAGCATGCGGCGCAACTGCAGCGCCTGCCAAAGCCGCAGGAGAAGGCACGCTGTCCCGCATGCGAAGTTCCAGCATCTCGAGCAGAGCACGCAGCGCGGCGCTGTTCTGACGGCGCTGTGTGTAGGCTGCATAGAGCCAGATGTCGCTGGGCATGAAATCCTGGAGAACCGGGACCAGATGGGCGCCTTCCACGTAGGGCTGCGCAAGCAGGTCGGGAACGCACACCGCGCCGATGTCCGCCAGTGCTGCGCCGATCAACGCACTCGCATCGTTGGCGTCCATGCGTCCCCGGATGGGCACGTTGTACGGTTGGCCATCCACTTCGAATGCGATCTGTGGAGGCCCTGGCGTGACGGAGTATGCGAGGACATCATGCTTGCGCATGTCATCGGGCTGTAGCGGGATGCCGCGCCGCGCCCAGTAGCGCGGCGTCGCGCAAAGTGTGAGTCCCATCCGGCGCAGGCGCCGCACGATCAGGTTCTCGTCGCCGATCCGCCCGAAGCGCAAAGCGATGTCGACTCCTTCGTCGACCAGGTCGATCATGCGGTTGCTCAGCTTCAGGTCGAGCTGCACGTCGGGATAGCAGGTGAGGAAATCTCCCAGCAGGCGCGGAAACGCGGTCTGGACCATCCCGTGGGGCGCGGTGATCAGCAGGCGGCCGCTGGGGTGCGAGCCGCGCGCCTGCAGCTCGCTCGTGGTCTGCTCGATCATCTCCATCAGGGGCGCACATCGCGCCTGAAGCAAGCGGCCTGCGTCCGTGAGGGAGACCGAACGCGTCGAGCGGTTGAGCAGGCGCACATTGAAGCGGGACTCGAGCGTCGCAACGTGCTTGCTCACGCTGGCCTTCGAAATGCCGAGCCTGGCAGCCGCTCGCGAGAAGCTGCCTTGGGAGGCCACCTCCGAAAACGTCCTGAGAAGCTCGAACCCATCCATCTTTCATCCCGTCGCTTACGAAGCGGCCGATCGCAGATGACTGCGCTTCGCCCTCACTGGTGCGGCGCAGCGGAGTCGCTCTCCCATCCGCCACCCAAGGCCATGAATACGCTGACTTGGTACTCAACCAACCGGGCGTCCGACTCAGCCAGCGCGGCTTCGTGCGAGGCCAAGGTGCGTTGGGCGTCCAGCGCATCGAGCTGGCCGACCTTTCCGGTGATCAGCAGCGCCCGCGCCTGATCGGCCACGGTCAGGCTCTGGTCGCGCGCGGCAGCAAGAGCCGCATGACGATCGAGCTCGCGGGCGTAGGTGTCCAGCGCGGCTTCGGCTTCGCGCAGCGCATTCAGCACAGTGCCTTCGAATCGCGCGACTTCGCCGCGAGCCGTTCCTTCGGCCTGGGTGATGCGCGCTCGCGCGACACCCGTGTTGGGAAAGGACCAGCTGATCAGCGGCCCCACGCTGTAGCTGAAGGTCTCACGGTTGCCGAACCGTTCGACAAAGCCGGCAGACGCCGATGAAAGGCCCAGCGTCACCTTGGGATAGAGATCGCCCGTCGCGACACCGATTCGCGCCGTCGCGGAGGCCAGGCTTCGCTCGGCCTGCCGCACGTCGGGGCGCCGGGCGAGAAGCGCAGCGCCGTCGCCCACTGGCAGCAGTCCGGCCACGCGTGGAGGCTGCTCGCAACGGCTGACGACCTCGGGAAAGTCGCGCGGCGGCGCACCCGTGAGCGTGGCGAGCCGGTACAGCGCCTGCTGGCGCCGGGCTTCCAGCGGGGGAATCGCAGCGCGCAGGGTTTCGAGCTGGGCGCGCGCACGCGCGGCGTCCATGGTGCCGGCCTTGCCCGCGCGCTGCAACCGCAGCGTCAGCCCGAGAGCGTCCTCCTGCAGGCGCATGGACGCCTGTGCCACGCTCAGCTGCAGCCCAGTTGCGCACACCGCGCCATATGCCTGCGCCGTGCCGCCGGCGACGCCCACGCGCACCAGGTCCACCGCGGCACGCGCGGCGCCAGCATCCGTTTCGGCAGCTTCGATGGCGCGATGCAACTGGCCGAACAGGTCCAGCTGGTAGGACACAGCCATGCCCATGCTGTAGTTGAGCCGGCTCGGAGGCGCATGATCGGCTTGCAGCACCGACAGGCCCGAGACATGACCGAAGCTCGGACCGCCACTGAGGCTGATCGACGGCTGCTTGCTCCCGCGCGCCTCTGCCTCAACGGCCATGGCACGCTCGAAGGTGGCCAGGGCTTGCCGCAGGTCGGTGTTGTGCGCCAGGGCCCGGGAGATCAGGCCGTCGAGCTGCGGGTCTTCAAAAAGACGCCACCAGTGCGCGGGCATCGTTGCATCCGATGTGGCCGCGCCGCCGGAGAGGAACGGCCCGGTCGACGCGGACTGCGCAGCGGTGAGCGCGGCCGGTGCGACGTAGTTGGGGCCGACGGGACCATGGACACAGCCAGCCAGCACCACACATGCGGCAGCGGTTGCAAGAGCAAGGACGCGAGGCGGATTCATGATCGCGGCTCCTGAACGCGAGCCGGGGCGGCGGCGGAAGCCGCCCGATGCCCCATCACCTCGACCGAGACAGTCTGCCCGACGACTAATCGAGCGTTTGCCGGCAACGGGTCGAGCTTTACCCGCACCGGAACGCGCTGGGCGAGCCGCACCCAATTGAATGTGGGGTTCACGCTGGACAGCAGGTTGGCACCGGTGCTGCGGTCGCGGTCACCGATGCCAGCAGCAATGCTGTCGACCTCGCCTTCGAGCGAGGGTGCGTCCATGGGGGTCACGCGCACCCGGTCGCCCAGCCGGATGCGCGACAGCTTGTTTTCCTCGAAGTAGCCCTCGACGTAGATCGAACCGTCAGCCACAAGTGCCAATGCGGGGTGGCCTGCCGTCGCATAAGCACCCTGGCGCAGATCCAGATTGGTGACACGGCCCGCCGCCGGCGCGCGCACCTCTGCGCGTTGCAAGTTCAGGCGCGCCAGGTCGAGCGCTACCTGCGCTTGGTGCAAGGCCGTTTCGGCCGCCAGCAGCGCACCCCTGGCCTGCTCGACACGCAGGCGCGACTGCTCGCGCACCTCCTGTGCGACCAGGTCCCCCAGTTCGTCGTTGCGGCGGCGCTCGCGCTGCGCCTGGGCCAGTGCGGCCCGCTGATTGTCGATGACGATCCGCTGCGCGGCGACTGCAGCCTCGGCCTGCTGCAATGCCAGCGTGAAGCGGGCTTCGTCGATCGAGAAGAGCAGCTCGCCTGCCATGACCGGCTGGTTGTCGCGCACCGCCACGACGGCCACCATGCCGGAAACATCGGGCGCCACCTGGACCACGTCGGCCCGCACTCGGCCGTTGCGTGTCCAAGGCGCCAGCTCATAGTGGTCCCAGAGTTGCAGGGCGGCCCAGCAGGCGCCTGCAATGACGAGCGCGGTCAGCAGCATGCGCAAGAGGGATGGAGCCGGGCGCGGCAGCCAGGCGGGAAAATGGACGGATTTGGTATTCATGTTCGAGCAGCAGAACAACGGGTCGGTTCAGGAGGAGATAGCGCGGGCCAGCCAGACCAGCGCATACAGCGACAGGAGGTACAGCCCCAGATCGAAGAGCGGTGGATGCCACACCCACCGGTAGACACCCAGCAGCGCCAGCAGGCGGCGAACCCACCAGGAGCAAGCCATCGCTCCCCCTGCGAGCAGGAGCAGGCCTGGAACGTAGATGCCGAAGAAGCTTGTTTCGATCATGGTTGGAGGTCCGAAGACGCAGCAGGAAAGAGATCCCTGCGCAAACCCACAAGGGCCGAGACAGCGGGCTCGCACGCAGTGCTTGCGAGGCAAAGGGCCAGCAGCCGGTCGATCTGCGGCAACAGCGCGTCGAGCCTCGCCGGCGATCCCGTGACTTGGGCGAGAAAGGCTCGCTCGAGCGCGGCCAGCAGTTCGCGCACAGGTATTTCGGGCAGCAGGTGGCGCTGCTGCTGCAGAACGCCGATGCTCGCGCCGATTCGAAGTTCGCGCATGGCGAGCTGTGCCGCATCGCCACCCTGGTATGCGGCATCGCCAGCAGTGCGCGGAATCAGCAGCGCGATGCGGTCCAGCATGCGGCCGGCGAACGCGTCGCGCGCCCGCGCGCGTTTCGAGCGCGCTGACATCCCGGCCATTCCAGAAAGATCTCGCCAAGTGGCCCGGTGGATGCGCCGCGTGCTCCATTCGCTGCTCACGCTGCGCATGATGGCGGTAACGCGTGCGGCAATCAGAGCACCGGCGAAGAGCGCCATATTGCCCTCGAGAAAACTGACCCAGTCGGCGCTGCCAATGTCTTGCAGTGCCAGCGTGCCGGCCACGCCGAAAAACATGCCCAATGCCGTGAGACTGCTTGCCGGACGCGCGAGGTAGCCGCCCACGACCAGGAACAGGGGCGCAATGCACAGCACCAGCATGCCGAAGTCGTGCGCCAGCGGCATGACGCCAAGGATGTAGAAGGCAGATACCGGCATCGACCACAGCAGGGCGACCAGGAACTTGTGCATGCCCGGTACGGGGTCGTCCATGGTGGCGAAGAAGCTGCAGAAGACCGCTGCCGCCATGGCCATCGACGATCCCGCGCGCCAACCGCTGAAGATCCACGCCGCGCATGCAATGCAGGTGGAAAGCACGACCGTGAATGCGGAGCGCAGCGCCAGGCCCTTGTCCACGTGAAGGACCGAACGCCACGAAGCATCTCCCCGCTTCGGAGGCGGCGCATGACCGGCCAGCCCGGCGGCGATGTCGGCGCGAAGCGCATTGCACCGGCGCCATCCCGCGACCAGCTCGTCTATATGGGCGGCCGCGTCGATGCTCAGCGCACGCACCCAGGGCGAGTTCCGCCGGTCCGCGACCTCCATCCGGACAGCGGCACGGAGGCCGTCCAAGGCGCCGGACGGCGGACCGGCATCGAGACAGGCGCTGCCTTGCACCATGGCCCGCGCGACCGGTTCGGGCACGCCGTCTGTTGCATCGCGCAAGGCTGCGAGCCGGTCCTCCAGGGCCGAGAGCGAAGGCGTCAGTGCTGCGAGACCGTCGTGCAGGTCGCCCACGGCATGCCGCGTCCATCGCAGGCCACCGTTATCGAAGGGCACTTGGGTTGCAAGCAGGCGCAACTGGGTGATGTCGGTGGCGATGCGCCGCCTGTCCTGTACCAGCTGCTTGCGAACCTCATCCTCGGCACCAAGGCTCATCAGGTCGCCGGCCCATCGGCGCACATCGCCCAGCGCGCGGTCGATCAACCCGAGCAGTGAAGGTGCGAGGCTGGCGGGTAACAAGATGCTGTGCACGAGGCTCGCGCAGACGATGCCGAGCGCAATCTCCTCGGTTCGGGCGACGGCGGTATCGAACATCGCCGCGGGCGCGTCCACCAGCGGAAAGCCGATCAGCGCGGCAGAGTAGCCTCCGAGCATGAAGGCATAGGAGCGCGCGCTTCGGTCCATCAGCGACAGGTAGAGGCACGAGCCCACCCACAGCGCAAGCGCGAGCGACAGAAGCACCGGCGACCCGGACAACGACGGGATCAGCACCACGGTGGCCGCGCATCCCAGCACGGTCCCGCACAGGCGGTAGAGCGACTTCGAGCGCACATGGCCCGCGAGGGGATGGGCAACGATGTACGCGGTCATCATGGACCAGAAGGGCCGGGGCAGCCCGAAACGACTGGACAGGTACAGCGCGAGCATGGCCGCGAAAAAGCTCTTGAGCGAGAAGAGCCACTCCTGCTTGGAGAAACGAGGCCGCTTGATCATGCGGCGCCCCGGAAGACTGGGTTCGAAGCAGTCGATCCGGCTTCGAACTTGTTGCGAATCATTTGCATGTATCGATGCTATGCATCTGCATGCGAGGCAAGAATCGTAAACTTGGACAAATGATTTCTTTTTTAGGTCATCCCGGATGAGCCGCTGGGTCCATGTGACGCCCCGCACCAGCCTCGACCTTGACTACGAGCCATCAGTGCCCGTCATGGCACATCGCGTGGATGTCGAGGAGCGCGAGCGCGAGGTTCCGATTCACGTGCATCGCTCCGGCCAGCTGGTCATGGCGCTGCGCGGGGCGGTTTCCTGCGACGTGCCCGGTGCGATGTGGATGGTCCCGCCCCAGGCGGGCGTGTGGATTCCGGGCGGAACGCCGCACAGCAACCACAGCACGGCGAACGCGGTGATCTTCTACCTGTTCGTTGCGCGCGATGCCGCGCCCTTGCCCGCCAGCTGTTGCACCTTGCGCATCAGCCCGATGCTCGGCGAGATGATCCAGTACCTGGCGGAGCAACCGCCCTCCTACGAGCCCGGCGGGCCGACCGATCGCCTCGCCCACGTGCTGCTGGACCAGCTCTGCGCCATGCCGAAGGAGGAAGTCTCCTTGCCCATGCCCGAGGATGCGCGGCTGCGAAAGGTGTCGCGCGCCATGATGCGGGACCCGTCCGACCGCCGTACGCAGAAGGATTGGGCCCACCAGCTCGGCATGAGCGAGCGGACGCTGAACCGGCTGTGCACAGCCTTGACCGGCCTGAGCTTCGGCCGCTGGCGGCGTCAGCTGCACATGATGGTCGCGCTTCGGGAGCTGTCCGGCGGCGCGACCGTGCAGCAGGTCGCCTACGACCTGGGCTATGAATCGCCGTCCGCATTCATCACGATGTTCAAGAAGGCTTTCGGAAAGCCTCCCGCCACCTACATCAACGACCGGCTGCTGGCGGCAGGCGAAGGGCGCTCGCCGGCCGAGCCCGCGCCTGTACCCATGCCGCCGCAGGCCCCGACGTCACGCCCTCACCGGTAGGCACGGGCCTGGGTCACGCCGCCATCCACCACCAGCGTGGCGCCCATCACGTAGTCACCCGCGCGCGAGGCCAGGAAAATGGCTGCGCCCGCGATGTCGTCGGGCGTGCCGATGCGCCTGGCGGGAATGTGCTCGGACAGCGCCGGCCCGTGATCGCGCGCGTTGCGGTTCATCTCGGACGGGAACGCTCCGGGCGCAATGGCGCTGACCGCAATGTTGTCCTGCGCCAGGCGCATCGCCATGCGCCGCGTCAGGTGAATCACGCCTGCCTTGCTCGCCACGTAGGAATAGTTTTCCTGGGGATTGAGCCCGATGCCGTCAGTGGAAGCGATGTTGATGATCTTCGCCACGCGCGCCCTGGCCGCGGCGCGCAACGGTCCGGCGAGCGCCTTGGTCAGGAAGAAAGGCGTCTTCAGGTTCAGATCTACCACCTTGTCCCAGCCGCTTTCCGGAAAGGCATCGAAGTCCTCTCCCCAAGCCGCGCCTGCGTTGTTGACCAGGATGTCCAGCGTCGATTCGTAACGGGCATAGGCGTCGGCCACGGCCTGGCAGCCTGCGACCGTGGACACGTCGTGCGGCAACGATACGCAGTGGCCCTTGTTCGCAAGTTCCTGCGCCGCGAGATCGCAGGCCTCGGCTTTGCGCGCGCTGATGTAGACGCGTGCGCCGTGGGCCAGAAACCCCTCGGCGATCATGCGGCCGATGCCTCGCGAGCCGCCCGTGATGAGGGCCGTGCGGCCCTGGAGCGAGAAGAGATCCTGCGCGCTCATGACAATGCCGCGACCGCGGTAGCGCTCGTGGAGGCGCCCTCTGCGCCCTCTGCGCCCTCCGCTTCGAGACGCGATCGCCTCACATAGGCCGTTCCATCGAGCAGCCGGCGGGCCGTGCGCGTGAAGTGCACCTCGCGCACCGTCCATTCATTCCCGCCCAGGTGCTCGACGTTCGCGAAGATCCTGAGCACCCCGCTCGGGTGGCCGATGCGGATGCGTGCGGGACCGGCATGCGTGCCGCGCGCGTCGGCGGGAATCGTTCCCGCGATCTGCGCCGCCACCGAAAGGCAAACCGAGCCGCCGCCTGGGAAGGCCTTGTGCATCGCACCGCCGTTGAGCACCATGCGCGCGACGAAGTCGATCTCCGACGCCTCGACGATGCGGTCGCCCGCGATGGTCCGGTAGTCCTGCGCTTCGCTGATGAGGATCTGATAGGGCGTCAGTGTTCCTGACGCCGGGAGATTGCAGCGTTCGACGGCCCAGCGCCTCACCTCCTCGGCCATCTCGTAGATATCGGGGCTGAGCTGGCCCGGCAGCTCCGTGCCCGCGATGCCCAGATCCGCCGCGCGGATGAACACGCACGCCGTGCCGACGTCCACCACCGAGACCGGTATCTCACGGCCGAGCTTCGAGATGTGGACCCAGTCGCGCGCGTTGCCGGTGGGCAGCAGCCTGCCGGTCGTGGAGCCGCTGGTGTCCGAGTAATCCAGCGCGACCTCGGCGCCCGTGCCGGGCACGCCGTCGACTTCGCTGTCGCCTTCCACGCGCGGCTCGCCGTCGGCGCACTGAACCGCCATCCGCAGGATCTTCCCGGTGTTGGTGTTGTGGACCCGGACCGTGGTGACAGGCTCCTGCACGGGAACCAGCCCCTCCTGCAATGCATAGACCCCGGTGGCCGAAGAAATGTTGCCGCACACGATCTCGAAGCTGACGGTCGGCTGGTCGATGCCGATCTGCACGAAGGTGTAGTCGATGTCCGCATCGGGGCGCGATGGCGGTCCGATGATGGCGCACTTGCTCGTCAGGATGTCTGCGCCGCCGAGCCCGTCGATCTGGCGCACGTCGGGGCTGCCGAACAGCGCGAGAAGAAATCGGAGACGCGCCTGTGGATCGGTGGGCACGTCGCGCTGCGAGAGAAAAACAGCCTTGCTGGTGCCACCGCGCATCAAGGTGACCGGTACGCGAATTTGTTCTTTCATCGGCTCAGTATGCAGATCGCGCCGGCCGCTGTCCTTTCAGTTCTGCTGGCCATTGTTTAGCTGGGCTGCATGTGTCGAATCGTTCAGCTGCGCTAAAGAATGCCCAGCAGAAATCCAATGACCGCGGGGGCCTGGATCTCGATACTTTCCTTCGCTGTGGCGAGCTCCACACGAACAGGAGACACCTTTGAAGATCATCAAGCGAACGGAATCCCCCTTCCGTAAAACCCCCGGCGGCATGGTGCTCGTCGCGACCCGCGTGGCCGGCCAGCCGGCCCAGTTCCCGCCCATCGAATTCACCCACGACGACCAGACGGTCGAAGACATCGAGCTCGGGCCCATCGGCTCTCTCTACAGCTTCACGATCGTCCACCCCGGCAAGGACAAGCAGCCCTACGGCCTTGCCATGGTCGACTTCGAACCCGGCGTGCGTGCGTTCGGCCGGCTGCTGTACAGCGACCAGCCGCCAGCCATCGGTGCCCGCCTGCGGGTGGTGCCCTTCGCGTTGCCGGACGGCACGCCCGACTATGCATTCCAGGAGTGATGCGCCATGAAGCAACCACTGATCACCGGCGTCGGCATCACCGACTTCGGCCGCTTCCCCGAATTGACCGAAGAGTCGATGGCCCAGGCCGCCATCCTCGACGCGCTCGCCGATGCCGGCACGCAGCTCGGCGAGGTGCAGGCGTTCTACTGCGGCAACGCGCTCGGTGCCATGCTGCCCGGGCAGCGCGCGTTGCGTGAACTGCATGCCGGCGGCGGCGCGGTCTACAACGTGGACAACGCCTGCTCCAGCGGAGCCACCGCGCTGAATCTCGCGCTGCAGGCGCTCAAGGTCGGCCAGTACGACACCGTGGTGGTGTTCGGCATGGACCACCTGAGCAGCCTCGGCGGCGGCCCACTGCAGCTCAGCCAGAAGGACTGGAACAACAGGCGCGGGATGATCATGCCCGCGCTGTACGCGATGCGTGCCAAGCGCTACATGCACGATCACGGCCTCGCGCTGGAGACGCTGGCAGACATCTCCGTCAAGAACCGCAAGCACGGGGCCTTGAACCCGATCGCCAAGTTCGCCAAGCTGGCGAGCCGCGAGGAGGTGCTGGCGTCGCGCCCGGTGGCCGAGCCGCTCACGCTGCTGCAGTGCTGCCCCGCCGTGGTGGACGGGGCCGCGGCCCTCGTGCTCAGCACCAAGCCTTCCAGGGGCGCCGCCAAGCCTGTGCGTGTGCTGGCGTCCGTGGTGCAGTCGGGCTTGTTCGAGACCGCGCCGGTCGACATGACCGAGGCCGAGATCACCGCGCGTGCCGCCCGGCTGGCCTATGAGCAGGCCGGCATCGGGCCCGAGGACCTCAGCCTGCTGGAGGTGCACGACGCGTTCACCATTTCCGAGCTGCTCTATTACGAAGCCCTCGGCCTCTGCAAGCGCGGCGATGCGGCGAGCCTGCTGCAAAGCGGCGCGACCGCCCTGGGGGGCCGCGTGCCGGTCAACCCTAGCGGCGGACTGATCGCCAAGGGTCACCCGCCAGGTGCCACCGGCGTCGCGCAGGTCGTGGAGGTCTGCGAACAGCTGCAAGGCCGGGCCGGCGCCCGGCAGGTGCAGGGCGCGCGCATCGGCCTCACGCAGGTCACGGGCGGCGGCATCTGGGGCGTCGATCACGCCGCCTGCTCGATCAACATTCTTTCGCTCTGATGGCAGTCTCCATGAACCAGACAAACACCACCACGCCCGCCTCGCTGCAGGGCCTCGTCGCCGTCGTGACCGGCGGCGCCAAAGGCATCGGCCTGGGCATCGCCCGCGAGCTTGCACAGGGGGGCTGCCGCATCGCGCTGTGGGACTTCGACGACGCCGCGCTGAACGAAGCCGAGCGGACGTTGTCGAGCGAAGGTGCCGACGTGACCACCTTCAAGGTCGACGTCAGCTCCGTGGACCAGGTGGAGGCGGCGGTGGCCCGGCTGCTGGCATCGCACGAACGCATCGACATCCTGGTCAACAACGCAGGCATCGGCGGCGACAAGCTGGTCTCCAAGATGGATCTCGCGTTCTGGAGCCGCGTCATCGAGATCAACCTGACTTCGCAGTTCATCTGCGCCAAGGCGGTCCTGGCGCACATGGCGCAGAACCGCTTCGGGCGCATCATCAACATCGGCTCTCGCGCATGGCTGGGCAATCGCGGCCAAGCCGCCTACTCGGCGTCCAAGGGCGCAGTGGTGAGCCTGACCCGCTCGCTGGCGCTCGAATATGCGCGCAAGGGCATCACCGTCAACGCCGTCGCGCCGGGCATCGTGGAGACGCCGCTGTTCGCGACGCTCACCGAAGAAGTGCGCCAGAGCCTCCACAAGACCGTGCCGATGGAGCGGATCGGCCAGCCGCAGGACATCGCCCGCGCCGTACGGTTCTTCGCGGAACCCGGCGCGAGCTACGTCACCGGCCAGCTCCTGTACGTCTGCGGCGGCCGCAGTCTCGGCAGCCCGTCGGTATAGAGCCGGATCGCGCCGACAGAAATCGAACAAGGCTGAAGATCGCATGCTCGCGAATGCATTGACCGGTTTGAAAGTGATCGACTTCACGCAGGTGATGGCCGGGCCGACATGCACGTTGTGCCTGGCCGACCTCGGCGCCGACGTGGTGAAGGTCGAGACGCCCACGGGCGATCTCTCCCGGGCCCTCTCGCCATGGGTCAATGGCGAGGGCGTCGCATTCCTGGCGCTGAACCGCAACAAGCGCGGCATCGTGCTCGACCTGAAGCAGCCGTCGCACCGTCAGGCCGCGCAGGAACTGATCGTGCAGGCCGACGTGCTGGTCGAGAGCTTCCGTCCCGGCGTGATGGCGCGCTTCGGACTCGACTACGCCTCGGTGTCCGCGAGCAATCCGCGGCTCGTCTACTGCTCGGTCTCGGCATACGGCCAGCATGGCGCCAGCAGGGATCTGCCAGGCGTGGACGGCGTGCTGCAGGCCGTGAGCGGCCTGATGAGCGTCACCGGGGCGCCCGATGGAGAACCCTGCAAGGTGCCGGTGCCGGTCGTCGACCTGGTCACCGGCTCGCTGGCGGCCATCTCGGTGCTGGCCGCCCTTCAGGAGCGGCAACGCACCGGCCTCGGCCAGCACGTCGAGGCCAGCATGTTCGCCAGCGCGATCGCACTCCAGCACGTGAGTTTCGCGTCCTACTTCGCCGACGGCGTCGCGCCCGGACCGCAAGGCAATGCAGCGCCCTACTCGACGCCCAACGAGGCACTGCGATGCGCCGACGGGTGGATCATGGTCGCCGCCTACCACCCTGCCCGATGGCAGGCGCTGTGTGCCGCCATCGGTGCACCGGAACTCGCCTGCGATCCGCGCTTCGCAGAGAACAAGAGCCGCCTGCAGCACCGCCAGACGCTGCTGCGCGAGCTGGAAGCCCGCATGCTCGCGCACCCGCGCGCCTTCTGGCTGGAGAGGTTCACGGCGGTGGACATCATCTGCGGCCCCATCAACGACTATGCCGAGGTGGCGCAGTCGGCCCCCTTCGTCGAGGCGGCGCTCGCGGAAAGCGTGCAGCACCCCGTCGCCGGCACCTTGACGCTGGCGCGCAGCGTGCTCGGCGCGGTGGGCGAGCGGCCGCGTGCGCGCCGCGCCGCGCCCACGCTCGGCGAGCACACCCGCGAGGTGCTGGCCGCGCTGGGCATGCCAGCCGGCGCCATCGACTCGGTGGCTGCGGCCCGCCCTTCCCAGACCTGAACAACGGAAAACCATGCCCATCGTCTACACAGTCCAGGATGGCGTCGCCATCGTCACCCTGAATCGGCCCGAGGCCATGAACTCCATCGACCCGGAGTCCAACGAGCAGCTGCTCGGCATCTGGGACCGGGTCTGCAACGACGAGGACGTGCGCGTGCTCGTCCTCACCGGTGCAGGCGAGCGTGCCTTCTGCACGGGGGCGGACCTCAAGAAGACGATGCCGTCGGGCGATGGCGTCGCGCGTGAAGTCTTTCGCGGCGGCAACCGGCACTTCAACTTCGGCACGCTGCACACCGACAAGCCCGTCGTCGCGGCGATCAACGGTTATGCCCTCGGCGGCGGACTCGAGCTGGCCCTGCTCGCGGACATCCGCATCTGTTCGGACAACGCCCAGTTCGGCCTGCCGGAGGTGCGCGTCGGCAGCATTCCGGGCGCGGGCGGCACGCAGCGCCTGATCCGCGCGGTAGGCCAGTCCGATGCCATGTGGATGCTGCTGACGGGTGAACGCATCGACGCCGCCGAGGCGCTGCGCATCGGTCTGGTCAGCAGGGTGGTGCCGCTTTCGGCGTTGCAGGAAACGGCCATCGGGCTCGCGCGCAGGATGGCCGCCAATGCCCCGCTCGCGATGACGGCCGCCAAGCGCCTCGCGATGAACGGGCGCGAACTGCCGCTGGCCGGCGGGCTCGCGCTGGAACGCCAGGCCTTCGGGCTGCTCAGGGACAGCGAGGACCGGCTGGAGGGGCGCCGCGCCTTCGCCGAGAAGCGCGCCCCGGTGTTCCGAGGCCGCTGAGTTCCTCGACCGGAGGACGACGGCGTCGACGAAGACGCCGCCTCCGGTTCACCCGCCCCGCCCTTCCTGCGTTCGGGCACCCGATCCGACCTTTCTTCTGGAGCCTCCCGTGAAGACACCGTCTGCTTCCTGGCGATGCAGCCTCGCACTCGCCATCACCGCCTTCGTCGGCGCACCGCCGGCCATCGCCCAGCAAGCCAGCCGGCCACCGGTCAGGATCCTCGTGGGCTTCTCGCCAGGCGGCACCCTCGACGTGGTGACGCGTGCGCTCGCGGACCAGCTGCACGACCCGCTCCACCGCTCGGTCGTGGTGGAGAACAAGCCGGGCGCCGGCGGAAGGATCGCGATCGACGCGATGCGCGCCGCACCGGCCGACGGCAGCGTGGCCATGCTGTGCCCCGACTTCCTCACGTCGATCTACCCCTTCGTCTTCAACAAGCTCCACTACGACCCGCAGCGCGACATCCTTCCGGTGTCGACTGTGGTCGAGTTCGCGATGGCTCTCGCCGTGCCCTCCTCCTCGCCGGTCAAGACCTTCGGCGAATACGCCCAGTGGGTGCGCGCGCATCCCCAGAGCGCCAACTTCGGCCATGCGGCGTCGGGCGGGCCCACGCATTTCCTGGGGCTGCAGATCGGCAAGATCATCGGAACGCCGCTGCAGGACGTTCCTTTCCAGGGCGCAGCCCCAATGATCGTGAACCTTGCCGGCGCCAACATCGCGGCGGGCACTTCCACTGTCGGCGACTTCGCGCAGCACCACGATGCCGGCAAGCTGCGCGTGCTTGCCGTCACCTCGGCCCAACGATCCGCGCTCCTGCCGAACGTGCCGACCTTCGCCGAGCTCGGCCGCAAGGAGCTCACCACAGTCGGCGTGCTGGCCATCTGCCTGGCACCGGGCACGTCGGCCCCCGTCGTCGCCGAATGGAGCGATGCCGTGCGAAAGGCCGTTGCGACCGAGCAGTTCGCGAAGAAGGTCGGCACGCTCGGTTTCGTGAGCACGGGAAGCTCACCCACCGATGCACGCGCCAGCTTCGCAGAGATGCGCGCATTCTGGGAGCCCGTGGCCAAGGCCTCGGGGTTCAAGGCCGACTAGCAGGCCCCCTTGGAGGCGCCTAGCGGACCGACCGGATCCACTCCCTGAACAGCCGCACCGGGGCGGTGGCCGCCTTCATCGGGTCGCAGACGAGGTAGTAGCCGAGCTCCGTCCGAGCCCTGTGGTCGACGGCGACCACGAGGCGTCCGGTGCGCAGGTCGTCTTCCACGTAGGCACGCTGGGCCATCGCGATGCCCAGGCCATCCGCCGCGGCCTGATAGCACAGTGCGGCATTCGCCAGCGTGATGCCGCGCGAGCGGGCGGGATCCGCGAGGCCGGCGGAACCGAACCAGAGCGGCCAGGCTTGTGGCCGCATCATGGAGTGCAGCAGGTTGGCCTGCAGCAGGTCGCGAGGTGTCTGCAACTGCCCTGCCTGGCCCGGTGCGCAGACCGGGACGAACTCGTCGTCGAAGAGGTGGTCCAGCTCGACGTCGGCCCACTCGCCCATGCCATGGCGGATGGCGCAATCCGCGCCTTCGAGCCGCATGTCGTCGGCCATGGCGATCGTTGCGATCTCCAGTGCGATGTCGGGATGCTCCGCGTAGAAGCCATGCAGCCGAGGAACGAGCCAGCGGATGGCCAGGCTCGGCGTCACCTTGAGGCGCAGCCTTCTTTCGCTCCGATGCTCGTCCAGGTCGCCGAGCGCGTCCTGCAGGCGGTCGAAGGCATCGCAGACGCGGTGGGCGAGCCTTTCGCCCACCGCCGTGAACCCGATCTCGCGGCCGGACCGCTGGAACAGCTGCACGCCCAGGCCGGCCTCGAGCTGCTTGATCTGCTGACTCACGGCCCCGGGCGTGACGTGAAGCAGCTGAGCTGCCCGCGAGACGCCCTTGGCCCGGTACACCGCATCGAAAGCCCGCAGCGGACTCAGGAAAACACGAAGGTTCTGCATGGCGGATCTCAGCCGTGCCGCATTCAGCTGCCGCTGCCGATGAAAGCGCGAACCGGTGACGGCATGCGCAACCACGACCGGGATAGCGATAACGATCGCGCAGCAGGCATCGGCCTCAGCACTTCTGGATTCCGATGGTGCGGTTCAGGAGTTCCTCGTCCTCGCGCAGCGCGGCTGCCGAGCCGGCATAGGCGGCGACGCCGCGCTCCAGCACGATGACATTCGTCGAGAAGTCGAGAACGACGTCCACGTGCTGTTCCACGAGGATGCATCCGACCCCGAGCCTGTCGCTCATGCGGACGATGGCGTCCATCAGCTCCTCGCGCACCATCGGGGCCAGACCCTCCAGCGGCTCGTCGAGCAGCAGGATGCGCGGCTGCCCGACGAGCGCCCGCGCCACGGACAGCATCTGCTGCTCTCCGCCCGACAGTTGGGTGCCGCCGTTGCGCCGCCGCTCTTTCAACCGCGGGAACAACTCATAGACCGCGGGAAGCGCCGCGCCGGCCGAGCGCCCCTGCAGGCCCGACAGCAGGTTCTCCTCCACCGTGAGCGAAGGGAAGATGTCCCGGCTCTGCGGCACGTAGCCCAAGCCGGCGCGGGCGCGGGCGAAGGTGGTGGCGCCGCTGATGTCCTTGCCGCCGAAATGGACGCGCCCCTTCATCAGGTCGGCCAGGCCCGTCGCGGTTGCGAGCGTCGTCGTCTTGCCGGCGCCGTTGCGCCCGATCAGCCCCAGGCGCTCGCCTTCGCGCACGCTGAAGCTCAGATGCTCGACCACGGGCACGCCGGCGTAGCCGGTCGTGACGTCGTCGAACCGAAGTTCAATGGGAGTGCTGGGCATGGTGGCCGTCTCGTCCGAAGTAGATTTGCTTGACTTGTTCGTTGGCCGCGACTTCCTGCGGCGACCCCTCCACCATCACCGCGCCGGCAACCAGGACGATGATGTGCGAGGCGAAGCGAAACACCAGGTCCATGTCGTGCTCGATGAGCAGCACCGACAGGTCCTTCGGAAGGCGCTCGATGGCGCTCATGATGCGGCCGCCTTCGCCCTGCGGCACGCCCGCGCCGGGCTCGTCCAGCAGCAGCACCTCGGGTTTCATGGCGAGCGCGAGTGCGATTTCCGCAAGCCGCTGCTCGCCGAGCGCGAGCCGCCCCACCACCCGGTCCGCAAAGGGGTTCAGGCCCAGCATGCCGAGCGTCTCGTGGACCTCGTCGTGAACGCGTGCCGAACGCGCCGGCGAAGGCCACCACTGCATGGAGGCGCGCAGTCGCTGGAGCACCGCGACCTTGACGTTTTCCGCCACGGTCAGGTCCTTGAACAGCCGGCTGATCTGGAACGTGCGGACGATGCCGCTGCGCACGCGTGCGTACTGCGGCAGCTGCACGATCGAGCGGCCGTCGAGCTGGATGTCGCCGGACTTCGGGCGGATCGCTCCGCTGAGCAGGTTGACCAGCGTGGTCTTGCCGGCGCCGTTCGGCCCGATCAGCGCCGTGCGGGCGCCCTGCGGGAGCGACAGCGTGACGTTCTGCGTGACGGCCAGGCCGCCGAAGGAGTGGCACAGGTTGCGGGTTTGCAGCCGGGGGGTCATCGTGCTCCTCCGTTGCCGCGCAGGCGCCTGGCGTACGCCGCGGCCCGGTCCACGAGTCCGATCAGGCCTTCGGGCAGGACGATGAGCACGAAGATCAGCATCGAGCCGATCACGAAGAGCCAGTGGTACGGATTCAATGTCGATGCGATGTGGTGGATGGTCATGTACGCGACGGTGCCGAGCACCGCGCCCGACAGGCGACGCGTGCCGCCCAGGACGATCATGACCACGACGCCCGCAGATGTCGTGAAGTCCAGCATGAAGAGATTGGCCACCTTGCTGGTCTGCGCGGTCAATGCGCCAGCCAGGCCCGCGACTACGCCGCCGATGGTGTAGACGGCCAGCAGGTGCAGGTACACGCGCCCGCCCAGAGCCTGGACGCGGCCCGGGTCCTGCCGGATCGCCCTGGCCGTCAGGCCGAAGGGCGACTCGACCAGGTTGCGCACGAGGAAGTACACCAGCACCAGCGCGCCCAGCGCGTAGAAGTAGCCGGTGTGGCCCATGAAGTTGAACTCCCAGATGCCGAACAGCGGAGCGACCTCGAAGCCGGCGAGTCCGTCGTCGCCGCCGGTGAGCCATCGGGCCCAGTTGGCGAGTTCGAGCAGCAACTGCGCCACCGCGATCGTCAGCATGACCAGCGTGAGCTTGGTCGAGCGCAGCATGACCGCGCCGCTGAGCAGCGCGATCAACCCTCCGCCCAGGCCGCCGAGCAGCAGCCCGGCGATCGGATCGGCCGTCAGGTAGAGCGCGGTCCAGCCCGCGACGTAGGCACCGGCGCCGTACAGCGCGGCCTGGCCCAGGGTCGCGATGCCCGCCTGTCCTAACACCAGGCTCAGCGACAGCGCGAAGATGGACATCGTCGCCATATTGGTCAGCAACCCGAGGTCCTGCGGGAACAGCGCGAAGGCCAGCAGCCCCGCCAGCGTCAGGACGATCTCGGTGCGCAACTGCTTCCACGGGCGGGCGCGGGGCGGCGCAGCCATCGCCATGGGCGGAATCACCGCGCTCATGCCTGCCTCCCGAAGAGCCCCTGGGGCCGGAACAGCAGGACGACGATCATCGTCAGGAAGAAGGCAGCCGATGCGAGCTGCGGAACCATGTATTTCATCGAGGTCTCCACGATGCCAAGCAGCAACGCTGCGAAGAAAGAGCCAAACAGATTTCCGTTTCCTCCGACGGCCACGACGGCCAGGAGGATCACCAGGTACTTGGAGGCGTAGGTCGGCTCCATCGGCAGCATCTCGGCCCCGGCAATGCCGCCCAGCGCCGCGAGCGCCGCACCGATCGCGAAGGTGGCTGCGTAAATCTTCGTCGTGTCGATGCCGATGGCCCGGGCGATCGGCGCGTTGTCGACCGCGGCGCGCACCCGGATGCCGAAGGACGACCGGTCCACGGCGAGCCACAGGACGGCGACGACCAGCAGCCCACAGGCGACGACGATGAGCCGGTGCCGGGGAATGGAGCGAAAGCCCAGGTCCACCGAGCCGCTGAATGCCTCGGGAAGCGCGACGGAGGTCACCGACGATCCGAACATCAGGTTGACCGCTGCGGTCGCGACGAACATCAGCCCGATCGTCACCAGCATCTGGTCGAGATCGTCGCGGCGGTAGAAGCGGCGCAGCAGGGTGCGCTCGAAGATCACGGCCAAAAGGGCCACCAGGGCGATCGCCATCACGAAGCCCAGCCCGATGGGCACGCCAAGGCGCTGTGGAATGCTCGCTGCAAGAAAGCCGCCGAGCATCGCGAAGGCGCCATGGGCCAGGTTCACCACACGCATCAAGCCCATCGTCATCGACAGGCCCACGGTGATCATGAACAGGATCATGGCGTACGTCACGCCGTCGATCAGGATGCTGCTGAGAAGCGCGAAAGACATGCTGCAGTCTCTGCGTTACTTGGCCGTGCCCTGGATGCGTCCGTAGTCGGGCTGCATCTCGAAGGTCCGGAACTCTCGATTGACGAAGCGTCCCGAGGAATCCTTCTCGACCACCCGCATGTAGACGTTCTGCACGAACTCGCGGGAGGTGGGGTCGATCTTCACCGGGCCGCGCGGGCTCTCCCAAGAGAAGCCCTTGGCGGCGGCAAGGGCCTTGGGCCCGTCGCGCTTGCCGTCCGTCGCCTTGACCATGTGATAGATCACATGCAGGCCGTCGTACGCATTCGCGAGCTGGACGGTCGGGATGGCCTTGGGGGCCACCTCTGCCAACGCCTTGACGGCAGCATTGTTCAGCGGCGAGTTGTGCGTCGCCGAATAGAACATGCCGGTCTCTATGCCCAGCAGCTCGGGGCCGATCGCGCGCAGCTGGTCTTCATCCGTTTCGCCCGTGCCCAGGAAGCGCACGCCTGAGGCCCTCAACCCCGCTTCGTTGTAGGCCTTGATCATTGCGTAGGTGGCCGGCCCTCCGGGGCCGAAGACGTAGAGCGCGTCGGGCTTGAGCGCCTTCACGCGCTGCATCAGGGGGCCGAAGTCCGTCGTCTTCAGCGGCGCACGAATGGCCTCGAGCAGCTTGCCGCCTCCAGCGACGAAAGCGGTGTTGAAGGCCTTCTCGGCGTCGAGGCCGGGGCCGAAGTCGCTGACCAGCGACACGACATTCTTCACGTTCTTCTCGAGCGCGTACTTGGCCACCGGCACGGCCATCTGCGGCAGCGTGTAGGAGGTGCGCAGCAGGTAGTCGGACTTCTCGAGGAGCGACGAGGTCGACGCATTGAAGATCACGACGGGCACCTTCGCCTCCTGCGCGAGCGCGGCGACAGCCAGCGTATCGGGCGTGAAGTACAGGCCGGCGATGTACTGTGCCCCTTCCTTGATGATGAGCTCCTGGGCCAATGCCTTGGCCTGCGCGGGATTGATGTCCGGCAGGTCGCGGTAGATGACTTCGATCGTGTGCCCGCCCGCAGTGGTGCCGTTGAGCTTCTGGTAGGCCTTGGTCGCTCCTTCCCAGGTCTGCCCCACTGCGGAAAAAGGTCCGGACATGGGTGCGATCACACCCACCTTGATGACGTCGGCGCGGCTTTGCAGCGCGAGCGTCGCGAGTGAGACCGCGAGCGCGGCAACGAGTTTGAGGGTCATCTTCTTCTCCAGGTAGTGGGGTCGCTGGCGGGCATTCGCCCCGGGGTTTTGACGAGAGGTGGGTCGGGAGTCTTGGGCGCGGCCTGGCTTCAGGCCGGGATGCCCTGCGGCCGCGCTGCCTCGGTCGCCTGCAGTGCGGCGTCGCGCGGCATCAGGGTCGCGTACTTCTGGTCCATGTCAAAGAGGTTGGCTTCGTGCGCCTGCAGCGACCGGTCGCCCACGCAGTCCGTGACGACCAGGGGGCGAAAGCCGTGGCACATGGCATCGACCACGCTGGCGCGGACGCACCCGCTGGTGGTGCATCCCGCGATCAGCAGCGTCTGCACGCCGCGCTGCGACAACCAGGACGCCAGCGAGGTGCCGAAGAAGGCCGACGGATGGATCTTGCGCAGCACCAGCTCGCCGCTGCGCGGCTGCAGCTGCGCGACGATCTGGCTTTGCGGCGCGTCCTCGCGCAGGGCCAGGATGGGCGGCACCTTGAGCGCGAAGATGTTGGCGTCAGCGCCGTCGTCCTGGTACACGACCCGCGTGTGGACGATGGGCCATCCGCGCTCGCGCGCGGCGGCCAGCAGGCCCCGAGTGCATTCGATGGCCGGCTCGATGTTGCCGCCGCCGAACGTGAGCGGGTCGGCGAATCCGTTGACGAAGTCGATGATCAGCAGGCCGTACGGCGCCTTCGGCGCGACGGCATTGCCGAAGCCCTGCTTCTGGTAGATCTCCGGATCGGCGCTCATCGGAAGGCCTCGTCGATGACCTTGCCGTCGCGAACCACGACGACGTCGTCGAGCTTCACCGTGCAGTTGCGCAAGGGAATGTCCAGGTGGCAAGGCGTGGTGCGAGGCCCTCCGGCCTCGTTGTTGGGGCCCAGCGAAAACAGGAAGTTGCCTTCGAACGCGCGCGCGTCCTGCCCGGACGTGGCTTCGCGGTCCACCAGCGACAGCGTGTGCCAGTAGCAGCGCGGCTGCATCCCCCAGCCGATGTGCGCGATGGCGTAGGCCTCGGGGTCCTTGTAGGCCTCCATGAACTCGCGCAGCAGGGCGGCGTCGATGTCGCCCTCGATGCTGCGCACGAAGCCTTCGCGCAGCTGCATGGTGATCTTGTCCGAGACGTAGTTCTTCTGTGGCAGCAGGATGTCGCCGCGGTCGATCACGATGGTGCCGTCGCTGCCGCCCTCGTTGGCGAAGGTGAAGAGGAAGCCGCTGGGCCAGTGGTCCCAGCGCCCGGGCTCCTCGCAGAAGCCGTACTCGGAGATGGTCGGGTAGTCGCCGAGCTTGAAAGTCACGTCGGTACCGGCCGGCGAGGTCACGTGCATCTTCCTGGCGGCCTTGAGCAGCTTCGATGCGGCGAGCACGCGCTCGCGATCGGCCTCGGTGGGCACCGCCCGCACCAGCACCTCGGGCGGCTCGACGGCCAGGAGGATCTTGGTCCCCGACTCGAGGATCTCCATCTGTTCGGGCGAGAACAGCAGCAGCATCAGGTCCAGCACGATGTCGCTGTTCTTCATGGCCGCGAGCGCGACCGGGTTGTTGGTGAGGGGCGTCTCCCCCAGGTAGTTCATCAGGTCGCGGCTGGGGGCCTTCTCCGCGTTGATGGGCTGCAGCTCGATCCGGGTGACGACCGCGCCCGCGGCCTGCGCCGCGATCGTCGCGGTCTGCAGCGTCTGCGGATGGGTATGGGGACCGCACAGGATCGAGACCTTCTGTCCGCGCTCCACCTTGCTGAGCTTCAGAACCTCGTCCCAGGCCTTGACCATTTGATAATCGCTGACTGGCATGTTTCGTCCTCTGTTTGAAAGTGTCAGATCTGCAGGAGCGCGAGGTCCTGCGGGCTGCCGAGCTTGAAGAGCCGGCGGGCATTGCCGTGGCACACCAGCTCACGGGTGCGCGCGTCGAGCGGCGCCTGCTCTATGAATTCGCAGGCCTCGGCGGTGGACTCGTAGGGGTAGTCCACGGAGAAGAGAACGGCATGGGCGCCGAGCTCGCCGATGGCGCCCAGCAGTGCCGGCGCGGAGCACACGCCGGACGTCGTGATCAGGATGTTGCTGCCGATGTACTCGCTGGGCCTGCGCGCCAGCTTGATGCCCGAGGGGTACGCGGCGAAGCGGCTGTCGATGCGCCAGCGTTGATACGGCAGGGCCTCTCCCATGTGGCCCAGCAGCAGGGTCAGCCGCGGGAAGCGGTCGAACACGCCGCCGAACAGCAGGCGCAGTGCGTGCCCTGCCGTCTCCACGCCCCAGCCCCAGGTAGCCCCCTGGAGGACCGGCATGCCCTCCAGCAATGCCGGCGGCTGGCTGAACGCGTTGGGGTGCAGATAGATGGGCACGCCGAGTGCCTCCGCGCGCTCCCAGAACACGTCGAACTCGCTGTCCTCGTAGTAGCGGCCCAGGGTGTGGCCGTTGATCAGCGCGCCCTTGAAGCCGCACTCGACCACGGTGCGCTCGAGTTCACGCGCTGCGGCCGCCGGGTCCTGGAGCGCGACGTGTGCGAAGGCGCCGAAGCGCTGCGGATGGCGTGCCACGCGCTCGGCGAGAAATTCGTTGTTCTCGCGTGCGCGCCGCACCGCGGCGGCGCCGTCCGTCTCGGCCTGTACGCCGGGCATCGTCTGCGACAGCACGGCGTACTCGATGTTGCCGGCGTCCATCTCGGCCAAGCGCTGGTCGTCGAAGTCGCTGAGCCTGGCATCGAGCCGGGCCACGAAGTCGGCCGGCAGTGCGCGCGTGTACTTCGCTGAGTAGGCGTCGAAGCCGGGAGCGCTGAAGTGCTCTTCGAGCGCGATCTTGGGGGTTGGATTCATTGGGGTCCTCAATGGATTCAGGCCGGGTACGCCAGGGCCGTGTCGAGAATTTCGGTGTCGTGCACCACTTCGCGGCTGGCAATGAGCAGCCGTCCGCCGTCGCGCACGAAGCGGTCGTGATAGATGCCCGCGAGATGCACGGTGGAAGGCCCCTCGACCAGGGTCTGCATCAGGATGAAGGGTGTCTGCGAGCTGATCGTGTCGTCCGTCTCTTGCAGCACACGCGTGATTCCCAGCACATGCAGCATGTGCCGTGGCGCGAACATCTGCGAATGGGCTACCGCGAGCGCGCGGTCGGTGATCATGTCCAGGCCCTCGCAGTAGACGAGGCCCACAGGCATGTCCAGCAGCGCGTTCTGGCGCGAGGTGATCCGGTACGTCGCCTCCTTGCTGAAGAACTCGGGCCAGCGCTCGATGTCGTTGGCATCGAGGGCGGCGCAGTACTCGACGTGGAAGCAGTCGACCTCCGCGCGCAGCTCCGCAGCGCGGCGCGGCGAGATCGTGGACCTGGCGTAGGCGAGCCGTTCTTTCATGCTGCCATCTCCGCGACACGGATGCCCATGACTTCCCGGTAGTACTGGTAGAGCGACCGGATGCACGACTCCGAAATCAGGTTGCGCGCCGTTCCCTGGTGGCCCGCATCGAGCTTGACGACGTTGTTGTCGGTGGACGAATTGCGGATGCCCTCCTGCACGAACTTCAATGCCTCGTTGTCCTCGAGGCCCAGGAAGCCGGAGGGGCCCATCAGGTTGCCCTGCCGAAGGCGGTGCCGCGTCATCTCGGGCGTGTCGTCCTCGTAGCCGAACATGGTCCACTGCATCACCATGCTGTTCGGGCCGTTCGGAATGATCTGGCGCACACCCATCGTGTTCATCTGGCGCTGCACGATCAGGTTCGGCCACATGGTCATCATGTTGGCGGACCAGGGCGAATCGAACTCGCGCACGTAGTCCAGGAACCGCTCGTCGCGCAGCCGGAGGTTGTCGCTGAACGACCGCATCTCCGCCTTGTCGTCGGCGGCGACGGTGGCATAGACCTGGTCGGGCTTGGACGACGCCATGTAGCCGTGGCGGCCGTGTTCCTTGTCAGCGAAGACGATCGACTTGATGCCGGGCACCAGAAGGCCGAACACCACGAGAAACGAGTGCAGCAACGTCGCGTGGTAAGGGTCCTTGAGGTTCTCGTGGTACATCTTCCAGTTGCACGGAAGCTCGTTGCGGCAGTAGCCCAGGATCCTGAGCTTCCTGCCCGAGAACGGAACGTCGAACTCCTCGACGATCTCCCTGGTCATGTACTCCTCCAGCGGCGGCGTCTTGTCGGAGTAGGTGGCGAACACCACGCCGTTGCGCGTGGCCACGCGAAGCTGCCGGGTACCGTGCTCCGCGTTCTTGAAGTCCGGCGGCATGCCGCCAACCTTGTTGATTCCGCGCTTGAACGGAACGCCCTGCAGATTGCCCTTGAGGTCGTACGACCACTGGTGGTAGGGGCAGACGAACTCCTTCGCGTTGCCGTGGCTGGAGCGGCAGAACTCGGCGCCGCGGTGGGCACAGCGGTTCTCGAAGACGGAGATCGTGTTGTCTTCCGCGCGAACGATCACCACCGCCGTGGCACCGACGTAGCCTCGCTTGTAGTCGCCGGCGTTCGGGATCTCGGCTTCCAGTGCGACGAAGTTCCAGGTATCGCCGCGGAAGATGCGCTCGATCTCCTGGTCGTAGATGGCCTGGCTGGTATAGACCCAGTCCGGAATGTTGTTGAGCGCGTCCGCGGGCCAGACGCACTGTTCCAGGGGCGGGTTCTTTCGGGCATTCGTGATGCCGATGACCGCCTGCGATTGATACATGAAAGCTCCTTAGGCTGTGAGGGGTGGCTGAACGGTGGAAGGGGCGCCGCCTCGCATCTGCCTGGCCCATGCGCGCAGATCGGTGGCATCCCGCTGGAATTCGTCGAGCGGCACCGGCCGCCGCTGCTCGAAGAGGGGCCGGATGGCGCGCAGATCGGCGCCGGCGTTGATGGCCACGCCGTGCAGCGGAACGCCACCGCGGTGGCCGATCCACAGCACCTTGCCGGCGGCCGGATCGCCGCGGCGCACGTAGGCGAGACCGGGGCCCGGCAGGCCCAGCATCTGGATGTTGTGTCGGCCCTGGTCGGTCCAGAACCAGGGCACCGCCGGTGCCGGGCCGGGCGCACCGAGCATGGCGGCCGCGGCGGTGCGTGCCTGCTCGTTGGCGTTCTGCCAGGACTCCAGGCGCGTCGGCGCCGCGTGTCCCGGGCGTTGCTGGCTGGTGCAGTCGCCGCACGCGAACACGTGCTCGTCACTGGTGCGGCACTGCGCGTCGACGAGAACGCCGCCGCCCGCAGCGATCTCCAGGCCCGCATCGCGGGCCAGTGCGTCGTTGGGCGAGAGGCCGATGGCAACGACGATCTCGTCGGCCTCCAGATCACCGGCATGGGTCGACAGGCGCGTGCAGCCGTCGGGCAGAGGGTGGACGCCTTCGAGGGCAGTGCCCAGCAGCAGGCGCGCGCCGGCCTGCCGCAGACCGGATTCGAGCCACGCAGACGCTTCCGGCGGAAGAAACCGATCGAGCAGGAATGTCGCGCGCTCGATCACGGTCACCGCCGCGCCGGCCGCCAACGCGGAGCTGGCGATCTCGAGGCCAAGAAAGCCGCCACCCAGGATCGCGACCCGTGGCTTGCTCTGGAGAGCGGCGCGCAACCGCCGCGCGTCGTCGAGGGTGCGCACGTAGTGCACGTGCGGCCGGCCGGCCGGTGCGCACGCCAGCGTGCTGGCCTCGCCGCCCGTGGCGATCAGGCACGTGTCGTACGAGAGCACCTGGCCGTCGGCAAGGCGAACCTGCCGCTTCGAGAGATCCAGGGCTACCGCATCGGCGTTGCTTCGCAGGTCGATGTCGTCAAGTGCCCAGGCGTCCTGCGCGAGGACGTCGAGGCTCGGCTCCTCGGCCGCCACCAGCACGGCCTTGGACAACGGGGGGCGCTCATACGGCCTGTGAGGCTCCCGCCCCAGCATCGTGATGCGTCCGCGGTAGCCGTGTTCGCGCAGCGCATGAGCAGCGACCGCCGCAGCCTGGCCCGCACCAACGATGACGATGCAGGGCGATGTCATTTCGCGGCCGGCGACATCACGTAGACGTCATCGCCTTCCTGCTTCACGGCGTGAGTGCGCAGGTCCACGGTGACCGGCGCGCACATCGCCTTGCCCGTGCGGATGTCGAAGCGGCCCTGATGCAGCGGGCATTCGACACAGCCGTCCTCGACATAGCCCTCCGACAGCAGCGCGGTGGCATGCGTGCACATGCCGTCCGTGGCGAAGAACTCGTCGTCGATACGAAACAGCGCGACGCCGTGGCCTGCGACGTTGACGGTTTTCGCTTCATCGTTTTTCAGCTCTCGCGCAGAAGCGACTTTGATCCAGTTCATGGCTCCATCCGGTAATTTCCGGACCTCTCAAAAAGTAGTCAGTGAACTGTCATATTAGTTGGACGCGCTCGCGATTTCAAGTACGGGTTTTTACTGTCCGATGCTGCACCACGTTGGATCTGATGGTCCCGAAGAGAACGCCAAAAAGGGGAGAAATTCCAATGTAGATGCACCAACTCTGCGAGTTTCAACTGTTAGGGTTTGCATCGACAGAAGCTGTCTTCCATTGCTTCGACATCGGCCATATACTTGTGCACGTGAACTGTCATATCGTGCGGCTCAGATGTCGAAACGCACATTGGCGATGAAAGCCCTTCTGCGGGGTGCGGCGAAGAGACCTGTTCTTGCGCGTCGATCACCTGGGCATTGCCGGGCGTGGGCGGATTCGATGGAGTCCGGCACCAGGAAACCAGTCAATAAAAGGAAACGCATGGACCGAGCAGACATTCCGGCGAGGCTGTTGAAGCGCGAGGGCATCGGCGCCCGGGTGCCTCGCAAGGAGGACGCGCGCCACCTCGTGGGAAAAGGCAACTTCGTGGGCGACTTCGTGCTGCCGGGCCTGCAGGAGGTCGCGTTCCTGCGCAGCCCGCTCGCGCATGCGGTGGTCACCGGCGTCGAGATTCCCGAAGCGCTTGCGGGGAAGGTGTTCCTGCGCGACATGATGTCGGATGCGGCGGACATCGGATCGCCGTCTTCGGTGCCCACCTACCAGTACTCGGCGCTGCCGCCATTAGCGTCGGGCAAGGTCCGACACGTCGGCGAGGCGATCGCGATGGCGGTGGCCCCCACGCGCGCCATGGCGGAAGACCTGCTGGAGGAAGTGGAGGTCTCGTACGACGAACTGCCCGTGTACCACAGCGCAGATTCCGCGCTCGCGGCCACGGGGGAGTTCATGCACCCCGAATGGAAGGACAACGTCTTCCTCACGCTGCGGGCCGATCGCGACTTCGAAGAACTCGCCGCGAAAGCGGAGGTGAAGGTCAGCCGCACGGTCGAGCTGTCGCGCCAGTGCATCGTGCCGATGGAGGGCAAATCCGTTCTGGCCTACTGGGACTTCCAGACCGACCAGCTCGTGGTCGTCAGCGCCACGCAGGTTCCGCATCTGCTGCGCGTGGGCATCGCCCAGCACCTCGCGATGAACGAGGAAGCCGTTCGGGTCGTGTCCCCGGACGTCGGCGGCGCCTTCGGCTACAAGGGACAGCTCTATCCCGAAGACCTCTGCGTCGCCTGGCTGGCCAAGACCTATCGCACGCCGTTTCGCTACCTCGAGGATCGGCGCGAGCACCTGATCGTCGGCGCCAACACGCGCCAGCATCACTACCGGCTCACGGCCTATGCGGACCGCACGGGCAAGCTGCTGGCGCTGGACGCCGTCATCACCATCGACGGCGGCGCTTATTCCTACTATCCCTTCTTCGTCGGCCTGGAGCCAGGCCAGGCGATCGGCAACCTGCCCGGGCCCTACAGCTTCCGCGGCTATCGGTGCGAGACCCTGTGCGTTGCGACCAACAAGCCGGGGTTCATGGCCTATCGCGGCGTGGCGCGCACCGGCGTCTGCTTCGCGATCGAACTGCTCATGGACGCCGTGGCCCGTGAGGTGGGGCGCGAGCCTTGGGAGGTGCGGCTGGAGAACCTGGTCCCGGCCTCGGCCATGCCCTATGTGAACGTGGCCAATAAGCAATTCGACAGCGGCGACTTCCCGGCAAGCCTGCGCCGCGCCGTGGAGATGATCGGACTGAAGGCCGTGCGCGAGCGCCAGGCGCGCGGCGAGCCCGACGGGCGGCTGATCGGCTTCGGCACGGCCACCTATACCGAGCAGTCCGCCCACGGCACAACGGTGTTCGCGAACTGGGGCCTGCCAGTGGTGCCCGGCTTCGACCAGGCGGTCGTCAGAATGACCGCGGACGGCGGACTCGAAGTGCGCGTGGGCGTGCACTCGCACGGCCAGGGCATGGAGACCAGCTTCGCGCAGATCGCCAACGACGTGCTCGGCATTCCGGTGTCGAGGATCCGGGTGGTGCACGGGGACACGGCACTCACGCCGTTTTCTTCGGGCACCTACGCCTCGCGCGCCACCGTCATGTCGGGAGGCGCCATCTCGGTCGCGTGCAAGGAACTGCTGCCGCGCATCCAGTCGATCGCCGCCTACCTCATGGGTGTGGATGCGCAGACTGTCGCATTGATCGAAGGACGCGCCGTGTCCGGCGACAAGTCGATCTCGCTGTCGGAGGTCGGGGGCGCGTGGTACCTCACGCCGCAGGACCTGCCCGCCGACGTTCATCTCGGCGGCCTGGAGGTGTCCCGTGCGTACAAGCCCAAGGTCGATACCGGCACCTTCACCTATGCGACGCATGCGGTGGTGGTGGCCGTCGACACCGAAACCGGCGAGGTCGAGATCCTCGACTACGTGGTCGTGGAGGACTGCGGGACCATGGTCAATCCCATGATCGTGGAAGGCCAGACCATCGGCGGCATTGCACAGGGCATCGGCACCGCGATGTACGAGGAGAGTCCGTACGACGAACAAGGCCAGCCGCTGGCCTCCACCCTGGCGGACTACATCCTGCCGGGCGCCACCGAGGTGCCGCGCATCCGCATCGACCATTTCGAGACACCTTCGCCGCACACCGAATTCGGAGCTAAGGGCGTCGGCGAAGGCGGTGCGATCGCGCCGCCGGCGGTGATCTTCAACGCGGTGAACGACGCCCTGCGCGGCACCGGCGCTGCCGAGGTGCTCATGACGCCCCTGACGCCACGCCGCCTGCTCGCGGCCCTCGAAAGCGCGAAGCGCGAAGAGGAGCACGCCCGATGAAAGCGCCGAAGTTCGCATACACGCGCGTCCTCGATGTCGACGAGGCGATCGCTGCGCTGGCAGCAGGCGCAGGCGCCGCGAAGGCCATGAGCGGGAGCCAGTCCCTCGGCCCGATGCTCAACCTGCGGCTGGCGCGGCCTGCCCAGGTGGTCGACGTCGCGCAGATTCCCAGCCTGCGCACCGTCAGCCGCAAGGGCGACTGGATCGAGATCGGTGCCGCCGTCACCCATGCGGAGGTGGAGGACGGCGTGTACCCGCCGTTGGCCGCGCATCCCATGCGCCAGGTCGCAGGCGGGATCGCCTACCGCGCGATCCGCACCCGAGGCACCGTGGGCGGCAGCCTGGCGCATGCCGACCCCGCGGCCGACTGGGTGGTGGTGCTGGCGGCCCTCGGCGCGCGCATGATGGTCAGGTCGCCGCGCGGCGAACGCACGATCGACGCCGATGCGCTCATGCTCGGCGCCTACACGACCGTGCTCGAGTCCGATGAACTGATCGTGTCGGTCGCCGTGCCCTCGGAGACATCCTCCACGCATTGGGGATATCACAAGGTCTGCCGCAAGCCGGGCGAGTTCGCAGAGGCCAGTGCGGCGGTGTATTTCGACGCTTCGCGCGAGCGTGCGCGGATCGTCCTCGGAGCTGCCGACGGCCCTCCCCTTTTGCTGCTTGCGCTCGCAGCCGAGATCGCGCGCAACGGTGCCGGCGCGGCTGGCCGCGAGTCGCTGCGCTCAGCGGTGCGCGCTGCGCTCCCCGAACGCGACGCCATCGACCAGAAGCTCTTCACCGCCTGCCTGGAACGCGCACTCGAGCAGTCCGGCGTCCTGGCGGGCGCCAAACACGCGGAGTAAAAAGACTTGGACCCGATTTCCATTCAAGTGAACGGTCGCAGCATCAGCCGGCCGGCTGAGCCCAGGGTGCATCTGGGCGATTTCCTGCGCGACGAACTGCGCCTCACCGGAACGCACCTCGGCTGCGAGCACGGCGTGTGCGGCGCCTGCACCGTGCTCGTCGACGGCCAGCCCACGCGCTCGTGCATCACCTTCGCCGTGGCATGCGAAGGCCGGGAGGTCACCACCATCGAGGGCTACGAAGACGATGCGGCGATGCAGCGGCTGCGGCAGGCATTCACGCGCCACCATGCGCTGCAATGCGGCTTCTGCACGCCGGGAATGCTGACCACGGCACGTGACATCGTGCTTCGCCTACCCGACGCCGACGAAGCGCGCGTGCGCCTCGAGCTGTCGGGCAACCTGTGCCGCTGCACGGGTTACCAGGGCATCGTCGACGCGATCCTGGACGTGCTCCAGCAGCAGCGAGACACCCCCGACGCGCAGTTCGAGCAGCTGCGCCAGCGACTGGCCGCACCGCGAACGATCGCGCTGAAACGCGTTGCCGCAGCGGCGCCCGCCGAATCGCCGATGCCGTCGCCCGGCAGGACCGCGGCATCCGGCTCTGCCGCCGCGACGGACATGGCGGAGGTCGATCCCGTGGCGATGGCCAAGGCCAAGGCGAAAGGCAACGCCATCGAGGTTCATTTCGACGTGCCTCATCCGGTCGACCGGGTGTGGGCATTCATGGGCGACCTGCCCGCGGTGGCGTCCTGCCTGCCGGGCGCGACCATCGACTCGCACGAGGGTGAAAAAGTCAAGGGCACGATCGCCATCAAGTTCGGTCCGATGTCCGCAGCCTTCGCCGGTGCGGCGCGGCTGGAGCGCGACGACGCCGCCCGGCGCGCCGTTCTTCGAGGTGCGGGCCAGGACAGCCTGAGCAAGTCGCGCACGCAGGGCGACATCACCTATCGGCTCGAAGCGCTCACCGCTGACAGCACCCGCGTCCACGTGGACATGATCTACGCACTGCAGGGGCCGCTCGCGCAGTTCTCGCGATCGGGGCTCGTGAAGGATTTCGTACGCCGCATGGTGGCGGACTTCGGCAAGCAGATCTCCCGCAGGCTGAGCGGGCAGGCTGCTTCGGTCGACGAGTCGCAACCCACGGTCTCCATGGCCGCAATGATGTGGAGCGTGCTGTGGAACCGCATTCGAGGCTGGTTGGGAAGGCCGCCGCAGTCATGAGACCGTTCGTGCCGGCTGCCGCATCCCTTCCAGCGCAGCGGCGAAGCTACGTGTCGATGCCGTTTGCGTTGCCAGCCGGAACCGCAGCGGGAGTGGGATCGGTCGGTGAATGCAACACCTCGGAGTCGCAATGAGTTCATTTCTTCATGGCTACCACGTGCGCGCCAACGGGGTGCGGCTGCACCTGCTGCGCTATGGCGGCCAGGGCCCGCGCATGCTGGTGTTGCCCGGCATCACGAGCCCGGCCATCACGTGGGGCTTCGTCGCCGAGCGCCTGACTCGCCACTTCGACGTCCATGTGCTGGACTTCCGCGGGCGGGGCCTGTCCTCCAGCGCGCCCGGCATGGACGCCAGCCTGGATGCCATGGCGGACGACGTGCTCGATCTGCTGGAGGTGCAGGGGTGGTCGTCCGTCACGCTGCTGGGGCACTCCATGGGAGCGCGCGTCGCGATCCGCGCCGCGTCGCGCGATGCACGCCGCCTCGACCGGTTGCTGCTGATCGATCCGCCCGTCTCCGGCCCCGGCCGCCGCCCCTATCCCGTGCCGCTGTCGTGGTACGTGGATTCCATCCGGATGGCCATCCAGGGCATCACGGCAGACGAGTTGCGTCCCTACGCGCCGACCTGGACGGACGAACAACTGCAGCTGCGCGCCGAGTGGCTCCACACCTGCAGCGAGGAGGCGGTCGCCCAGGCGCATGCCGGTTTTCACGGCGACGACATCCACGCCGATCTGGCGAGCCTGCAGACGCCCGGGCTGCTCATGACCGCGGGGCGTGGCGGCGTCGTGTTCGCCGAAGACCTGGCGGAGATCGAAACCCTCGCACCCCACCTGAGGCAGTGCACGGCGAGCGATGCCGGCCACATGATCCCGTGGGACGACGAGCTGGACTTCCACCGCCTGTTGGGCGAGTACCTCGAGGTCGACCTGCCGTAGCGGCGGGCGTTCTCGTTCCTTTGCACATGGGGGAGCCGATACACTCGCCGGCTGACACTATTGGCGATCTCGAGATGATGACGAAGCGTTCTCCCGCCCGGAAGAAGACAGGTGGCACCACCGAGGTGGAGGCGCCAAAGCCCAAGGGTCCAGAGCCGTTCAATCCGCTGCGCGAAGTCATGTGGCGGCGCCCGGGCTTCCTGATCCGCCGGCTCACTCAGATCGGTCAGGCGATCTTCTTCGATCTCTGCAAGTCCGAGAGCATCACGCCGCTGCAGATCGGCATGTTGACCGCGCTTTCGATGAATCCGTGGCTCGATCAGAAGGCCCTCGGCCGCGAGCTTTCACTGGATCGAACGACGACGGCCGAAGTGGTCAAGCGCCTGGTCGACAAGGGACTGGTCGAGACGCGCGTCAATCCGGACGATCGTCGATCGAGGCTGTCGGTGATCACCAAGGACGGACTGAACCTGATCAACGGCCTGCAGGAGAGCATCCACCGCTCGCAGGAGCTGCTGATCGAGCCGCTGTCGCCCGAGGACCGCGCCGTCTTCATGAGGTTACTCGCTCAGCTCGTGGATGCCCACGAGAAGATGGAGAAGCAGAGCTAGCCCGTCTGGCTTGAAGCTTCGCGTCGTCCTGCCGTGTGCCCGGCGCTCCTTTTCGGGAGGGGCCGGGATTTTCATTTACCTTGGATCTGCTTCGAAAGAAAAATCGAGATGAGTTACGTCGCGCCCCTTAAAGACATGCTGTTCGACATCGAACACCTGGCCAACATCGGTGAGATCGCGAAGCTGCCCGGCTTCGAGGATGCCGGCCTCGAAACCGCACAGGCCGTGCTCGAAGAGTGCGCGCGCTTCAACCAGGACGTGATCGCGCCGCT